>RCUS01001366.1_pt1 | contig 12841 bp, 11 predicted proteins | sample 2166221 | NCBI WGS metagenome assembly RCUS01 (sample SAMN09932758, study PRJNA488358) | compost metagenome | isolation source: compost soil in cyclohexanecarboxylic | place: Germany: Experimental Botanical Garden | reverse complement strand
AAATCAGCATGTGGGAGCCTTTGAAGGAAATCCTGCGCAACCGCACGGTGCTGGTGCTGGGGTTGGCGTACTTCATGCTCAAGCCGGCGCGCTACGCGATTCTGCTGTGGGGGCCGGTGATCGTCTTCGAACAGATGCCTTCGGTGGGCAAGGTCGGCGCGGCGATCATTCCGACTGCGTTCGAGCTGGCCGGGTTGCTCGGGCCGATCCTGATTGGCCTGGCCTCGGACAAACTGTTCGGCGCCCGGCGCATGCCGGCCTGCGTGATCAGCCTGTTGGCGCTGACGGTGTCCCTGGCGTTTTTCATGGGCGCCCTGCATACCGGCAGCGTGCTGCTGGTGGTGGCACTGCTGTTCGTCATGGGCCTGACCCTCTACGGGCCGGACTCGATGATCAGCGGCGCGGCCGCCATCGACTTCGGCACCGCCAAGGCCGGCGCCACGGCAGCCGGTTTCGTCAACGGCTGCGGCTCGGTCGGGGCGATCCTCGGCGGGCTGCTGCCGGGCTACTTCGACACCGTTACCGTGTTCATCGTCTTCGCCGGCTGCGCCATGTTCTCGGCGCTGGTATTGATCCCGCACTGGAACAGCCGCCCCGGTGGCCTGGGCACTCACTTCGCCTACGTGCCCAATCAAGCGATGACCATCAAACCCCTGCGTACCTGAATCCTGTCCCTCGTCGCCTGCTGCACCTGCGGCAGGCCGGCGTGTGGGCCACTGACCGGAGATTGACCCCATGAGACCCTTTTGGCTGGACCAGGCCTTGAAGGCTGATACATCCGAAACCTGTCCGCCACTGGAAGGCGACGCCCGCGCCGACGTGTGTATCGTCGGTGGCGGTTACACCGGGTTGTGGACTGCGATCATGCTCAAGGAGCAGAACCCCGAGCTGGATGTGTTGCTGATCGAGGCGGACATCTGCGGCGCCGGGGCCAGTGGTCGCAACGGTGGTTGCGCACTGTCGTGGTCGGCCAAGTATTTCACCCTTGAGCGGTTGTTCGGCGTCGAAGAAGCCGTGCGGCTGGTCAAGGAATCGGAGCGCAGCATCCACGCCATCGGCGCCTTCTGCGAACAGTACGCGGTGGACGCGGACTATCGCCTCGATGGCACCCTCTATACCGCGACCAACCGCGCCCAGGTCGGCTCGACCGACGCGGTAATCGCGGCGCTGGAGCGCAACGGCATCAACTCGTTCACCCAGCGGCCAGTGGCCGATGTGCAGCGCATGGCCGGTTCCAGCAAACACCTGGAAGGCTGGTTTTCCCCGGCAGCGGCCAGTGTGCAGCCGGGCAAACTGGTGCGTGGCTTGCGCCGGGTAGCCCTGCAGCTGGGGGTGAGGATTCATGAAAACACCGCGATGACCGGGCTGGAGGAGGGCCGGCCGGCGGGCATTCAAACCCCCAAGGGCAGCATTCGCGCCGACCGCGTGGTGCTGGCGATGAACGCCTGGATGGCCCGGGCGTTCCCGCAGTTCGAACGCAGCGTGGCGATCGTTTCCAGCGACATGCTGATCACCGAACCTCGGCCAGACCTGCTCAATGAGATCGGCTTGACCAGCGGCGTCACGGTGCTCGATTCGCGGATTTTCGTGCACTACTACCACAACACCCCGGACGGCCGGATCATGCTCGGCAAGGGCGGCAACACCTTCGCCTATGGCGGGCGCATGCTGCCGGTGTTCGATCAGCCATCGCCTTATGCCGGCCTGTTGCAGAGCAGTCTCGCGGATTTCTTCCCGGCGTTTGCCGACGTCAAGGTCGAGGCGACCTGGAACGGTCCATCGGATCGATCGGTGACCGGGCTGCCGTTCTTCGGGCAGATGAGCGCCAGTGGCAATGTGTTTTACGGTTTCGGCTATTCCGGCAGCGGCGTCGGCCCCTGCCACATGGGCGGGCAGATTCTGGCGTCGATGGTTCAAGGCCTGGACAACCCCTGGACCCGTTCGCCGCTGGTCAATGGCCCACTGGGCTTTTTCCCGCCGGAGCCGATTCGCTACATCGGCTCGCTGATGGTGCGCAACGCCATCCGCCGCAAGGAGCGCGCGGAGGATCACGGGCATCGGCCACGGCATCTGGACGTGCGTCTGGCGAAGTTCGCTGCTGCAGCCGGCAAGGCTGACAAGGGTTGAGCGTCAGGGTGCAGGGTCCGAGCGGGTGAGCAGCCAGTCGAACAGCAGGCGGGTATCGCCACGGGGCTCATGCGGGCGAGGGCGGTGAGGTTGTGGCCGAGGTCCCATGGTCGTACAAAGCACCGGGCGATCCGGGTCACTGTCGAGGAAAATCACCAGTACCTCGCTGCCAGCCACGGGCAAGCGGGCCGGATCGATCCAGTCCTCGGCGGTGGTCAGCGCCAGCGGTAGCCACAGGCCGTTGGACTCTTCTGCGGCTGGTTGCGTGGCGGGCCAGAGGTTCACCTGAACCCGGCCATCCTCGTCCACTGCCGCCGGTTGCCCGACCGGGCCGCACACGCGACCGGGCTGATACCCGGGGATACTCGGCCTGGGTTGTTTGAGCGCTGGCCTGAATACCGTCGACCAGGGGATGGCGCTGAATTGATTGCGGTAACCCGAGGCCGTGCCCGGTGTGTCGTCGAGCAGAATGGATGACTGACACCCCTGATGGCGGATTTCGGTAACCAGCCACTGATCATTGAAATTCGCCAGCGGGTGCTCGGCCACTTGCAGGATCCGGCCACTGCGTAATGCCCCCTGGCTACTTTGACCGTGGATCTGCTGGTGACGGCAGCGCAGGCGTTCCAGTTGTCGACGGCTGAGCTGGTCGCGATGTTGTTGCTCGCCAGCGGGACAGTGCCTCGCCGTGGCGAACGAGTGATTGGCTGCGCCTTCGCTGATGTCCGCTGCACCCGGATTCCTGGCGCCTGGACGCACAGGGGAGAGCGTGGCGTCATGGCGCTGGAACAGTTCGCTGATCACCGGTTCCTGGTGTTCGCCGGGGGCGCCGCCGCTCATCGACATGAGCAGTGGCTCCTGGGGAAAACTCAGGCTGTCGTCGGCCAGCACCAGCACATGGCCGTCGCGTTGATGCTCGAAGTGATAGTGGATGCCTTCTTCCTCGCACAGCCGTTGCAGCAACGCCAGGTCGGATTCTTCGTACTGAATGCAAAAAGGTCGCAGGGGATAGTGCCTGGTTGCCAGTTCAAAGCGATAACTGCTGGCGGGCAACCCATGTTCCTCCAGCAATTGGCGCAGGATCATGGGCACGCTGGCGTGCTGGAAAATACGTCGGCATCGTTGCTGTTCCAGCACCTGGACACGAGGCACCAGCACCAGCTTGTAAGCGACCCGGTGCCCGCTTCGATGTTCACAACTGGCGCTGTCCAGCACGCCATGAATGCCTTGATCGTGGCCGAATTCGAGGAACGCCGGTTGGTGCAGCAATCGCTCAAGGTTCAGGGCTGGTGCCAGCCCGATCACCTCGATGTCGAATCGATAGGGCTGGTTGAGAGCTTCATGACCACTGAACCGGACCACCTGGAAGCTCAGGTCGTCTTCGAGAAGCGTCAGGGTGGTGGGACTATCCTTGTCGTTGTGCATCGAACGCGCTACCGCTGTGGAGTAGGGTGCAAAGCGTACGAAACCCCGGCGCATTGCGGGCACGGTAAAGCGACATTTCCGAATCGCCCTACAACCGCTGGTGAAGATGTCGATGCAAGTCGGGATTTTTTGGTCGATTGCCAACTTTAGGCCGTATAAACTTGTGCAAAGCGTCGGCCAATAGATGTCTCGGCGCCACAGATGCCACAGATAAGAGAGTGAGAAATGGGCGCACAGTGGAAGGTTAAACACAAAGAAGCGGCAGCCAATGCCAAGGGCAAGATCTTCGGCAAACTGGTGAAAGAAATCACCATTGCTGCGCGCAATGGCGCTGATGTTGCTACCAACGCGCACTTGCGTCTGGTGGTTGAACAGGCCAAGAAAGCTTCGATGCCCAAGGAAACACTGGACCGCGCCATCAAGAAGGGTGCGGGCCTGTTGGGCGAAACCGTGCAATACCATCGCGTGACCTACGAGGGCTTCGCCCCGCATCAGGTGCCGCTGATCGTTGAATGCGTGACGGACAACATCAACCGCACCGTGGCTGAAATCCGCGTCGCGTTCCGCAAGGGCCAATTGGGCGCTTCCGGTTCGGTGGCCTGGGACTTCAACCACGTCGGCATGATCGAAGCCTCGCCGGACACCCCGGACGCCGATCCGGAAATGGCCGCGATCGAAGCCGGTGCCCAGGATTTCGAGCCGGGCGAAGACGGCGCGACCCTGTTCCTGACCGAGCCTACCGACCTGGACGCGGTACAAAAAGCCCTGCCCGAGCAAGGCTTCACCGTGCTGTCGGCCAAGCTGGGCTACCAGCCGAAGAACCCGGTCAGCGGTTTGAGCGATGAGCAGATGGCTGAAGTCGAAGCGTTCCTGGAAGGCCTCGATAACCACGACGACGTGCAGGACATGTTTGTCGGGTTGGCGGGTTAATCACCAAAAGATCGCAGCCTGCGGCAGCTCCTACAGGGTTTTGCATAGCCCGTAGGAGCTGCCGCAGGCTGCGATCTTTTGATTTATGTCTCCCGCACCTCCACCAACTGCCCCAACCGGCTGCGCGTACGCGCCAGGTCAATCGCATCACCGTCCAGGCTTTCACGCAACGAGCGCTGGCCGAGCAGGATCAGGTGCTTGTCCTGATCGTACAGAACGTCCACCAGATTGATGAAACGTTGCTGGGCGGCAATCGAACAGTCCGCCAGATTGGGCAGTTCATCGATGATCCAGTGATCGAAGCGTCGGCACAATTCCAGATAATCCATGACCGCCGTGGGCTGATCGCACAAATCGCTGAAGGTAAAACCGATGGTGCGCCCTTCACAGTAGCGCGCCGGCAAGTGGCGCGTACCGACCGGCAAGGCAATGGCGGCGGCATCGGCGTCAGGCAGGTTGGAGGCCTGACGCTGCGCCTGCGTGGCGGGCCAGACGTACTTACCTTGAGTGAACAATTGCTGCGCGTGGGTTCTGACCTGACTGCGGTAGTCGTGCGGCCCGCCGACTTCCATCACCTGCATGCGCGCATTGATCAGGTCGATCACCGGTTTGAAGCGCGCATGGTACAGCGGATTGGGCAGCAGGCCTTCCGGTGGGTAATTGGAAGTGACCAGCAGCAGGATGCCTCGGCGGAACAATGCCTTGAACAGCCGCGTGATCAACATCGCATCGCCGATGTCATGGACGTGGAACTCGTCGAAACACAACACCCGGCAATCACGCAGCAATTCATCGAGGGTGGTCGCCAGAGCATCCGGCTGAGCGCGATGGCGGAACATCCCTTGGTGCAGGCAGGCAAAAAATTCATGGAAGTGCAGGCGTTGTTTTTCCGCCAAGGGAATAGCCTGGAAGAACCCATCCAGCAGCCAGCTCTTGCCACGGCCTACGGCACCATGCAGATAGAGCCCCGGCAGGGTTTTCGCCGCAGCCCCCGTCAACGTCGTGGCGTGTTGCGCCATGCAGTCGATCACGCGTTGCTGGCTGTGACTGAGGGTGTAGCCCTGGGCATGGGCCTTGTGGTGAAAGTAGTCGTGGATGAGCCGACCGGTCGCAGGCGCGGCCGAGGCTTTGCCGAACAGGCGGCGAAGTGACGGCCAGCGTGGTGTGAGACGTGAACGGTTGGGCGGTCGAACGGCCACTGGATGTCACCCCGTGATCTTCAGGCAGGCTCCCCGAGCTGCGGCGGCGTAGTGTAACCAGAGCGATGAATGTGCTTCCAGTTGTGTCGATGGAATACGGATGTAATTGGACGGAATACTGCGGTGTGTACAGCTTATATCCCGTAGCTGTCGAGGTTCTGGGCGGTGGTGGCACTATAAAATCACTGCTTTTCATGGATCCAATTATCGTTAGCTGACTGGCGATTTCCCGATGCATTGCTAACCTGACTTCTACAAGACACCCCTCAAAAGGAATGGGGCCGTGAATGGACGTGTGGTGTTGGCAGTCTTGGGCGCAGGGCTCAGTGCGACAGTATCGGCCGCCGAACTCCAGGTGGAGGTACGGGTCGATGTGCAGCGCGGCTGCCAATTGGTCGGGCAACAACGCAGCGCAGGAATCGAGCAACTGGGCGTGCTGGACTTCGGCAGCACCGCGCGTCTGGATGATCCTGCCGGGCCATTGAGCGCCGCGCTGATGAACGAGCGCTTGCCCCGGCTCGAATGCAACCCCGATACCCCTTATCAATTACGCGTGGATGGCGGCCTGCACGGCGGCGTCGGCGACGTGCGCTACATGGCGGCCGACGCCGAGCACAGCAAACCCATTCCCTATCGGCTGTATCAAGACCCGGCGCGGCGTATTCCGCTGGCGGTGGATGTGCCGATGAGCGGTCGCGTGCCGGACAGCGGCTCGGTGGATTTACCCTTGTATGCGCGCATCGAACCCTTGGCGGACATTGTGCGGGTCGGTCGTTATTCGGATCTGGTGAAGGTGACGGTGAGCTGGTGAGTGGATTGGCAGCAAACAATCTGGCGGAGCCCGATTGTGCAGGGAAGGAGGCGTTCGCGAGCGAACGACCGTGTGTTTAATCCTGAAGGAATTGGGATTGGTGTGATGACAAGCGAGTTTTGCAGGGTTATCGCCATAGGCGCACTGCTACTGACGGGCGGTGTCGCGCAGGCTGCAATCAGCGGGCAGATTCAGGCGCGGCTGACCCTCATCGCCGGTTGCGAAGTGACTAACGGGGCCAACCCCGACAGCCCGGTCGCCGACTTCGGCACCCTCGATTTCGGCCAGCAAGGCCCGACCTGGAACAACCCGATCAAAGCCAGTCTCGGCGACGAAGCCAGCGGCAAGCTGAACGTTGCCTGCAACCCCTCGGTCACCGGTTTCACCGTCACCATCGACGGCGGCACTCACGGCGACGGCACCACCCGGCGCCTGAGCAATGGCAGCCAGACCATCCCTTATCAATTGTTCCTCGATGCTTCCGGCAACCGCAGCTACAGCATCGGCCAACAACACAATTTCGCTGTTACCAGCGGGGCGCAGATACCGATTCCGGTATTCGGCTCGGTGGTGGCGAATACCCGCGCGCTACCGGCCGGTGTCTATACCGACACCCTGACGGTGACGCTCGACTGGTAACCCCGTAGAGGACGGACACCATGCGTACGTTTGCATCAAGGATCGGATTGTCATTGCTTGGCCTGACGCTGGCGTCCAGCGCAACGGCCGCCACCACGGTCACCGGCCAGATCACTTCCAGCCTGATCCTGACCAGCAGTTGTCAGGTCAACGGTGTCGGCGGTTCCACCAACCTGAACTTCGGCGCGCTGAATTTCGGCACCGCCAACAGCCTGTTCACCTCCGCCAGCGGCCAAGTGTTGGGTGGTGGCGGCGGGGCGCTGTCGATTCTCTGCTCCAGCGGCACCACGCCGACGGTCAAAGTCCGTGCCGGCGCCCATGACGGGCAATCGGCGGGCGGCACTCGTGCGCTGTATGACGGGGTTGCCAACTACGTGCCGTATGACTTGTACACCGATGCCGGGCACTCGCAGTTGCTGGCGATTGACGGCGTGATCAACCTCGCCCCCAGCACCGGGGTGGCGCAGACCGTGAACATCTACGGCCAGGCGCTGGGCAAGGCTGGTTTGCCTGCCGGCACTTACACCGACACCGTCGCCGTCGAACTGACGTTCTAGCGCCATGGCCCGCCATGCTTGTGCGGCGTTTCTGCTGCTGTGCGCAGGCAGTGTGCCGTTGCCGCTGGCGGCGGTGACCAGCCAGAGCTTCCAGGTCAGCGCCACGGTGACCGCCGGTTGCCTGGTGGTCGGCGGCGTTTCCAATTACGGCAGCCTGAATTTCGGCAGCCGTTCGGCACTGGCGACCGGCCCGGTTCAGGTGGCGTTGACCGGCGGGGTGAAGTTGCAATGCACGCCGGGGGTGACGCTGAACATGAGCGTCGATGGTGGTCAGTACAACAACGGCGGGCGACAGATGCAGCTCACCACCGGCAGCAACCGGGTGGCGTATCAGTTGTTTCGCGATGCGGCGTTCAGCCAGGTCTTGGGAATCGGCCAAAGCGTGGCAGTGGCGTACAGCGACGCAAACAACATCAGCCTGCCGATTTACGGTCAGGTGCAATTACCGGGCAATCAGCCGGGAGGAACCTACAGCGATGTGCTGCAAGTGCAGTTGTCGTGGTAACGGAGCGATTTGAACAAGGAGCAGGTGTATGTGGTTACCGGTTATGCGATGCACGTTGTCGGCGGTGCTGTTGCTGGGAGTGGCCAAGGTGCAGGCGGCCAGTTCGGTGCTGATCTGGCCGATCGATCCGGTGCTGGAGGCCGATCAACAGGCCAGCGCCTTGTGGCTGGAAAATCGCGGCAGCGAGACGGCCAATCTGCAGATCCGCGTGTTTGCCTGGAGCCAGAGCGGCTTCAGCGATCAATACCAGAATCAGCGCGACGTGATCGGCAGTCCGCCTGTGGCGAAGATCGAGCCGGGCCAGAAGCAACTGGTGCGCCTGACGCGAACCCGGGATGTTCCGCCGGGTCAGGAGCTGGCCTACCGGATCATCATCGATGAAATTCCCTCGGCGAAACCACCCCAGGCGGATGACGGCAAAACCGCGGCGGCGATTCGTTTCCAGATGCGCTACTCGGTGCCGTTGTTCGCCTATGGCGCAGGCCTGTGGAGCAAGGAAGACACCACCCGCCAGCGCGATCCGAAAGGCATCGGCCTGCCGAACCTGACCTGGCGCACGGTGGCCGTGGACGGCAAGCCCTATGTGGAAGTGCGCAACCAGGGCGCGGTGCACGCGCGGCTGACCGATGTGGCACTCAAGCAGGGCAGCCAGACCAAACCCTTGGTTGAAGGACTGCTGGGCTACGTGTTGCCCGGCGCCATCATGCGCTGGCCCGCGCCCGGTCCGGTTGCCGGCGAACCGGCGTTGCAGGTGCGGGTCAATGGCGCGTCGCAGGTGCAGAGTATTGCGCCAGCGCGATGAAGGCCGGATGAGGTAAAGGAGTCAACAGTCCAATGACGGACAAAAAGTAGTAATGAACCAGGGTTGGGCTCGCAGTGTTCAGCGTCCGTTGTGGGCCGTGGGTTGGGTGTGTTGCCTGGCGATCGTTCATCACGCAGAGGCCGGCGACCTGCCGCCTCCGCCCAGCGGCATGGAGGCTGTGGCCGATGCGCAGTTGTTTCTGGAGCTGGTGGTCAACCAGATGAACACCGGACGAGTCGTGGCGGTCGAGCAGCGCAACGGGCAGTTTTTCCTCCCGGCCAGTGCATTGCGCGATACCGGTATGAAACTGCCAGCAGACATCGGCACCGAAGTCGGCCTCGACAGCCTGCCGGGCCTGCACAGCGAGTACGACAGCAACGGCCAGCGTTTGCTGTTGGACGTGCCGCCGGACTGGTTGCCCGAGCAGTTTGTCGGCCGTCGCGAGGTCTACCCGCGCACTCCGGCCCTGAGCAGTTTTGGCGCGTTGTTCAACTATGACCTGTACCTCAATGACACCGATGATGCCGGTACATATCTCGCGGCATGGAACGAAGTGCGGCTGTTCGACAGCTGGTGCACTCTGTCCAATACCGGGCAATATCGCCGCACGCTGTCCGGTGACGAAGTCAGTACGCTGAGCAATGGTTACCTGCGTTACGACACTACCTGGCGTTACTCCGATGATGAGCGGCTGCTGACCTACGAGGCCGGTGATCTGGTCAGCGGTGCCTTGCCGTGGAGCAATTCGGTGCGTCTGGGCGGGGTGCAGTTTTCCAGGGATTTCGGCGTGCGCCCGGACCTGGTGACCTATCCCTTGCCGCAGTTTGCCGGGGAGGCGGCGGTGCCGTCGTCGGTGGACCTGTTCATCAACGGCTATAAATCCAGCAGCGCCGATCTGCAACCCGGTCCCTACACGCTGACCAACATTCCCTTCATCAACGGCGCCGGCGAAGCCGTAGTGGTCACCACCGATGCATTGGGTCGACAGGTCTCGACCACGGTGCCGTTCTACGTCACCAGCAGCCTGCTGCAAAAAGGCTTGAGCGACTTCTCGGTGGCCGCTGGCACCTTGCGCCAGGATTACGGCCTGCGCGATTTCAGTTACGGCCCCGGCGTGACGTCCGGCAGCCTGCGTTATGGCCTGAGCGACAACTTCACCCTGGAAAGCCACGCCGAAGCCTCGGACGCCCTGACCCTCGGCGGTGTCGGCGGCAATGTGCGCCTGGGCAATCTCGGCGTACTCAACAGCGCCATCAGCCAAAGCCGTTTCGACGGTGAAAGCGGTCAGCAGATGAGCCTCGGTTATCAGTACAGCAGCCAGCGTTTCAGTTTTTCCTGGCAGCGCCTGCAACGGCGCGATCAATACGCTGACCTGACGGTTGTCGACAACTCGTACACCACGCTCAGCACGCGCAGTGAACAGGCGACCCTGAGCGTGAATCTCGATACCTGGGGCAGCCTGGGCGCCGGGTATTTTGACGTGCGCGCGGCGGACGATTCGCGCACGCGCCTGCTCAACCTGACGTGGAGCAAACCGCTGTGGCGCAACAGCAGTTTTTACCTGTCGGCCAATCGCGAGATCGGCGACAGCAACTGGGCCGTGCAGGCGCAACTGGTGATTCCCTTCGACCTGCGCGGCAGCCTGGCCATCAGCAGCGAGCGCAGCAAGACCGGGCAAACCCAACAACGCGTCAATTACAGCCGAGCCGTACCGACCGAGGGCGGGGTGGGTTTCAATCTCGGTTACGCCAAGGGTGACGGCGCGGATTACCGGCAGGCCGACCTGACCTGGCGCCTGCAATCGGTGCAATTGCAGGCCGGTGTCTACGGCACCAGCGACGCCGAAACGCGTTGGGCCGATGCCAGCGGTTCGCTGGTGTGGATGGACCGCCAGGTGTTCGCCGCCAACCGCATCGACGATGCCTTCGTGGTGGTCAGCACCGATGGCTATGCCAACATCCCGGTGCGCTACGAAAACCAGCAGGTCGGCCAGACCGATCGCAACGGCCATTTGCTCGTGCCGTGGAGCAGTGCCTATTACCGTGGCAAATACGAAATCGATCCGCTGAATCTACCGGCCAACGTGCGCAGCCCGAACGTCGAGCAACGCATTGCGGTCCGCCGTGGCAGTGGCTATTTGCTGGAGTTTCCACTGAGCCGGGTGATCGCCGCGAGCATCGTGCTGGTGGACGCACAACAGCAGGAATTGGCCTTGGGCAGCGGCGTTTTGCACACACAGAGCGGCACGCAAACCGTGGTCGGTTGGGACGGCTTGGTGTACCTGGAAAACCTGCAGCCGCAGAACAATCTGCAGGTAACCCTGGCCGATGGCAAAACCTGCCAGGTACAGTTCGCGGTCGACATGAACCAGGATCAGATCCCGTTGATCGGTCCGCTGGTGTGTCAATGAACATGGCGAAGTGGCTGATGCTGCTGGCGCTATGGCTGCCGGGATCGGCGTGGGCCTTGTGCTCGGTGGTCAGTACTACGCCGGCGGGATTCGGTTCGCAGAGTTCGATTGCCGTGCGTACCACGTCGCAGCCCAGTTCCACGCTCAACGGTGGCTTGAGTTGTACCGGTTCGCTGCTGTCGTTGCTGACGACCAATGATCATTTTTATGCCACGATCACGTCGACCCAGAGCGGCTTGCGCGGACCCACCGGCGATGTCATCGGCTACACGATTTACGCCAACAACAGCACCAGTTACCCGCTGACCCGTGGCACGGCGTACGATTTTGCCCGCAACGGCATCATCGATGCCTTGGGTCTGCTCAACGGCACGGTACCGAAAACCGTGCCGCTTTACCTGCGCACGATCGTTGGCAGCAATGTCGCGGCCGGGGTCTACAGCGAAACCCTGAGCATTTTCTGGAGCTGGAATTACTGCTCCGGTATTGGCATCGGTGACATTTGCCTGGGGCGCGATATCAGCAGCGGCACCACCACGCTGACGGTGAATATGACGGTGGCGAATGACTGCACCATCACTGCGCCGAACATTGCGTTTGGCAGTGCGCCGGTGGTCAGTGCGTTTGCTCCGGTCACTGGGCAGACCATCAATCTGGCGTGTACCAAGGGCAGTGCGTATACCGTCGGGTTGGGGGATGGGCAGAATGCGGTCAGTGTTGGTGGGCGGCGACGGATGGTGTCTGGGGGGAATTATCTGGCTTACGATATTTTCAAAAGTGCCGGGGTGACTCGCTGGGGCAATGTGGGGAGTGCGCGGCGGGCGAGTACGGATGCCGAGGTTAATCCTGGGAATGGGTTGGGTACAGGGAGTCAGGTTTTTAATTACAACGCGAAGGTTTATACGGATCAGGTGACGCCGCCGGCGGGGACTTATCTGGATAGCGTTGTGCTTGATGTTGGGTTTTGACTTGGCGGCCTCTGGGCCGACCAGGTTCTTGGTTGATTGTGTACATATCCGTTGCTGCGGTGACGGCGGCTTATGGTTTCGCCCTTACCGCGAGTCCCTTTTGTCAAACGCCACAAAAGGAACCAAAAAGTCTCGCCCCTTACGTACGGCCCCTCGCTAAGGCTCGGGGTTCCTTCGCTCCGGCATTCATCCGGGGGCATCGCCTCCGGTCTGCTTCGCGACGACCTCCTCTCGATGTGTGCGGCTTCGCCGCACGGCGCTGCGCGCCTAACCCCCGGATGAACGCCTCCACTCAGCCTTCCGATGGGGCGGGTGGATCAAGATCAAAAGCGACAGGCGAGCTAACGCTCGGCCTGTTGAGTGGTTAAAAGCGTGGGTGTACGCCGATCTGTTTTTGCTCTTCTGTGGGAGCTTGGCTTGCCAGCGATGGCGTCCTCACAGCCAACCAATCCCTTTCAGATACACCCA
>RCUS01001363.1_pt1 | contig 12852 bp, 8 predicted proteins | sample 2166221 | NCBI WGS metagenome assembly RCUS01 (sample SAMN09932758, study PRJNA488358) | compost metagenome | isolation source: compost soil in cyclohexanecarboxylic | place: Germany: Experimental Botanical Garden | reverse complement strand
CCCATTGCCTCTTGGCCGACAAAATCAATATCGTGGCCGTCCAGTGCATTAGGCTCGAAAATGACAAACAGCCCGTGCAACTCGGGCCTTTTTTCCAGAGACGTGCGCAGGACCGCGGAGAGCTGGGTGCGTAACGCACTGTGCGTTATCTCTCCTCGGGCTGCGCGCTCTCGCAGGTCGAGCAGAAAACGCGCGACCCCCTCGCCATACTCATAGGTGCGCATGAACGACTTCTGGATCTGCAACGCCTGAAACTTGCCCTCGGCCTGCAATTTTTGCTCTGCGGCCTCGGCCAGCATCTGGCTGCTCGACGCCATGACATCTGCCGTGCTGAGATCACTACGGTAGAGGGACAGGCTGACCAATAAAGCTACGACGGCTATCAAACAGAGGCTGGCGAGCAATGTGATTTTGCTTTTTATAGTCATAGAACTGATGCGCATGGGCACGCCCTTCTGTCAGTTGGCGTTAGGAGGAGGCGGGTGGCGCTCGCCACCCGCCGAAGATCAGAACATCGTGGTGAGGATCAACTGTGCGCAGAGGTTTCTGTCGTTATTACCGACCGAGTACCACCGCTCTCCGCATTTTTATCCGGCAGAAGCGTGCTCTCATGACACTTTGGACCACACGTCGAGACGGCCTGCAAGTGAACATAAGAGACTTGATACATTGAAACGAGAACAGTCACCCATAGGCATACGCGAGAACGGGTTGCACACGTCTCAGGCGTGCAACCCAAACCCTTGAATGATTCAGATGAGAACTGTTCGAAGCGACAACGCCTGCCAATAAATTCAACAACACAACTTCTTCTTATCGCACACCGATTCAATATGACCCCACCATCTCTGTCTATCCACTTTGTAGTTGAATCTAGTCCTTATAGTCAGTCTGGCTTGTCTTGTTACACATATAAACAATAGCCATTTTATGGAACGTGCTTTATTGGAGCAGCAACAGGTGTGACTGACGCAATCATTTGCCAAGCCTCTACCAGACTTTATGTCTGCGATATCTAAACTTTTCGGATACTGCAAATATTGCAAAAGTTAATGAGTTCATCAAACGAATTGCATTCGGTTCGTTTAGCGCCATAAAGGTGCATGCTTCGCTTCAAGGGCGTCTGGCACAGCGTCTGATCGTGCGGCTCCAGGAGGACGATCTGGAATACGCCGTGTGTGAAAAACGAAATGTCGATGTACGCTCCGAACATGAAGCGCTGGCGCCACATCCTGCATCTGTAGGATGGTAATTCGCCCATTCTGGCGACCATAATCCGATCAGGCCCTGCCCCGTTCATCGAATACCCGGCCTGAATAACCTGTGACGAAAAATAATAAGAACGTCCCACAGAGGAATCCCCATGAACCGCGATGAACACGTTGGCCTGTTGCAGGCTTTCAGCAGCCTGACTCTGGATTTTCAGCGCCTGGCGCAGCACGAGGATATAGAGCACTTCCACCAACGCGCCCTGGAACGGATCAGCCAACTGATTGCTTTCGACAGCGCATGGTGGGGGCGCGCAGCGATGATCGATGGTTTGCCGGAAGAGCACAGCCCCCATTTCTACAACTTGCCACCGAGCTACCTGTCGGATTGGCATTCTATCCGCCACCTCGACGTGACAGTGGAACGGGTCCACAAGACGCCAGGTCAGGCCGTGATTGTGGACATGCGCGATCCCTCCAATGGCCCGGGCCTAAACTGGCTGGGCGAGCGCTATGGCATTGGTCAATGGATGTGCGTGGTGTACGTTGACCCACAAACCAATCTCAGCGATCACCTTGCCCTTTACCGCAGCCCCAACGCACCTCGGTTCAACGAACTGGACTGCCAAATCCTCAACAACTTGATGTTGCATCTGGTAGCCGCCGTGTCGGCAAATCAGATCCGCACGTTAGTGGCCATGCGCGAGACCTTGACCAGCCCGCGCAACCTGGCCCTGGCAGTGTGTGACCCGCGCGGGGTATTGCAATGTGCCGAAGGCGGATTCGTCGACCTGCTACTCAAGGAATGGCCGCGTTGGAGCGGCCCCACCCTCCCCGTTACGCTGGATGAGTGTGGCCATGTAGGTAAGCTGGTGCATATCGAAGCGTTGCCCGTGGGCAACCAGTTCCTGCTGGCTGCGCGAATCAACCGTGGGCTTCCTCAGCTCAGCCCCAGAGAAAACGACGTCGCCCAAGGGTTTGGCGAAGGCAGGACCTATAAAGAAATCGCCCGGGATCTAGGTTTATCACCCAATACCGTGCGCCACCATATTCGGGCCATCTACGGCAAGCTCGGGGTAAAGGACAAGGCGCGCATCGCGCACTTGTTACATGCCCCTCCTGACTGATCACCTCTCTTTATTCAGCTTCTTTTTGTGCTGTCACTTTGACGGCCACGGGCGCGTATTGCCCATTTTTTAACCGCTGCATACAGGCGATCCAATCGCCTAAACAAAAACTTGTCCCGGAGCAGCTTCATGACCTCTTCAATCAACACCGTGCACCCACAGCAAACCACTCATACCCGCCACTGGTCTCTGCTGGCCGCTATCGTCCTGGTTGCGGCCCTCACACCGTCCATACTGCTGACCGCCCCTGCAGTGGCCGCGCAACTTGCCAGTCAGTGGGGTCTGAATCCAGCCCAGATTGGCAACCTCTTCATGGCAGAACTGGGGGCCATGGGCCTTGCCGGGGTGCCCGCATTTTGGTGGCTCAAGCGCGTTGACTTGCGCAAAGCCGCTTGCATTTCAGGCCTGGTGTTCATCATCGGTAATCTAATTTCCGCAGTCATCGCGGATTACAACACATTGATGGCATTGCGATTCTTCACCGCACTCGGCGGTGGCTCGTTGATGATCATATGCATGTCCACCGCGGCTTCACTGCCCAATGCGAACAGGGTCTACGGGCTCTGGTTGCTGGGTCAGCTGATGGTGGGCGCTATTGGCTTGCAGGTTCTTCCAATACTGTTCCAGCACTATGGCCTGGCGGCGTGTTACATCGCTCTGGCTGCTTTGATGGCGGTGGTATTGCCTCTGGTACGCGCCTTCCCTGCCAGCATTTCCAGCACCAAGATAATCTCCACTCCCGAATTGAACAAAAGCAAGGTCACCCTGGGGTTGCTGGCCATTTTCTGTTTCTACCTCAGCTTGAGCGGCGTATGGACGTTCATTGGCTCGATCGGCTCTTCGGCTTCGCTCAACGCTCAGGACACCGGAGAAATTCTGGCCATCGCCACCGTGATGGGCATCATTGGCGCCGGCTGTGCCGCAGTGATCGGCGACCGGTTACCGCGATCGTTGTTGCTGATCATCGGCTATGCAGTAATGGCCGCAGCGGTTTTGATGTTGCAGGGGCAACCCGACCTGCTCCGCTTCACCATCGCAGCCCTCGCATTCAAGTTCACCTGGACATTCGTCGTGCCACTGCTACTTGCCCGCATCAACGAACTGGCACCCAGCGGTAGCTTGATGAACGCAGCCAACCTGGTGATCGCCAGTGCCGTTGCCATTGGTCCAGGCATTGCCGGACATCTGATACAAAACAGTGGCGGTTACTACTCGACGCTCGTCAGCGCGACCGTTCTGACGCTGTTTTCGCTTGCGCTGATTCTCATCAGCCGCTCGAAAAAAGGTCAGGATAATGCGTGATTCTGCCCATGACACGGGCCTGACCGATAACGAAATCGCTCGCGACCCGGGTTCATCGCTCCATACCGTGCGGCACGCGCCTCCCGACTGACTCCTTCTCTTTCTTCACGTTCTTTTTGTGCTGTCGCTCTGACGGTCACGGGCGCGTATTGCCCATTTTTCAACTGCCGAGTACAGGCGATGCCATCACCGAAACAACAACTAAAACACGAGAGGCCTTTATATGAAGCACAAAAGCTTGCGCAACCTGACCCTGGTTTTAGGAGGCGCCCTGCTCTGCCTGGACAGCCAGGCTGCTGAACTCAACGCCCGGGATTTCTTCGGCGCGCCGTCTGGCACGATGCTGAGCGCGCTGTATTTTCCTGCCATCCGCAACAATGAGTTCCATGGTAAGGCTGACAGCACCGGCAAGGCCGATCTGAACATCAACGCCGTGGTCTATCGCCAGGTGCTATACACCGACGCCTGCGGCATGTTGTGCACTCCGCAATTCATTCTTCCGTTCGTTGATATCAATGCGCGCTTGCCAGGCGCCAGCGACCATACAAGCGAAAGGGGTTTTGGCGATCCACAGTTTGGTGGCACGTTGTTTTTCATCAACGATCCGGCTTCCCGGACTTACAGCGGCCTGCTGACGTTGATCACTTTGCCTGTGGGCGAGTACCACAGCCAGAACCCGGATGTTTCGCCCGGCGCCAATCGGTGGGGGACCACCTTCCTTTACAACTACACCCAAGGCGTTGGTGAAAAGTGGGTATTGGAAGCCAACCTCGAAGCCCAGATCTACGGCAAGAATGACGACTACTACGGCAGTGATCTTGAACAGCGTCCGCTGTATCGCCTGCAAGCCTTCGCATCCTATGACTTCACCCAGAGCACCTATGGCGCGGTTCGGCTGATACAGGCCGATGGCGGCGAGTTGCGCATCAACAATCAGCGCATCGACGGCACCCACAGGCGCTACACCCAGGTCGGTTTTGAAGTCGGGCACTGGCTCGACCGGCAGAACCAGGTGATGTTCAGCCTTTCGCAAAATGTGGCGGCAACCAACAACTACGCGGGCACCGAAGGCCTGTTACGTCTGGTTCATGTGTTTTGAATCAGCGTCCTGAAGTGCGGGCATGAGCACTCGAACACGCGACTTCCTGCACTGACTTCATTGATATCCACGCATTGATTCACTCACTTTTGCCTCGTTTAACTGGAGAGTCCGATGAAACGAAATACCGCGTTTTTTTCTGATGAATTGAGCTTTTGGCACACTCAGAGCGCTCATGTTCTGTGTGTGCCTGTTGGCGGCTGGATTCAGCCATCGGCAAGCACTGCTCATGCCGAATCGCCGGAAAGCAAGCGGCGCCTGAAAAGCCTGGTGGATGTGTCCGGGCTCGGCCAGCACTTGCTCCAGCGCAGTGCAGCCCCGGCCAGTGAGGAGGATCTGTTACGGGTCCATACCGCCGAGTATCTGCAGCGCTTCAAAGCCATGAGCGACGCCGGTGGCGGCTACCTTGGACCTGAAGCGCCTATCGGGCCGGGGAGTTACGAAATCGCTAAACTTTCCGCCGGCTTGGCAATGGCTGCGGTGGACGCCGTGCTGAGCGGCGAGGTGGACAACGCCTACTCGCTGTCGCGACCACCGGGGCATCATGCTCTCGCGGATGGCGCCATGGGCGTTTGCTTTTTGGCCAATATCGCCATCGCCATCGAGGCTGCAAAGGCTCACCGAGGATTGGGCAGAGTGGCTGTGATCGACTGGGACGTGCACCACGGTAATGGCACCCAATCGATTTTCGAAAACCGTGGTGACGTGCTGACCATTTCACTGCATCAAGACGGCTGCTTCCCGCACGGGTACAGCGGCGAAGAGGATCGCGGTCTTGGAGAAGGTTTGGGAGCGAACATCAACATTCCCCTGCCAGCGGGCAGTGGTCACGGCGCTTACATGCACGCGATGGAACGCATCGTTCTCCCGGCTCTGGAGCGCTTCAAGCCCGAGCTGATCATCGTTGCCTGCGGCTTCGACGCCAGCGCTGTCGATCCCATGGCGCGCATGTTGCTGCACAGTGAATCGTTCCGCCTGATGACCCGAGCAGTCCGTCAAGCCGCCGAGCACCTATGCGATGGCCGGATGGTCCTGGTGCATGAGGGGGGTTATGCCGAAGTCTACGTACCGTTTTGTGGGCTGGCGACGATTGAAGAGATGTCAGGCGTGCGCACTGAAGTCGACGACCCCATGTTGGAGGCTATTGAGTTGCAGCAACCCAGGAAGGTAACGTTGACCTTTCAGCGTCAATGGATAGACCAACTGGCGCAGGCTGTTTTAGCGTAAACCGGCGGCGCCGCCAGTCTCGGTCGCCAAGTCCCGAAAGCGGATGATACCGGTACCGACTGAGCGGCACCCGTTGCAAACCAACGCCACGAACTCAGCGACGCGCAGTCGCTGGGTAACGTGCCGGTGCGATTCTCGCTTGGAGAACAAGCGACTCCCATAGGTGCGAAGCACAGACCATGGACACAAAGAAATTACTGCTTGCGGTCAGACTGGCCGAAACCCTGCACTTCGGCAAAGCGGCAGAAATTGAAAACATGGCGCAGTCAGGACTGAGCGCGCAGATCGCCAAACTCGAAAGTGAACTGGGGTTCCGACTGTTCGAGCGGGCCAATCGCCGGGTGACGCTTACACAAGCCGGTGAGATTTTCCTAGATAAGGCGCGCGTGATCATTGCGGATATGCACCACTCGATTGAGGCGTGCAAAGCACTGGCGGACAAAAAACGGGCCGTTCTCAAAGTCGGTTTGTTCAGCGATCAAGCAGCAGAATACACACACCCCATGTTTGCACTTTTCCAACGACTCAATCCGGACGTTCGGTTGGTGTTTGTCGAATTGCAAATGACCAATCAGGTTCAATCCTTGGTGAGCGGCAATGTTGATGTGGTGTTGATGCGCATTCCAATGTATGACGACAGGCTGGAATATATCGAGCTGTTCAAGGAACCGAGAGTGGCCGTAGTGCCCTCTACACACGACCTTGCGACCGCCCAGTCACTCAAGGTCTCAGACCTGCTCGACAAACCGTTCGCGATTCCCGCCGAGGGCGCGCCTGCGGATCTGATTTCATACTGGAGCTTTGCCGACATCAGAAACAGCCCGAGCGAGGTGGCTGCCAACGTCAAAACCATTTCCGAGGTCATCTTCGCAGTGGCCTACGGAGGCGCGTTCGATACGTTCCCCTCATCGTTAACCAAGGCTTACAACCATCCCGGCATTCGGTACGTCCCGATTGAAGACGCCTCCTACAGTACGATGTCGCTTGCCACGCTTGAAGGCAACCGCAGCCCCGGGATCAGAGCGTTACGGTACTGCGCCTCTCAGGTCTTCAACATCGTCTCGCTTGCCTGAAGCGTTAGGCGTCTTCAACCCTCTGGTTGCCCCTGCCAGCACCAGACCTGACCCGCGTTTTTTTGATCTGAATTCGTGATTGATCGATCAGGGTTTGTGCGTTGAACCCCTATTCAGGCAGTCACATACTCAACCTGCCAGTTAACAAAATCTCCGTGTAAGTGCTGAAACGTTAGCGACGCCCACCCTGTCGATGCAAGGTGCACTCAGGATTTACGTTGCGTCGAATGCCGAACCTATTGACGAACACACGCAGGCGCTCAAATAAAAATAATAGGTAGCGAAACATGAAAAAATCCAAATTCTTTCCTTCTGCCGTAGACCCACTACCGAACGCACTTTACCTATTGATCCTGTCACCTGAACGATGACCGGCATCGCCGGTAGTTGGCGTCAGGCATCGTAGCAGTGAACTCAAATATCCCGCTATAGAGTGCCTGCTGTCGTTCATGCCCAGCGTTTTAAGGTCAAGCAATAGCGCTACTTAAAAGGCGTACTCAGGAACACTTCTAGTGATCGAGTGATCTTGAGGTCCTCGCTCATTCGCCAGGAGAAAGACATGCAAAACCATGAACAGACGCAGCACCTGAAAACAGGTTCTCTGGGAGTATCCGACATTGTATTTTTTGTGGTCGCCGCGGCTGCGCCACTTGGCGCCACGCTCGGCGGTTCACCCGCAGTCTTTGTCATAGCCGGCCGAAGCGCGCCAAGTCTTTACTTGTGCGCATCCGTCATATTGATTCTTTTCGCCATCGGCTTTGCCGCTATGAGCCGTTACATCGTCAGCGCGGGCGGATTTGCCAAACTGGTCGAAGTGGGCATCGGCCAACGAGCCGGATACGCAGGGTCCGGCATCGCGATCCTTGCTTATGTCTGCATGCTCAGCGGGATCTACGGCGCCTTTGCTGCCTTCAATTCAGACTTGATAAAAAATTTCCTGGCCATTGAGGTGAGTTGGCAAATCAGTGCGTTTTTTGCCATTGTCATCGTCGCAGCATTTGGCTACTTGGATGTCAACGTATCCGCCAGAATTCTGGGTTGCCTGATGATTCTGGAAGTGTTGATACTTGTTGTGTTCGATATCGCGGTCTTGCTTAAAGCCCCGTCAGCGGACATGACCTTCTCGAACTTTATCCCGCAAGATTTCAGCACACCCGGACTGGGCGTTGCACTGATGTTCGCGTTTGCCTGTTTTGTCGGTTTCGAGTCCACCACCATTTACGGGGAAGAAGCTAAAAACCCGAACCGAACGATCCCAATTGCAACCTACATCGCCATCGCGCTGATCGGCATTTTCTACACGCTGACCACCTGGTGTCTGGCCATCGCTTACACGGGCAGCGATATACAAGCGACAGCCACAGGTGATCTGGTCAACTTTGTTTTCAACATGAACACACGCTATGTCGGCCTGTGGTCCACTGAGTGGATGCAAGTGCTGGCCGTGACCAGCCTGTTTGCGGTTCTGCTCTCCTTTCACAACGCGCTGTGCCGCTATCTCTACCCACTGGCGCGCTCGAAATTCCTGTTTCGGTCGCTGGGCCGGGTTCATCCAAAACACTGCAGTCCTTACTACGCAAGTTTGGCGGTTAGCCTCGTCTCTCTCGCCATCGTGCTCGCCTTCATGCTGACCGGCGCAGACCCGATGAGCAATCTCTACATGTGGATGGTTGCCCTTGGCACGCTGGCGATCCTTGTCTTGCAGGCCATGGGGGCCATTGCAGTCCTTGCCTACTTTAAAAAGAAACAGGTCGGCTTTTTCTGGCAAGGATTCGTTGCGCCTGTAGTGGGAGGAGCCGGCCTGATTGTTGTGGTGGTGCTCGCACTGACCAACTTCAAGGAATTGAGCGGCTCTCAATCCGAGATGGTCAGCTTCTTGCCATGGCTGGTGCCCGTCGCAGCCATCCTCGGGATCATCAACGGGAAATGGCAAGCAGACCAGGCAATGCCCAATGAAAGCCCGGCATGACATGCACAGGCCTACCTCTTGATTAACCTAAGTGCTGGCGCCGTTAAACGCCAGCACGCTACACAGACTGTTGTCTGATTTCAATGCGGGAGTCACCATGAAACTTGACTATCAACAATCCATCAAAAATTTTTCAGAAGCCTTCTATCGGTCAAAAGCAGAAACCACAAAAGGCAAAGATGTTATTCCAGGGGGGTTCAGCCGGCGTACATTCGCTTTCGGCCCGCATGCCATCTTCGTGGAGAAAGGTGAGAAACAATACATCCACACCATTGACGGAAGAAAACTGCTAGACCTTAACAACAACTTTTCAACCAACGTGTTGGGCCATAACCATCCCGACATCATCAAAGCAATTGTCGACATGCTGCCCAACGGTTTTTCTTTCGGCAACCCTAGCGATCATGAGCTGGAGCTGGCCAAACTGATTTGCGACAGGATTGAATCCATCGAGCAGGTTAAGTTCTCGTGTTCGGCTAGCGAGTCATGCCTGAGCGCTGTGCGAATCGCCAGGGGTTATACAGGCCGTCGAAAAATCGCCAAGTTCGAGGGCGGCTATCATGGTTTTACTGATGACCTTGCGATTTCGGCGCACCCCAATCCAGATAACTTCCCGGGCCCGGATTTCAATCCAAAGGCATTGCCGGATTCGGACGGCATTCCCAATCACGTCAGTGACAATGTCATTGTGTTGATTCAAAACAACTTCGAAGCCTGCGAGAAAATCCTTCGTGGCAATTCGGAAGACATTGCCTGCGTCATCATGGAGCTTCAAGCCTGCGCGGGGGGGATCATCGAACTGGACAAAACCTTTGTACAGAAAATCCGCGCACTGACCAAAGAGCTGGGTATATTGCTCATCGTCGATGAAACGGTCACGTTGCGCGCCGCCTACAACGGCCTGCAAAGCGTGTACGAAATCAAGCCCGACTTGACGGTCCTGGGCAAGATGATTGGCGGTGGTCTGCCCATTGGCGCAGTCGGTGGCAGCCGGGAAGTCTTCCAGGTTCTCGAAAACAATCAGGTCATGATTTCAGGCACTCACCATGGCCATCCATTGGCCTGTGCTGCGGGCATTGCTTGCATGAAAGCCATGGACCAGAAAGCCTATGCCAAGCTGAACGAGATGGCTTACAAAATCAAAACCGAACTCAATACCTGGGCGGCAGAACACCGCTACCCCTTCAGCATTTTTGGTTCGTTTTCGGTGTTCGCCTTTGCATTTACCCACGCGCTGGGCCAGACCATCACGACGCATCGTGATTACTGGCACAAGATTGACGATAACAACATGGGTATTTACGCCTTGGAAATGGCCACGCGTGGATACTTTCCGGTGCACAGAGGCCAGGTCGGGCTGACATTGCCGATGACGGAAGACGATGTTGTTGGTTACATCGAAACGACAAAGGAAGTTGTGCGTCTTATCTACAGCGCTGAGTAATACTGCCTGGGTCAACGTTGCACTCAGGCTCACCTTGAAATACTTGGGTGCAACGCGTTGAAAAACCCCGGAAGAAAACGTGTCCGAACGCGCAAGCGTGTCTGAACGCACCCGAAGGACAGTCTAGCGTGTCGCGCATATGTCAAAGTTCATTGTGAGGCATCTGAAAATACCCACATCAATTAAACGCCTCATCATTACTTCAAAGCGCTCTTATAAGCAGAGCGACCTTGGAAACGAACCGCCGCTTAAGAGAGGCCCAGGTTATGAGTAGCATTGTGGCGAGGACGGTTTTCATGGGTTTTTAAGTAACGTTTTTGATGCGCGCTGTTCTTTCGCGCTAACGATGGGTGCAGCTCACATGCACGTTTTGTCACTTAATATCTTTAAATATCCGAAAAATCAGTTGTACATATCCGAATAATTTGGAGTGCCCGCGCCGCGAGTGTTTGGCGCGGTTATTGAGTGAATCCGTATAGGCGCCGAAGAGCGCCACTGTGCTACGCAACCGTGGAGCCTTGCTATGAATCCTCATTCCGCTGTCCCGAGGGACATCAGAATCAGCAGCTATGACATCGCTGGCGCACATGCCTGGATGGAAGAAATGTGTGGCCCTCACACGCTCAACAGCTCTCAGCCTTGCCGGGTTTCGTTCCGCCACAGTGCGCGCGTGTTTGGTTCTTGTTCCACGACCGTTGGGACCATGGAGTACGGCGCCGACGTCTGCGTTGGTCTTGAAGGGGCTAAGCACTTGGACAGCTATAGCCTGAGCCTGCCTCTGGTTGGCGAACAGGAACTGCTTCATCTGGGGGGGCGTGTTCAGTCCAATCCAAATGTCGGCTTGATTGTTGACCCTTTTCACCGTCAAGAGCTGTCGATGACCGGCAACTGCAAGAAACTGTCGGTCGTCATTCCTCGTGTGACCATGAGGCAGGCGCTCGAAGACATTTTGTCGCATCCCGTTCAGGCTCCGATCAGTTTTGATCCCGTGATGGACGCGCAGGCAGGGGCGAGTGCTTCTTGGTGGCGTCTTATTGGGCATTTCGTGACTGAGCTGGAGCAAGGCGGCGCATTATTCGATCAGACCCTGTTCTCGCAAAATATTGAACTGGCGTTGGTCAGAGGGCTGATACTTGCACAGCAGAGTAATTACAGCGATGAAATACAACAGAGTTTGATTGGCCGGTTGCCGTCCTACTTAGTGCACGCCAGAGACTTCATACATACCCATGCACGGGAAGATTTCAGGCTAGAGCATATTGAAAAAGTAGCCGGCGTATCACGCTTCAAGCTCTTCGATGGATTTAAAAAACACATGGGTATGTCGCCCATGGCCTATCTTAAAAAATACCGCTTGGCTGAAGTTCGCAAGCAGATTCTGAAAGGCGGTCATGGAAGCAGCATTTCCGGCTTGGCTACCGAATGGGGATTCGGTCATTTGGGCCGTTTCTCGAGCGAATACCGAAAACTCTTCAATGAAACCCCAAGCGCGACGATGCACCGCAATGAGCACAACAGGGCGCATATGAGTTGAGTAGTCGGTGATGCCACTAACACTACGAGGTGCCATGTTCACTATCGTGGAGGCATTCGCTTCCATCGGTCGATTACATTGAAACTGTGCAACTAATTCATCCGCGAGTGGAGACGTCAGAGGCCGGCACCACTTTGCTACGCAGCCTGGCCGGACTTGACAGCATAGACAGCGGGCAGTTGCTGGTGCCGAAGGCGCGGGCGGCCGTATCATTACTATTGGCCCCCTAAGAAAAGCGTGCGGACTGTAAACGATTTACTAACGAATGGAATCCCTCTGATCGTTGTTGCTGAGCACGACGATGGGCGTACGCAACAGGTCGGGGCGGAACACACGCTCACAACTGGCGTAAAAAACTGTTGCAATCGATCAGGGCGAAAACGGGAGAAGGGTTCATCGGCCGGCATCATGGATGCTGTATTTATGTACAGTTAATCACGCCGATACGCCGCTGCCGCTACCCGCTCATCCGATTTGCATCCTGGGCCCAGGCTCCTACAGTTTCGAACGTAGCCACCATGCCGAGGCCAGCGATGCGCAGCGCCGAAAAAACCCAGCACATAGCCACCGCCAAGGCCTTGCAGAAGATCCCCCGCAGTGTATGGGCGCTGGGCTTCGTGTCGATGTTCATGGACATTTCCTCGGAGATGATCCACGCCCTGCTGCCGCTGTACATGGTCACCGTGCTCGGTACTTCGATGATGGCGGTGGGCGTGATCGAAGGCATCGCCGAGGCGACGGCATCGATCACCAAGGTATTTTCCGGCGCGCTGAGTGACCGGCTGGGCAAGCGCAAGCTGCTGACAGTACTGGGTTATGGCCTGAGCGCGCTGACCAAGCCGGTGTTCCCCTTGGCCTCGGGCCTGGAC
>RCUS01001362.1_pt1 | contig 12860 bp, 8 predicted proteins | sample 2166221 | NCBI WGS metagenome assembly RCUS01 (sample SAMN09932758, study PRJNA488358) | compost metagenome | isolation source: compost soil in cyclohexanecarboxylic | place: Germany: Experimental Botanical Garden | reverse complement strand
GGCATGCGCAACATCCTGACGCCATTCCTCATCAGCACCTTGCTGCTGATGATCCCGATCGACCAGCGCACGGGCGAAGCCAAGCACGTCTTCCACACCTTCGTCATCGGCGTGTATTTCTTCCCCCTGCTGGGCGGCTGGCTGGCCGACCGCTTCTTTGGCAAGTACAACACCATTTTCTGGCTCAGCCTCGTGTATTGCGCCGGCCATGCCTGCCTGGCCATCTTTGAAAGCAGCGTCAACGGCTTCTATTTCGGCCTGTTCCTGATCGCCTTCGGCTCGGGGGGCATCAAGCCGCTGGTGGCCTCGTTTGTAGGCGACCAGTTCGACCAGACCAACAAGCACAAGGCCAAGCTGGTGTTCGACCTGTTCTACTGGATCATCAACTTTGGCTCCTTCTTCGCGTCGCTGCTGATGCCGCTGTTCCTGAAAAAGTATGGCCCGTCGATCGCCTTCGGCATCCCCGGCCTGATGATGCTGGCCGCCACCATCGTCTTCTGGATGGGCGCCAAGAAATACGTGCACGTGCCGCCGGCGCCGCCGAACCCCGATTCATTCACCCGCGTGGCCCGCACCGCCCTGCTGGCGCGCGTCGACGGCGGTTCGCGTCCCGGCCTGTATATGGCCTACGTCGGCGTGATCGGCGCCCTGTATGCGTTCTACAGCATTCCTGAATGGGGCTTCGTGATTTCCGCGTGTACCGCGCTGGTCTTGCTGCTGGCCTTCGGCAGCATCGGCACGGCCATGCAGCTGGAACGCGCACGCGGCATCCACCCTGACGAAGCCGTCGAAGGCGTGCGCGCCGTGCTGCGCATCCTCGTCATCTTCGCCCTCGTCACGCCGTTCTTCTCGCTGTTCGACCAGAAGGCCTCGACCTGGATCGTGCAGGCCAACACCATGGAAAAACCAAGCTGGTTCCTGCCAGCGCAGATGCAGGCGCTGAACCCGATGCTGGTGATGCTGCTGATCCCGTTCAACAACCTGGTGCTGTACCCGATGCTGAACCGCTTCGGCTGGGAAGCGACGGCCCTGCGCCGCATGACGGCCGGTATCGGCTTTTCCTCGCTGGCCTGGATCGTCATCGGCTTGCTGCAACTGGCCCTCGACAGCGGCAGCGCCGTCTCCATCATGTGGCAGATCCTGCCGTATGCCCTGCTGACGTTCGGCGAAGTGCTGGTCTCGGCGACAGGCCTGGAGTTTGCCTACAGCCAGGCGCCCGTCTCGATGAAGGGCGCCATCATGAGCTTCTGGAACCTGTCGACCACCGTCGGCAACCTGTGGGTACTGATCGTCAACCGCAGCGTCATGAACGAAGGCGTGATCGGCAAGATCGCCGAAAGCGGCATCAGCGTGACGGCCTTCCAGATGTTCTTCTTTGCCGCCTTCGCCGCCGTCGCCATGCTGGCTTTCGGCCTGTATGCGAAGCGCTACAAGATGGTGGACAACTACCGCCAGGCGGTGGTGCCGGGCAAGGCGTAATCATACAAGTAGGTCGGATTAGCCCGAAGGGCGTAATCCGACAACGCTGCTGACAATGTCGTCGGGTTACGCGTGGCGATGCCACGCTAATCCGACCTGCGCGTCCTACTTTTTTACGTCGTCACCGTGGGCGCATCGCGCCCCGTGCGCTCGCGGATCTGCGCGACCTGCTGCGCCACCGCGATCAGCCCCCCCAGCGCTTGCTGCGTCGGGATGTCGTGCTGCGCCGTATCGGCTTCGTAGCGTTCCAGGTACAGGCGCAGGGTGGCGCCCTGCGTGCCCGTGCCGGACAGGCGCAGCACGATGCGCGAACCATCCGTCATGATGATGCGGATACCCTGCTGCGTGGCCACCGAACCGTCGACCGGGTCGGTATAACTGAAGTCGTCGGCCAGCGCCACCGTGTAGCCGTCGAACTGCTGGCCAGGCAAGGATGCCAGCCGCGCGCGCACGGCCGCCATCAGCTGCTGCGCGCTGGCGCTGTCGATGTCCTCGTAGTCGTGGCGCGAATAGTAGTTGCGGCCATACGTGGCCCAGTGCGCGCGCACGATCTCTTCCACCGATTGCTTTTTTTCCGCCAGCAGGTTGAGCCAGAACAGCACGGCCCACACGCCATCTTTTTCACGCACATGGTTAGAGCCCGTGCCGTAGCTTTCCTCGCCGCACAGGGTGGCCATGCCGGCGTCGAGCAGGTTGCCGAAGAACTTCCAGCCCGTCGGCGTCTCGAAGCACGGGATGCCCAGCGCGCTGGCGACCCGGTCAGCCGCGCCCGACGTCGGCATGGAGCGGGCGATGCCTGTCAAGCCGGCGCGGTATCCCGGCGCCACCGTGGCGTTGGCGGCCAGGATGGCCAGGCTGTCCGAGGGCGTGACGTCGAAGCGCCGGCCGACGATCATGTTGCGGTCGCCATCGCCATCGGAAGCGGCGCCGAAGTCCGGCGCCTCATTCACGCCATCGTCGCCGGCCATGATGGCGATCAGCTGGTGCGCGTTGACGGGGTTCGGGTCCGGATGGCCGCCGCCGAAGTCTTCCAGCGGCACGCCGTTGATGACGCTGCCCTTGGGTGCGCCCAGCATGCCTTCCAGGATGGCCGTGGCGTACGGGCCGGAGACGGCGTGCATGCCGTCAAAGCAGATGCGCAGGCCGCCCGCGAACAGGGCGCGGATGGCGTCGAAGTCGAACAGCTGCTGCATCAGTTCCGCGTAATCAAGCACCGGATCGATCACGTCGACTTGCATCTGCTCGATGCGCACGGTGCCCAGGGCATCGAGGTCGATGTCGGCCGCGTCGCTGATGCGGTATTCGCTGATGCTCTGCGTGCGCGCAAACATGGCTTCCGTGACCTTTTCCGGGGCCGGGCCGCCATTGGCGATGTTGTACTTGATGCCGAAATCGCCATCGGGTCCGCCCGGGTTGTGGCTGGCCGACAGGATGATGCCGCCGCTGGCGCCGTGCTTGCGGATCACGCAGCTGACGGCGGGCGTCGACAGGATGCCGCCCTGCCCCAGCAGCACGCGCGCATAGCCGTGCGCGGCCGCCATGCGCAGCACCGTCTGGATCGCCGTGCGGTTGTAATAGCGGCCATCGCCGCCCAGCACCAGCGTCTGGCCACGGCAGTCGCCCAGCGTGTCAAAAACGCTCTGCACGAAATTTTCCAGGTATTGCGGCGCGCTGAACACGCCGACCTTCTTGCGCAAGCCCGAGGTGCCAGGCTGCTGGCCGGCGACCGGCGCCGTGTTGATGATTTGAATAGCCATATTGCCTCCATATTAATAATGCATGTTAACGCATGCGGGGCCAGCGGCAAAGCGTCGTACGCTTGCGAGGGTGCGTCAGCAAGCTTGGCGCCGCATCGCCACCTGCCTGGCTGCGCATGCCCGCACGGGAGGCAGCGCCCGCACGCGGTGCCAGGAACTGCTGAACTTCTGCTGACGCGGCAACCGCCTGCCCTGCGGTAGCCGCGCTTGCTTGCTGCCTAATTGCAACAGCCTACTCTTGCATGTCTCACAAGCTGACACTATAATAAGAATAGTTCTCATTCACATTTAGACCTCGACGAGGTCTGCACTAAACCTCTCACGCCTGCCGCCATCGCCGGTGCGTCGCCAGACTGGCATGAGAGGTGCGCGGCTGGATGACACGCTGCGCCAGCCAGGCCCTACCGCCAAGCAAGCCTCCCATATCAAAAACGCCAGCCGCACGACGGCAGGCAAACGAGAAGAAGGATCTTTCATGGCGCAAGTACATTCGCGGACCGGCATGGTTGCCGGCCCGTTTTCCCCACCAGTTTCCCAGCTTGCCCTGCGTCCGCTGGCACTGGCCGTGCATTCCGCCCTGCTGACGCTGGTGCTGGGCGCAGGCGCGGCCTGGGCAGCCGATGCGCCCGCCACGGCGAACGAAGCAACCTTGAGCGAAATCAAGGTACTGGGACAGCAAGACAAGGCGTCGACGGAGCACACAGGGTCCTACACCACCAAGCAGATGGCCACGGCCACGCGCATGGGCCTGTCCATCCGCGAAACGCCGCAATCGATTTCCGTCGTCACGCGCCAGCGCATGGATGACATGGGCCTGAACAGCCTGGCCGAGGTGCTGGTGCAGTCGACGGGGGTGACGGTGCAGGAAAACGACAGTGAACGGACGAATTTTTCCGCGCGCGGCTTTTCCATCGGCAATTATCAGATCGATGGCGTGGCCGTCAATTCGGGCAGCAATGCGCTGTTCGACACGGCCATCTATGACCGCATCGAAATCGTGCGCGGCGCCACGGGCCTGGTCAGCGGCAATGGCGACCCGTCGGCCACCATTAACATGCTGCACAAGCGTCCGGGCAAGGAATTGGCCGCCTCGGCCGGCATGACGGTGGGCTCCTGGAGCAAGGTCCGCCTCGAAGGTGACATCAGCGCGCCATTGAACGCCGACGGCAGCATCCGCGGAAGAGTCGTCGTGGCGGGCCAGAACCGCCACTCCTACATGGACCTGTACAAGGAACGCAAGCTGGTGGGCGCCGTCATCGTCGAGGCGGACCTGACGCCGGACACGTTGCTGACGGCCGGCATCGACTACCAGAAAAACACGCCGAAGGGCACCAGCTGGGGCACCACGCCCCTGTTCTTCGCGGACGGCACGCCGGCCAACATGCCCCGCTCGTTCAACATGGCGGCCAAGTGGAGCAGCTGGGAGCGTGCATTCGAGAACAAATATGTCTACCTCGAACACCGCTTCGCCAACGACTGGAAGATAAAGGCCGCGTATGGCCGCCTGGACAGCTCCTCGAACGGCAAGCTGTTCTACGGCGGCAGCGGTTATCCGAAGCGCGACGGCAGCGGCCTGGAAGTGTGGAGCGGCGCCTTCCCCTACGATGAAAAACAGGACAACTTCGACCTGTCGGCCAACGGCGCCTTTCCCCTGTTCGGCCGCCAGCACGACCTGGTGCTGGGCGTGAATGGCTGGAAGCGCACGGGCACGACGAATGAAACCCTGCTGCCCGATCCGCTGCCCTACGCCACCCGCATCCCCGACTTCCGCACCTGGACGGGCGACGTGCCCGAGCCGGTACTGACGCGCACGGGCGCGCGCGACGTCGCCACGACAAAACAGTCGGGCGCCTTCATCGCCACGCGCATCAACGTCATGGACAACCTCAAGGTGCTGGCCGGCGCGCGCGTCTCGAAGTGGGAAACGTATAACGACCGCTACGACGCCAAGGGCAATTTCGTCAAGCGCAGCTCGGCCTACAAGACGGACGATGTCGTCACGCCGTACGCGGGCGTGGTGCTCGACGTCAGCAAGAGCACCTCGCTGTACGCCAGCTATACGGACCTGTTCAAGCCGCAAAACCTGAAGGACAAGAACAACGCCTTCCTCGACCCGATCACGGGCAGCAACGTGGAAGCGGGCGTGAAAAGCGCATTCTTCGACGAGGCCCTGAATGCCTCGTTTGCCGTGTATGAGGCCAAGCAGGACAATCTGGGCGAGGAAGACAAGTCGGTGCCGCTGACTTTCGTGCTGCCCGATGGCAGCCGTCCGTATGTCTCGACCGGCAAGGGCACGAAAAGCCGCGGCTACGAAGCGGAAGTGTCGGGCAGCCCCCTGAGCGGCTGGCAGCTGTTCGCCGGCTACACGCACAGCAAATCGAAGACGGGCAAGGGCGTGGTGACCAACACCATCCAGCCGACCAACATGCTGCGCGCCTCGACCACCTACCGCCTGCCGGGCGCACTGCAGAACATCACCATCGGTGGCGGCGTGAACTGGCAGAACGAGATCTACACGACGGCCACCCTGCCGAACAAGACGAAGATACGCGTCAGCCAGGGCAGCTATGTGCTGGCCAACCTGATGGCGCGCTACCAGATCACGCCCAAGCTGGCCGCCACCTTGAACGTCAACAACCTGTTCGACAAGACGTATTTCCGCCGCGTGGGCTTCTATAACGGCGGCTATTACGGCGAACCGCGCAACGTGGCACTGAACCTGCGCTACCAGTACTGATGCACCATGCCGGCCGCGTTCTCCGGGACGCGGCCGTTTTTACCATTTCCTATAAAAAGATAAGGGATACACCATGCACATCGCTACCATCGCCCGCCGCGGCGCCCTCTCCATCGCCTTGCTGGCCGGCGTCTTCGCGGCCGGCACGGCCAGCGCGCACCAGATCTGGCTGCAGCAGGACGGCAAGTCGGCCAGCGTCTACTTCGGCGAATTCGGCGACAACCTGCGCGAAGCGTCGCCCGGCCTGCTGGACAAGTTCAGCATCAGGAACGTGACGTGGATCTCGCCGTCCGGCAGCAAGCCCCTGCAGGCCAGCAAGACGGCCGGCGCCTTTGTCCTGAACGGCAAGGTGGCGGCCGGCGAAAGCATCATCGCCGAGGAGCGCCACTATCCGTCATGGGAAGAGAAAAAGGATGGCAAGGCCACGCGCACCGTGTGGATCCCCGCCGCGCGCCTGGTCGCCGACGGCAAGGCGCAGGCCGCCGCGCTGACCCTGGACCTGGTGCCGACCGGCACGGCAGGCCAGTTCCAGGTCAGCTACCAGGGCAAGCCGCTGGCGCAAGCCAAGGTCAACGCCGTGGTGCAGTCGGGCTGGGGCAAGGAAGCCTGGAGCGACGCGCAAGGCCTGGTCAGCTTCCCGCTGCCATGGCAGGGTACCTATGTGCTGGAAGTGCAGCACACGGACAAGCAGGCCGGCCAGCACGAAGGCGTCGCCTATGACAAGGCCATGTATGTGACCACCCTGAGCCTGGTGCAGCCGCAAGGCGTGGCGCCGCTGCCTGCCGGCCCGGCCCTGCCACCCAGCAAGGATCACGACTGACCATGCAAGCGCCAGCCATCACTAAAATGCCGCGCCTGCGGCTCTCCGCCGGCGCCGTGTACCGGTTCGGCGTGGCCTCGCGCAGCGTGGCCGCCATCGTCGGCGGCTACGTGCTGGCCGCGCTGGTCACCATGCTGCTGTCGGTGAGCCTGCCCATGGCCCGTTCCGAAGCCGTCATGACGGCTACCCTGCTGTCGTTTGCCATCTACACCTGCGCCGTGATGTGGGTCTTCGCCACCGGCAGCGCCCTGCGCGCCTGGCTGGGCCTGCTGATCCCGGCCGCCATCATCGCCGCCATCCTGCACTGGATGGACGCCTTATCCTGGAGTCTCGCATGAAAGAAGGTTTCCGCCAGTCGATGGCATGGCTGCACACCTGGTCCGGCCTGCTCGTCTGCTGGATCCTGCTGCTGGTGTTTTGCGCCGGCACGGCCAGCTACTACCGCAATGAAATCACCCTGTGGATGCAGCCCGAACTGCACGGCGCCGCCGCCAGCAAGGTGACGACGGAAGAAGCGGCCAGGGTGGCGCAACAGGCGATGCAAGAGCGGGCCGAAGGCGCCACGCGCTGGTTCATCAGCCTGCCCGGCGAACGCAGCCCCGCCACGCAGCTGGGCTGGAGCAAGCCGTCGAAACCCGGTGAAAAGAAGCGCGGACGGCGCGGCAATTTTCACAGCGAAAAAGCCGACCCGGCCACGGGCGAAGTGCTGTCCAAGCCGCGCGAGACGCGGGGCGGCGAATTCCTCTACCGCCTGCACTTCGACCTGCACTACATGTCGGCCATCTGGGGCCGCTGGATCGTGGGTTTCTGCGCCATGTTCATGTTCGTCTCCATCATCAGCGGCATCGTCACGCACAAGCGCATCTTCAAGGACCTGTTTACCTTCCGGCCGAAGAAGGGCCAGCGCTCGTGGCTGGACGCGCATAACGTGACGGCCGTGCTGGCCCTGCCCTACCACATCATGATTACCTACACGGGCCTGGTCACCTTGATGTTCCTGTACATGCCGTCCGGCGCCACGGCCGCCTACAAGGGCGACCAGGACGCCTTCTTCGCCGAAGCCTTCCCGGGCCGCTCGGGCGACAGCAAGCCGGCCGGCGTGGCCGCGCCGCTGACGCCGCTGGCGCCCCTCGTGCGCCAGGCGGAACAGCACTGGGGCGGCGGCAAGGTCGAGCGCATTTCCGTCAACCATCCGGGCGACGCCAACGCCACCATCTCGCTGACGCGCGCCGGTGGGCGCGCCATGTCATCGAAGCAGCCGTCGATGGAATTCGATGGCGTGTCCGGCAAGCTGTTGTCAGCCGATGGCGACACGCAGCCCGGTGCGGCGGCCACGCAAGGCGTGATGGTGGGATTGCACGTCGCGCATTTCGGCGGCCCGCTGTTGCGCGCCCTGTTCTTCCTCTCCGGCCTGGCCGGCTGCGCCATGGTGGCCACGGGCGCCTTGCTGTGGGCCGTCAAGACGCGCCAGAAGCAAGCCAAGGCGCTGGCCGCCGGCAAGCGGCCCAGCTTCGGCCTGCGCCTGGTGGAGGCGCTCAACATCGGTGCCATCGCCGGCATCCCGATCGCCTTCGGCGCGTATTTCTGGGCCAACCGCCTGCTGTCGGTGACGATGGAAGACCGGCCAAAAGAGGAAATCGCCTGCTTCTTCGGCGCCTGGGCCCTGGCCGCCATCATCGCCCAGCTGCGTCCATCGCGCACCATGTGGCGCATGCAGCTGGCCGTCGGCGCCTTCCTGCTGGCATCGCTGCCCGTGCTGAATGTCTTCACCACCGGTTCGCACCTGGGCGTGACCCTGTTCCTCGGCCGCGGTCCCGTATCTGTGGCCGCCTTCGACCTGGTGGTGCTGGTGCTGGGACTGGGACTGGCATATGCGGCGTTCAAATTGAAACCGCTGCCGCTGAAGGCCGCCAAGGCGGCACCGGTGAAACCGGCGCAAACGATGGAGGCCGCGTGATGGAACTGCTTGCGAACTTCCTCGTCTTTGCCCTGTGCTATGCGGGCCTGTCTGCGCTGTGCCTGGCCATGGACCGCCATTACGCCGACTTGCACGGACGCGGCGCCGAACCGCCCGCGCCCCTGCGCCGCCGCCTGCAGTGGACGGGGTGGCTGGCGCTGGCGGCGGGCCTGGCCTGGGCCATGCACATCGCCGGCGGCGGCTATGGCCTGGTGTACTGGGTCGGCAGCCTGACGGGCTGCGGCTTGCTGCTGATCTGGCTGCTGCCCTATGCGCCGCACCAGGCCATGCGCCTGGCGCGCGGCATCGGCGGCGCGGCCGTCCTGGCCGCCATCGCGCTGGCCGTGCTGTAGCGTTTATGCTGTGCCGCCACCCGCGTGGCTGCCGGCGCGTGGCGACAAGCGCGTGGCGGCTAGCGCGTGGCGGCCCAGCAACAACGCATTGCGCCGGCGTGCCCATCGCGTTAAAATGAGAATAATTCTTATTTGCATTAAGGCTTCCCCACCATGCTAGGCAGTCCGTTCGCGCCCACTCCCTTGCTGCCGACGCAGCTGGAAAGCCACTACCGTGCGCACCACGGCTGGCTGGCGCACTGGCTGCAGCGGCGCCTGGGCAATGCAGCCGAGGCGGCCGACCTGATGCAGGACACCTTCACGCGCCTGCTGCAAGGCGCGCCCGCGCAGCCGCAGACGCCGGCCCTGCGCGCGCCCAAGGCTTACCTGGCCACCGTCGCCAAGCACCTGCTGATCAACCATTTGCGGCGCCAGTCGCTGGAACGGGCCTGGGCCGAGGCGCTGGCCGCCCTGCCGCAGCGGCACCAGCCGTCTGCCGAACAGCGCGCCGAAATCCTGCAGGCGCTGCAGGCCGTTGACGCCATGCTCGACGGCCTGAAACCGAAAGTGCGCGCCGTCTTCATCCTGGCGCAGATCGAAGGCCATGCCTACGCCGACATCGCCGCGCAGTTGGGCATCGGCGAGCGCTCGGTGAAGCGCTACATGGCCGAGGCGCTGACCGAATGCGTGCTGCTGGCGCCGGATCTGCTGGCATGAGCGCCGCCGCTGCGCCATCCCCTCCTCCATCTCCCCCGCTGTCGCGCAGCGTGGCGCGCCAGGCCGTCGAATGGTATCTGCTGGAGCAGTCGGGCCAGGCCACGCCGGACGACCTGGCCGCCAGCGCGCAGTGGCGCGCGCTCGACCCGGAACACGCGCGCGCCTGGAGCCGGGTGCAGCAGGTAAGCCAGACGGCCGGCCTGCTGCCGCCCGCGCTGGCAGCGCCCGTGCTGCGCCGGCCGCAGCGCCGCGCCGCCATGCAGATCCTGCTGGCGCTGATGGCGGCACCCGCCGCCTGGCTGCTGGTGCGCCATGAACTGCTGGCCGATTACCGCAGCGGCGTGGGCCAGCGGCGCGACATTTCCCTGCCCGATGGCGGCGCATTGGTCCTCAATACCGATAGCGCCGTCGACCTGGCGTATGGCGCCGCCGAACGCCTGCTGACCCTGCGCCGCGGCGAAGTGCTGGTGCAGACCCGCCCCGACCATGCGGGCAGCCGACCCTTCATCGTCGCCACCTGCCATGGCCGCATCCGCGCGCTGGGCACGCGTTTCACCGTGCGTGTCGACGACGACGGCTGCCGCGTGACGGTACTGGAACACGCGGTGGAAATCACGCCGCGCGCGCCCTCGGCCACCGTGCGCACGGTGGCGGCTGGCCAGCAAAGCCGCTTCGATGCCCATCACGCCAGCCTGCCTGCGCCGGCGCCGCTGCAAGCCGACGCCTGGGCGCGCGGCATGCTGGCGGCGCAGGACATGCGCCTTGACGCTTTCGCCGACGAACTGTCACGCTACCGTCCCGGCCTGCTGCGCGTCGAGCCGCAAGTGGCGGGCTTGCGCCTGTCCGGTGCCTTCCAGCTGGACGACACGGAGGCGGTGCTGGACAGCCTCACGCGCATGCTGCCCGTCGACGTGCTGTACCGCACGCCGTACTGGGTCACCATCGCGCCCCGCAAAAAATAATTCTTAAAAGTTGGCCCTTTTTCCCGGCATGGCCTGTCCTGTGGGTATTACAACGACGTCTTGCAAGGAGATCTTGCAACGACACTCCACCGGAAAGGCAAGACCATGCATACCCCCCGTTTGACTCCCCTCGCGCGCGCCGTCGGCAGCGCCGTGTTCCTGCTGTCGCTGGCGCAGACACCGGCCATGGCGGCCGATGCCGCCACCGCGCCTGCCGCCGTGCAAGCGCATTTCAGCGTGCCGCCGGGCGAGCTGTCGGCCGCCATCGCCAGCTTTGCCATCGAGGCGAAAGTCAGCGTGGGCGCGGCGGCCGAACTGCTGCAAGGGGTGCGCACGCCGGGCCTGAACGGCAGCTACACGGTGCCGCAGGCGCTGGCCCGCCTGCTGGCCGGCACGGGCCTGGAAGCACTGCCCAGCGGCGAACGCGGCTATGTACTGCGCAAGGCGGGTACTGCATCGACCGGCGCGCCGATCGCCGCCACCCTGGGTGAAGTAGCCGTCAGTTCCAGCGCCCTGCGCGATGGCACTACCGAGGGCAAGCGCGGCTACGCAGGCCTGACCAGCGCCACCCGCCTGAACCTGTCGCTGCGCGAAACGCCGCAGGCCGTCAGCGTCATCACGCGCCAGCAGATCGACGACCAGGGCTTGCGCACCTTGCAGGACGTGCTGCTGCAGGCGCCCGGCATCACGGTCGACCATTCGTCGAGCACGCGCGAATACGACCAGGTGTTTTCACGCGGCTTCGAAGTGACGTCGTACATGTTCGACGGTATCCCGACCAGCAAGAACCTGGAGGCACGCACCTTCGACATGGCCATCTACGACCGCGTTGAAATCATCCGCGGCGCGACGGGCCTGATCAGCGGCACGGGCAGCCCGTCGGCAGCCATCAACCTGGTGCGCAAGCGTCCGGGCCGCGCGTTTGCCGCCACGGCAGGCGCGCAAGCCGGCTCGTGGGACCGCTACCGCATCGAAGGCGACATCTCGACGCCACTCACGGCCGATGGCAGGGTGCGCGCGCGCATCGTCGCCGCGCATGAAGACCAGCGCTCCTTCATCGACCGCTACCAGCAGAAAAAGGACGTGCTGTACGCCATCGTCGAAGCGGACCTGACACCATCGACGGTGCTCAGCGCCGGCATCAACTACCAGAAGGAAAAACTCAAGGGCGCGGGGCGCGACTTCCCCATGTTCTATGCCGACGGCTCGCAGACGCGCTTCCCCCGCTCGATGAACGGCACGGCCGCGTGGAGCACGTATGACCGCGAACAGAGCATGCTGTTCGCCACGCTCGACCATTATTTCGACAACGACTGGGTCGCCAAGGTGGCCGTGAGCCGCAGCAGCAACCGGTACGATGCCTTGCAGGGCTTTTCCGGCAACGGCTACCCGGACCGCCTGACGGGCGGCGGCATGAAGCTGTGGCTGGCCAACTGGCACAGCAAGCCGCAACAGACCTCGCTCGACGCGTATGTCAGCGGCCCGTTCCAGGCCTTCGGCCGCCAGCATGAACTGGTGCTGGGCGTGAGCGCCTCGGAACTCAAGACGAACAGCCCGATCTATCCGGGCTGGCGCCTCGCCGGCTATGACTATACGGTGCCGGATATCCACGCCTGGAATGGCGACATGCCGGTGCCCGACTACAGCGGCACGCGCCTGGGCAGCTCCTACGACAAGGAGCGCGAAAGCGGCGTGTATTCCACCCTGCGCCTGCGTCCGACGCAAGCGCTGTCGGTCATCCTCGGTGCGCGCCTGTCGTACTGGAAGCGCGACATCCGCAGCGATTATTTTGAGGACACGGACCTGTACGACGCCATGCGCGAAAACGGCAAGATCACGCCGTATGCGGGCCTGGTCTACGACCTGGGACGGCACTGGTCGGCCTACGCCAGCTACACCAGCATCTTCACGCCGCAAAGCCAGCGCGACGTCAACAGCCGCTTCCTGGCGCCGCTGGAAGGCAAGAACTATGAAGTGGGTGCAAAGGGGGAATTCTTCGGCGGCAAGCTCACCACCAGCGCCGCCGTGTTCCAGCTGAAGCAGGAAAACCTGGCCGAAGCCGATCCGGGCAACGTCTGGATCATCGGCACGGGCGGCGG
>RCUS01001358.1_pt1 | contig 12929 bp, 16 predicted proteins | sample 2166221 | NCBI WGS metagenome assembly RCUS01 (sample SAMN09932758, study PRJNA488358) | compost metagenome | isolation source: compost soil in cyclohexanecarboxylic | place: Germany: Experimental Botanical Garden | reverse complement strand
AGGAAGCTGCGGTCCAGGCTCATGCGGCGTCCTCCGCGTTGACGGCGGCCATCGACGCCAGCGCGTCGTCATAGTGGTTGTCGAGGTAATGCCGGGCGATCTCGCGGCCGGTGGCCTTCCACACCTTGTCGTGGCTGCAGATGTAATCCATCGCATCCTGGAAGGCGGCCAGGCGGTGCGGATGGCTCACCTGGTAGGCGTGCAGCGGCACGCACATCACCGTGCCGGAATGTTCACCTTCGGCGTACAGGCGGTCGAATGCGTCCTTGATCATCTGCCCGTAGCGGCGCGGTTCGATCTTGTTGGTGACGTAGACGATGGTGTCGTTGAGTTCCAGCGAATACGGCACCGACACGAAACGCTTGCCGGAGCGGGTCTTCACCGGCGTCGGCTGGTCGTCGTGGAACAGGTCGCAGGTGTAGCTGCCACCGGCTTCGGCGAACAGGTCGATGGTGGCATCGGAATGCGACAAGGCCGGTGCCAGATAGCCGTCGCAATGCTGGCCGGTGTGCTCGGCGATCAGCGCCATCGACTGCGCGATCATCTCCCGCTCCTGCACCTCGTCCATGCCGTAGGTGTAGCGGGTGTTGTAGATGCCGTGGCTGAAGAATTCCCAATCGCGCTCGGCCGCCATCTGGATCACTTCCGGATGGTGCTTGAGCACGGCCGTGGACAACGACACCGAGCCGCGCAGGCCGTACTGATCCATCACCCGCATCATCCGTTGGTGACCGACGCGGTTGCCGTAATCGCGCGTGGCGTAGCCCTGGATATCCGGCAGCGGACGCGGCCACGGCTTGCGCTGCGGATTGGCCGGCGGTGCGTACTCGTAGAACTCGATGTTGGGCGCGATCCACAACGCCACGCGCGCGCCGCCCGGCCATTGAATCTTCGGCCGGCTGTCGTAGGGCCAGTAATCGAACAGCCCCGGGTCGGATCTGCTCGCCGCGTTCATGCGCGCAACGCCTGCAGCTGCGCGGCGACATGGGCCACCGGTTCCACATCGCCGTACTTGAGCATGATGTCGCTCAGGTTGGCGAAGTGCGGGATCTCGTGTTTGTCGGCCACGCACTCTTCCGGAACGATGCTGCGGTAGCCGCGCGACAGGCTGTCGATCACGCAGGCGCGGATGCAGCCGGAGGTGGAGCCGCCGGTGATGATCAGCGTGTCGATCTTGTGGAAGGTCAGCAGCGACCACAGGTTGGTTTCGAAGAACGGGCTGGCCATGCGCTTGTGCATGACGATGTCACCGGGCTGCACGTCGGCACGCGGATCGAACTGCGCACGCTCGGAGCCGTGCTTGATGTTCTGCAGCGAGTCCGGCGTGTTGGTGCGCGTGCCCCAGGTGCCGGCATCCTCGCCCGATTCCAGATACGCCACGTAGGTCCACACCACCGGCAGGCCGAGCGCGCGCACCTGCGCCGACAGCGCGTTGATGTGCTCGATCTGGCGTGGGTCGGTTTCATACGCGGTCTTGAACGCAGCCAGGTCGGTATACGCGCGCTGCACATCGATGTTGACGATGGCCGGGCGCGCGCCGAAGCCGAACTTCGCGCGGTTGGGATTGGCCTTGACCTGCTCCCAGTACTGGCGGGCGGTGAGGCTGGACGTTTCCATCACGGGCATGGGGTCTCTCCGTTGCGTCGATGCGGGATCAGGACTTGGCCAGGCGTGCGCGTTCGTCGCGTACCAGCGTGGCGGCCAGCAGCGCGAGCACGATCAGCACGCAGATCAGGCTGAAGGCGATGTGGTAACTCTTGGTCACGTCGAAAATCTTGGCGGTGACCCAGATGCCCAAGCCGGCGGTGGTGGCATCAAGCAGGGTGATGGTGCCGAGGATCTTGCCGGCCGCGCTCAGGCCGAACGCATTGACCGCCAGCAGCTGGATCATCGTGTACAGCCCGCCCCAGCCCAGGCCGAACAGCGCCAGCGAGTACCAGATCAGGTCGGCGCGCATCGTTGCCAGGATCACCGCACCGGCAGCCATGATCGCCAGATTGAGCAGGAACACGCGCTTGGCCGGCAGCACATCGGCGAGGAAGCCGAACAGGAACTTGCCCACCATCGCCAGGCCGAACATCAGGCCCAGCGCGTTGCCGGCCTTGGCCGGTTCAAAGCCGAGGTCGCGCATGTGCAGGAACAGGTTGGCCGACACCGCCATGATCGAGAAGAACGTGGTCATGGCCACGAACGCCAGCACCCAGAAGGTACGCGTGCGCATCGCCTGCTGGTAGCCAAGGTCGGCCAGCGGGGTGGCGACCGGCTTGCCGCTGATCGCATCGGCGGTGGCCTTGTCCGCGCCCCACGGCTGGATGCCGCCCGGACGCGGGCTGCGTGCGAACAGGAAGGCGACGATCAGGAACGCGAGCGGCACGGCGGTTTCCCAGAGGAAGGCCGCACGCCAGTCCATGGTCTGCATCAGGTGCACGCCAAGCTTGGGGAACACCATGCCACCCAGGCTGGTGCCGACCAGGGCGATGCCGATGGCCGTACCGCGATGGGTGACGAACCACTGCGAGACGAAGATCACCGCCACATTCAGGCCGGCGGCGACCAGCACGGCGGCGAAGCCGACGTGGATCCAGTACAGGTGGGCCAACGAATGCACGTGCGCATAGGCGAAGTACAGCGCCGCCAACAGTGCCAGGCCGCCCAGGATCAACTTGCGCGGGCCCACGCGGTCGATCAGCGCGCCCATGAACGGCGACATCCAGCCGGCCAGCACCAGGGTGATCAGGTCGCGCAGCTTGAGCTCGCTGCGGGTCCAGCCGAACTCCTTGAGCAGCGATTCGTCGAACGCCGTCAGGCCGGTAATGGTCAGGCCGTTGGAGACCAGCAACACCAGCATCCCCATTAACGCCATCAGCCACGGGTAGTAACGCTTCATCCAGGCACCTCAATCGATTGGGTTATGGCAAGTAGATACGCCGTGGGGGGAATTCCGCCGCCGGCGTTGACCGGGGGCGAATGGCATGCCTACACTTTGTCCGGACAAAGTGTGCCACAGTCTTTTACCCGGGAGGAAGCCATGCAAACCGTAATTGTCCTGTTCAACCTCAAGCCGGGTGTCAGCGCCGGGGAATACGAAGCCTGGGCGCGTGCCAGCGATCTGCCGGTGGTCAATGCGCTGCCGTCGGTGGACAGGTTCGAGGTGCTCAAGTCCAGCGGTCTGTTGATCGGCGACGGCAAGCCGCCGTATGACTACATCGAGATCATCCGCATCCCGGACATGGCAGCGTTCGGCAAGGATCTGGGCGACCCGGCCGTGCAGGCGGGGGCAGCGCAGTTCCAGCAGTACGCTGACAATCCGTTGTTCATCCTCACCAGCGCGCTGTAAGCGCACAAGGAACTTTGGTCATGGCTCGATTCCCCGAACTCCAAGGCAAGGTCGCGTTGATCACCGGCGCCGGTCGCCGCGCCGGCCTGGGCGAAGGCATCGCCCGTCGCTTGCTGGAGGAAGGCTGCAAGGTGGTGCTGACCGATATCGGCAGCGTGCGCGGCGCCGAGATGCCGGTCACCGCCGTGGGCACGGACGAAGAAATGGCGCAGGTCGCCGCCGAGCTGTGCGCCGCGACGGGCGGCGAGTGCGTTGCGATGGCGCTGGACGTGCTGGAAGAAGCGCAGGTGGAAGCCGTGATCAAGGCCACCGTCGAACGCTTCGGTCGGCTCGACATCCTGGTCAACAACGCCGGCATCGGTTACCTGATGAAGTCGCTGGTCGATATCGACGCCAAGGAATGGGACGCGGTGCTGGGCGTGAACCTGCGCGGCGCGTTCCTGACCATCAAGCACGCCGGCCGGCAGATGATCGCGCAGGGCGGCGGTCGCATCATCAACATCGCTTCGCAGGCAGCCAAATCCGCGTTCCCGCATGCGGCGGCCTACTGCTCATCCAAGCACGGCCTGGTCGGCCTGACCCGCGTGGCCGCGCTGGAACTTGGCGCGCATGGCATCAACGTCAACGCGGTCTGCCCGAATCACGTCACCACCGGCCTCGGCGCCTGGCAGAACGAATACTTCGCCGCCAAGCAGGGCAAGAGTGTGGAGCAGTACCTGGCCGACATGCGTGGTCGCATTCCGCTGGGCCGCCCGGGTCTGCCTTCGGATACGGCGGCGGCGACGGCGTTCCTGTGCTCGGACGATGCGGTCTACATCACCGGCGAAGCGATCAATGTTTCCGGTGGTGAGGAGAACCATTGAAAACGCCCGCCTCACCTCAACTCCACACGTCCTGAAAACCCGCCACGAGAACCCCATGTCCAAACCCGCCTACCCATGGCCCAACAATGCACGTCTGGCATTGTCGGTGGTCGTCAACGTCGAGGAACTGTCCGAGTACAACGTCGGCCAGGGCGACAAGATCACCGAGCCGGTGGACGAGCTGCATGTCACGCTGTCCAAGCCGGTGCGCAACTACGGCAACGAGTCCAACTACCGCTATGGCGTGAACGAAGGCCACGCGCGCGTCTCCGCGCTGCTGGACAGGTACAACGTCACCTCCACGTACACCGCCGCCGCGGTGTCGCTGGAACGCGCACCGGAAATCGCCGACTACCTGCGCGGTAGCCGGCATGAAGTGTGTTCGCATGGTCATCGCTGGATTCACCAGTTCCGCTTCAACGAGGAACAGGAACGCCAGTTCATCCGCGACGCCGCCGACAGCATCGAGCAGACTACCGGCGTGCGCCCGGTCGGCTGGTTGTCGCGTTATCTGCACACCGCCGCCACGCGTCGTCTGCTGCAGGAAGAAGGCTTCCTGTATCACATGGACGACTACTCGGCCGACGCGCCGTTCTGGGGCGAGGTGGAAGGCAGCGATGCGCCGATGATCGTGGTGCCGTACCAGCTGGACACCAACGACATGAAGATGTGGGTCGCGCCGTCGTACCTGCCGAAAGACTGGCTGGACTACGCCATCGACAGCTTCGACACGCTGTACGCCGAAGGCGAACACAGCCCGAAGGTGATGTCGCTGGGCCTGCACCTGCGCATCATCGGCCGCCCGGGGCGCATCGGCGCATTCGAGAGATTCCTGCAGTATGTCGCGCAGAAGCCGGGCACCTGGTACGCCACGCGTCGCCAGATCGCCGAGCACTTCGCGACGCAGGTGCCTGCATGATCGCGGCCACACACAATCCGCGCCGCTGCCTGCTGTTCGTGCCGGGCTCGCGCCCGGAGCGTTACGCCAAGGCCGTGGCGACCGGTGCCGACCAGGTCTGCATCGATCTGGAGGATGCCGTCGCACCTGCGGACAAGGAAAGTGCCCGCGCGTCGCTGTTCGCGTTCCTCGCCGAAGGCCATGAATGCCGCAGCGAAATCGGCCTGCGCATCAATCCACTGTCCACCGCATTGGGCCAGGCGGATCTGAAAGCACTGGCCGCTTCCGGACTGACGCCGGCGTTCGTGATGCTGCCCAAGGTGGAAACCACGGCCGAGCTGCAGCAGGCCGATGCCGCGCTGGCAGGTATCGATACGGTCTTCATCGCGCAGATCGAAACGCCGAAAGGCCTGCTCGATGCGCGTGCGCTGGCCACCGCCATTCCGCGTCTGCAGGCGCTGATGTTTGGCGGCTTCGATTACATCGTGGCGCTGCGCGGCCGCGCCGGTTGGGAAAGCTTCTTCCACCCGCGCGTGCAGTTGGCGACCATCGCCGCTGAAGCGGGCGTCGGTTGTCTGGACGTGCCGTACCTGGACATCAAGGACGAGGCAGGCCTCATCAGCGAAACCGACCGCGTGATCGACCTCGGCTTCACCGCCAAGGCTGCGATCCACCCGGCCCAGGTGGAGCCGATCCAGAACCGCTATCTACCCACTGCCGCCGAATACGACCGCGCACAGCGCGTCATCGCCGCACTTGCCGCCAGCGGTGGCGAAGCCATCCAGCTCGACGGAAAGCTGGTGGACCGCCCCATCGAAATCGCCGCCGAACGGGCCATCGCGCTCGGCGCCCACGGCGTCCGCGCCGGCTGACCACATCGCCCCATTGACCGCCTGTTGATTGCCCCTCTTTGACCAAGCTGCGCCCCGCGCCAGCCAAAACCGCACGAAAAAAGGACATTGCCATGGTTCAGAACGTCAAGCAGATCTCCGAAAACCGCTTCCGTGAGACCTTCGGTCGTTACTACGAAGAGTTCAACGTGGGCGACATCTACGAGCACCGCCCCGGTCGCTCCATCACCGAAACCGACAACACCTGGTTCACGCTGCTGACGATGAACACCCATCCGATGCACTTCGACAAGGAGTACGCCAAGGCGTCGGAGTTCGGCAAGGTGATCGTCTGCTCGCCGTTCACCGTGGCGCTGATGGTCGGCATGAGCGTCACCGACGTCAGCCAGAAGGCCGTGGCCAACCTGGGCTGGAGCGAGATCAGGATGACCCATCCGTTGTTCGTTGGCGACACGCTGGTGGCCGAATCGGAAGTGCTGGAGAAGCGCGAATCCAAGTCGCGCCCGGGCGCCGGCATCGTCACCTGCCGCACCGATGGCTTCAACCAGGACGGCAAGCTGGTCTGCACCTTCAACCGCACCATGCTGATCGCCAAGCGCGGCCATTCGGTGGAAGACAAGGTCAACTACTGAGAGCCCGATGATGAGCACCGACATGGAACAGCTGTGGGGCCCAGACGACGAGCGCGCGCTGCTGGACGCGATCGACCATTGGGTCGAGAAGTCCGTTGCGCCCATCGCGCTGGAATACGACCTGGAAGACAAGTACCCGCATCACCTCGTCGAGGAGATGAAGGACCTGGGCCTGTTCGGTGCCACCATCTCGCCGGAATACGGCGGGCTGGGCCTGCCGGCGCGCATCTACGCCAAGATCGTCATCAAGGTGTCGTCGGTGTGGATGGCGCCGACCGGCATCTTCAACTCGCACCTGATCATGGCCTCGGCCATCGAGCGCTGCGGCACCGAGGAACAGAAGCGCAAATACCTGCCGCGCATGGCTACCGGCGAACTGCGTGGCGCGCTGGGGTTGACCGAACCGAACGCCGGTACCGATCTGCAGGCCATCCGCACGGTGGCCAAACGCGACGGTGATCATTACGTCATCAACGGCGCCAAGACCTGGATCACCAATTCCCTGTACGGCGACATGGTGCTGCTGCTGACCAAGACCGACCCGGAAGCGCAACCGCGCCACAAGGGAATGACCATGTTCATCGCCGAAAAGGGCGAGGGCTTCGTCGTCGCCAAGAAGATGAAGAAGACCGGCTACCGCGCCATCGATACCTGTGAGTTGGTGTTCCAGGATTACAGGGTGCCGGCCGACTGCATGCTCGGTGGCGAAGAGGGCATGGGTTTCCAGCATGCGGTGGGTGGGTTGGAGCTGGGCCGCATCAACGTGGCCGCACGCGGCTGCGGCATTGCCGAAGGCGCGCTGCGTCTGTCGGTGCGCTACGCACAGGAGCGCATGACCTTCGGCAAGCCGATCGCCGAGCACCAGGCCATCCAGCTCAAGCTGGGCGAAATGGCGGCCAAGGTGGAAGCATCGAAGCTGCTGATCGAAAGCGCGGCCAACGCCTACGACAAGGGCGAGCGCTGCGACATGGAAGCCGGCATGGCCAAGTATTTCGCAACGGAAACCGGCGCCTACTGCGCGCAGGAAGGCATGCGCATCTTCGGTGGCTACAGCTATTCGGTGGAGTACGACATCGAACGTTATTACCGCGATGCCATGTTGATGTGCATCGGCGAAGGCACCAACGAAATGCAGCGCATCATCATCGCCAAGCAGTTGGTGGCGAGGAACAAGATCTGAAGCGGGGAGTGCTCAAGGCGCCCAGAACTCTCGAGATGCTCAAAGCCCCTCTCCCGCCTGCGGGAGAGGGGTTGGGGTGAGGGGAAGCTTTGCAAGCAAAAGCTGCAGAGCTCCCCCTCATCCGCCCTTCGGGCACCTTCTCCCGCGAGCGGGAGAAGGGACAAAGCAACAGCCAAGGCAACAGCCAAAGCAACAGCCAAAGCAACAGCCACAGCCAAAGCCAAAGCCAAAGCCACCGCCAAAGCCACCGCCAAAGCATCCCTTCACCACAGTCCTCAACCAGCTGCGGTGCTTTTTACAAGGAGGCACCACATGAAAAACCTTCCCCTGCAGGGACTGCGCATCCTTGCCGTCGAACAGTACGGTGCCGGTCCCTATGGTTCGATGCACCTGGCCGACCTCGGCGCCGAAGTGATCAAGATCGAATCCCCGCCGGGCGGTGACATATCGCGCGCCACCGGCCCGTATTTCCTGGGCGAAGGCGACAGCCTGTTCTTCCAGACCTTCAACCTCAACAAGCGCTCGCTACGGTTGGATCTCAAGGCAAAAGAAGGCCGCGAAGTATTCGAGAAACTGGTCGCCAGCGCCGACGCCGTGCTCAACAACCTGCGCGGCGATCAACCCGCCAAGCTCGGCCTCGACCACGCCACGCTGTCAAAGCTCAACCCGAAGATCGTCTGCGCGCATCTGTCCGCCTATGGCCGCGACAACGAGCGCGCCGCCTGGCCGGGCTACGACTATCTGATGCAGGCCGAGGCCGGCTTCATGGCACTCACCGGTGAACCCGACGCACCACCGGCCCGCTTCGGGCTGTCGATGGTCGATTTCATGACCGGCACCACCCTGGCGATGGGCCTGCTGGCCGCGATCATCGGCGCGATGCGCAGCGGCGAAGGGCGCGACGTCGACGTGAGCCTGTTCGACGTGGCCCTGCACCAGCTCAGCTACCCAGCCACCTGGTATCTCAACGAAGGCCACCGCACCGAGCGGCTGCCGCGCAGCGCGCATCCGTCCACCGTACCGTGCCAGGTCTACCGCACTGCCGATGGTTGGGTGATGGTGATGTGCATGCTGGAGAAGTTCTGGCAGACGTTCGTGGAAGGCATCGGCAGCCCTGCGTGGGCATCGGAGGCGCGTTTCGGCAGCTTCGCCGCGCGTCGTGACGTGCGCGATGAACTCACCGTGCGGGTTGACGACATCCTGAGCACGCAGCCCACCGCGTACTGGACGCAGAAGTTCGCCGGGCGCATTCCCATCGCGCCGGTACTGGACATCGCCCAAGCGCTGGACAATCCCTATGTGCGCGACGTGGACATGCTGCAGGAGGTCGCGCATCCGCAAGGTTCGCAGCGGCTGCTGCGCAACCCGATCAAGCTCGACGGCCAGCGTTTGTCGGGCGATGCCTGTCCGCCATTGAACACCGACGCCGACGCATTGCTGCGCGAGCTGGGCTACAACGACGCCGACCGCGCACGCCTGTTGGGCGCCTGAGGCGAAGGAGCACGAGATGAAGCTGGAAGGTGTACGCGTCCTCGATCTGTCCCTGTTCCTGCCGGGCCCGCACCTGACCATGGTGATGGCCGACCACGGTGCGGACGTGATCAAGATCGAACCGCCCACGGGTGAGCCGGTGCGTGACGTCGGCCTCAAGCAGGCCGGTGTTTCCACCTGGTTCCGCAACACGCATCGCGGCAAGCGCTGCATCGTGCTCGATCTGAAAAGCGACGCCGGCAAGGCCGTATTCGCCAAGCTGGTCGAATGGGCGGATGTGGTGGTGGAAGCATTCCGTCCCGGCGTCGCCAAGCGGCTCGGCATCGACTACGACAGTTGCAGGGCGATCAATCCGACGCTGGTGTACTGCGCGATCAGCGCCTTCGGCCAGACCGGCCCCAAGGCCAACCGGCCCGCACACGATCTGGCAATGCAGGCCGACACCGGCGTGGTCAGCCTCAACCGCGCACCCGATGGCACGCCCGCCATGCCGCATATGCCGGTCGCCGACATGGCCGGCTCATTGATGGCGCTCAACGGCATCCTGATGGCCTTGTTCCGTCGCGAACGCACCGGCCAGGGTGACTACATCGACCTGTCGATGCAGGACGCCTTGATGGCGTGGCTGCCGAACGTACTCGGCCCCCCATTCGCACTCGGCCGCGATCCGGTCATCCACGAAGAACGCAGCTGGGGCGGCAACGCGCTGTACAAGCTGTACCGCTGTGCCGATGACCGATGGATCGCGCTGGGCGGCGCCGAACACAAGTTCGCAGAGAACCTGCTCGTCGCCCTTGGCCGCCCGGATCTGATCCACCTCTGTCATCTACCACCCGGCCCGGGCCAGGACGCGGTGAAGGCCTTCCTGGCCGAAACCTTCTCACGCCGCCCGCTGGTGGAATGGACGTTGTTCCTGCACGACATCGACGTGTGCTGGGCGCCGGTGAAAACCCTCACCGAAGCCTTCAACGACCCCCACACCCGCGCCCGCGGGATGGTCTGGACGGATGACCAGGGAGGCACGCACCTGGGCATCCCGATCAAGTTCGCCAACGAACCCGGCCGCATCAACCCACACCTGGATGGCATCGGCGAATCCACTACAGCCGTACTGAAAGAACTGGGCTTGGCACATACACAACAATGATCAACTCCCCTCTCCCGCAAGCGGCAGAGAGCCTGCGGTAAGGGCGCTCAAGCTCCTGCTCAAAGCCCCTCTCCCGCAAGCGGCAGAGGGGCTGCGGTAAGGACCCTCAAGCTCCTGCTCAAAGCCCCTCTCCCGCAGCGGGAGAGGGGTTGGGGTGAGGGCGCTCAAGCTCTTGCCTAAAGCCCCTCTCCCGCAAGCGGGAGAGGGGTTGGGGTGAGGGCACTCAAGCTCTTGCCTAAAGCCCCTCTCCCGCAAGCGGGAGAGGGGTTGGGGAGAGGGGTGCCTTTGATTCTGCCCTGGCCCTCCCCAAAAACAACCCTCAAAAAGCCTTCCCATCCACCGGAACGCGCGTCACCCCCGCAAGATCAAACTCCTCCAGACAACGCAGGTTCACCGCCGCGGTCTCCGAACCATCCGGTGACGTGCCCAATCCAAACGGCTGGCACCCGCAGGTCGGACAGAACTGGTGCTGGATCACGTGCCGATTGAACGTATACGTGCGCAACGTATCCGCTCCCTCGGTGACGCGCATCGCATCTCGTGGCACGAACCACAGCAGAAAACCCTTGCGGTCGCAGTGCGAACAATTGCATTCATACCCTTCCGTCGGCGTGCCTTCGCACTCGAAACGCACTGCACCGCAATGACAGCTGCCACTGACCATGTAACCCTCCCGGGGCGTTGAATGATGCGCTCAAGGGTAGCGCCACCTGCTCCGGCAGTGGAGTCTCGGGCAGCGCAGGCCACCATTCATGTGCGCCGATCAACGCCGCGTGAGCTGCTCGCCATCCACGGTCATCTTCCACGCGCCATCTTCCTCATGCGGTGGCAACGCCACCACGAACCGGGTCGTCAATGGGCCGACGCCAACGACCATGTCATTGCCCTCAAATGCCTTGATCGGTGCATCAAGCGACTTGCTGGTGTTCGCGTTGGGCGCGTGCTTGTAAACCACCCTCCCTTCCGGGGTGATGACCAGCGACATCGTCGCTGACTCCCAGGTGCCGACATAGTCCTGCTTGTCCGCTGGGACCGGCTTGGCACAGGCGGCCAGCGCAAGCAGAACAACCAGGACCAAGCCAATCACACGACTGCGATGCAGGGGATTTTTCATCTTCATCCTTCAGAAACTCCTCAAGGCAAAGGCGGGAAAGCTGGGCTCAGCACTGGAATCCGAGGACCCGTTCAGTACCGTCGCCATTGCTGCGGTCCAGATCCTTGCGACGCTCCAGCGGCTGCGTGCAACCACGCGGCTGGATGTATTCGGCGGCCAATGTCTCCGCATCGGTGGCGTCCAATGCCTGCCCATCCTTTGCGCGCACATGGATGTAGTACGGCTGCTCGAACAGCACGATGTAGCTGTCCAGCACATAGGTCCTGCCGGCGCGTTCAAGCTCGGCATGGTTCTCATCCACCTTGCTCCAGTTCCTGGCCAGGAGGCCCTCTCCGGCGTTGGCCGGGGCAGACAACAGCGGCAGCGCGAGCAGTGCCAATACGATGAATCCTTTCATGTGTTCTCCTCGGAGTGGTGATGCGCAAGGGCAGGGCGGCATGAAGCCATGCGGGCCCGCGTGACGTCAACATGCGGTTGCGGAGGCGCTGCATGCCCCATGGAAACGGCAAGGATCAGCACGGAACGGCGGCGGAAATGCCTGCTGCCGTCAGCTCTCCGGAGGAGCCTGGGACGGACCCTTCAATTCAATCGTGTTGCCATCGGGATCATGGAAGTAGAGCGACAGCCCGTCGCCTTCCGCACCAAAGTTGATCTCGGCCTTGGTGGTGCTGATGCCAAGCGCCTGCAGGTGCGCAGCGATGGCAGTTTCATCGAAAGGCTCCACACGCAGGCATAGATGATCCACATTGCGACCTTCCGCCGACGCCGCTGCGCCACCGCGTGAGCCCAGTTTCCCGTCGATGCTGACCAGATCGATCATCGAGGCGCCTGCACGCAGATGCACCAGCCCCAGGTGATCGCGCCGTCGCACCACCTCGCAGCCCAACACGGCACGATAGAAGGCGATGCTGGCGTCCAGGTCACGTACGCGGAACACGACGTGATCGATGCGTTGCACGGAGAATGGCTGGTTCATCGCAGGTACTCCCGGATGGCTACCGAACGAAGCGACATGGTGCGCACGACGTCATGGGCGATGGCCTGCACGGACATACTTCGCCCAGCCCCGCACCCGTGGATGCATCCGGAGATGCGGTTCCCGGACAGCCGCCACTCACGCATCGGCCGGCGGCTCCCACAACTCCACCTTGTTGCCTTCCGGGTCCAGCACCCAACCGAACTTTCCCTGGTCCGATGTCTCGGTCTTGTCGAGCACGTCGCAGCCCTCGCTGCGCAGCGCGGCAAGTAGCGCGTCAAGGTCGTCGACGCGGAAGTTGATCATGAAAGGCGCCGAACTCGGCTGCATGTAATCGGTGTCCTGCGCGAAGGGGCTCCAGATGGTCATCCCGGCCGGGCTGTCAGCACCACCCCACTGGAACACCACGCCGCCCCATTCGGAAACATCCAACCCAAGAT
>RCUS01001356.1_pt1 | contig 12933 bp, 13 predicted proteins | sample 2166221 | NCBI WGS metagenome assembly RCUS01 (sample SAMN09932758, study PRJNA488358) | compost metagenome | isolation source: compost soil in cyclohexanecarboxylic | place: Germany: Experimental Botanical Garden | reverse complement strand
TGGATGTGTACGAGAAAGAACCGCTGAGCGACTCGCCGCTGTTCAAGCTGCCCAACGCGCTGACCTTGCCGCACGTTGGCTCGGCCACCGGCGAAACCCGCGTGGCCATGGCCAATCGGGCGATGGACAACCTGCGTGCGGCGCTGCTGGGCGAGCGACCGCGCGACCTGGTCAATCCTCAGGTGTGGAAAGGCTGAAGCCAACCTCGTGTGCCAACGGCGGCTCCTTTCAGCGGGGCTGCCGTGGTCTTCCCAAGACCTCGCGCACCACATACCGGGGCCGGTGCTTGGTCTCCTGATAGATCCGGCCGATGTATTCGCCCAGGATGCCGATACCGATCAGTTGCACCCCGCCCAGAAACAGAATGGCCGTCATCAGTGATGGATAGCCCGGCACATCCGTGCCGAACAGCAGCTTGTCGAGCACCATGAACAGCGCATAGCCGAGCGCCAGCAGCGATACCCCACCGCCAAGGTAGCTCCACACCCGCAACGGCACGGTACTGAACGACGTGATACCGTCCAGCGCCAGATTCCACAGGCGCCAGAAGCCGAATTTGCTGCACCCGGAAACCCGCTGTGGCCGGTCGTACTCGACGATCTCGGTACGAAACCCAACCCACGACAGTACCCCTTTCATGAACAGCTGCTGCTCGGGCATCTGCCGGATCGCCGCCACCACTTTACGATCGAGCAGGCGGAAATCGCCGACATTTTCCTCGATGAGCGTCGAGGCAATGCAGTTGTGCAATCGATAGTAGAGCCGTGCTGTCCAGCGCTTGAGCGGGGTATCGGCGGCACGGCTGCGCCGCCTGGCCAGGACCACCTCGGCGCCGGCCTGCCAGCGTTCGAGCATGCAGCCGATGAGCGAGATCGGGTCTTGCAGATCGACATCGATCGGCACCACGGCATCGCCCTGGGCATACTCGATGCCCGCGAACAGCGCCGACTCCTTGCCGAAGTTGCGTGAGAAGCTGATCACCGACACCCCATCGTCCATCAGCGCCAGCTCGGCGCACAGGCTTGGCGTCGCGTCGCTGCTGCCGTCATCGACGAACAGGATTTCCACGTCCAGGCCACGCAACGCCGGTTCGTCGCGCACGGCGCGATAAAACGGCCTGATCGCATCCTGCTCGTTGAACACCGGAACGATCAAAGTGAGGCTCATGACGCGTCCCGCCTGAACACCACGGTGTTCGAATAGACGTAGCCGACCATCAGGCTGAGCGCAGAAAAGCCCGTCAAGGTCAGCCACGGGGAGCGCTGAGCCCAATCACCGACTGCGCCGGTCAGCACACTCAGCCCGCCCATTCCCGACAGGTACAGGACATAGCGCGCGCCACTGGGGCGAACCATAAACGTATAGCGGGCGTTGGCGAAGTAGGACAGGCTCGCAGCCATGGCAAACGCGGACAGATTGCTCAGGGTCTGGGATGCCCCCACGCGTAGATGCATCAGCAGGAACACCAGCCAATGGATCGCCGTATTGCCAAGACCGATCAGGCAGTAGCGAGAAAACCGTGCCCAGCTCATTTGAAGAACCCTTCCGCTTCCCAAGGCGTCTTCATCAACACGTAACCGTTGTCATCCACCCGGTGAATCGAAAAGAACTTGGCATCGACGACAGGCGTCGGGCTGCGGGCCAGGACAGTCGGGCGATCAAGTGGGGGGCGTGCGCCGAAATTGACCATGCCCACGCGCGGCATCATCTCCACTAGCAACAGGAAGTCTATGTTCAACACATACCGGAGGGCAGGCATGACTTCATACGAACCGCTCGCAGCCGGTAGCCATCGACCCGAGCTACCGATTCCATGCACGTAGAACCGTTTTGCCTCATAGAGCTGCGGCCTGGAGGCAATTTCCTGAGCCAGAGAAAACGTGACCAGGCGTTGAAGCTCCTGCTGAGCCACCAGCACTCGACCGTAGGCAAAGGAGAACGACAACATGAACATCAGCGGTATGGCCAGCAGCCAGGCCAGACGTTGATGCCAACCGACCAGCGTGTGCTGGGCCAGCAACGCCAGCATGACCAACGCCGGGCCCATGCCCATCAACAACCGTGCGCCTGCGTTGTAGTTCTTGAACAGCAGCGTCATGCCGGCTGTCAGCAACAGCCCGGCAGCCACCGCTGATGCCAGCAGCACGCCCAGCGCCACTCGTTCCCACGCTGGCCGCTGACTGCCCAGCAACTGTGCATAGGTGGCCAACAGCTTCAGTAGCGCCAGCCCGCACAGGCCAACGAAGAACCAGGTAGTGCCCGGCGTCATCAGCAGGCCGACATGCTCGGCGACGATGCCGAGCCGCCGCAGTATTTCACCTGGCCACTGATCGTCGATCGGCAACAGGGCAGTGCGCGGCACGGTAATCAGTTGGTAGGCCGTGAAGTAGTACACCGCGCAGCCCACGAACAATTGTCCAAGGCGTAGCGACGCGTGCCGCAGCACCTCAGGCAATGCCTGTTGGGCAAGGATCAAGCGGATGATTTCGATGCAGCACAGACCGGCGAATACATTGATGCTGACCTGATAGAAACCGACGGCAACCGCCACCAGCGCACTGCTTGTCGCAAACTGTGACCAGCGCCCGCTACCCACACAGATGGCCGCCACGCAAGCGGCAAGGGCCAAGGCCATCAGCGGTGCGTCGTACTGGTAGGACAGGTTCTGCAGGAAGAACGGGTTGTACCACAAGGGCAGGACCACCAGCAGCGAAGTTGCCCGAGGCGTTTCGAAGTAGTGCAGTACCAGGCTGGCCAATGCCCAGGCCGAGAGCACCGCCGCGATCAGCAACGGCAGAGGAAACACATTGGGCGCGGCATCAGCGAAACCGATGGCGGCGTGAAACCAGTCGATCAACAGCCGCCCCTGCCCTGTCCAGGAGTCGTTGGCATCCTGTATCACGCCCGCCAATTGCGCGCGCCAGACATCGTCGATGTAAGCATAGTCGGCCAGTATCAACGGCAGCAGATGCAGCCCCACCGCGAGCAGGCAGAGCCACCACACTTCCCGGTTCGATAACGTCCTGTTCCACGAATCCAGCCTAGGCACGATCAGCTCCGGGAGGGTGAGTTCCCGGCCCAGTCTAAACAGTGCACGAAGATGCGCACCTGGCATTTTTGTCAGTTGAACGCGGGGGCGCCAGCGCGTACGAGGTCTAAGACAGGCATAAAAAAACCGCGGTTAGACTGGCAACAGTGCCAGTTGCCTACGGGTTCGCCTGGGCGCTTCATGAATGCTCATCAACTCACGCGAGTGCACAGCCATGAGCAAATGCCCAGAATGCAATAAAGAAGTTGCAGGCGATGAATCAAAGACCGTGGGCGGCATCGAATATCATTCGAGCTGCTATGACAACAAAGTGAAGAGTGCAACAATTCAGAAACCAAAGATGTTTATTCAGGTTACTCACCCCACCATACCGCCTACGCTGGATGACAAATAGCTAACCGAGCATGGCGGCGCACAGCCTATGCGCCGCCATGCTTCGCACATTTCAATCACTCGCTCTTGAGTATTGCCTGACCTTCGCCCGCCGTCGCAACCGCAGCCCTGGGTTTACGAAACACCAGCACATTACCCGCCATGACCGCCACCAGCCCCAGCAATGCCGGTGCCGTCCACTGATAGCCTTCGGCAAACGCCGACACATTCAGCGCCACCAGCGGGAACAGCACCGTGCAGTAGGCCGCTCGCTCCGGCCCCATGCGTCCGACCAGGGTCAGGTAAGCCGTAAAGCCGATCACCGAGCCTGGAATCACCAGGTACATCAGCGAACTTATATAACGGGTGTTCCACTCCATGGCGAACGGAATGCCGCTGACCAGGCAGTACACCATCAGCATCGACGCGCCATAGACCATGCCCCAGGCATTGGTGGTCATGGGTTTGAGGCCAGCTTTCTGCTGAATGCTGGAGAGCATGTTGCCGGCCGAAAAGCACAGCGTGCCGAGCAAGGCCAAACCCAGGCCAAACAGGGTTTCGCGGCTGGCCGTGTGGTGCGACAGCTCCGGCCAGAACAACAGGCCCAGGCCCACCAGGCCCATGGCCCCACCGCCGAGCACGTTGCTGGCGATTTTCTGACCGAAGAAGACCCGCGCATTCATCGCGTTCCACAGCGTCGCGGTAGAGAACACCACGGCAATCAGGCCGCTGGCGATCCACTGGCTGGCGGTCAGGAAGCACATGAAGTTGACGCAGAACAGACACAGCCCCTGCGCCAGGCAGATCAGGTGACCGCGCCGGTTCATCGGTTGCAGGCGGCGGGTAAGCAAGAGGATGGCAAACAGGATCAGGCCAGCCAGGGCGAAGCGGTAGACGATGGAGACCGGAATCGCGACCACGCCCAGTTGCAGCTTCAGGGCGATCCAGGTGGTGCCCCAGATCAGCACTGTGAGTAAGTAGAGGGACAGGTTCATCGCGGTAGTGCTCCTTGGTGTGCGGGCGTGCATCGCTGGCTCCGCCCGAGGCCTCCAGTGTCTGTGTCCGCTCTGCCACCGCGCTTGCACAAACTTGCGCTTTTCACCTTCAGCCAGGTGTCAGCCGGCAGCTGTCGCAGTACGATGGCCGTCAGAGGAAGCCCCCATGACCCCACTCACCCAGTTGCAAGTCTTCAACGCCATGCACGCCTCGCCCCACGCGCGACTGGAGCTGAGCGCGCAGCTGGGCGACGGGCTGGCCGCAGCGTTGTGGCGCAACCGCGACGATGCCCGCGACTATCAGGCGCCCAGCCACCACACGCTGTCGTGCTACATCGCCGACGGCACCGGCACCTTTCGCCGGCAACGGCCGGGCAGCAAGGGTGCGCCCAACAAGCTGTGCATCATGCCGGCCGGCCATGAATCGAACTGGGTGGTCAACGGCGCGATCCGCCTCGCGCACCTGTACATCAGCGAGGCGCAGTTTGCCCTTGGCTGCGTGCGCCTGCTCGACCGCGAGCCACGAGAACTGCAGCTGCAGGAAGCGACATTTCTGGACGACCCGCAGCAGTCACTGCGCTTTCGCCAGCTGATCACCCTGGACTGGGATGAGCCTGGCGAGCGCCTGCTGGCCAGCAGCCTGGCCCATGACATCGTCGATCACGCGCTGCTCAGCCAGGTAGGCTTGCGCCAGGGCCTGCGGCTCAAGGGCGGGCTGGCGCCGAGCCTGCGCCGGCAGTTGGTCGACTACATGGAGTCGCACCTCGAGCACCCCATCACCCTCGGCGAGCTGGCGCTGCGCTGCAACCTGTCCGAATACCATTTCGCCCGCATGTTCCGGGCAAGCTTCGGCCTGCCACCGCATCAGTACCTGCTGGCCCGGCGCGTGCATCGCGCTTGTCACCTGCTGCGCCTGGGCGAGTTGCCGCTGGTCGAGATTGCCTTGCTGTGCGGCTTTGCCAGTGCCAGCCATTTCAGCAATCGGTTCCGCCAGGCGATGGGAGCGACACCTGGAGATTACCGCCTGGCTTTCTGCCGTCAGGCCTAGAACTCCAGGGTGCTCGACACGCTGACCTGGCGCGCATCGCCAAGGGCGACGAAGTACTGATTCACCGCCGAGCTGTAGTAGACCTTGTCGAACAGGTTCTTCACGTTCAACTGCAAGCGCACCTTGTGCTCGTCCACCTGCGTTTCGTAAGTGGCAAAGGCATCCGCCACGGTATAGGACGGCAGCTCGAAGGTGTTGGTCGGGTTCCCGGCCCGCTCACCCACATAGCGTGCACCCGCCCCAAAGCGCAGGCGGTCGCCGCCGAACACACTGCCGTAGTCATACACCGCCGACAACGACCCACTGTGCCGGGCCACGTTCTGCAGCCGGTTGCCCTTGAGGTCCGGATCCTGGGTCACTGCAGCGTCGGTGAACGCATAGCTGCCGATCAGGCTCCAGCGCTCGCTGAGTTGACCGGTCAGGTCCAGCTCCACGCCACGGGAACGGACCGCCCCGGCATTGCGGTAGATGATCGTTCCAGGGTTGCTGTCGCCATCGGCCACCAGCACGTTGCGCTTGTCGATGTCGAACAGTGCCAAGGTGCCAGTCAGGGCGCCCGGCATGTCCAGCTTGGCACCGATTTCCCACGACTTGCCCTCCTCCGGCGCGAAACTGGCGTCCAGGGTCTGGGTCAGGCCACCCCCGATGCTGAGCGGCGCGATGGTCGCGTTGGGCTTGAACGATTCGCTGTAGCTGGCATAGAACGACAGCTGCCCATCGACCTTGTACACCACGCCGGCATTCGGCACCCAGCGCTGGCCACTGTTGTCGGTGTTGACGTTGAACGGCCGGCCGCGTCCGGCCAGTTGATCGTACTGCTGGAAGCGTGCGCCAGCGACCAGGATCCAGTGGTCATCCAGGTGCACGGCGTCCTGGAAGAACAGTGAATCGGTACGCAGCTTGTCGGTCTGGTCACTGTCGCTGGCACGCACGTTGCTGCCCTCCACTTCCTGGCCGTAGACGGGGTTCAGGTAGCTGAAGGTCGACTGCGCGCTCTGGCGGATCAGGTCGCCGCGAAACACCTTGCGGTCTTCGTGATCGAGGCCCAGCAACAGGTCGTGCTGCATGCCGGCCACCTGCACACTGCCATTGACGCTGAAGGTGGCGAACTGGTCGCGGCTCATGGCGTTGTGAGTGCCATCGATGCTGCGCGCCAGCGTGCCCGCCTTCTCGTTGACGCCGGTCACGCGGACCTGGCTGGCGTCGTAGGTCTCGCGATTGAAGCTGTAGCCAAAGTGCAGTGTCCAGTCATCGGCCAGTTGATGGTCGACTTCCAGGCGGTAGAGATCGGACCGCCCCTGCATGTCGTTGAATGGCTCGTCCAGACGGCGCGTGGCGGCAATGTCCAGCGGGTGTCCATTGCTGCCAAAGGCGGTGCCACGGTCGAAGGGGTAGAGAAACTCACGGTGCTCGTAGGCCAGCAGCACCTGGGTATCCTCGCCCAGCCAGGCCAACGATGGCGCTACCAGCGATTCGCGGTGCACACCGTAGTTGCGCCAGTAGTCCTCGTCTTCATGATCAACGATCAAACGGTAGGCCAAGGGGCTGTCGCCCAGTGCACCCGTGCTGTCGAAGCCACCGCCGCTGCCGTTCTTGCCGCTGCCGTAGGTCGAGCCACGTACGGTCAGGGCGTTGTACTGCTGCAGTTGTGGACGCTTGCTGACCACGTTGATCACCCCGCCTGGGTCCTGGATGCCATACAGCAACGAGGCCGGGCCCTTGAGCACTTCGACGCGTTCGGTGGTGGCGTTGAGGCTACGGCCCTGCACGATGGGCATGCCATCGCGCATGATCGAGCCGTCGCGGTTGTCACCAAAGCCGCGCTTCATGACGGTGTCCGAGGTGCCGCCAAAATTGTTGCCCTGGGTGATGCCGCTGACGTTGGCCAGGGCATCGTCGAGGTTGCGCGGGGCCTGGTCGCGCAGCACCTGGGCCGGCACTACGTTGATCGCCTGCGGGATGTCCTGGTTCGGTCCTTGGCCGCGCATGATCGAAGCCGTGGCTGGTGGCTGGTAGCTGTAGACGTCCATCTGCGAGGTCACCGTGGTGGCTTGCAGGTTGAGGGCGCCGGAGCTCTCGACCGGTTCAAGGGTCAGGGTGCGCGCATCGACGCGGCGCCAGGTCAGGCCGGAGCTGCCCAGCAGTTGCTGCAGAGCCTGTTCGGCGCTGAAGCTGCCGTTGAGCGCTGGTGCCTGCAGTGCAGGCAGCTCCAGGGTGTAGACCACGCTCTGGCCGGTGGCGCGGCTGAACGCGTTGAGTGCCTGGGCCAGCGGCTGGCTGGGCTGGGCGAAGGCATGCACCTGGACCTGCTCGGCGGCACCCGCCAGGGCGGGAATGGCGAATGCAGACAACGTCGAGAGGCTGAACCAGAGAGAGACACAACGCGGGGTGAACTTCATGGACGCTGACCTGTGAGTGGGTTATTGCTGCGAATCAATCGCACTTCCACTCACTACACGGATGCCACGTCCATTTACCTCATCGGTTCATTGAAAAAAATCGTCACTGGATAACCGTCAACCGCCCCAGCACCGTCTGCCGCGAGAAGCCCATCACCTTGCCCAACGAATCGAGCGCCACCAGCGGCTGCGCTACCGGGAAGCTGCCACTGACCTTGCACTGAGCAAGCTCATCATCGAGCAACAGCATGCGCCCCGGGTAATAGCGAGCCAGATCCTCGATCACCTGTGCCAACGGCACCTGGTAGTAATTCAGCCAGCCCTGGCGCCAGGCCAGGCGGCTTTCGCTGTCCACGCTCAACGTCTCGCTGGCCTGCCCGGCGCGATAGGCCACCTGCTGATTGGCCGTCAACTCACGTGCAGCCTGCCGCGGTTCTGCTGTCACCGCCACACGCCCGCTGCGCACCGTGACCTGAGCACCGTCACCCTGCTCGCGCACCTCGAACTCGGTGCCCAGCACGCGCACTTGGCCACCTGCGGCGTCCACCAGGAAGGGCTCGCCGGTGTGGGTCACCTGGAAGAACGCAGCCCCCCGCAACAACTGAACGCGCCGCTCGCCGTGCTGGAAATCGACCGCTATCGCGCTGCCCGCATCGAGGGTTACCTGGGAATGATCCGCCAGGGTGAGCTGACGTATCTGCCCGGCACTGCTGTAGTCCGCCTGCAGGTCCTGCAACCAGAAGCCAGGGTGCCAACCGCCAGCCACACCTACGCTCAGCACCAGGCAGGCGGCCACAGCGAAAGCGCCGAGCCGGCGTCGCCAACGGTGTCTGCCGGGGGCGATGGCCATGGCCTGCAGATACTGCTGCAGGGCCTCCTGCTCTTCTTCTGCCAGCCGCGCCGCCGGCGCTGTACTGCGTTGCCACAGTGCCTGGGCTTGAGCGTAGGCGTGGCGATGCAGCGGGTCGGCCAGCAACCAGCGCTTGAACGCCGCGCCGTGGGCTTCGTCGGGACGCTCGTTGATGCGGCTCAGCCACTGCAGGGCGGCCCGGGACTGCGCGGCAGTGATCGCATGCGGTTGGCTCATCGACGGGCGCTCCCTGGCCGGCGTGGGGAAGGAGCCGGCTCGGCGACACTTGCCTTGCAGGCTTCAAGGGCCCGCATCATATGCTTTTCCACGCTGCTCTGGGACAGTTGCATGGCCTTGGCGATCTCGCCGTACTTGCAACCGTGGATGCGGTTGAGCAGGAATATCTGCCGGGTGCGTTCGGGCAAGGCGCGCAGCGCAGCTTCGATGCATTGCAGGTCATGGTCGACCTCCAGCGCCTGCTCCGGCGCCTGGCTGCTGGCCCATTGATCCAGCGGCAACGTGGCTTCGGCGGTGCGCTCGCGGCTGCCTTCGCTGCGCAGATGATCGATGGCCAGGTTGCCAGCGCAACGCAGCAGGTAGGTCTCCAGCGCCTCGACTTTGACCCCGGGACGACGCCAGAAGCGCAGGAACAGCTCCTGGACCAGGTCCGATGCCGTGGCGTGACAGCCGACGCGCCGGCTGACCAGCGCTTCCATGCGCGCGCGCTGGGCCATGAACACCTGCACGAAACGGGCGCGCCCGCCAGCGTCGTCGGCGGCCACCTCACCCGTATCCACCGGCTCGCTCAAGCGCTCACAGCGCCAACACGGCCAACAGCGGCCCCAGGACCAGACTGGCAGCGGCCAGGCCCAGCAACAGGCGCGGTCGATATGGCAAGGCGAAGACCCACAGGGTCACACCGGCCATCAACACGGCGATCCACTCCACCAGGCCATGCGCCCAACCACGCAGGTGTACCGCCACCACCAGCGCCATCACCAGCAGCAGCCACCCCGTCAGGCGCAGGGCTCGAAGTTGCGTGGGTGCGGGCTTGCGCCCAAGCAGGTCGCTGAAATGCTTGTCCATGGCCAGGCACAAGGCGGCAAAACCCGCGAACCCCATCAGGGCAATGCTCAGCATCAGTTCACCTCGACCGTTTCAACGGGCGCCTTGGCCGCGCGGGATGTGCGCTTGGCGGCAGGTTTTGGCGGGCGCAGCATCTTGCTGGCCGCCCAGGCCAGGAACAGGCCAGTGGCCAAGGCGGTGAGATCGAAACCGGCCATCGGCCAGTCGCCGACCCGCAACGAATGATCCAGGCCCTGGCCGGTGGTCAGGGCGTTGAGCAACGGCAGCAAGGCAAAGGCCAAGGCCCCCAGCGCCAACTGCTCGGCCCAGGCCTTGCGCCCCGGCCGCAGCACGGCATGCACCAGCGTCAGGGCCCAGACCAGGAAGAACGTGTTGACCTCCCACTCGGCGCGGCCCTGCTGCAACGCCGGGATCAGTCGGTTGGCCCAGAAGAACCCGGCCACGGCCAGCATCAGGCCGCTCATGCTGGCAATGTTCAGCACCTCGACCAGGCGCAACTCACCCGGCACCCGCTCGCTCTTGGCGTGCTTGAGCTGCCGCTTGCCCAGCCACATCACCAGGCCGGTGCCGATCACTGCCGTGCCGGCCACACCGAACACGAAATACAGCCAGCGCAACCACGGCCCGGCGAAGTTGCCCATGTGCAGGCCGGCAAAGCTGAACGCGGTCATCATCGCCCCGCTCTCTGGCGCCCCCTGGCTCAACAGCGCGCCGCTGCCGCCATCGAAGGTCCAGTTGGCGCTGCGCCTGTAGGCGACGTTGTCGGCGGCGGCCTGGGTGAAGGTGATGCGGGCATTGAGGTCGCCAGGGTTGTGCACTTGCAGATAGCCGATGCGCGCACCTGGGGCGTGTTCCTGAACCTTGGCGTACAGGCTTTCCAGCGCTACCAGCGGCGTCGCGACATTGGCCACCTTGGGCGCTTCGTCACGGCCGAACAGGTCGTTGAAGTAGTCGCCGGTGTTGCTGCCGTAGCTGGCCATGATGCTGGCCGGCATCACCATGTACATGAACAGCACCAGGCTGCTGTAGCTGATCATCAGGTGGAACGGCAGCACCAGCACGCCGATGGCGTTGTGCCCGTCCAGCCAGGAACGCTGGCCCTTGCCCGGGCGGAAAGTGAAGAACTCCTTGAAGATCTTCTTGTGGGTGATGATGCCGGTGACCAGGCCCAGCAGCATGATGAACGCGCAGAAGGTCGACAGCCAGCGACCGAAGGGATGCGGCATTTCGAGCTGGAAGTGGAAGCGATAGAAGAACTCGCCGCCGCGGCTCTCGCGGGCCTCGACCGGCTGCCCGGTCTGCGCGTCGAGGTCCTTGTTGACGAAGCCTCGGCGCCCGCCGTTGGGGTCGCGCCAGCCCACGTTCAGCGATGCTTCGCGCTCATTGGGCAGGCGGATCATCCAACTGCTCGAATGCCCGGCATGGGCCTCCAGATAGCGCTGGGCCATGCCCAGGCTGGCCACCGGATCGAGGGCATGGCGACGCACCTCGGGTTGGGTCCAGTGATTGATCTCGTCCTTGAAGTACGACAGCGTCCCGGTGAGGAAGATGGCGAACAGCAGCCAGCCGAAGATCAGGCCGGTCCAGGTATGCAGCCAGGCCATGGCCTGGCGGAAGCCTTCTTTCATGGGTTCCTCATCCAGTAGGCAAGCCCATTGACCATCCCCAGCAGCAGGCTTGGCAGCAGCACGCCAAGCCAGGCCCGCCAGGCGCTGCGGCAGGCGAAGCACCAGATGAAGGCCAGCAGGTAGAAGACGAACGACGACAGCAGGCCGGTGAGCGTCGCATCGACCTGCGACAGCGGCGCCAGCAGCGTGATGCAGACACTGGCCATGGACGCCAGCAGGTAACCACCCAGCAGTGCAGCCAGGCTGCGTGAAGTCACGGCCAGGCGGTAGCTCAGTGGCAGTCCGGCAGCTTTGCTCTTCATGGCGGAGGTCCGGGGCATTTCGGGGCTGCAATAGTAATGATTTCAATTCTCATAAGCAAAGCCTCGCGCATGACTTACGCTGTGCTTCTGCGCAAGCTGCTCGCAGACGTGGCATTGCAACAAGAAATTTATTTTCAAAAAGGGCTTGAAATCGTTTCGCGGTTGCCTGACCTTAGAGTCAAGAGGCGCAGAATTTCCAAGGGTCTCAAGGGCCTAGGCGCGTCTCCATGCGAGCAAGCTGAATAAGGATTGAATCATGCAAATCCAGGTCAACAGCAGCAACCATTTCGAAGGCAACGCCCGGCTCGACCAGTGGGTCCGCAGCACACTGCAGAACTCGCTGGAACGTTACGAAGACGACCTCACCCGCATCGAGGTTCACCTGCGCGACGAGAACGGCGCCAAGCCCGGACCGCATGACAAACGCTGCCAGATGGAGGCTCGCCCCAAAGGCCACCAACCGATTTCCGTGACCCACACCGCCACTTCGCTGGACCAGGCGGTCGATGGCGCAGCCACCAAGCTCAACCATGCGCTTGAACACTTCTACGGCAAACTGCGCAGCAAGCGTGGAGTACTGGAACTGAGCGATCCCGACGCCTGATCGCTGCATGGCAAACGCCCGGCCCTGAGCCGTAATGTCCTCATTCAAGCCAGACGTGACACCGATTTGGGCTGCCTTGCAGCCCTTCGCGGGCAAGCCCGCTCCCACAGGATTGTAGGAGCGGGCTTGCCCGCGAAGGGCCGCAGCGCGGCCCAAATTGCTTGAAGTGAACAGCATGGCAGTCCTGAACCACGGCTACCTACTTGCCGTCCTCCACTTCCTTGCCATGGGCATCCAGCACCTTGGTCGAGGGGTAGCGGTAAGAAGCGTAGCGCACCACCAGGATGGCAAACGCCAGCAGCAGAATGCCGCCGCACACGTACAGCAAGCCTACGTCCGGTGCCTTGTGGTGCGAGACGTCACCGATCAGCAGGCGGGTCAGCGCGGTGATTGCCACGTACAGCAGGAAGCGGATCGGCATGTGGTTGGTCTTGAAGTAGATCCCCACCATCGCCCCCAGTTCGAGGTAGATGAACAGCAACAGGATGTCATCTACGCTGATCCCGCCCTTGCCGAGCATTTCCAGGAAAGTCACCACCGCCGCATAGGCGGTAATGGCGCCGATGCCGAACAGCGCCAGGTAATGGAATGCCTCGACGC
>RCUS01001353.1_pt1 | contig 12949 bp, 12 predicted proteins | sample 2166221 | NCBI WGS metagenome assembly RCUS01 (sample SAMN09932758, study PRJNA488358) | compost metagenome | isolation source: compost soil in cyclohexanecarboxylic | place: Germany: Experimental Botanical Garden | reverse complement strand
CCCGAACGTCGATTACGCCTACTACCTCAAGGGCCTGACTTCGTTCGACCAGGACGTTGGCCTGCTGTCGCGCTTCCTGCCGCTGGACATGACCAAGCGTGACCCGGGTGCCGCGCGTGACTCCTATAACGAGTTCGCCCAGCTGACCAGCCGCTTCCCGAACAGCCGTTACTCGCCTGACGCCAAGCAGCGCATGATCTACCTGCGCAACCTGCTGGCAGCCTACGAAATCCACGTTGCCGACTATTACCTGACCCGTCAGGCCTATGTCGCTGCCGCGAACCGTGGCCGCTACGTGGTGGAAAACTTCCAGGAAACCCCTTCGGTCGGCGACGGCCTGGCGGTGATGACCGAGGCTTACCAGCGTCTGCACCTGGACGAACTGGCAGCCACCAGTCTCGAAACCCTGAAGCTCAACTACCCGAACCACCCAAGCCTGGTTGACGGTCAGTTCGTGCCGTCGGTTGCCGAAGCCGACAACCGTTCGTGGCTGAGCAAGGCCACCCTGGGCCTGATCGAATCCCGTCCGCCGCTGCCGCCGGGAGAAACCCGCGCCAACCAGGACGTGCAGAAGCAGTTCCAGGACGCGAAAGACGCGATTCCGAGCGATCTCAAGCCTAAAGACGAAAACGGCGATGTGATCGAAGAAGAAGATCACGAAGCGGAAGGCAACAACGATGACCGTTCGTGGTTCAGCTACATGACCTTCGGCGTGTTCGACTGACACGACCGGCGGTACGCAAAGGGAGACTCTTGAGTCTCCCTTTTTTGTTGCCGTTTTTTTGTGTTGAGCAATTGCACTGTGCGCCTGTCATGTCCCCGGCTAAACTGCCGGTTCATCAGCCAATAAAGCAGCTCATCATGCTTCGTTTATTATTCTGGATCGCCGTGATTGCCGCCGCCGTGTGGTTCTGGCGCAAGTACAAAAGCGCGGCTGCCGTACCCAAGTCACCTGCCGAACTGGAAGCGGCACCGATGGTTCGCTGCGCCCATTGCGGCGTGCACCTGCCCCGCGATCGCGCGCTGAACCTTCAAAAACAGTGGTATTGCAGCCAGGCTCATCTGGAGCAAGGCCCCGGCTCCAGTGATCGCTGAGGCGTCCAGTCACAGCGACAAACAGGCCCAGCGACTGCTGCGCCTTTACCATCTCTACCGTTTAAGCGTCGGCATCATCCTGGTGCTGCTGATCTCCAGCAACATGGACAACCGGTTGCTGGCCTCGGCCAATGACGACCTGCTGCGCTCTGGCAGCTGGTTGTACCTGGTGCTGAACATTCTGCTGGTGGTGTTCTTCGAGAACACCCGCCATCCAGCGCAACTGTTCAGCCTGGCGCTGCTCGACGTACTGCTGCTGTGCGGCCTGTTCTTCGCTGGCGGCGGCGTGGCCAGCGCCATTGGCAACTTGCTGATCGTTTCGGTGGCTATCAGCAATACGTTGCTGCGAAGGCGCATCGGCCTGTTGATTGCCGCCGTCGGGGCGATCGGCATTGTCGGCTCGAGTTTCCTGTTGAGCGTCAGCCATCGCGCCAATCCCAATGACTATTTGCAGGTCGGCACCCTCGGCGCCCTGTGTTTTGCCGCAGCCCTGCTGGTGCAAGGCCTGGTCCGACGCCTGGAAGTCAGCGAAACGCTGGTGGAGCAGAAGGCCAGTGAAGTCGTCGGCCTGGAAACGCTCAATGCGCTGATCCTGCAACGCATGCGCACCGGCATTCTGGTGCTCGACGAGCAGCGGCGCGTGCAATTGGCCAACCACAGTGCCCTGACGCTGCTCGGCTGTGACCGACTCGAAGGCCAACTGATCGACGACCACCTCCCGGCGCTTGTCGATCGCCTGAGCCTGTGGCTCAGCAACCCGACCCTGCGCCCGCAAAGCCTGAAAATCGCCAGCAGCGGCGTTGAGCTACAGCCCAGCTTCATAGCACTGGACCCCAGCCCGCAGCATCAGACGCTGATCTTTCTCGAAGATCTCGCCCACATCGCGCAACAAGCCCAACAACTGAAACTCGCCGCCCTCGGGCGCCTGACCGCCGGCATCGCCCATGAAATTCGCAATCCACTGGGCGCCATCAGTCATGCCGCACAGCTATTGCGCGAATCTGAGGAACTCAACAGCGCGGATCAACGTCTGACCCAGATCATTCAAGATCACTCCCAGCGCATGAATCGAGTCATCGAAAACGTCCTGCAACTGTCCCGCCGCCAGCAAACCGTGCCGCAACGGTTGGACCTGAAGCCGTGGCTGCTACAGTTCGTCACTGAAACCCGCGAGGGCGCGACCGAGCGCCAGCAGATTCATCTGCACATCGCTGCGGGAGACTTCAAGACCTTGATGGACCCGAACCAGTTGAACCAGATTCTCGACAACCTGATTCGCAACGGCTGGCGCCACAGCGCCCAGAACCACGACCAGGCACAGGTCTGGCTTGAGTTGTTCATCGACCCCGACAGCCAGTTGCCAATCCTTGAAATCCTCGACGACGGCCCCGGTGTGGCCACGGACCATCAGGCGCAGCTGTTCGAGCCTTTCTTCACCACCAGTCACCAAGGCACTGGCCTTGGGCTGTATCTGTCCCGTGAGCTGTGCGAAAGCAACCAGGCCCGCCTAGACTTCAAACCACGCCAAGGCGGCGGCTGCTTTCGCATCACTTTTGCTCACGGACGGAAACAAAGTTGAACATGGGCCCACGGCAAAAAGTCTTGATCGTCGACGACGAACCGGACATTCGCGAACTCCTGGAAATCACCCTGGGACGGATGAAACTCGATACCTACAGCGCGCGCAACGCCGGCGAGGCCCTGGCCCTGCTCAAGCGCGAAACGTTCGATCTGTGCCTGACCGACATGCGCCTGCCGGATGGCACCGGCCTTGAGCTGGTGCAACACATCCAGCAACGTTACCCGCAAGTTCCGGTGGCGATGATCACTGCTTACGGCAATGTCGACACGGCAATTAACGCCCTCAAGGCCGGCGCCTTCGACTTCCTGAGCAAACCAGTGGACCTCCCCCGCCTGCGGGAACTGGTCACCAGCGCCCTGCTCCTGCCCGTTCCCGGCGCTGCCCTTGATCGGCGCTTGCTCGGCGATTCATTGCCCATGCGCAATTTGCGCAAGCAGATCGACAAACTGGCGCGCAGCCAGGCGCCGGTGTACATCAGCGGCGAATCCGGCAGCGGCAAGGAATTGGTGGCGCACCTGATCCACGATCGGGGGCCTCGCGCCAATCAACCCTTTGTTCCGGTCAACTGCGGGGCGATTCCGTCGGAACTGATGGAAAGCGAGTTTTTCGGCCATCGCAAAGGCAGCTTCAGCGGCGCCATCGAAGACAAGCCCGGCCTGTTCCAGACAGCCCACGGCGGCACCCTGCTCCTCGATGAAGTCGCCGACCTGCCGCTGTCCATGCAAGTCAAATTGCTGCGCGCGATTCAGGAGAAATCCGTACGCTGCGTCGGCGGGCAGCAGGAAGTGGCGGTGGATGTGCGCATTCTCTGCGCCACGCACAAGGACCTTGGCGCCGAAGTCGCCGCCGGACGATTTCGTCATGATCTTTACTACCGTTTGAACGTGATCGAACTCCGGGTGCCGCCCTTGCGCGAGCGCCGTGATGACATCGAAATGCTAGCCAGCCACATTCTCAAGCGTCTGGCCGCCGATACCGGTCAACCTGCGGCGAGACTCCACCCCCAAGCCCTCGATGCGCTGAAGAGCTATCGCTTCCCGGGCAATGTGCGGGAACTGGAAAACATGCTCGAACGGGCGCACACCTTGTGTGAGAACAAACAGATCGAAGCCGGCGACCTGCGCCTGGCTGAAGGCAACTGTGGGGCTGAGGGTGGCGTGCCGGACCTGACCCGGATCGACAATCTGGAAACCTACCTGGAAAACGTCGAACGCCAACTGCTGCTCCAGGCCCTGGAGGAAACCCGCTGGAACCGCACGGCGGCGGCTCAGCGGTTGAACCTGTCATTCAGGTCGATGCGCTATAGGCTCAAGAAGTTTGGATTGGATTGAGGCCCTTATCGCGAGCAAGCCGCTCCCACAGGGTCATTGGTGAACACAACAACTGCGAACACCTCAGAACCATTGCAGAAGCGAACTTGCTCGCGATAGCGACCGGGTAAACGACTGCGATCCAGCAGTCAAAGCCGCCCGGCAGGCGCATAAGGCGCCGGATCGATAATCGGCGCACGGCCCAGCATTACATCGGCAAACAGCTGGCACGACGCTGGCGCCAGCACCAGCCCGTTTCGGTAATGCCCGCAGTTGAGCCAGAGCCCATCAAAACCCGGCACCGGGCCGATGTAGGGAATGCCCTCGGGTGATCCCGGGCGCAATCCGGCCCAATGCCCCACCACTTCGGCATCGGCCAGCGCCGGGATCAATTCCACCGCGGACGCCTTCAGGCTTTCCAGTGCCGACCCGGTCGGCGTCTTGTCAAAGCCTTCATGCTCCAGCGTACTGCCGATCAGTATGTGCCCGTCGCGCCGGGGAATCGCATAACGGCCCTTGGCCAGGACCATGCTCGGCAGGAAATCCGCCGCACACTTGTAGAGAATCATCTGCCCTTTCACCGGCTCGACCGGCAGCGTCAGATCAAGACGCTTGAGCAAATCACCGCTCCAGGCCCCCGCCGTCAGGACAACTTGATCGCCCAGGACAGTACCAGTGGAGGTCTGTACGCCGACCACTTTGTTGCCATCACGAACAAATCCGCTGACTTCGCACTGCTCATGGATCGTCACGTTCGGCAGCGCCAGCAACGCGGCCTTGAGTGACTTCACCAGACGCGGATTACGCACGTTGGCGACGTCGGCCATGTAGATCGCCCGGGAAAAACCGCTGCCCAGCACCGGCACGGCGTCGTGTGCTGCCGAAATATCCACCGCGCTAAGCGGGCGATTTTCCCGGACAGCCCAAGCCAGCGCTTCAGCCTCGTCATCCAGATCCAGCCAGTACAGACCGGTGGTGTGCACTTCAGGATCAACGCCAGTGGCGGCAAACAAGCGCTCGCCCAGTTGTGGATAAAAGTCCTGGGACCAGTGAGCCAACGCGGTGACCGCCGGGCTGTAGCGCCACGGGTAAAGCGGCGAAACGATGCCGCCACCGGCCCAGGACGATTCCTGGCCGACGTTCGAGCGATCCAGCAGCACAACGCTTTGCACTTCGGAGGCGAGATTGAACGCCGTCAGCAATCCAATCACCCCACCGCCGACAATCACCACTTGCTGTTGCCTGGTCATGTTCTGATCCAATCGTTAAATAGACAGAGGGTACAAAAGGCACCCGAAATAGAAACTCAGCGCCCCCAGCAGTCTTTGCTGGTCAGGCCGGATTTCGCGTTGACCATACCGAGCACACCGGTGTTGGTGATGGTCAGATCACCGCACTTGTCAGTGGCCATGCTCGAGTCAGCCTTGCGCACCGCCGTCAGCAGAAAGGTCTGGTCGGTCAGGGTCGGTGTGATGCTGTAGTAATCATTGCCGGCACTGAGGCCCGTCGCATCGGTGTAGGCATTTTTCTGCGAGTAGAAGCGCTCCAGGAGCTGCGCCTGCTCCGAGAGCAGACCGGCTACTTCTGCGCGACGGCCCTTGTTCAGGTATTCGGTGAAACTCGGGGCAGCAATGGTCATGACAATACCGATGATCGCAATCACGATCATGATTTCGATCAGGGTAAAACCGCGGTTGGAACTACGCATGCCTCAACTCTCACTTACTGTATTTGTCGCCACATGATGCGACGGCTGCCGCCGCCGGATTTTTCCACCAGCGTGGTGATGCCGCCACTGGAATCGTTCACGACCTTGCGGGTCGCGCCATTGACGACGGCATTCAACGTCGGGATGCCGCCGGTAAAAATCACGCCGCTGGACACCGTGTCGGTGCTGTCGACCACGCCGTCGCCATTGGTGTCGAGCACCGCGTAGTTGAGCATCTTACCGCTGAACGCATCGAGTTCGACCAGTTTGCCTGTGCCAAAACTTGCGCAAGGGTCGGTGGTGTCCACGCTGGCCGTGGTGAAGATGATCCGCCCGAGTACCAGGCTGGCCTGATTGATCACCCTCTCGCCCGTCAGCGCGTTGTTGTAAACCAACGGCAAGTACCAACCCTTTTCCGCCGGATAGGTCACCTCGTTCTGGCTGGTGGTGATGAACTGGCCGGAGCTCCCCGAGAACACACCGGCCACAGCCTGGGCCTGCAAACTCGACGTGGTGATCTGCCCGGAACCACCGTCCGCGTCCCACACCGCGTAGAACGCCTGCAAATCCTTGTTGGTCTTGTCCGCCGTTTCGTTGAATTTCCCGGTGCCGAAAAATACCACTTTGCCGCCCAGGGAATTGTCCGCCAGCAAGGGCTGCGCGGTGATCGGCTGAGTCGCGCCTCCCGCTGCGGTGAACAACGGCTTGCCGGAAAACGCCACGCCCCAGCTATCTGTGGTCGTGCCGCTCAGATCAAACTTCCACAGCCGTCCCTTCAAGTCACCGCCATACGCGGCCTGCACCACGTTCTGCGAGTTGACCTTGAGCTTTACCGAGGACAAACCATTGGTGGTTTCACTGCTATCGACGACGATTTTTTTGATCAGCGAGCCATCGCGAATATCCACCACATACAACGCCGCCACGCCGGAGTTGCTGCCGTAGCCGTTGGAAATAAACGCGGCCCATCGACCATCGGCCAAGCGTGCCACTTCCGGACGGGCGTAGGCATAACCCAGATCATTGAAAGCGTTTGCCGTGCTGGCGGTGGCAGGTGCACTGATTTCCCACAGCGCTTTGGTGACATTACCGGCCGAGGCGTCGAACAGTTGCAACGCATAGAAGGTTCTCCCGCCCGCCCCGGTTCCGCCGAGCGCGAGGGTTTTCCAGGCACTGTTGAGTTGGGCATCGAACACGCCGACCTGTCCGTCCACCAGAAACTTGTGGCTGACGCCGTTGATGTACGTGGTATCGGCGATATAGCGCAAAGATGGCAACACGCTGGACGGCATGTAGGCATAGCGCCGGGTGCCGTTTGCCGAGTTGATGACGTTTACAAAACCGTCGTTGGCGTTGACCACCAGGCTGGCGCTCATGTTGGCCGACTTGGTTGCCAGATAGGTGCTGTAGGTGGTGTCGCCGGAAAGATCAGATGCGGTTTTATCCGTAGGTGAAGCCAAAGCCAACGGAGAGTTGATGATGTCCCCCAGCAGCACACTGCGCACTTTCAGACCGGTTTTGTTGGTGCCCTTGCTCCACTCCACCAGATCGCTGCCGGTGATGCCTGTAGGAAGTCCTTGATTGAGAATGGTTTGCTGGGCTGTGGAAAAATTGGCATAGGCCAAGGTCACTGCCGTGTTGGTTTGGTTGTTCCAGGACTGATAGGTCGGTGCAGTGGCTGCGGGCACTATGGCCGTGTCAGTGGTCCACAGCACTGCACTGGTATTAACCGCGCCGCTCGGGGAGAAACCATAGGACTTGATCGTGCCCCGCCAGTCCTTGGGGTCGTAACTGGTCTGGAAGTAACTGGTGCCGCTGGCGAGAATCGTTCCGCTTGTGGTGCCGCTGCCGCCGGAACCTGCCTTGGACGTGATTTCACTCAGAGCCGAAGACAACGCGGCGTTCAACCCGGCGCTGTCGGTGGCCTGGTAGTACTTGCCCTGACCGTAACTCGCGGCGTCCGACAGCATCTGGTTCGCCGCGGTAAAACCCACGGTGTAGGTGTTCATGTTCTGCTTCGGAAAATCGGCGGCATCCCAGCTTTTGCCCGCAAGGTCGGTGCCGGTCGAGCGCATATCGATGTCGAAGGCGAATTTGGCGATGTCATCCAGATAAAGTGCATCGCCTTCTTCGTCCCCTTTTTCCGGAGCATTTCCATCGTTGTTAACACTGTCCCAATTGGGTAGTCGAGGACCTCCTTTGGTGGAGGCCTGGGGATCATCGCTTGGGAAAGTCCGGTCGAACGTGGGTAAACCGTCAGTGACCACTACCCCGTAGTTTTTCTGGCAGCGATACTGGATCGGGCTGGTGTAAGTGGTAGGTGCAGTGTTGTAGAACGGCGCCATGCCACGCATGTAACGGGTCACTTCGTAATAGGTCTTCGCCAATGGAGTACTAGCGACAGCGCTCAAGCCATTGATCGAGTTGATCAATGCGTTGTAGTTGGCATCTACAGACAAATCACCGATCGCCCTGGCAATGTAACCACCACTGCCAAGGTTGTTACTGGTGGGCAGATTGAAGGTCGCAAGACCGATGCGCAGCGTGCGATTACTGAAGACCAGACTTCTGGAAACATCCCGAGCCACATCCATCCGGTAGTCGTCAGGTATGGCATTGGCGCCCGAGGTGAAGTCCCGATTCGAACCATTAGCAAGCGCCAAGAGATAAGCAAGGTAGTTAGCGGAGTATCGCGTGTTTTCATTGCCCACCGGGTCGGGCAGTTTCAGGCAAATCGGTGTCAGTCCAAGAAAGCCGCGATAAAAACCGTACCAATTACCGTTGGTCGAACACCCGCCCCGGTTCAGGCTCGACAAAGAAATATTGGCGTCACTCATGTTCAGATTCTCGCCGCCGACACATGAAAAATTGGAACTGCACACCGCAATCTGCGCCCGGTTGACCGTCGGATCGAACCCCGGCGCCCAGATGATGTTATTCATGCTCCCCGAATTGTCGATCATCAACATCACGTTCGGTGCGACTGCGGCGGCACTCAACAACGGCGAGTCCGAAGGCGTAAAGGCGTAGGCCGGCGCTCCCAGATACAGCGCCAAAACAGCACCACAAAACATCTTCCAGAGGCGCGCGCGCGTTTCAGTACTTCGCATAAATACTCTCCACCACACTGCGCGAGTTACCCGCGATGCCCACTGCGGTCACCCGGTACAACGTTGCCGACGTATTGCTTGGAACGTTCACCGCCGTCAGTGTGGTGCCAATGTTTTGCACGCCATAAAAACCGGTGCCGGAAGCGATCCAGGTCACTCCAGAAGTGGAATTGAACCCGGCGGCCCTGACCGTCGACGACTCGGTCGGCGGCGCGCACTGGCTGGTGCCGTTGCACACCGCCAATGAATAGCTGTCGAGTTGCACCGCACTTTCACCGACGCGCAACGCCGCTTCGGCGCCCTGGAACGACTGATTGCGCAAGCTCACACTGCCGGCCATTTTTTCCTGCAGGGTGGCGTTCTGCATCGATGAAAGGCCAATCAGCGTCAGCAGCAACAGGAACACCAGGCTGACCAGCAACGCCATGCCACGCTGGCCATGATCAGTGACGGGAGAAAATTTCATCGGCCCTCCCCTCACGGCAATCGGTTGCGCAGAGCGGCAACCACGTTGAAGGTTTGTTTGCTCACCCTATTCGGATCCGTGAGGGTCAGGCTCAAGCGCACGCTGCGGATGCGTGCAGGGTCAGAGGGATTACTGCTGTAACTGGAGGCGGCCGAATCGGCGGCGGAGCTGGCAAGGCCGAAGCTGACATTGAAGGCACTGACGTTATCCACCAGCACTTGCTGGGCCGGCGTGCCTCTGCCGATACCCATCGTCAACTGGCCGTTCTTCAGGCTGTAGATCAAGCGCCGGATCGGAAACGCCAGTTGTCCTGATGCAGGCGTACGTGAGTCGGAGTAAGCCGTCGCACTGTTTCGACAATCTGAAATCACTGTCCATGTCGGCGTGCCGCCGCTGCTTCCCACATCCGCAGTCACCAGCGTCAGCTTGAGGTTTGCGTTATCCCAACTGATCGGCGTGACTTGAGCTGCATTGAAATCACCCGCCGTACTGGCATCGGTGATCGTCCCCAGACAACCGAACATGCCGACCATGCGAATTTCCTGAATCATTTTGCTCAGCACGAATCGCGCGTCTTCCTGCATGACCGCCGCGGCGTTCTGGCTGACGTAGGTGTTTTTCGCGGCAATGAAAACCTGCACCACGCCCAGCACCACGATCAGGCTCAAGGCCAGGGCGATCAGCAGCTCGATCAGGCCAAATCCTCTATGCAAGCGGTTCATGGCGTCGATACCGGATCGACGGTCGCGCGACTGGTGAGGACGAAGCTGCGACGGGAATTGGCGCTGTTGGCGGCCCGGGAGTCATCCCATGTGATGGTGATGGTGTACACCCGTTGATTGAGCGCGATGCTGCCGGTGGCGGTGGGTCCACCGAAATTGACGATATTGCTGGTGAAGTCGTAGAGGTCCTGGTCCCGAGCGATGTTCAGGTTACCCGAGGTCGGGGGCGTCACGGTGTAGTCGGCGGCTGAGTTGGCGCGAATGCGGTCCATCATGTCGTAGGCAATGAAACTGGCCTGGCTGGTCATGCGCGCACTGTCGGTGTACTTCAGCGCATTGAGTTGGAACGCCGCCGCACCCAACAGCCCTACGCTCAGAATCAACAACGCGACCAACACTTCGATCAACGTCATGCCATCCTGTGCATGCTTGCTCCATTGCCTCATCCGCAACTTCCACCCAATAGAATTCGTCCGTTCAAACACACATTCAGCGTCTTGCTTTGCGTGCCCAGCACATAGTTGATCGCCACCGCTGTGGACGGTGACGACAGCCCGCCCAGATTATTGAAATCGATGGCGGTCACTCCTGAGGTTAGCGTCAGAGTCGCACCGCTGCTCATCGCTGGAACAACCCGCAATACATTGGCCGGAGTGCCAGTACTGTCATAGACCGTCAACTCCCCGGTCCAGACGCTGCCGCCCGCCGTGGGTCGAAGCCGGGTCGTCACGCCACGATCGATAGCCTCAAGACGGGCGAAATTCAAACCACGTTGCAGGTCGCCGATTTCGGTATCGGCCCTTGTCGTTTGCGCCGAACGGGTAAACGCCGGAACAGCCAAAGTGATCAGCACCAGAAAGATCCCGAGCGCGATCAGCAACTCGACCAGCGTGAAACCTTTTGAACGATGTTCCATCGGTGCCCTCCGTTGCCGTCGGCTATACCTGCTTACACGCTAGAACATTCGACCGCCAAGACCCGGTTGAATTGCCATTACCCGTGCATGGATCGCACGGCCCGCATCACTCCAGGGAGGAAAACGACATGGATCAGCGAGGCTTCAGCCTGATCGAACTGCTTATGGGACTGACGATTGTCGGGATTGTTCTGCATTTGGTCAGTCCGGCTTTTGCAGCGGTCACTGAATCGAACCATCGCGAGCAGGCGGCACAGTCGCTTTACAGCGGCATCCGCACGGCCAGGAGTGAGGCCATCGCCCGTCATCAGAACGTGATGATCCACGCCATCAATGGCGACTGGGGCCAGGGTTGGCGGATCATTCTGGATATCAGCGGCAAGGGGCAGCACGACGCCAGCAACCCGCTGCTGGTCGAACGCCAGAGCGGCACTCGGGTGCCAATCGTGGGAAATAGGCCAGTGAGCAAATTCGTGCGTTTCAGCGATCTGGGTGAACCACAGTTCGCCAGGGGCGAATTTCAGGCAGGGACTTTACATGTGTGCGCCACTCGCGAACCGGTGAGCCAGTACCAGGTGGTGCTGGCCCCGACCGGTCGCGTCAGCCTGCGCAGCGCAAAGGCTGAGCAGGCATTGTGCGCAGAAGGGAAAAAACTTAAAGCAGGGAACGCACGCGCAGTTCTTTAGGCATGGAGAAGGTGATGTTCTCCTCGCGACCGGCCAATTCATCGGCACCGGTAGCGCCCCAGGCCTGCAACTGCTGGATCACCCCACGCACCAGAACTTCCGGTGCAGAAGCGCCAGCGGTAATGCCGATGCGCTCGACACCGTCGAACCAGCTCTTTTGCAGATCTTCAGCACCGTCGATCAGGTACGCCGGAGTAGCCATGCGCTCGGCGAGTTCACGCAGGCGATTGGAGTTGGAGCTGTTCGGACTGCCAACCACCAGCACCACATCGCATTCGTCGGCCAGTTGCTTGACCGCATCCTGACGGTTTTGCGTGGCGTAGCAGATATCGTCCTTTCGTGGACCGCCGATGGCCGGGAAACGCGTACGCAGGGCGTCGATGACGCGACTGGTATCGTCCATGGACAACGTGGTCTGGGTCACGAACGCCAGTTTTTCGGGGTTGTTCACTTGCAGTTCGGCGACGTCTTTCTCGTCTTCGACGAGGTAGATCGCACCGCCATTGCTGGCATCGTACTGGCCCATGGTGCCTTCGACTTCCGGGTGCCCGGCGTGGCCGATAAGGATGCATTCACGGCCGTCGCGGCTGTAGCGTGCGACTTCGATGTGCACCTTGGTCACCAGCGGGCAAGTGGCATCGAACACTTTCAGGCCACGGCCGGCGGCTTCGGTGCGCACAGCCTGGGAAACACCGTGGGCGCTGAAGATCACGATCACGTCGTCCGGCACCTGATCCAGCTCCTCGACGAAGATCGCGCCACGATTGCGCAGGTCTTCGACGACGAATTTGTTGTGGACCACTTCATGGCGCACATAGATCGGCGGCCCGAAGACTTCCAGGGCGCGGTTGACGATTTCGATCGCCCGGTCCACACCGGCGCAGAAGCCACGGGGGTTGGCGAGTTTGATTTGCATGCTGTGCCTCGTGTCTTGCCCTGTAGGAGCGAGCTTGCTCGCGAAAAACTAAGGGACACCGCGTTAATCCAGAGGAAACGCGTATTCGTTGACGATCATCGCGAGCAAGCTCGCTCCTACAGAAAAGCAGTTACAGCGCTTTGACGGAAATGATTTCCACGTCAAAGGTCAGTGTCTTGCCTGCCAGCGGATGGTTGAAGTCGATGGTCACTTGCGCGTCATCGAACTCTTTCACCACGCCCGGCAATTCAGTATTGGCCGCATCGTTGAAGATCACCAGCAAACCCGGCGACAGGTCCATGTCCTGGAACTGCGAGCGCGGGATGATCTGCACGTTTTGCGGGTTGGGCTGGCCGAAAGCGTTTTCCGGCTCGATGCTCAGCGTACGCTTGTCACCGGCCTTGAAACCGAACAGCGCCGCTTCGAAACCTGGCAACA
>RCUS01001349.1_pt1 | contig 12961 bp, 15 predicted proteins | sample 2166221 | NCBI WGS metagenome assembly RCUS01 (sample SAMN09932758, study PRJNA488358) | compost metagenome | isolation source: compost soil in cyclohexanecarboxylic | place: Germany: Experimental Botanical Garden | reverse complement strand
ATACGACTCGGTATGACGACCGCTGCGGTCGTTCAGCCGCGCGAGCGCGGCGTCGATCAGCGCCGGCGGCGGCGGCGACGACGTGCCATCAGGAGCGGCCAATTGGGCTGCAAGCGCACGCGACAGGCCGGGCCACGATGAAGAACCTGCCGCGAGCAGGCAAGCGGCAAGCAGGACGCAAGTGCGAAAGATGGGCAACTGCGGCAGGGATCTGCCATGCAGGCCATGGCCTGCGACCGCGCGCAAATACAGCGTTTTCATGACGCAGTGATGACAATCAGCCGGCCAGTGTGATCCGCGGGCGTCTCGTCGAGCCGTAGTGATGACCAGGTGAACTCTTCCACCAGGGGCTGGTCGAAGATTTTCCTGTCGTCGGGAGGGCGACTGATCCCACTACTTGAAGAGGTGACCATCATGTTCCTGCGCACGCCACTCTATCCATGCCTTCTTGCCACCGCGCTGGCCTTCAGCACCAACGCCAGCGCACAGGCGCCGGCAGCGACGACGCTGGAGCAGCGGATCCGCGAAGATACGGCCGCCATCCAGCCGCGGCTGGTCAAGTGGCGGCGCGATATCCACCAGCATCCAGAGCTCGGTGAACAGGAAACCCGAACCGCCAAACTGGTTGCCGATCACCTCAAGCGCCTGGGCCTGGAAGTGAAGACGGGCATCGCCAGGACCGGCGTGGTCGGCGTGCTCAAGGGCGGCAAGCCGGGGCGGACCGTCGCGCTGCGCGCCGACATGGATGCGCTGCCGGTGACCGAGCCAGCGGGCCTGCCGTTTGCCTCGAAAGCGCGCGGTATCTACCACGGCACCGAAGTCGACGTGATGCACGCCTGCGGCCACGACGCGCATACCGCCATGCTGATGGCGGCGGCCGAAGTGCTGGCCGGCATGAAGGACGAGCTGGAGGGCACGGTGATGTTCGTGTTCCAGCCGGCCGAGGAAGGTTCCAGCCTGGTCATGCCCGGTCCGGGTGCGAGCTGGGGCGCCAAGCTGATGCTGGAGGAAGGCGTGTTCGACACGCTGAAGCCCGATGCGGTGTTCGCCGTGCACGTCATGCCGGGGCCGGCGGGCCAGCTCAGCTGGCGCAGTGGCGCCACCACCGCCGCAAGCGACATGCTCAACATCACCGTGACCGGCAACCAGGGCCACGGCGGCATGCCATGGAACACGGTCGACCCGGTGGTGACCTCGGCGCAGGTGATCGGCGGCGTGCAGACGGTGGTCAGCCGCAAGGCCAACCTGGCGCGTTCGCCCACCGTGGTCACCATCGGCACGATCAACGGTGGCACCGGCCCGAACATCGTGCCCGAAAGCGTGGCGATGTCCGGCACCATCCGCACCTATGACGAAGGCGTCCGTGCCCAGGTGGGCGACGACCTCAAGCGCAGTGCGGAAAAGATCGCCGAGAGCGCAGGCGCCAGGGCCAAGGTCTCGATCGAGCCGATGTACAGCTCCATCTTCAACAGCGCCCAGCTGGTAGAGCGCATGGCGCCGGTGCTGGAGCGCGCCGCCGACGGCAACGTGGCGACGGCGGAGCTCCCCGGCGCTGCGGAGGATTTCTCGTTCTTCTCGCAGCAGGCGCCGGGGCTCTACATGTTCCTGGGCGTGACGCCGGAGGGCCAGGACCCGGCAACCGCGGCGCCCAACCACAACCCCAGGTTCTTCGTCGACGAAGGTGCGTTGGAAGTCGGCGCGCGGGCGATGGCCATGATGGCCGTGGATTTCCTCGGCAACGACGGCTGAGGCATGGCGCAACGGCTGCCGCCCCGCGCGGCAGCCGGATGCGCGCGGCGCGGCGCTACCCTTGATTGGTCGACCGACGCTCGCCTCGTTGCGAGCGTCGATCCAATAGCGCTGCGATCTGGTGCAGGAACTCGCCGCGCTGCCAGCGATCCCACATCAACGACTTCTGGCTATCGGTGTAGCATCCGCTGCGGTAGTGCATCCGCTGCGGTACTTCATCTGCAACACTCCCGCTGCCTATGGCGGCCTTGGTGTGCTGCATGGATCAATTGAATCCGCCTCCGGAATGCGGACATCACATAAGCACCGCTAGTCGATCTTCAGGCGATCGGTGGATAGCTTCGCGATCTGCCAGAACAGCAAAGCATTGCCCGTGGCCCGGGCCGAGAGCATCGCCCCATGGATCGATGCCATGAACAATGCTGCTTCTCCTGCAGGTGTCTCGACCAGGCGCATCACGCCCTTCGCCTCACCCTCTGTCAGGGTCTGTGCGAGCCAGGTCTGTAGATCACTGAAGTGACCCATGACCTCCTCGGCGACCTCTGCCGGGATGGCCGGCAATTCGGCTGCAAGAAGTGCGCAGATGCAGATCGGAGGATTCGACTCCTGAATGCAGGCGGCCCAATAGCGGCTATAGCTGACCAGTCGCGCATAGGGATCAGGAATCGATTGTTGGAGCGACTGCAGCCCTTCCCGCATCGCTTGCCGGTGTTGGGCGACCGTGGCCTTGACCAGATCCACCTTGGCCGGAAAGTGGTGATGGATGCTGGCCTTTCTGACATCCACCAGTTGGGCGATGTCCGCATAGCTGAAGCCGTTGTACCCGCCCGAAGCCAGCAGTTCGTTGGTGCGCTGGATAATCTCTTGAGCCTTCGGCGAGTACTTGGGCAGGGTTTCTGCGGACGACATCAATCGGCTACCTGATCTTGATGGGAACGCTGTTTATACAGCGCTCGTACTTGCAGCGGGATGCCTACGATCAGCATCAGGAAGAGCGCGCCCTGGACACCCAACAGCAGCGGGTCCTTCAAGTCTGTCACCACCGGATCGCCGACAGGAAGCCTGCGCAGACTCTCACTCACGGTGGGCACCATAAGCAGGAACACGGTGATGCTCAGCGAAATCGCCTGAAGGTACGCCCACAGTCGCTTTGCCGGCTGCCACAGCGCGATCCCGTATCCGATCAGCAGGAACGCCAGGGTGACGGTGGCGATGATGGAGCTCACCGGCTGGTGCGCGATGGGATAGACCGTGAGCACGCCCAGCAACATGAACCAGAAGTAGGCACGCCCGGCCTTGCTCTCCGGGGCGATCCGCCCGCGCTTGATCAGCATGTAGATCGCGAGCGGAATCGCAGGGAGGCTTCCCAGCGTGTGAAACCAACCAAGCAGAGAAATTCCCATGGATCACTTTCGTTGTTGAGGAAGATTGATATTACCTACTAGTAGGTAGGTACGCAATAATCCACATGATCCGGGATCGACTAACCGTCCGTAGAATGAGTCACCGACTCCCAACGGGTCATTTCGTCGAGCAGATCGGTCACCTTTCACGGACCAGAGCCAATGCATCGCTTCCCAGTAGTAGATGGGAGGGAGGAGCCTCGCTTTCGATCAACTGGAACATGGCAACACATTCATGCCAGCCATGCGCAGAAGCTGGATGTTGCTGAGCTTGCAGAAGAAGCGGGAATGAGCCTGCCTTCATTCCACAGCCATTTCAAAGCGGTGACTTGACCTCACCCATGCAGTACGTCAAATCGACGAGGTTGCATCATGTGCGTCTCATGATGCTGCAGGAAGGCATGACGGCTGCCGCTGCCTGTCACGCAGTGGGATTCGAGAGTACATCCCGGTTCAACCGCGAGTTCAAACGCCTCTTCGACCTGACACCGGCCAAAGAAGTACAGCGCATGCGGGCCGGTTTCGTCCTGCCGCAAAGACCAGCGAACGCGGCTTATTTCTCGTATCTCGTTTCACTGATGTAGAAAAATCGTTCCGGCGACATCGTCGTTCAGACGGTCCAGAACCATATCTGCATCAGCGCGGGCAATGATTGCGTGGAGCAAACTGGACTGAGCAACGCCGAGGAGACAGCTGCCTGAGTCAGGGGGCGCATGCTCCTGGACCTTGGTGGATCGACGAGTCGCCAGGATCAGGTGCAACGCCCGACCGGATGCTCATTGCACAGCAGGCGCGGCGCTGCATTGCGCACCAAAAGAAAGTCTGGCCACGAGCAGCGTCGACCGCTGCGTTATGTGCAGACCAACGGCAACAGCAACGCGCCGCTTACTTGCGGGCGGCACGTTTTCCATTGCTGTGTTGCGCGGCTTCACGACTTTGCGCGAACTCCGGGAACGTCTCCGCTATCGACGCCGCATCCGGCAAGACGTAGAACACGCCGCCCCGCTCGAATGTGGAACGAACGATCTGTTCGTAAAAACCGGGCGAGACATTGATGCAGCCGTGAGTGATGCGGTTGTCATCCGGCGAAGGTGATGCAAGGCGTTCGACGCGCTTTTCGGCCGGGACGCCGGTCGCGGTCGGGTGGATGGAGACCGCGGAATCGTAGTCCACCCACAGGACGCGTCCAGCGTCGATGGACGGGCCGAAACCACCCACGAAACGACCGGCAGGCGTCGTGCGATCCCGGCCCGGAATCGCGCGAAGCGCCAAACCGGCGACACCTGGGGCGGTATGGTCGCCGGTCGCAGAGCCAAAAAGCCCCGGCGCCGCGCCGCGAAGCCGACCAGCGCCATCGAACACCAGGATCTGTGCAGCGGCCTTGTCCATGACTGCGAATGGATAGCCCTGGTTGTCCTTGCTTGCGACAACCCAGCCCGCGAGTTCAATCACCGTGTCGGACACGTCTTGACCGGGCGGAAGCTCATCGATAGCGGCAGCCGGTTGCGCAGCGACATCCTCGGCGCTGGCTACGCCAATGCCCGTGAACGCCAACGCCATTGCCAGCACGCCATGAGCGGCCCGGATTGCAGGGGATCTGAAAGTACGGATAGGACGGTTCCTTGGAAGGAATGACGAAAGGAAACCAGTGGCCAGTCACGGCCACCGGGTCCTGGATTCAGACGTTCGTCACGAACTGTGCAAGAACGATCAGCCGCGCGGCGTGCGGCGGGGAGCGCTTTCGAGCTGCTGGACGCGGCCTTCAATCTGATCCAGCCGTTGATTGGCCTGCTGTGCGGACTGATTGGCGGCTTCAGCACTCTGGGCTGCGCCCTGCACCTTCGTATCGAGTTGATCAAGCCGTGAGTTGATCCCTGCAAACTCCTCTTTGTAGGTTGCGCAGGATGCAAGGCCCGCAGTGGCCACAATTGCCACGCCAAGCGTACGTGCCATCACCAGATGTTGTTTGGTCAGAAACATTTCCACTCCCTCCTTCGTTTGGGGAGTCTGGAATATAGCGGCCTTTTTGCCGGAGTCATGATGACGCTTTCAGCTGACGTTGGAGTACGTAAATGGGCCGTGAAGGCATCACAAGTGCCTGAGTTGCAGCTTCAATTCATCAGTCACGACGGAGAACCGCAGCGCTTGGTGCTCTTCGCTGCAGTCATCGATCCTCATTCAGGGTGAGCATCGCATCTCGAGCGGGTTGTCCCGCACCAAATGATCTCCAGAGCTTTTTTGACTTCTCCCTATTCATCAGCGGGAGAAGGCGTTGGCATCGACTACACCGTGCGCAATGCGTGCCTTCAGCCGTGGATTGGAGAGGCACTCAAACCATCCGAGGAAACACCAGCGACTGGTGAACCTGCGCCCCGGCCCATGCGCCATCACCGACGGCCAGCGATATCGAATGTGGCACGCGTGCGGCGTCGCCACATGCATACACGCCTTGGATGCTGGTTTCCTTGGTCTCTGTGGTGTGTATCTGCATGCCCATGGGAGTCTCCATGAGCTCGCACCCGATCCGTTGGGCAATGTCGGAAACAGGTGCATTGCGTGGCGCCGTGAACAGGCCGGCGAACGCCAGGCATCGGCCATCGGCGAGCACGACGTCCGCGTGCCCATCTATGCGCGTGATTGCCGCACGCTCGATCGCGACGCCCCGTGTGGCCAGCGCGGCCTTCGCGTCTTCCTCCAGTTCCAGCACGCCATTGGTCAACAGTGTCACCTGCCCCCATTCGGCCAGCAGACTTGCCTGATGCACCGACATCGGATTGGCGGCGATGACGCCGACGTCGCCACGGTCGAGCTCGTAGCCGTGGCAGTACGGGCAGTGGAAAACACTCACTCCCCATCGTTCCGCCAAGCCTTCAACGTCAGGCAGTGAATCCGAGACACCCAGCGCCAGCAGGAGGCGCCGCCCGTGATGTTCGCCACCTTCGTTCGTCCTGACGGTGAAGCCATCCCTGACGCCGGATGCCGCAACGGCGACACCCTCGATCCACGTCAGCGTGGAGTAACGCTCGAGCTGCGACCGCGCGACCCGGGCGATCTCCGCAGGGTCACTCCCGTCCTGTCCCAGGAAACCGTGTGACTCGGCCGCCATGCGGTTCCTGCGCTGCCCGGCGTCGATGACCAGCACGGTGCGACGGGCCCGGAGCAACTGCAGTGCAGCCGCCATGCCGGCATAGCTCCCGCCGATGATGATCACGTCGTACATCATTGTCATGCAATGGCACTCCTCTTGCAGGCTTTGTGGCGCCGTGCGAACTCCTTCGCCAATTGCGCCAGGGACACCGAAGCAAACCGCTCCATCAGCAGTGCCTCGGCTTCATCGAATGCATCGTCCAGTGCCGCGTTGACCACCTGTTCGACCAGGCACGCCGGGTTCTCGCTGCGATGGCCGACGGCAAAGAGCGCCGGCTCACCGAGCGCCTCGTGCAGGTCCCGGAGGGTCACGGCGGCCAGATCCGCCTTGATGATCCAACCCCCTGCGTGACCACGACCGGCGGCGACCAGCCCCGCCTCGCGCAACAGCCCCATGGTCCGCCTGACGACGACGGGGTTCGTGCCCAGGCATCGACCCAGTTCGGCGGACGTCATCGGCCCACGGTGCTGGGCCATGTGCAGCAATGCGTGCAGGACGGCGGAAAGGCGGCTGTCTCGTTTCATGTAACTAACCATGTTACATATGAACCCCCTCGTCAACCCCGGAAGGTTCGCCATGTCCTTGTTCAACGATCCCAGTGCCATCGCCAACTACCTCGATGGAACGATCAAGAGGGTGCCGGGCCTCCTGGCGCTCCATCGGATGTCGGAGCTCCTGCTCGCCGAAGTCGTCCCCGAGGACGGCCGCGTGCTGGTGCTTGGTGCGGGAGGTGGAATGGAACTGAAGGCATTCGCCGAAGCGCGCCCTGGTTGGCGGCTGGTGGGGGTGGATCCCTCGGCCCCAATGCTCACGCTGGCGGCAGAGACGCTCGGTGCACTGGCACCCCGCGTTGAACTCATCGAAGGTCATATCGATGCCGCACCGGAGACAGCATTCGATGGTGCGACCTGCCTCCTGACCCTGCACTTCCTGACGCCGGAAGAACGGCTGCGCACGCTGCGGGAAGTGTGGCGGCGACTGAAGCCCGGCGCTCCGTTGGTCGTGGCGCATCACAGCTTTGATACAACCGCCGAAGGGAAGGCGCGCTGGTTCAACCGCCTTCTCGCGTTCGCGTCACCAACCAGCACGCCGGATTCAAACCGGAATGCCGCCATTGCCGCGATGAGCGAACGACTTCCGGTGCTGGCACCGGATGCGGAAGTGGAACTGCTCGAGCAAGCAGGATTCGAGGGAATCGAGCTGTTCTATGCCGCGTTTACGTTTCGAGGATGGGTGGCGTACCGGGCATAACGCGGCATGGCTGCTTCCGGCCAGGAACGGACATCCGAGCAGTTGACGTGACTAGTAGCCGCAGTAAGTCACACGTTGATGGTTCATGGAGGCTTGGTTAAGCTTGTCAGATGAACAGCACAACTGCCCCAGCTGGTTCCGGCCGCGGGCCGGCCACGCACGACATCCGCGACCAGATTGTTGTTGCGGCTACTGAACACTTCAGTCACTACGGATACGAGAAAACCACCGTTTCTGACCTGGCCAAGGCGATCGGCTTTTCAAAGGCGTACGTCTATAAATTCTTCGAATCGAAGCAGGCCATTGGCGAGGCGATCTGCTCCAACTGTCTGGCACAACTCGAACAGGAAATCGGTCAGGCACTCGAGGGCGTAGAGCAGCCCGCAGAGCGGATGAGAAAGCTTTTCAAAGCATCAACCGAGGCCCACCAGCGGCTCCTCTCCCAGGACCGGAAGCTCTATGAGATCGCGCAGTCGGCTGCCGCAGAGCATTGGCCTTCCGTGCTGGCATATGAAGACAGACTGCGCGCTCTGCTTCAGCAGCTTCTGCAACAAGGCCGGGATTCGGGCGATTTTGAGCGCAAGACGCCTCTCGATGAAGCCACCGACGCCATCTATCTCGTGCTGCGCCCTTACCTGAATCCCCTCCTGTTACCGCACAGTCTTGGTCATAACGATCAGGCTCCCACGCTGCTCTGCAGCCTTGTTCTGCGGAGTTTGTCGCCCTGAAAAACCGTAGTGACTATTGACTAACATGGTCACTAGCATCAAAGTTCCGTCCAGATCGGAGCGACGGAACTTCCTATGCGGCAAAATGTTAAAAATTCATTGTTCATAGCGCTTGCCGCTGCCTTGGTCGGCTGCAGTGCCGAGGCGCCACCGGATCCCAGAACAAAAGCGCCTTTGGTACGTACGGCGACTGTCGGCGGAGATGGTGCTGCGTCTCGCGCATTCACTGGAACGGTAGCGGCGCGGGTCCAGAGCGATCTCGGATTCCGCGTTCCAGGCAAGATCTCACAACGATTGGTCGATGCGGGACAGAAAGTCCGGCGTGGGCAGGTGCTGATGCGTATTGACCCCACCGACCTTCAATTGTCGGCGCAGGCACAGCAGCAGGCCGTCGTAGCCGCACAAGCCCAAGCAAGGCAGGCTATTGCCGACGAAGCGCGATACCGCACACTGCTCGGCACGGGCGCCATCTCAGCCTCGTCATACGACCAGAGCAAGGCCGCAGCTGATGCAGCACGCGCTCAACTCAGTGCCGCCAAAGCCCAAGCGCAGGTGGCCAGCAATGCCAATCGCTACGCCGAGTTGCTCGCCGATGCGGACGGAGTCGTTATGGAAACGCTGGCCGAGCCCGGCCAGGTAGTGAGCGCCGGCCAACCCGTCGTTCGAGTGGCCAAAACAGGGGAGCGCGAAGCCATAGTGCAGCTTCCCGAGACGCTGCGCCCCGCATTGGGCACGGTCGGCCAGGCGAAACTCTACGGCGATCGCCGAGATCCAGTGCCCGCCACGCTTAGGCAGCTCTCTGACGCGGCCGACCCGCTGACACGCACCTATGAGGCCCGGTACGTGCTGGACGGCGCGCTCGCAGAGGCCCCTCTGGGCGCCACGGTCACCGTCGAAATCGCAGTTGGCACCTCAGAGGCTGCCGCATTTCAGGTACCGATTGGCGCACTGTTTGATCCCGGGAAGGGGACCGGAGTCTGGGTACTGGAAGGCAAGCCCGTCAAAGCCGCCTGGCGTCCCGTACAGGTGGTGGGACTTTCGGATGACATGGTGCAGGTCAAAGGCAACCTGCAATCAGGTCAGAAGGTGATATCGCTCGGCGCCCATCTCATCAAGAATGGCCAGGCTGTTACGCCTTTGGATGGGGGCAAAGTAGCACCCAACGGAGCTCAGCCATGAGCAACGGGCGCTTCAATCTTTCCTCACTCGCGGTTCGTGAGCGTCCCGTAACTGTCTTCCTTCTGTTCCTGATCTCGGTGGCGGGCATCCTTGCATTCTTCCAGCTCGGCCGAGCCGAGGATCCGCCGTTCACTATCAAACAGATGACGGTCGTCACTGCGTGGCCAGGGGCAACGGCACAAGAAATGCAGGACCTTGTAGCCGAACCGCTTGAAAAGCGGTTGCAGGAGCTGCGTTGGTACGACCGGGCCGAGACCTACACGCGGCCGGGCTTGGCCTTCACGATGGTGTCCTTACGCGATGCGACGCCACCCTCCCAGGTACAGGAGGAGTTCTACCAGGCCCGCAAGAAGCTCGGAGACGAGGCAGCGCGGCTACCAGCGGGTGTTATCGGGCCGATTCTCAACGACGAATACGCAGACGTAACCTTCGCCCTTTTTGCACTGAAGGCGAAAGGCGAGCCACAACGGTTGCTCGTGCGCGATGCAGAGGTGCTGCGTCAACAGCTGCTGCATGTACCTGGTGTCAAAAAGGTCAACATCATCGGCGAACAGCCCGAGCGCATCTTCGTATCCTTCTCGCATGATCGGCTGGCCACCGTAGGCGTCACCCCGCAGGACATCTTCACAGCTCTCAACAGCCAGAACGTGCTGACGCCTGCCGGCTCGATCGAGACACGCGGGCCGCAGGTGTTCGTTCGGGTAGACGGCGCCTTCAATAGCTTGGAGAAAATTCGCCAGACGCCGATCGTAGCGCGGGGACGCACTCTGAAGCTCTCCGATGTCGCTGTAGTTGATCGCGGCTACGAAGATCCCGCTACGTTCTTCGTCCGCAACAACGGGGAGCCTGCGCTCTTGTTAGGCGTCGTCATGCGTGACGACTGGAACGGACTGGATCTTGGCAAGGCACTGGAATCTGAAGTTGGCAAGATCAACGACCAGATGCCTTTGGGAATCTCGCTCACCAAGGTCACCGATCAGGCCGTGAACATCAGTTCAGCGGTCGACGAGTTCATGGTCAAGTTCTTCGTCGCGCTGCTCGTGGTGATGCTGGTCTGCTTCATCAGCATGGGCTGGCGCGTCGGCATCGTGGTCGCAGCAGCCGTGCCCCTGACACTTGCCGCTGTCTTCGTCATCATGGCTGCCACGGGCAAGAACTTCGATCGCATCACGCTGGGCTCGCTTATCTTGGCGCTGGGGCTGCTGGTGGACGACGCCATCATCGCCATTGAGATGATGGTCGTGAAGATGGAGGAAGGTTACAGCCGGGTGGCCGCCTCGGCCTACGCTTGGAGCCACACGGCTGCGCCGATGCTGTCCGGTACGTTGGTCACCGCCATCGGGTTCATGCCCAACGGTTTTGCGCGCTCCACCGCAGGCGAATACACCGGCAATATGTTCTGGATTGTTGGCATAGCGCTTATCGTGTCCTGGGTGGTGGCCGTGGTGTTCACGCCCTATCTGGGCGTGAAACTGCTGCCCGATATCAAGACCGTGGAGGGCGGGCATCAGGCCATCTACAACACGCGCAATTACAACCGCTTCCGCGCATTTTTGGCGCGCGTGATCGGGCGCAAGTGGCTGGTCGCTGGCGCAGTGGTGGGGCTGTTCGCGCTGGCCGTCATCGGCATGGGCGCGGTCAAGAAGCAGTTCTTTCCCACCTCGGACCGCCCCGAGGTGCTGGTCGAAGTACAGATGCCTTATGGCACATCCATCCAGCAGACCAGTGCCGCAGCGGCGAAAGTCGAGGCCTGGCTCGCCAAGCAGGAGGAGGCGCGTATTGTCACGGCCTACATCGGCCAAGGGGCTCCTCGCTTCTTCCTGGCGATGGCGCCGGAACTGCCGGATCCATCGTTTGCCAAGATCGTGGTGCTCGCCGGCGATGACAAGGAGCGCGAGACCCTGAAATTCCGGCTGCGCGAGGCAATCGCCGGCGGTCTGGCGCCCGAAGCGCAGGTGCGTGTCACCCAGATCGTGTTTGGTCCGCCGTCCCCGTTCCCGGTCGCATACCGGATCATGGGGCCGAACTCGGACAAGCTGCGTGAGATCGCTGATGAGGTGGGCCTGATCATGCGGGGAAATCCGATGATGCGCACGGTCAATACCGACTGGGGTCCCCGTACTCCGACACTGCACTTCGCGCTGAACCAAGATCGCCTCAATGCTGTGGGCCTGACCTCAAACTCCGTGGCCTTGCAACTGCAGTTTCTGCTCAGCGGTGCGCCTCTCACCGACGTGCGCGAGGACATTCGTTCCGTGCAGGTGGTGGGCCGCGCGGCGGGCGATACGCGCCTGGATCCGCAGAAGATCGCAGACTTCACCTTGGTCGGAAGTGCCGGTCAACGCGTCCCGCTCTCTCAGGTGGGGAGCGTAGAAGTACGAATGGAGGATCCGATCCTGCGTCGACGTGATCGCACGCCCACCATCACGGTCCGCGGTGACATTGCCGAGGGCCTGCAGCCGCCTGACGTCTCGACGGCAGTCTTGAAGGATCTGCAGCCGCTGATCGAACGACTCCCGGCCGGCTATCGCATCGAACAGGCCGGTGCGATCGAGGAGTCCGGCAAAGCCACGACGGCGATGCTCCCCCTGTTTCCCATCATGATCGCCCTCACGCTACTCATCATCATTCTGCAGGTGCGCTCTATCGCCGCGATGATCATGGTATTTGCCACCAGTCCGTTGGGGCTGATCGGCGTCGTACCGACGTTATTGATCTTCCAGCAGCCATTTGGCATCAACGCGCTGGTCGGACTGATCGCGCTGTCCGGAATTCTGATGCGTAACACCCTGATCCTGATCGGACAGATCCACCATAACGAGCAGGAAGGCCTGGGGGCTTTTGATGCGGTCGTCGAAGCGACTGTGCAGCGGGCGCGCCCGGTCATCCTGACCGCACTGGCTGCGATCCTGGCCTTCATCCCACTGACGCATTCCGTGTTCTGGGGAACGCTGGCGTACACGTTGATCGGCGGTACATTGGCAGGAACCGTCCTGACGCTGGTCTTTCTGCCGGCGATGTACGCGATCTGGTTCAAGATCAAGCCGAATTCTCCAAATGGAAAGGCCCAGCCAGTGCTCGCGCCCGCGCACTGATATGTGGTCCGGCACATGAACTCAAATCTGATCGGGAAGGCAGCTGTGGAAAAGAAAATTGTTCTGGTCACCGGTGTGTCTTCAGGTATCGGGTATCGGAGAGCTTGGATCATGGGGTGCGGCAGTTTGGGGGGGCGGGTCTCGCTGGTACAGCGGTCCTATACCGACACTGGATTCAAGATGAATACACAGCAAGCAAGTGTGTCTATCGCCGACTACGTCCATGAGCGCAAACTTGCACTGGACGCGATCACTCGCGTTTGCAATGAGAGCCCAGACGGAAGATTTGTGGCCAATACCGTCGTCGACGCGGTTCTCGGCAAGTGGAAGATGCGTCATACGCCCCTTGGTCAGGCATCGCTACTGGCGAAACTACGGCGCTTCATGCCTGCCCGGCCAGTGGATGCC
>RCUS01001345.1_pt1 | contig 12990 bp, 9 predicted proteins | sample 2166221 | NCBI WGS metagenome assembly RCUS01 (sample SAMN09932758, study PRJNA488358) | compost metagenome | isolation source: compost soil in cyclohexanecarboxylic | place: Germany: Experimental Botanical Garden | reverse complement strand
TTTCCGGCTGATCGGTTTCACCGGCAGCCACGCCCATGATCTCGCAACCCTGGAAGGCGTAGACCACGGTCATCATCACCGCGAACACGGCGGACAAACCGTTGGGAAACAACGAATCGCCAATCAGGTTGGTCGCCATTGGCGCGGGCGCTCCGCTGCTCAGCGGTATCGCGCCGAAGATCACCAGCACGCCAACCACGATAAAACCAAGAATCGCCGCGACCTTGATCCCGGAAAACCAGTACTCCGCTTCACCGAACGCACGGGTCGCCATGGCATTGATGCCGAACAGCACCACCACGAACAGCGCCGACCAATACCAGATCGGCACCTCCGGAAACCAGCGGGTCATCAGCATGCCGGCAGCGGTGAACTCCAGGCCGACGGTGGTCGCCCAGCTCATCCAGTAGACCCAGCCGATCATGAAACCGGTGGCTGGCCCGATGTATTGGGTGGCGTGGGTCTGGAACGAGCCGGATACCGGCATCTGCACCGACAGTTCACCGAGGCAGACCATCACCAGGTACATCAGGAATCCGGCGACCAGGTACGCCAGAATCGCGCCCACCGGACCGCCCTGATTGATGATCACACCGGAGCCCATGAACAGCCCGGTACCGATCACGCCGCCCAGCGACAGCATGAAAATGTGCCGGCTCTTCAGGGCGCGGGTGAGCTGGATGCCTTTGCGATCGATGTTTTCACTCATGTCCGGCACCTCAACAGTTGATGAGGCAGACAGCGCATGACAGGACGTCACGGCGCGGGGAAGGATCAGCTTTACGGCAATTCATTATTATTATCTCCAATAAGCTTCGAAGACCGCGCTGCGGCGGTTGCGTCGATTATTGGAAAGCCATGTAAGGTCGAGTTGAACGTAAAGATCGAAGTTGTGAAAAGTCGTAACAAACTTGTACGTCAGCTCTGCAACAGGTGTTCCAGCGTCTGTAGCGCGTGCTTGCAGTGCTCATGAACCGTAGGCGCCAACTGCTCAATGGCCGATTGATCGTTAATCAGCGCGGCTTCTTCCACCGATCTCAGCACGCCAGCCAAGGCACGAAAGCCCAGTGAGTCGCAGCTTCCCGCCAAACGGTGGGCCAGGTGCGCGATTTCAGTGAAGTCGTCGGCTTCAATGGCTTCGCTCAATGCCTCGCGATGCTGGACGATCGAATCGCGCAGCACCGCCAGCAACCCTTGCACCTTCTGCTCGCCGAGCAGATTGCGGTGGGTTTGCAGCAGCGGCCAGTCGATGGCGACGTCATCCTGCACCGGTTTTGGCGTTATCAATTGCCCGTTCAGCACCTTGCGCAGATTGTCCAGCTTCAGTGGCTTGGACAGCACGCCATCCATACCGGTATCCAGATAACCGCGTACTAGCGCCGGCTGCACACTGGCGGTCAGGGCGAAAATGCGTGCCGTGCGGTTCGGCCCGTCGAGGCTGCGGATCTGTTTGCACAATTGCACACCGCTCATGCCCGGCAGATGTACATCCAGCAGAATCAGATCGAATGTTTGCGCGGCGCACTGCACCAACGCCTGTTCGCCCTCCTCGGCCAGCCACACCTGATGGCCATCCCGTTGCAGCAGGCCCTTGACCACTTCACGATTGAGCGCCACGTCTTCGACCACCAGCACCTTCAATGCCGGCCCGGCAACCGCCATCGGCACCTGCGCCGTCACACCGGCAGCAGGCTGCAACGTCAGCTCGAACCAGAAACAACTGCCCTGCGCGACTTCACTGGTAACTCCAATGCTGCCGCCCATTTGCTCCACCAGGTGTTTGCAAATCGCCAGGCCCAACCCGGTACCGCCAAAGCGCTGCGCCACTTCCTCGCTGGCCTGGGTGAAGCGCTCGAAAATCTTCGCCTGCATCTGCGGCGCAATGCCGATGCCGTTGTCGGTGACGCTCACCCGCAGGCGATCGCCGCTAACCCCTTCGGGCTCCGTGAGCAGCGCCACTTCGACACTGACCTCGCCGCCCTCAGTGAACTTGATGGCGTTGGCCAACAGGTTACTCAAGACTTGTCGCAAGAATTGCTCGGCACCGTGGTGATGTTCGGCCACCCGCTGATCGACCCGGCAATGCAGGATCGTGTCGTTGTTCAGCGCCTTGGGTTCCAGCAGGGTCAGCACTTCGTCGAGCAACTGACGAATCGAGAAGTCCACCGGCTCGGGCAGGCTCACGCCCTCCTCCAGTTTGGCGAAAAACAGCACTTCATTGAGGATGGTCAGCAAACCCTCGCCCGCCTTGTGCAAGGCATCCAGCCGTTTGCTGTCCTGCTGATCCAGGCTCGCGCCGCGCAGTAACTCGGCCATGCCGAGGATGCCGTTGAGTGGCGTGCGTAGCTCGTGACTCATGGTCGCCAAAAAACGCGACTTGGCGAGGTTGGCCGCTTCCGCTTCGTCCTTGGCGCGCATCAGGCTGGCGGTGCGCCGCTCGACCATTTTCAGCAATTCATCACGGTTGTCCTGCAAAGCCAGGCGATCGCTTTCGCGGCGATCGATGTCATTGAGGATCGCCCGGCGCATGTCGTCCAGGGCGTAGGCCACGGTGTCGATCTCGTCTTTTTGTGCGCTGCGCTGCTTGTCGAGACGCAGCGGCTCGTGCCAATCACCGGCAGCAATACGCCGGGCAAATTCAGCCATGACTTTCAGGTGTCGGGTCACCAATCGGTAAAACAACCCCGACAGCGCCACCGCCAGGCCACAGAGAAATACTGCCATCCACAACAGGCTGGTCAAACCGGTGGCATACAGACGCTGATACACCGCGCCCAGATCGGTGCTGACTTCCAGTTCGCCGAGGTGACGCAACGGGCCGGATGGCGGTTGATAATCCAGGGCAAATCGCTCGATACGCAGTGGGCCGATCGGTTCAGGATTGCCGTGCAGCAAATCGAAATCGGGGCTGCTCAGGTGTACCCGCGCCACATCGGAAAAATCCACCAGACCGCGCAATTGCACGTTCAACTGCTCCTGGTTCAAATCCCACAGGCTGCGTTCCAGGCTCGCCAGGTAGCCGGCGCGGATCAGCTCCATGCGCGCGTCGATATCGCGCATTTCCCGGCGGTATTCGATGTACAGCTGCACGCTGCTGGCGAGTACGGTGAAGCACAGGCTGAACAACAGAATGAACAGCAACAGCCGTCGCAACAGTCCACCGGGTCGGGCGCGGATCATTGCGCGTTCGCCGGCAGGTTGATCATGTCGCGGTAAGTCACTTCGCTTTCATTGAGCAGGCGTTCGATGTCACCGGCATCGACCATGCGCTGCAATTGCTCGTTGATCTGCGGCATGAGCACGGCCAGCGGCGAACGACGGGAAACCGCGACCCGCAAGTAATCCACGCTCAGGGCCTTGGGCAAGGCCACGATGTCTTGGGCACCGGGCAGGTTCTGCACGTAGAGCTCGCCGGTGCGGCGCTCCTGGGTGATGAAATCGATGCGCCCGCGAATCAGCTTGCCGAAGTTCTGGCGGCTGTCGGAGACCCATTCGATGTTGTTGTTTTGCGCGACCATGCGATCGAATTCCACGCCATAACTTTCACCGAACAGCAGGCCGCCACGGTAACGGGACAGATCTTCCAGCCTCTCGAACTTCACCGGATGCTGGCGATTGACGAACAACGCCACCTCTTCGCGCAACACCGGCACCGAGGAAAACAGCATGCTCTGTTCCCGCTGCGAAGTGCTGTAGGCAAGTACCACGTCGACCCGGCCCTCGGCGGCGTCAAGCAGGCAACGCTTCCAGTTGCCCAGCACCACGATCTCGACTTCGTAGCCGAGTTGGCCGAACAGTTTTTTCACCACGCTCGGCGCCAGACCACGAACCTGTTTGCCGTCGCTCCAGGAAATCGGCGGATACACCGGGTAGTCGCAATAACGAACTTTTTCCGCCGCCTGCGCAGTGCCCGCCAACACCAACATCAACAAGAGCAATCGCCTCAAGGCAATCACGCCGCCAGGCTGGCAGTGAACAGGTAACCGGCGCCGTGGATGGTGATGATCAGTTGCGGTTCGGCCGGGTCGTCGTGCAACTTGCGGCGCAAACGGCCCACCAGCACGTCGATGGAGCGGTCGTTGGGCACCCATTCGCGGTTGCGGATCTGGTCCATCAACTGGTCGCGGCTGAGGGTGTGGCCGCTGTTGCGCAGGAACACGCTGAGCAACTGGAATTCGCCGTGGGTCAGCAGGGTTTCGCTGCCTGAAGGATCGATCAGGCGTCGACGGTCAGTGTCCAGCGCCCAATCGGCAAACTGTTTGACGGGTTTGGAAACAGCCGCGACCGGTTGTGGAGTTTGCGCATGACGAACCCGGCGAATCAGGTTTTTCGCCCGCGACACCAGTTCACGCGGATTGAGCGGTTTGATCACGTAGTCATCGGCGCCGCATTCGAGGCCGACGATGCGGTCGATTTCATCGTTGCGCCCGGTGATCAGGATGATCCCGACTTCCGAACGCACCCGCAGTTCGCGGGTCAGGGTAAGGCCATCCTTGCCCGGCAAGCGGATATCGAGCATGACCAGGTCAACGGCCTGGCTGGCCAGAAAGGCCTCGGCCAGCTCCGCCGTGGCGGCGCAATGAACGTCGTAGCCTTCCTGGGACAGGTAGGCATGCAACAGTTCGCGAATCAGCGGATCGTCGTCGACGATCAGTACCCGAGGAGTCATTGCTGGGTGTCCCGCACAGGCCCGAAGGCGTATTTCTTATTAGAGTGTTTTGTTGCTTCAGCGCCAGAGAGTAGCCACTGTTGAACAGGTGATCAACAGCTACTCGTCTGCCCACAAAAGCGCTGCCGGCCACCAGCCTGCAAACCGTCGACCCAGGCTTCACAGATCTGCATGCCCTGCTCCGGGGTGAAAGTGCCAGGGTTCAGGCCCAACTCCAGCCAGAGGCCATCGAGCAAGGCGCTGAGGCTGATCGCGGCGAGATCGGCGTCGAAGTTTTCCCAGCCCTCTTCCTGCGCCAGTTCCATCAACACCTTGCGCAGGATGGCGCGGTACTCGCCATAGGAATGATCGTGAGCCTGGTTGATCGCCTCGGCGGTTTTCACCGCGCCCCAGAACGCCAGCCAGGCGTCGATCAGTTGCGGGTCGAGCAATTCGGCGGAAAACGAACCACGGAAAAACGCCGACAAACGCTCGCGGGCGTTGGGTGCGGCTTGCTCCATGGCGTCGCGCAACAGCGTCATGACGCGTCCAGTGATCGCCATGTAAGCCTCGGCCACCAACTCATCCTTGCCGGAATAGTGATGGCTGATCAGCCCCACCGAAACGCCCGCCTCGGCGGAAATCTTGCGAATCGAAGCGCCCTGGAAACCATGACGCTTGAGGCACACCAGCGTTGCCTCGATCAGATTGGCCTTGCGCAACTCCGGTTCCATGCGGGAAAAACGGGCTTCCTGATTCATGGCGACTGCTCCTGGATTCAATCATTAGGGCCCGCGCTGGCAAGCGACGAGCTGAACGACTGTACAGCAAGAGCAGGCAAAATCTCCAGTCAGTCTGGTAAACCGCGTCGCCTGCATCGCGGGCAAGCCCGCTCCCACAGGATTTCGGTTGCTCGGGGATTTTGTGTACAACCACACACCCTGTGGGAGCTGGCTTGCCAGCGATTTGGCCATCACAGTCTATCTAGAATCCGGATCAATCCCGATACCCCGGAGCCACCCGATCCAACAACCGCAACAACGCCGCCCAAGCCAGTTGCATCGCATCCGGATCGCTCAACTCGCCTTCATCCAGCGGCCGCCCCGGATCATTGAACTGCCGCTCGGTATGCGCACAAACCTCAGCCGGTGGCAGAACGATCTCCCCCGCCGCCTGCGCAGCCAACTGAATTTCACAGGCCTTTTCCAGGTAATACATACGCAAAAACGCCTGGCTCACGGTCTCGCCGACGGTCAACAAACCATGGTTGCGCAACATCAGCACCGATTTGTCGCCAAGGTCCTGCACCAGTCTCTGCTGCTCGCTCATGTCCAGCGCCACACCTTCGTAGTCGTGATAAGCGACCCGGCCGTAAAACTCCATGGAAATCTGGTTCACCGGCAGCAACCCGCACTTCAACGCCGCCACCGCGCAACCGGACTTGGTGTGGGTGTGCAGCACACATTGCGCGTCTTCTCGGGCGCCGTGAATGGCGCTGTGAATCACGAAACCGGCCGGGTTCACCGGGTACGGCGAAGGCTCGACGGCATGGCCATCGAGGTCGATTTTCACCAGATTCGACGCGGTAATCTCATCGAACATCAGCCCGTAGGGGTTGATCAAGAAGTGATGTTCCGGCCCCGGAATGCGCACCGAGATGTGGGTGAAGATCAGGTCGGTCATGCGGAAATGTGCAATCAAGCGATAACAGGCCGCCAGTTCTTCACGCAGACGCTGTTCGGTGGCGCTGCGCTCGGGGGCGGTCAGCGCAGTGGCAATTTTGTTCATTGTTCGGGCTCTCCAGGCTGTTCGGTTGAACAGACAGTAAGACTGGGCGCTTCGACACGTCCAGCCACCATCGCTATTTATTTGCTGGCCCAGGCGTTGAAGCGCTCTTCCAGTTCTTCACCATGGTCGACCCAGAAACCGACGTTCATCGACAATGCGCCCTTGAGATTTTGCGGCGCCGTCGGCACCCATTGCGCCAGTTTGTCATCCAGTCGCGCGGCGGCCTGGGTGTTGGTCGGGCCGTAGGGAATCTGCTCGACGTATTTGACCTGCGCATCCGGCTGGTTGGCGAAGGCAATGAAACGCTGGGCCTGATCGACATGCTTGGAGCCCTTGATGATTGCCCAATAGTCCATTCCATACAGGCTGCCCGGCCAGACCAGCCCGAGGTGGCTGCCTTTTTGCGCCGCGTCGGCGATGCGACCGCTGTAGGTCGACGTCATCACCACGTCACCGGCGGTCAGCCATTGCGGCGGTTGTGCGCCCGCCTCCCACCACTGGATATACGGCTTGAGTTCAGTCAATTTGGCAAACGCGCGGTCCACGCCCTGCGGGGTGCCAAGCACCTTGTACACGTCCTCGACTTTTACCCCGTCTGCCAGCAAGGCGAATTCCAGGTTGTACACCGCACGCTTGCGCAGCCCGCGCTTGCCGGGGGTTTTCTTGACGTCCCAGAAATCTGCCCACGACGTGGGTGCCTGGGCCAGTTTGTCGGTGTCGTAGGCAATCGCCACGCTCCACACCAGCGCAGCGGAACCGCATTCCTGTGCCGCGTCGGGGATCAACTGGTCAGCGTGGCCCAGGCGCGTCCAGTCGAGCCGCTCGTACATCCCTTCCTCGCAGCCACGCATCAGGTCCGGGCCTTCGATCTGCACCACGTCCCAATCGACGTTGCCGGTGTCGACCATCACTTTGATCTTGGCCATTTCGCCGTTGTATTCGCTCTGGATCACTTTGCTTTGATCCACTGCGGCGAAAGGCTGGAAGAACGCCACGTCCTGGGCTTTTTGTCCCGCGCCGCCGTAACCGACCACCACCATGTCCGATGCGGCTTGAGCGCTGCCCAGCCCCATCGCCAGGGTCAACACCAAAGGATAAAAACCGTGCTTGAGCGTTTGCGATTTCATCAGTGGTTCCTCTTGCAGGTGCCACCCGGACAAAGACCGGTGCAGCCCTTTTTTATTGTTGTGAGGTTCGCCCCAGGAGCGGGCTCGAAACGAAATTACTGCAAGCCTCAGTAAAAAAACAAGTTGATTTTTTACTACAGGTAAATTTCTATAGCGCAATAATAACAACCGAAAACCTGATGCCTCTGTAGGAGCGAGCCTGCTCGCGATGGACGTTAACGATGACGCGTGTTGTCTGGATGAACGCGTCGCCCTCAAGTTCATCGCGAGCAAGCTCGCTCCTACAAAGAGCAGACTGCCTGGAGTAATCGCACCATGCCGACACCCGCCTTCGCGCACCTGTTCGAACCCTTGCAGATCCGTGGCAAGCGCCTGAAAAACCGCATTATGTCCAGCGGTCACGACACATCGATGCCCACTGACAATCTGGTTAACGAACAACTGATTGCCTACCACCGGGCGCGTGCCGAAGGCGGTGTCGGGCTGATCGTGCTGCAAGTGGCCGGGGTGCATGACAGCGCGCGATACACCTCCCATGTGCTGATGGCCACCGACGATGAATGCATCGAGGGTTATCGCAAACTGGCGCAAACCTGCCATGCCCATGGCACCGTGGTGCTGTCGCAGGTGTTCCATCCGGGACGGGAAATCATGGAGTCCAGCGATGGTCTGCTGGCCGTGGCTTATTCGGCATCGAATGTGCCCAACGAACGGTTTCGGGTGATGCCGCGTGCGCTGGATCAGGCGATGATCGACGAGATAGTCGCCGGTTATGCCGCTGCCGCCCGGCGCTTGCATCAGGCTGGCATCGATGGCGTCGAAGTGGTAGCCAGCCACGGATATCTGCCGGCGCAATTCATCAATCCACGGGTCAACCGCCGCACCGATGGCTATAACGGTGAGCTGGAACAGCGCCTGCGTTTCCTGCGCGAAGTGATCGCCGCCGTGCGTGCGGCGACCGACGAGCAGTTCATCATCGGCCTGCGCATCTCCGCCGATGAACGCGACCCCGAAGGTCTGACCGAAGACGAATCCCTGGCCGCCGTGCAATCGCTGCAAGCACAACTCGATTACGTGCACATCGTCGCCGGCACTTCGGCCTCGTTGGGCGGCGCGGTGCACATCGTGCCGCCGATGGCGATCGAGGCAGCGTACCTGGCCAAGGAAGCCGGGACGTTCAAGGCGAGTCTGGACATTCCATTGTTCGTCACCGGGCGCATCAACCAGCCCCAGGAAGCCGAGCTGATTCTGGCCCGTGGGCAAGCCGATGTGTGCGGCATGACCCGTGCGCTGATCTGCGACCCGCAAATGCCCAACAAGACCGACACCGGCCACGCCGAAGATGTGCGCGCCTGCATTGCCTGCAATCAGGCGTGCATCGGCCACTTCCACAAAGGCCTGCCGATTTCCTGCATCCAGCACCCGGAAACCGGTCGCGAGCTGATTTTCGGTGAACGCCAACCGACCAAACATCGCAAACGCATCATGATTGCCGGCGGTGGCCCCGGCGGAATGAAAGCGGCCGCCGTCGCCGCCCAGCGCGGGCATGAGGTGACGCTGTACGAAGCCAGTTCGCAGCTCGGTGGTCAGGTGTTGCTCGCGCAATTGCTGCCACGGCGCAGCGAGTTCGGCGGCGCCAGCACCAATCTGCAACGGGAGATGGAATTGGCCGGTGTGCGCGTGGTGCGCAATACCCGCGTCGACCGTGCCTTGGTGGAACAGGAAAAACCGGACATGGTGATCATCGCCACCGGCGCCGAACCGTACTGGCCGACATTCGAACGCGGTGGCGAATTGCAGGTGGTCGACGCCTGGCAGGTGTTGCGTGACGAGGTGCAGATCGGCCGCTCCGTGGTGGTGGTCGACTGGCGCTGCGACTGGATCGGCCCGGGCATCGCCGAGCGCCTGACCCGCGCCGGGCATCAGGTTCAATTGGCGGTCAACGGCACCCATTGCGGGGAAAACCTGCCGCTGTACGTGCGCGATCAACTGGCCGGCGAGTTGCACAAACTCGGGATCCCCATCACGCCATACGCACGCCTGTACGGTTGCGACGACAACACGGTATACCTGCAACACACCGCCAGCGGTGAGCCGATGCTGATGGAAAACATCGATACGCTGGTGTTGTGTCAGGGCCATCAGCCAGTGGATACGCTGGGCGCCGAGTTGCAAGGTCTGGTGGAATTCCGCCGCATCGGCGACTGCCTGGCGCCGCGTACGGCTGAAGAAGCGATTTATGAAGGCTTGAAAGTCGCGTGGGAGCTCTGAGGCTGTTTATACTCCGGGGCTTTAAATTCAAATGATCACTCTCTGTAGGAGCTGCCGCAGGCTGCGATCTTTTGATCTTGTTTTTGAAAAGCAAAATCAAAAGATCGCAGCCTGCGGCAGCTCCTACAGGGGCGCAGCTCAGCCCCCGGTTCGGAATTTTCCATGAGCACCAACAGCAAATCACAGCCCGCAACCGGCGCCGCCGAACCGCACTTCCTCGGCACGCGGATTCGCGGCCTGCGCAAACGCCGGGGCATGACCCTGGCGGAACTGGCGCAGCAGAGCGAACTCACCGCCGGCTACATCAGCCAACTGGAACGCAACCTCGCCTACCCGTCGATTCCCGCACTGTTCAACATCGCCCGCAGTCTGGGCGTAACCATCCAGTGGTTTTTCGCCAGCGAAGCCAATACCGCTCCTGAAGATGACGGCGTTGTGGTGCGCAAGAACAGCCGCTTGAGCGTGCATTACGAGGACGGCATCGTCGACCAGTTACTGACGCCGCAACCCAATCAACAACTGGAAATGCTCCACTCGCGTTTTCCGCCCGGCACCTACAGCCAGCAAAGCTACAGCCATGAAGGTGAAGAAGCCGGTTATCTGCTGTCCGGCAGTTTCGAGTTGTGGGTGGGTGAGCGTCATTTTCAGCTCAGCGAAGGCGACAGCTTCAGTTTCTCCAGCCAGGAGCCGCACCGTTACGGCAATCCCGGCGAGGTGGATGCGGTGGTGATCTGGGTGATCACGCCGCCGACGTTTTAACGCCGCCGACCCACCAGCGCAGTGTTGCCCGCACGTTTCAAGGTGTCGCTCGGCAACTCCTTGAACAGTGCGCGATAACTGCTGGAAAACCGACCCAAATGCCAGAACGACCAGTGCATCGCCACTTCGGCGACGGTGGTTTGCGTTGGCGTGCGGCTGAGCAGTTCGCGGCGGGCGCTGTTGAGTCGGCGCAAGCGCAACCATTGGGTCGGCGCCATGCCGGTGTAGGTCTTGAACGCATGCTGCAACTGGCGCAGTGAAACCCCGGCAACCAGGGACAACTCCAGCAGGTTGAGGTGTTCTTCCGGGGTGTCTGCCGCCCATTCCCCTACCCGTTTCATGATCGCCCGTTCCCCGGCCCGGCGCTGCAACGCGCCTTGATCGAGACAGATACAGGCGTTATCGAGGATGAACAGGCAATCCTCCAGCAATTGCTGAGTGAGCGCTTCCCGGGTCGGCGGATCGAAAGTCTGGGACAACCGCGTCAGCGTGCCGCTGAGCCAGCGACAGAACAAAGCGTTCTGCTGCGAGTTGAGCGGCGCCATGAACAACCCCTCCAGCCGAGCCACATCCAGGCTATTGCGCTGGACGAATTCCGGCCCGAACACCACGGCGATTTCCTGATAGTTCTCCGGGGTGATCCAGATGTTGCGGCTTTCACCATTGAGCACATAAAGCGCGTTGTCGCTGCGATCAAAACAGAACGCCAGCGAACCCTGGGGCGCGCTGAAGTTCTGCTCGACCCGGGTGTTCATGTGCTCTTCGTAAATCTCCACGCCCTGTAAATCCAGATAGCGCACCAGACCGGCGAAATGCCCCGGCGACATCTGTTGGTAATGCTGGGTCCAGCCCGGCGTGGCGCGGATTTGCTCGGCGACATCGGCGGTACTGAACGCTTGAACCTGTAGTGAATTACAGTTTGTCATGGGTGACCTTGCGCACTCTTTTGGTGCGCTTTGTGCTGCTTAAAGTGGATAGATGGAACCGCAAGGCTCGCACAAGATAGTCGTCAACGCGCTACAGGGGAAGTGTCCGGCGGATGAAACCGGTCTCTCCTGGCGTTAATAAAACCAATAACGAGGTCTTTATGAATGTCCCTTTCGATCAGCTGTTCACTTGGCTGAAAGATCACAAGATTACCGAAGTCGAGTGCGTCGTCAGCGATCTGACCGGCATTGCACGCGGCAAAATTGCACCGACCAACAAGTTCCTGCATGAGCGAGGCATGCGCCTGCCGGAAAGTGTCCTTCTGCAAACGGTAACCGGGGACTTTGTCGACGACGACATCTACTACGACCTGCTCGACCCGGCCGACATCGACATGGTCTGCAAGCCGGACGCCGACGCCGTCTACGTGGTGCCGTGGGCCATCGAGCCGACCGCCATCGTGATCCACGACACCTTCGACAAGTTCGGCAACCCGATCGAACTGTCGCCGCGCAACGTGCTGAAGAAAGTCCTGCAGCTGTACACCGACAAAGGCTGGCGGCCGATTGTCGCGCCGGAAATGGAGTTCTACCTGACCCAGCGCTGCGAAGACCCGGACCTGCCGCTCAAGGCGCCGATGGGCCGTTCGGGCCGTGCCGAAAGCGGTCGCCAGTCGTTCTCCATCGACGCGGCCAACGAATTCGATCCGCTGTTCGAAGACGTCTACGACTGGTGCGAACTGCAAGGCCTGGACCTCGACACGCTGATCCACGAAGACGGCCCGGCGCAGATGGAAATCAACTTCCGTCATGGCAACGCCCTGGACCTGGCCGACCAGATCACCGTGTTCAAGCGCACCATGCGTGAAGCGGCGCTCAAGCACAACGTGGCGGCGACCTTCATGGCCAAACCGGTCGGCGACGAGCCGGGCAGCGCCATGCACATTCACCAGAGCGTGGTGGACATCGCCACCGGCCAGCCGATCTTTGCCGATGCGGATGGCAACATGAGCGAGCTGTTCCTGCATCACATCGGTGGCTTGCAGAAGTACATCCCGAAAGTGCTGCCGATGTTCGCGCCGAACGTCAACTCGTTCCGCCGCTTCCTGCCGGACACCTCGGCACCGGTGAACGTCGAGTGGGGCGAAGAAAACCGCACTGTCGGCCTGCGCGTGCCGACCTCCAGCCCCGACGCCATGCGTGTCGAGAACCGCCTGCCGGGCGCTGACGCCAACCCGTACCTGGCCATCGCCGCCAGCCTGCTGTGCGGTTACCTGGGCATGGTCGAACGCATCGAGCCAAGCGCTGCGGTACAGGGCCGCGCCTATGAGCGCCGCAACCTGCGCCTGCCGATCACCATCGAGGACGCCCTGACCCAGATGGAAGAGTGCGACACCATCAGCCGCTACCTGGGCAGCAAGTTCGTGCGGGGCTATGTCGCGGTCAAACGCGCCGAGCACGAGAACTTCAA
>RCUS01001343.1_pt1 | contig 13027 bp, 9 predicted proteins | sample 2166221 | NCBI WGS metagenome assembly RCUS01 (sample SAMN09932758, study PRJNA488358) | compost metagenome | isolation source: compost soil in cyclohexanecarboxylic | place: Germany: Experimental Botanical Garden | reverse complement strand
AGCCAGATCACAAGCCAGATCACAAGCCAGATCACAAGCCAGATCACAAGCCAGATCACAAGCCAGACTACATGCCACGCACCAGCACCAACCTCACCTCAAATCGACATCACCAACTGCCCACTGTCGATCCGCAACTCCACACCATTGACCGCCCGCGACTCATCGCTCGCCAGATACACCACACTCCCCGCCACATCCTCAGGCAAACACATACGGTTCATCGGATCGCTATCGATGGTCAACCGCGCCGGATCGACCCCTTCAGGAAACCCACCCCGCGTCATGTCGGTCAACACCCCATCCGGATGCAACGAGTTGCAGCGGATCCGATACCGACGCCGCCTGCAGAACGCCGCCACCGACCGCGTCAACGCCGCCACCGCACCCTTCGAAGCACTGTAGGCCAGGTAATCGTCACGCCCGGCCAACGCCGCCACCGACGACACATTGATGATCGACCCACCCCTCCCCTTCATCAGCGCAATCCCCGCACGACAGCCCAAAAACACACTGGCAGCATTGACCCGCATCAGCCTGTCCCAGTCCTGCAACGCCGTATCCTCGATATTACCGACCTGCAACATACCGGCATTGTTGACCAGGATATCCAACCGACCGTAGCGCTCGCCCAACACCTCCATCACCTGCTGCCAGTGCACCTCACTGCTCGCGTCATGACGGATGAAGCAGGCCGCCGAGCCCAGTTCATCGGCCAGTAATGCCCCGGCCTGCTCATCGATATCACTGATCAGCACCTGCGCCCCCTCAGCCACCAACAAACGAGCACTGGCCCGACCAATGCCCTTGGCCCCGCCTGTCACCAAGGCAACCTTGCCCTCAACCCGCCCCATGCGCTCACTCATGACACCACCTCGCGATTCACTGTCAATTCAACCCCCAGCGCCGCCGCAGCGCCGGCGCGACGCCCGGAAAACACGCAATCGGCCAGCGACAGGCCACTGATATACAGATGTGATGGAATCCCCACGGCCGTGCGCCCCGCGGCAAACAGCCCGGCGATAAGCTCACCGTCGGCACCTCGCACCGCGCCGCTGCGCTCATCCACACGCAGGCCACCCAAGGTCAAGGCGCCCAAGGGGAAGATCGGATTGCCCACCGAAATATCGCAGGCATAGAAAGGCCCCTGGTCCAGCACCTGGCGCCCATCAACCGACTTGCCAAAGGGCTCGGGCGCCTGCCCCAGGGCCGCAGCGTTATTGGCCAGCACCGACTGGCGCAACGTCTCGGCCTGCATGCCGGTGGCCTGCGCCAGCTGCTGCAGGTGCTTGCCCTTGCGCGCGCCCAGCAGCATCAGCACCAGTGCAGGCAATGCCTGAAACCACCAGTAGCCACCAAACAACGCTTCGCGCAGGGCCCGCTTGCGCAGCGGTGCATCGAGCACCAGCCAGGCCTTGCCACCCTGCTCCTCCATCAGCGGTTGACCCAGAGTGGCGCCGTACACCTCTTCATTGCAGAAGCGCTGACCGTCCCGATTGACCACGATGCCCCGGTGCCAGCTGTACGGTGGGTTGATGAAACGCCAGGCCGAAACTCGCTCCAGCCTGTCACCGCTGCCACCCACGCTCAGGCCCAGACGCAGGCCGCTACCATCGCAGCCGGTCGCCCCCACCTTGAAGTTGCGGCGAAATTTCGGCGCATGGGCCTGGATCATCTCGCGGTTGAAAATGAACCCGCCGGTGCTGAGGATCACACCCTTGTCCGCACGCACCCGGAAGGGCCGCGCGTGCGCCGTCTCCAGCGCGCTGGCCCGCTTGCGCAGACGGTCGCAGTAACCAGGGGCGAAGTTCTGCAGGCGCTCGGCGCGCGCCGCCAGCCGTGCATGTTCCCGCGCGGCCTTGCTGCCCGGCGCCAGCCGCCACAGCTCGGCACCGATCACCCGGCCCGTCGGGTCGAGCACCAGACGCCTGGCCGCCGCTTGCAACAAAGGCCGTACACCCGCGCGCAAGCAGGCTGCCTGCAAATGTCCATACAGCACCGCGCCGCACTGGCCCTTGCCCACGGTACGGTGGCCGCGCGGGGACGGGCCATGTTGTCCGCCATACGCGGGCACCAACTCGTTGCCCGAGTAGTAGAGAAAGGCGCCATCAGGCGGATAAGAAGTCTTGCCGCCTGGGGGCATCTGATGCGCATACGGCGCGCCGTGGCTTTCCAGCCATTGCAGGTTGGCGACGCTGTCGTTGCAGAAGCGCTGCAGGGTCTCGTCACTGACCACGCCTTGGGTTTCGTGCTTGAGGTAGTCGAACATCGCCTCGGGCGTATCGTTGAAGCCCGCCGCACGTTGTTGCCGAGTACCGCCCCCGGCATACACCACGCCGCCGCTCTTGGCGCTCGCGCCACCGCCCGTGAAGCGGTCGGCGATCAGCACAGCGGCCCCTTCAGCGCAGGCTTGCAGCGCCGCGCAGGCCCCCGCGGCGCCCCAGCCGACGACCAGGACATCGCAGCGTGCATCCCACTGCAGCGCATCGGCACCGTCGACCCGCAGCGGTTCCAGAATGGGCGTGACCGTCGCGTTCATCGGGCCACCTCGCGCTGGGCGGCGAGGTGGTTGGCAGCGATGTAGCCGAAGGTCATGGCCGGGCCCAAGGTGCCCCCCGCGCCGGGATAACTGGTGCCCATGACCGACGCCGAACAGTTGCCGATGGCGTACAGGCCAGTGATCGGCGTGCCGTCGTCGCGCACCACCTGGGCTTCGGCGTTGGTCAGCAGGCCACCCTTGGTGCCGATGTCGCCAGCGTCCAGGCGCATGGCGTAGTACGGCCCCTTGCGCAGTGGCGCCAGGCACGGGTTGGGCTTGATGTTGCAGTCGCCGTAGTAACGGTCGAAGACATTGCCACCCCGGGCGAAGTCCAGGTCGACACCGGTGCGCGCGTAGTCGTTGACCCGCGCCACGGTACTGACCAGGCCTTGCGGGTCGATGTCGATCTGCGCGGCCAGCGCTTCAAGGGTGTCGGCTTTGAAATACAGCGTGTTCAGCCATTCCTTGCGCAGACGGCTGTCGGGCATGACCTGGGCCGGCATCAGCGGGCCCATGGCGTAGTTGAAGCGGAAATGCCCGTCGAAGATCACCCACGCCGGGACCGAGCGACCACCGCTACGGGCATTGTCGCGGTGCATCGCGTCGACGAACTCCAGGTAGGGCGCAGCTTCGTTGACGAAACGCAGGCCTTGGCCGTTCACCACGATGGCGCCAGGGAACGCACGCTCGGCAAAGATGCCACGCGGTTTGTCTTCGCCGGGCACGGCGATGGTCGGCGCCCACCAGGCCCAGTCCATCAGGGCGGTGGCCGCGCCCTGGGCCAGACCGGCCTGCAACGCTGCCCCGGTGTTGTTGCCGGGCGGTGTGGCGCTCCAGGCCATGCGCGTCGGTTTGGGCAGGTACTGCTCGCGCAGGGCCTGGTTCTGCTCGAAGCCGCCGGACGCGAGAATCACCCCGTGCCGAGCGTGCAACGTGATGTCGCGCCCGTCGCGGTGTATTCGCACCCCACTGACACGCCCTTGCTCGGTGAGCAGCTCGCGAAAATCACTGTTCAGCCACAGCGGTACGTTGCGGTCCATCAGCGAACGGCGCAGCGAGCACACCAGTGAACTGCCCAAGGCCGCGCGGCGGTCGAGGCGGCTTTTGCGCCGCCATTTGAAATCGAGCTTGTAGCGCAGCATCAGGCGCAGGATCAGCAGGCGCCAGCCGAAGCCGCGGGCCATGGCCTTGTGAGCGTCGCGCGCGGTCCAGGCGATACGCCCCATGAGCAAGGTCGAGGGTGAAGGCTTGCGCAGGTTGCCCAGCTCATCGCCGAGCAGGCTGCTGTCGAACAGCTCAGGGTCCAGGGTACGGCCGCCCGGCAAGGCACCCGGCAGGTGCGGATAGTAATCGGGGTATTTTGCCGCCACCGCATAGCGCACACGGCTACGACGGGTCAGCGCTTCGATCATCTTCGGCGCGTTGTCCAGGTAAGCCTGCAGCCGCGACGGATCGACCTGCTCGCCTGCGGCGGCGGTGAGGTAGCGCTGGGCCTGTTCGGCGCTGTCATTGCCGCCCTGGCGGGCGAAGTAATGGTTGTTGGGGATCCAGATCCCGCCGCCGGAGATTGCCGACGTACCGCCGAACTTGTCGCTTTTTTCCAGCACCAGCACGCTGAACCCCTGGTCGGCGAGAAACACCGCCGAGGTCATCGCACCGGCACCCGAACCGACCACTATCACGTCGTAGTGGGTGTGAGACTGATCTTGAGCCGTCATTGTTGTTGTGCCATCCGCTAAGGTCAGGGGAGAAACCCATGATCGGCGGTGACAGGTGCGTGCTCATCGTCAAAGCGGACTAGGTGATTGGGGCTGCAGCGCAGCCCGTTTGACCTCCGGCTCTACAACACAGCACGCCGCGCCGCCCAAGGTTGGGCTTGCTCCAGCTGGCTGGCCAGCCGCAGCAGTACATCCTCCCCACCCAACCGCGCCGTGAACAACATCCCTACCGGCAAGCCACTGTCGCTCTGCCCCAGCGGCAGCGAAATCGCCGGTTGCCCGCTGACGTTGGCCAGCACCGTGAAGCCCGCGCTGCCCATTGCCCGCTGCGCATAGCTGTCCCACGGCTGGTCGAGGCTGAGCTGGCCCAGTTGCGGGGTGAGGTTGGCGGTGACGGGTGAAAGAATCACGTCGAAGCGCTCGAACGGCTGCTCCATTGCCGCGCCGATTCGTTCGAAGCTCTGCCGAGCGCGGTACAGCCCCTCGCCAGTGGTAGCCCGCGCGCGTTCGAGCACCACCTGGGTGATCTGCTCAAGGTCCTGGGCGGTGGCGGTGCGGCCCAGTGCTTGCTCCCGTTCGTGCAGCAGGTTCAACAGCGCGGTGCCGATGACCGTGCCATGGGCGCCGAACAGCTCGCGGGGATCCACCGTGAGCTTCAGCTCTTCGACCTCATGGCCCAGACCCAGCAACTGCTTGATGGTCTGTTCCAGGGTGGCGGCTACGGCGGCATCCAGCGGTGCGCCGGTCAACGACTGACGCACCACGGCTACCCGCAACTTGCCCGGATCCCGGCGCAGCTCCTCGATGAAGGGCCGCGCCAACGGCGCGCTCCAGTAGGCGCTGCCCGCTTCATGGCCTTGCCCGGCATCGAGGAACAACGCGGTATCGCGCACGCTGCGCGACACCACATGGCCGACGCTGGCCCCGAACCAGCCCTCGAAGTGCGCCGGTCCACTGGGGGTGCGGTAGCGGCTGGGCTTGAGCCCGACCAGCCCGCAGTACGACGCTGGAATGCGGATCGAACCGCCGCCATCGGTGGCATGCGCCACCGGCACGATGCCGGCCGCCACCGCCGAGGCCGCGCCCCCGGACGAGCCGCCCGCACTCATGGCCAGGTTCCAGGGGTTGCGGGTCTGGCCCCAGAGCTGCGACTCGGTGGTGGTGGTCAGGCCGAATTCCGGGCAAGTGGTCTTGCCGAACGGTACGGCGCCGGCCTGCTCGTAGCGGGCGATCAAGGTGCTGGTGAAGGTGGCTGGCGGCGCATCGCGGAACAGCCGGCAGCCGTTGCTGGTCGAGGTGCCCTGCAGGTAAGTGTTGAGGTCCTTGAGCAGGATCGGCACACCGGCCAATGCGCCTTGTGCACCGGCGCCGGCGCTGCGTCGGCGCGTCAGCAGGGTCCGCGCGTAGTCCTCGTGCAGCATGTTCACGGCCTTGACCTTGGGGTTGACCGCTGCACACCGGGCCAGCGCCGCCGCCAGCAGCTCCTCACCGCTAAGGCTGCCGGCTCGCACCGCCTCGGCCATGGCCCAGGCGTCCAGGCCTTGATAGTCGGCCGCCGACAAGCCGCTGGGGGCGGCATCGGCGAAGCGGCCGAGCAGGCCTGTGCCCATGACTACAGCGCCGGCCTTGAGCACGCTGCGTCGAGGCCAGCCGGTATCGGGTTTTGCGCAATCGTTCGGTGTATCCGGGTTGTTGTGCATGACAGCGTCTACATCCTGTTCGTGAGGGATCTGAATGCCGGTCAATCCGCAGTGACCTGGGCCAGCATCGCGGCAAGGTAATGCTCGCCATAAGGCGGCAACAGGCCCCACGCCCCGCGCGGGTCATGACTCGGGGCCTGGAACACCGTGCGCAGGTGGCTGAACGCGAGGAACCCTTCGCGCCCGTGATAATGCCCCATGCCAGAGGCGCCGACACCCCCGAACGGCGCGTCGTGCAGCGCCGCGTGCAGCATCACGTCATTGAGGGTCACCCCGCCCGACAGCGTGTGGTCGAGCACTTGCTGCTGCTCTTGCGGGTCTTCACCGAAGTAGTACAGCGCCAAGGGCCGTGGCCGGGCATTGATCTGGGCAATGACGTCGTCCACTGCGTCATATGAGAGCACTACCAGCGCCGGGCCAAAGATTTCTTCGTGCATGATCCGCGCCTCGGCGGGCGGATCGATCACCACCCGCAACGGCCTGCGCCGATCATCACCTGCACAGTCTTCGGGCAGCGACTCGATGCGGGCACCTAGTACACCGGCCCCTTTTACCAGGTCTTCGACCCGTGCCAGGTGCTGTGCATTGACCACTGCAACCACATCGGGGTTGCCAGTGACGGTCGGGTTGAGCGTGCAGTAGGCCGAACGCAGCGCAAGCAGAAAACGCTCCAGAGCCGCACGGGGCACATAGACCAGATCCGGGTTGATGCAGATCTGCCCGCCATTGGTGGCCTTGGCCACGGCGATACTGAACGCCGCCTTGTCCAGGTCGGCCGTGGGCGACACGATGACCGGCGACTTGCCACCCAGCTCCAGCGTCACCGGCACCAGGTTTTGCGCGGCATTGCGCATCACCAGGCGGCCAATGGCCGTGCTTCCGGTGAACACCAGGTGATCGAACGGCTGCGCGGTAAACGCGTCGGCCAGGTCGGCGCCGCCGGTCACCACCGCCACTTCCAGCGGGTCGAGGTGCTCGGCGCACAGCTCGGCCACCCGCGCCGCCGTGCGCGGCAATACCTCCGAAGGCTTGAGGATGGCCCGGTTACCTGCGGCCAGTGCCGAGGCCAGCGGGCTGAACAGCGTATACAACGGCGCGTTCCAGGTACCGATAATGCCCACCGAGCCCTTGGGCTGATAGCGGATCCAGGCCTTGGCGCCGAGCTGATCGTACGGCGCGAACGGCGGCCGCGCCTCATCCTGCATCCAGTTGTGCAGATGGTCCCGCGCGTGCTTGAGGCTGCCCAGGGCACCGAGCACGTCGTTCATCAGGGTGAACCCGGCGGGCCGCCCGCCAAAGTCCTGGTCAATGGCTTCGCTCAGGCTCTGGTGGTGGCGCACCAGCAGCTCGATCACCCGCTGAATGCGCTGGCGACGGTGCTCGGCACTGACCGCGCCTTCTGCGATGAACGCGCTTTTCTGCCGCGATAACAGGCCGCTGAGCGCATGGGCCGATGGCGGAGCGTGATGCATGGGTGCCTCCTTTGGCAACTGGCTGCGCCCGATGCGCATGCCGCCACACTAGCCATGGCAAGCGCGCTGGCGCCTCGTCCGATCGGACCAGAATCGAGCAAAAGCGTTAGTCCGTTGAGACGATGCAGGGCCCGCCGTGCGAACCAATACTGGCCGCACAAAATCCACCCCATGAGGCCAGTCATGGCAACACAACACATCGGTTTCGATCCCCAGGCCTTCCGTGCGGCGCTGGGCACATTCACCACCGGCGTCACCATCATCACCTCGCAGGGCGAAGACGGCTCGCCGGTCGGCATTACCGCCAACAGCTTCAACTCGGTCTCGCTCAACCCGCCACTGGTGCTGTGGAGCCTGTCCAAGCAAGCGCGCAGCCTGCCGACATTCAGCAACGGCAAGCACTGGAACGTGCACGTGCTGTCGATCGAGCAGGAACGCTTGTCAGGTCGCTTCGCCACCCAAGGGGAAGACAAGTTCGCCGAGGTCGAGCTGGACAACGGCATCAGCGACGCACCGCTGCTGCAGGATTGCACGGCGCGCTTCCAGTGCCGCACGGCGTTCCAGTACGAAGGCGGCGACCACGTGATCTTCGTCGGCGAAGTCCTCGCCTTCGACCACAGTGACCGCGCGCCCCTGGCGTTCCAGAGCGGCCAGTACGCCCTGGCCACGCGCAAGCCGCGCAGCGAGCTGCGCCTGGCGACCACGCCACCGCCGCCGGAGTGCAGCTACACCGAAGACCTGCTTGGCTACCTGCTCGGCCGAGGCCACTACCAGGTGCTGAACCTGCTGCGTCAGCTGCTGAGCAACCAGCAGCTGGACGAGCAGGCGTTCTTCATCCTTGCCGTACTGTCGATCCGCGACAACCTCAGCCTGGGCGAAATCAATACCTTCGTCAGCTACACCGGGCATGTGGTGACCCTCGCCGGCATGCGTTTCCTCGAACGCCAGGAGCTGGTGGCGATCGAGGGCCAAGAGGCAGACCTGCGTTTCGTGCTCACCGCCAAGGGCCGGGAAATCTCGTTGCAACAGGTCGCTTTGGCCAAGGTGGTGGAAGAACAACTCATCACCAAGCTCGGCGAGGCCGATGCCCAGGCCCTCAAGGTGCTGCTCAAGCGCCTGATCGTGGTCAGCGACCCTGGCCTGCCGGACCTCTGGGCGCCACGGTGAGCAGCGCCGCGCCTACCTTGCCAGCGGCTTCGGTCGGCTGGCGCAGCCACGGCTTGCTGCTGCTCCTGGCCGCGGTGTTTGCCGACAACTTCGTTGGCCGGCAGATTCTCGCGGTGATGATCGAGCCGATCAAGGCAGAATTCGGTGTGGGCGACACGGCCCTGGGGCTGATCTCGGGGCTGGCCTTCGCGGCGGTGTATGCCGTGCTGGGCCTGCCGGCCGGCCGGCTGGTCGACCGCCTGCCGCGTACTCGGCTGCTGGCCGCGGCCTGTCTGCTGTGGGCGCTGGCGACCATGGCCTGCGGGCTGGCGGGCAGCTTTCTGGTGCTGGCACTGGCGCGCATGCTGGTGGCCGTGAGCGAGTCGCCGACCACCTCGGCCTCGCTGTCGCTGATCGCCGACCTGTACCCGCCGCAGCGTCGTTCGTTCGCCATCAGTTGCTTCACCGCCGCGCCGACGTTCTCGTCGATCATCGGCCTGAGTATCGGTGCGTGGGTGGTCGAGCACTATGGCTGGCGCACCGCGTTCATCGCCTTGGGCCTGCCAGCCCTGGCCTTTTCCGCGATCCTGGCGCTGCTGGTACGCGACCCGGCGCGTGGCCGTTGGGACTTGAGCCCTCACCCGGCGCCGCCTGTGCGCCTGGGCCTCGGCGCCGAAGCGCGGGTGCTGTGGTCGCAGGCACCTTACCGCTGGCTGATCCTGGCCGGGGGGCTGACCACCTTGGGCTCGTATGCCGTGGCGATGTGGAACACCAGCTTCCTGGTGCGCTCGCACGGTCTCTCACTGCAGGACGCCGGGATGCTGGCCGGGGTGGTATGCGGGACCGCTGCGGGGATCGGCGGATTGTTCAGCGGCTGGTTGAGCGACCGCCTCAGTCGCCGCGCGGCTCATTGGCAGCTGTCACTGCCGATTGTCGGACACCTGGCGGCGCTCACGGCGCTGAGCACCTACCTGCTCTGGCCGGCCGACCTGCTCCTGCACCTGGGTGCCCTGCCGGTACCCACGGCCATGCTGTGGTGTGCGCTGTACAGCTTTTTCGCGGTGTGGTGGGTAGCGCCCTCGTACAACCTGGTCACGCAGTGGGTGGCGCCGCAGCGACGCGGCACGGCAATGGCACTGCAGACCATCGTCAGTACCTTGCTTGGTGTGGGGATAGGCCCGTTGTTGACGGGCTTGCTCAGTGACCTGCTGCAACCGATGCTGGGCCAGCAGTCGCTGCGCTATGCGCTGCTGCTGGTCAGCCTGCCGGTGTTGGGGGCGGTGCTGTTGCTGGTGCGGACATTGCTGCATACCCGCACGCCGAGCCACGACCGGCCACTGGATGCCGTCTGAGCGCAACCGGCGGTTTTACCCGCGCAGTGGCCGGCCGCGCCGCAAGGTCTCGCTCGGCAACTCGCGGAACAGTTGGCGGTAACTTTCGGAAAAGCGCCCCAGGTGCCAGAACGACCAGCGCATGGCGACCTCGGCCACCGTAACCTCGCCACCGCGCAGCAAGTCGCGCCGCGCGCCATTGAGCCGGCGCAGGCGCAACCAGTGCGCCGGTGGCATCCCGGTGAAGGCCTTGAAGGCTTGCTGCAACTGGCGCAGGGAAACCCCTGCGACATCGGCCAGCTGCATCAGGTTCAGGGTTTCATCAGGACAGTCCGCCGCCCATTCACTGACCCGACGCATGATCGCCCGCGCTTCGTCACGCCGCCCCACGGCATCACCCTGCAGCTGCTGGCAGGCGTTGTCGAGGATGAACAGGCAGTCTTCCAGCAACTGCTCGGCCAGGGCCTGCCCTTGCAACGGCGAGCCGCTGTCAGCCAGGCGCGTCAGGGTCGCACTCAGCCAACTGCCGAACAGAGCGTTCTGCCCGCTGCCCAGCGGCATCATGAACAACCCCTCCAGGCGCTGCGGGTCCAGACCGTGCCGAGCCAGGAACGCCTGCTCGAACACCACCGCCACTTCCTGGTAGTTCTCCGGGGTGATCCAGATGTTGCGGCTCTGCTCGTTGAGCAGGTACAGGCTGTTTTCGCTGCGGTCGAAACAGAACGCCAAGGCACCGCTCGGTGCGCGGAAAAACTGCTCGACCCGGGTATTCAGCCGCTCCTCGTAAACCTCCACGCCGTCGAGCCCCAGGCACCGCAACTGGCCGCTGAAATGCCCGGGCGACATCTGCCGGTATTGCTGGTGCCAACCCGGCGAGGCACGTACCTGCTCGGTGACGTCGGTGGTGTGAAAAGCCTGGACTTGCAAGGCATTGGGCGTTGTCACGCGCGGTCCTAGTTGCACTCTTTTGGTGCATTGATGCTCGGAGAAAGTGGATAGATCGCCCGAGGGCGATGCGACCAAGATAGTCTCCAGCGCGGCACCTGGGAAGCCACCGGCGCCCGCCGCGCCATAAAAACCCAACCAAGAGGTCTGTATGAACGCCCCCTTCGATCAGCTGTCCACCTGGCTGAAAGAACACCGGATCACCGAAGTCGAATGCGTGATCAGCGACCTGACCGGCATCGCCCGCGGCAAGATCGCGCCGACCGCCAAGTTCCTCCACGAGCGTGGCATGCGCCTGCCCGAGAGTGTGCTGTTGCAGACGGTCACCGGCGACTACGTCGACGACGACATCTACTACAACCTGCTCGACGCCGCCGACATCGACATGATCTGCCGCCCCGACCCGACCGCGGTGTACCAGATTCCATGGGCCATCGAACCGACCGCGATCGTCATCCACGACACCTTCGACAAGCACGGCAACCCCATCGAGCTGTCGCCGCGCAACGTGCTGAAGAAGGTGCTCAAGCTCTACGCCGAAAAAGGCTGGCAGCCGATCGTCGCGCCGGAGATGGAGTTCTACCTGACCAAGCGCTGCGAAGACCCGGACCTGCCGCTGCAAGTCCCGTTGGGCCGCTCCGGGCGTGCCGAAAGCGGTCGCCAGTCGTTCTCGATCGATGCCGCCAACGAATTCGACCCGCTGTTCGAAGACGTCTACGACTGGTGCGAGCTGCAGGGCCTGGACCTGGACACGCTGATCCACGAGGACGGCCCGGCGCAGATGGAAATCAACTTCCGTCACGGCGATGCCCTGGACCTGGCCGACCAGATCACCGTGTTCAAGCGCACGATGCGTGAAGCGGCGCTCAAGCACAACGTCACCGCCACGTTCATGGCCAAGCCGATCACCGACGAGCCGGGCAGCGCCATGCACCTGCACCAGAGCGTGGTCGACATCGCCACCGGCAAGCCGATCTTCGCCAATGAAGACGGCAGCATGAGCCAGCTGTTCCTGCACCACATCGGCGGTTTGCAGAAGTACATCCCCAAGCTGCTGCCGATGTTCGCGCCCAACGTCAACTCGTTCCGCCGCTTCCTGCCGGATACCTCGGCGCCGGTCAACGTCGAGTGGGGCGAAGAAAACCGCACGGCCGGCCTGCGCGTGCCCACCTCCAGCCCTGAGGCGATGCGGGTGGAAAACCGCCTGCCGGGCGCCGATGCCAACCCGTACCTGGCCATCGCTGCCAGCCTGCTGTGCGGCTACCTGGGCATGGTCGAGCAGCTTGACCCCAGTGCACCCGTACAAGGCCGTGCCTACGAGCGGCGCAACCTGCGCCTGCCGATCACCATCGAAGACGCCCTGCAGCACATGGAGGACTGCGAGACCGTGCAGCAGTACCTGGGCAAGCAGTTCGTCCAGGGCTACGTGGCCGTCAAGCGCGCCGAGCACGAGAACTTCAAGCGGGTGATCAGCTCCTGGGAGCGGGAGTTCCTGCTGCTGAGCGTGTGAGCCCAAGGGGCGCCCGGCGCCCCGCTGCACCGAACCCGAATAACAAGACCCACGAGGTGTCGACATGCGTCACTTGCAATCGCTGATTCCCGCTGCATTCACCTTGCTGTTCGCCGCAACGTCCCAGGCCCAGCCGACCGTCAGTGTCTACAACTGGACCGACTACATCGGCGACACGACCCTGGCGGACTTCCAGGCCGGCAGCGGGATCAAGGTGGTGTATGACGTATTCGACTCCAACGAAACCCTGGAGGGTAAACTGCTCGCAGGCCGCACCGGCTATGACGTGGTGGTGCCCTCCAACCATTTCCTCGCCCGCCAGACCCAGGCCGGGGCCTTCCTGCCGCTCGACCGCAGCAAGCTGCCGAACTGGAAACACCTGGACCCTAAACTGCTCAAGGAACTTGAACAGAACGATCCCGGCAACCAGTACGCGGTGCCGTACCTGTGGGGCACCAACGGCATCGGCTACAACGTCGAGAAGGTCAAGGCCGCGCTGGGCATCGAGCGCATCGACTCGTGGGCGGTGCTGTTCGAAGCCGAGAACCTGAAGAAGCTCAAGCAGTGCGGCGTGGCGTTCATGGACTCGCCCGACGAACTGTTCCCGGCCATGCTCAACTACCTGGGCATGGACCCGCGCAGCGAAAAACCGGCCGACTACGCCAA
>RCUS01001340.1_pt1 | contig 13052 bp, 6 predicted proteins | sample 2166221 | NCBI WGS metagenome assembly RCUS01 (sample SAMN09932758, study PRJNA488358) | compost metagenome | isolation source: compost soil in cyclohexanecarboxylic | place: Germany: Experimental Botanical Garden | reverse complement strand
TCGCCACCAGCGCCAGGCCAAAGGCGATCAGGCCGATCTGCGCCACGTCCAGCCAGTGCACGTCCGACGGCACGGCGCTGATCTGGTAGATTTCCTTGGAAATGAAGTGCAGGCCGAAGATGCCTTCAATGAAGGGCACGATGACGCCGACGTTCAGCGCCAGCAGCGTGCCGCCGATCACGCCCAGCGCACTGCCCAGCAAGCCTACCAGCGCGCCCTGGATCATGAAAATCTTCATGATGGAGAACGGCGAAGCGCCAAGGGTGCGCAAAATGGCGATGTCGGCCTGCTTGTCCGTGACGGACATCACCAAGGTCGAGACCAGGTTGAACGCGGCCACGGCGATAATCATGCTGAGAATGATGAACATCATGTTCTTCTGGCTTTGCACCAGGGCATACCAGCTGGCACTGGCGCGCGACCAGTCGCGCATCCACAGCTGGCCCGGCATCGATGCCTTCAGTTCGCGCGACACTTGCGGCGCCTTGTTCATGTCGTGCAGGCGCAGACGCAGGCCGGACGGGCCATCGAGCTGCAGCAGCTGCTCGGCGTCCTGCATATTGACGAAGGCCAGGCTGCCATCGAGTTCATTGTGGCCCGCCTCGAAGATGCCGGCCACCTTGAGCGCGCGCATGCGCGGCATGACGATGCCATTGGCAGGATCGCCCGCCTTCGGCTCGCGTTCCAGCATCAGGGTCACGTTCTGCCCGACTTTCACATCCAGCGCCTTGGCCAGGTCGATGCCCAGCACGATATGGTAGGAACCGGGGGTCAGCGCGCTGAAACTACCCTGCTTCATCTGGCTTGCCACGCTCGACACGGTGGCTTCCTGCTGCGGCAGCACGCCGCGCACGACGGATGGACGCATGGTTTCGTCGTTGAGCAGCATGCCCTGGGTTTCCACGAACGGCGACACGGCCTTGACCTGCGGGTTGGCGTAGGCGGCGCGCTCCTGCGCCTGCCAGTTCGGCATCGAGCCGCTGGTGTCGAACACCTCGACGTGGGCCAGCACCGACATCAAACGGTCAGTGACTTCCTTCTGGAAGCCGTTCATGACGGAGAGGACGACGATCAGGGCGGCCACTCCCAGGCCGATGCCGGCCACGGAAATGAGGGAAATGAAGGAAATGAAGCTATTGCGCCCGCTGCGTTTCCCGGCGCGCGTATAGCGCACGCCGACCTGCCACTCAAAAGGAAATTGTTTGATGATGCCCATGCGCTCCCGCGACAACGATGATATGCGAGCGCGCAGTGTGCCACACAATGGGCATTTCATGCATCAACTCTGCGTGATCCATGTGTGAAACCGCGCACGCCTGCCCTATTTTTCCTCCTGCGCCAGGCCAAACGCGGCCAGCAGCTGGCCCGCCAGCGCATAGTGCCGCATCTGCGCCAGGGTCAGACGGTGCTGCTGGTCGATGCGCCGCTGCTGTATCGTGAAATAAGTGTCGCGCGTCTGGATGATCTGCTGCAGGTTGCGCCGCCCTGCCTCATACTGGATGGCGCCGCCGCGTACGACGAAGGCCATCTTCCTTTCCTGCTCTTCAAGCAAGGCCAGGGTGCGCTGCGCGTTGGCGATGCGCGGCAGCGTGCTGGCCAGGTCGGCGCGCGTGCCCTGCTCGACACGCGCCACGTCCGCCTCTGCCGCCTGGGCGCGGCTGATGCTCTCGTCGCGCTGCGCCAGGCTGCCGCCGCCAAGGGGAAATTCCCACGAGACGCCCACCGACCAGCCCCGCTGCTGGATCGTCGAAGGCGGCGGCGTCGTCTTGTTATTCAGCAGGTGGCTGACATTCAGGTCAATTTTCGGTGCCAGGGTAGCCGCCACGCTGCGCACGCGCAGCTGGGCCGCCGCCGCCCGTTCGCGCACGGCGCGCAACTGCGCCTGCTGCGTGTCGGCGTTTGCCAGGGCTTGCGCCGGCAGCGGCGCAAAGGCGAAATCGGCAAACTGCGCCACCGGCTCGAAGGCCAGCGCTTCGAGCTTGATCTGCGCCGCCAGGCGGTCCGTCAGCAAGCCGTCCTGCACCAGTTCCGCGTCCAGCTGCGAGCTTTGCGCCAGTTCGCGGTCCACTTCCGACGACTTGCCCAGTTCCGCCTGGCGCGTGACCTGCCGCACCAGCTGCGTCACGTCGCGCAGGCGCTCCTGTGACTGCAGCAGGCTGCGTTCCAGGCGCTGCATGTCGAAATATGCCTCGGCCAGCTTTTCCGCGCTTTCCGCGCGCGCCCGTTCCACGTCGAAGGCGGCGCCCGCCCTCTCGCGCTCGGCCGCATCGAGTTCGGCCCGGTCGGCGCCGCCGTTATAGACATTCCAGCGCACGCTCGCCTCGACCTGGTGCGTGCGCCGCTCCACGTCCAGCGCGCCGTCTAGGTCATTGCTGCGTCCCCGCGTCGCCTGCAGCCCCGCCGTCGGAAACAGGCGAGACCTGGCCTGCCTGTAGCGCGCCACGGTGGTGGCCAATGCCGCCTGCGCGGCGATCACTTGCGGATCGCGCGGCACGGCGCGCGCCAGCAAGGCGGGCAAGCCGCGCGTGGACTGCGCCTGGAAAGTGGCCGGCGATGCCGGTTGGGCCGCCGCGTTGGCACAGGCGAAAACCATGCAAATCAACAAAATACGCATCACCGCTCCTGCAGGGACGACTGCAAGCCGCGCAGCACGGGCTTGAACACATATTGCAGTACCGAGCGGCGCCCCGTCAGGATGCCCACGTCGACGGGCATGCCGGGCGTGACGGGCAGCACCTTGCCATGCGCCGTCAGCTGGCTGCGGTCGGTGCTCAGCTGCACCTCGAAATACGGCTCGTTGCGTTCGTCGGGAATCGCATCGGCGCCCACGCGCACCACCTGCGCCTGCAGGCGGCCATAAGTGGTGGCGTCATACGCCAGCACATTCGCCGAAGCGCGCTGGCCCACGTGGATGAAGCCGATGTCCGACGGTTTTACGCGCACGGAAATGAGCATTTCGGCGTCGGCTGGGACGATTTCCAGGATAGGCTTGCCCGGCTGCGCCACGCCGCCGACGGTGGACACCAGCACGCGGTTGACGACGCCATCGACGGGCGCCGTGATATCGCGCCGGCTGACCTGGTCCTGCTGGCCTTTCACGGTGCTGGCCAGGGCACCCGCCTTGGTTTCGTATTCGCTGCGCTGGGCGCCCCACTGGCCGCGCATGCGCGCTTCCACTTCGCCCGCCTGCGCCTGCGCTTCGGCCAGGGTGGCCGCCAGGCGCGGCACGGAGGCCCGCAGGCCGTCGAGTTCCGTGCGCTGCTGCTGCACGCGCTGCTGGGCGTTCAGGTAGTCGCCGCGCGAGCCGGCGCCCTCCTTGAATAAACGCTCCTCGATCGACAGGCTTTCCAGGGCGATCTTCAAGCCCGTGTCCAGCTGCGCGATGCGGCTGTGCGCTTCGGCCAGCTCGCCGCGCCGGCGCGTCACGCCTTCGCGCGCGGCCGCCGTGGCGGAAGCGAATTCACGCTGGCCATCGCGCCACAACTGCGTTTCCTTGGCGATCAGCTGCGGCGCCTCTTGCTGCCACTCGGACGCAAATTGCGGCGTGCCACCGGATAGCAGCGCGTCGAGGCGCGCCCGGCCCGCCAGCGCGGCCAGGCGGTTCTGCACGCTGGCGCCCAGGTTGGCGTCATATTGGGCCGTGTCCAGACGCAGCAGCAAGTCGCCGCGGCGCACGCGCTGGCCCGGTTTGACCAGCATTTCGCGCACGATGCCCCCTTCCAGGCTTTGCACTTCCTGCAGATGCGACGGCGGCGTGATGGCGCCACGGCCATTCACGGACACGTCAAGCTGGGCGAAGGTGGCCCAGGCCAGCACCAGCACCAGCAATACGGCAATCAGGGCCAGCATGCGGATGATAATGCGCTGCGGCGCCCTTTCCGGATCCGGGTGGGCCGCCGGCAGCGGGCGGGCATTCGGGGCATGCAGCGCGCTCATGCCGCCGCTCCCTGTTCCACCGCAGGCTTGGCCGCCTGGCTATTGAGCACGCGCATGACCTCATCGCGCGGGCCGTCGGCCACGATGCGTCCCCTGTCGAAGACGATCAGCCGGTCCACCAGCGCCAGCATGGCCATGCGGTGCGTGACCAGCACGATGGTCGTGTCTTTCAAAGTGCGCAGCCGGGCGATCAGGCGCTGCTCGGTGGCGGGGTCGAACATGCTGCTTGGTTCATCAAGCAGCAGCATCGGCGGCTTCGCCAGCAAGGCGCGGGCCATGGCCACGGCCTGGCGCTGGCCGCCGGACAGGCGTTCGCCCCGCTCGCCCACCTCCATTGCCACGCCATTGGGCAGCTGGGTGATGATGTCGTCGAGACAGGACAGGCGGATGGCGTCGAGCAGGCTGGCGTCGTCGGGCTGGCTGCGGCCCAGTTCAATGTTTTCGCGCAGGGTGCCGTGGAACAGGGTCACGTCCTGCGGCACGTAGCCGATCTGGCGGCGCAGGCTCAAGGGTTCGAGCTGGGTGCTCGCCAGGTCGTCGAACAGCACGCTGCCGCTCTGTGGGCCGTACTGGTTCAGCAGCAAGCGCAGCAAGGTGCTCTTGCCGGAACCGAGCTTGCCGATCACGCCGACCCGCTCGCCGGGACGGATCCGCAGGTTGAGTTTATCGAGCAGCGGCGGCGAATTCGGGTAGGCAAAGCCCACGTCGCGGAACTCGATGCGCCCGGACAGCGGCGGCGCCTGCAGACTGGCCGCATCGTCGTCGGTGGGCGACTCCATGATTTTATTGAGGGCGTGGTAGGACAACTTGGTCTGCTCCCAGCGCATGATCAGGCCCGCGATCTGGCTCACGGGCGCCAGCGCGCGCCCCGTCAGCATGCTCACGGCGATGATCTGGCCCAGGGTCAGCAGGTGTTCGCCCATCAGCAAGGCGCCCGTGGCCACCACGGCCACGCCGGACAGCGCCAGCACGGCCGTGTTGATGTAATTGACCCGGCTGACGATTTCCCGCGTCTCGACGCTGTTGGCGGCGATGGCCACCGTCAGGCTTTCCCACTTGCGCCGGCTCCACGCCTCGGCGCCCAGCGCCTTGATGGTGTCGAGGCCATTCATGGTTTCAAACAGGTGCGCCGTGCGCTGAGCGCTTTCCTGCATCGAGGCCGCCACGTGGCGCGCCAGGGCCGCGCGCGAGGCAAAGGCGACCAGCAGCAAGATCGGCATGGCGGCCAGCGGCACCAGCACCAGCCAGCCGCCCACCAGGGCGATCACCAGCAGGAACAGCAGCAAAAACGGCAGGTCGCCCAGGGTAGTGAGCGTGGTCGAGGCGAAGAATTCGCGCACGGATTCGAAATCGCGCACGGTATTGGCCAGGGTCCCACCTGAAGCGGGCCGGCTGGCTGCGCGCAGGCGCAAACATTGGGCGAAGATATTCGACGACAGCGCCACGTCCATGCGGCGCGACGCCGTTTCCACCAGTTCGCCGCGCAGCAGGCGCAGGGCCAGCTCGAAGCCCGTCAGCACCACCACGGCAATGGTCAGCACCCACAGGCTGGCGGTGGCATTGTTCGGGATCACGCGGTCGTACACGGCCATCGCGTAAAACGGCACCAGCGCGCCGATGAGGTTCAGCACCAGGGTGCCAAGCAAGGCCCAGCGAAAGATCCAGCGGTTGCGGTTGAAGACATCCCAGAACCAGCGCCCCGCCACCGGCATGCTGTAGAGCAGGCTGCGCTGGTCAAAGAACATCACGGGGCGCACGGCCACCCAGCGCGCATCGGGCACTTCCTGCGCCAGCGCGGCGGCGTCCAGCCAGGAACTGCCTGCGATGCCCGGCACATGGCATTCATATCTGCCATCGGCGATGGCCAGCACCACCAGCGCCTGGCCCGCGCCATTGATCAGCAAAGCCGGCATTTCCGTGGCGCGGCGCGGCTGGCCCGCCGGCAATGCGGTGCCGGCCAGGGTGGCGTGCGCCAGCGCCTGGTCGAGGAAAGCGGGATCGGCCGGGCCGGCTTGCGCGGCCACGCTGGCGCGCAGGCGCTCGGCCTGCACGGCCACGCCGAAAAAGCGCGCCAGGAAGACGATGGCGTCGGCGATGGCATGGGTGGAGATGCCGGCAGAGGCACTGGAGGTATCGGGGGGTGGGGCCATGATGGATTCACAATAAAACGCTGCGACGCACCGGTCGGGCGCGCCGCAGCGGGAACGCTATCGCTTGCGCGATGAGCGACGATTAATTCAGCGCGGAAGCGCCCTTGCGGCGGCGCGCCATGAAGCCCAGCAAGCCCAGGCCCGCAGCCAGCATGGCCCAGGTTTGCGCTTCCGGCACCGGCGACACGCTGAGCATGGTTTGCGAAGCGGGGTTGACGCTGGTCAGGCTGGTGTAGTTGTACAGGTTCTGGATGGCGCCATTGCCCGTCGCCACGCCCAGCATGGTGTTCGCTTCGCTGACGACGGCATTGCTCAGGCTCTTGAAGCGCAGGTCGCCCGTCAACAGGTTGGTGTTGTCGTTATTCAACTCCCACAGGGCCAGCTGGAAGGCGGCCGCGCCATTCGCATTGCTCGACGCATTCGCCACCGACGAGCTGTAATAGCCTTCATACAGGCGCTTGATGGAATCGCTGGCGGCAAACGTGCCGCTGCTGTAGCTGTTCGCGCCGCTGTTCAGTGGCACGTACGGATCCAGGCAAAAGGCCAGGAAGCTGTTGCTTTCGTAGCTGACTTGCCAGACGGAAGGCGTGATGGCGTTGCCGCTGCCAAAGGCGCCGCCGCTTGCCGTGAACAGGGGCACGCCAAAGAAATCTTCGACGGTGAGTTTGGACTCGGCTGCCAGGACACTGCCGCTGGCCAGGGCAAAGGCGGCCGCCGCCAGGGTGCCGCGGACGATCAGGTGCATGGATTTTTTCATTGTGTTTCCCTAGATAATTGTCAGTATCGAAATGCGCCGGCGCCCCGTGCAAGGGCGCCGGCATGGATGCCAGGCATGGCTATGGCCTGGCGGTGGACATCAGGCAGCCATTTCCTGGGGCTGGGTATTCGCGTGGGCCATGGCGCGGCGCAGCAGGTCGGCCATGTCGCAGTGGGCCTGGACCTCGGCTGCCGGAACGATGGCGGCCGGTGCGGCGCCCACCGTGGTCACCGAGCCATCCTGGCCCAGCACCACGTCGAGCGTGCTGTCGTCGCGCAGCAGGTCGGCCATGCTGGGCAGTGAAACGCCGGCGGCCGCCGCATCCTTGGCGTCGACGTTGAAATACACGTCCGTCATGTCGACCGACTTGCCGTCAGCCAGGGTGGCGCTGCTGCGTTCCAGGTGCAGATTGCTGTTGGCGTCGAGGAAAGGCAGTTCCGTGTAGCTGACCGTCAGGCTGGCCACGCCGGCGTCGTGCAGCGACATCAATTCGCCATCGTCCGTCACGCCGTTGCTGTTGGCATCGCGCCAGATGCGCAGTTCGGCGAACTTGTCATCGTGCGCATCGACCACGCCGTCGCCGTTCGAGTCATAGCTGGACAGCTTGGCAAAGCCCGTGCCCTTCTCGTTGCCGCCGAACAGTTCCGAGATGTTGTCGATCTTGCCATTGCCATTGCTGTCGATGGCCAGCAGGCCGTCCTGGGCCGAGACCCAGCCCGTCTGGATGGCGTTGCCCGTGCCCAGCAAGTCGAAACTGCCGTGGAAATCGGCGCGGGCGATCGTGTGCACGCCGTCACCGTTCAAGTCGATGACGATGGGCGTGATGGCCGCATCCCAGCTCATGTCGTTCTGGCCGGACGCCAGTTTCAATATGTCCGTATAGACCACGTTGCCCGTCGTGCCATTGCTGTTGACGTCAGAATCGATGTTGTCGTTCGTGCCCACGTTCTTCGCGCCCCAGCGCCACGTGTCCATGGCGTAGCCGGCGTGATACACGCCCGACTTGTCGAACTTGAGCGAATAGCTGCCCGGGTCCAGGTTGCTGAACAGGTAGTTGCCGTTGGTGTTCGTGTAGGTGGTGGCCAGCAGCACGCCGCTGCCCGAGTACAGCTGCACCTTGATGTTGGCGATGCCCGCCTCGTTGTAGTCCTGCACACCGTCATGGTCGGCGTCGCGCCAGACCTTGTCGCCCAGGCTGGCCTTGCGGTAAATGCCCGCGTCCCAGCTCATGTCGTTCTGCCCGGCGGCCAGGTTGATCAGTGCCGAACGCCCTGTGCTGACATCGACGTCGGAATCGGCCGTGTCAACGCCCAGATTGGCCTTGGTGTAGTAAAAGCCCGATGGACGGATGACTTCGACCTTGTAGCCGCCGGCCGCCAGTTCGCTGAACAGGTAGTTGCCATTGGCATTTGTTGTCGTCGTGGCGATGACCTGGTTGTATGCATTGAGCAAGTTGACTTTCACGCCAGCCACGCCCAGTTCACCCGCATCCTGCACGCCGTTGTAGTTCTTGTCTTCCCACACGCGGTCGCCGATAGAGGCCGTGTTGAGTTTCACCAGGCCCGCATCCCAGTCCAGCTGGGTTTCGCCCGACTTCAAGGTAGCCCAGGTAGTGGTCAAGCCGGTAGCCGGATTGACGTCCGAATCGGTGGCGTAGCCGCCGATATCTGCCTTGGTGAAGCCGTAGCCGGCCGGCGGCACGAAGCCCAGGTAGTAGTTGCCCGGCACCAGGTTGCTGAACAGGTAATTCCCGTTGGCATCCGTGGTGGCGCTGGCGACGACGGCGCCGTTGTTGTTATACAGGTTGACTTTCACGCCGCCCACGCCCGCTTCCCCCGCATCCTGCGTGCCATTGCCGTTGGTATCGCACCACACGCGGTCGCCGATGGCCGCCGTCTTGTACAGGCCGGCATCCAGGTCCCTGTAGTTCTGGCCGGCAGCGATCGTTACCTGGCCGCTGTTGCCCAGCGTATTGATGTCGCTGTCGAGCGCATCGTTGCCGCCCGCATCCTTGACGGTGGTCAGGTAGCCGGCCGGTGCGACGACGGCGATCGAGTACGTGCCCGGATCGACATTGAAGTTGTAATAGCCGGTGGCATCCGTGACGGTCGAGCCGATGACGCTGCCTGCCGCGTTTTTCAGCTGCACGGTGACGCCGCCGATGCCGGACTCGCCCGCATCCTGGATGCCATTGGCATTGCTGTCATGCCAGACGCGGTCGCCCAGGCTGGCAGGCAGGGCGACGATGCCGGCGTCCACGCTGTGGTTGCTGTCGCCCGAGGCCAGCAGCACTTGCGCCGTGCGGCCATCGGCATTCGCGTCCGAATCGCGCAAGTCGTCGCCGCCCCGGTCCTGGCCCGTGAAGGCGTAGCCGGCTGGCAAGGTGGTCTTGTCGAACTGCACGCTGTAGGCGCCCGGTTTCAGGTTGGCAAACAGGTAATTGCCATTCGCATCCGTCGCCAGCGGACTGCCGACGGCGTTGCCCGACGCATCGAGCAAGGTCACTTTCACGCCTGCGGCGCCCGCTTCACCGGCATCCTGCACGCCATTCTTGTTCGTATCGAACCAGACCCTGTCGCCCAGCTCGGCCGTGCGGTACAGGCCCGCGTCCAGGGTCAGGTTGGTTTCGCCCGGCGCCAGGGTGACGGGCGCCATCTTGCCGCCGGCATCGATATTGCTGTCCTTGGCCGTGTCGCCGCCCTGGTTCGCTGTCGTCGGCACGAAGCCGGCCGGCGCCACCACGGTCACGGAATACGTGCCCGGATTGACGTCGAAATGGTAGCCGCCGCCGGCATCCGTGGTGGTGGTGGCGACCACATTGCCGGCCGTATCTTTCAGTTGCACGACGACATTGGCAATGCCCGCCTCGCCCGCATCCTGCACGCCGTTGGCGTTCTTGTCTTCCCAGACGAAATCGCCCAGGTGCGCCATCGGCACCTTGAAGGTCAGGTAATGGGGCGCCAGGCTCAGGTCCTGCGCATTGCAGCCTTCCGTGCCGCCGTCGTCGCGCACCTTGAAGCCGAGGTCGAAGTCGCCGGCGACCGTCTGGCTGGGCACGAAGACCAGGTGGCCGGCGCGGATGTGATCGATGGAAACCTCTGTACCGACCGCAACGGCTACGCCGTTCAGCAAGACCTGGCCTGCCGTGGTGGTATTGGTGATGACGATGGATTTGAAACCGTCGTGCTCGACATCATCGTGGAAGCCGAAATCGCTTTCGCTCAGCACCACGCTGGCGCCGTCGACCAAGGTGAAGGTCTTGTCGGCCGCATCGGGCGCGTCATTGACGGGGTCGATGATGACTTGCAGGACCAGCTGGACGATATCGCCATTGCCCTTGTCGATCGTCACCTGGATGGTGGAAAAGCTGCCGTTGTAGTTGGCGGCCCAGTCGCCGGGACGCACATACACGGTGTCGCTGTCGAGCAGGCCGAACAACGGCGTATTGCTGCTGGACTCCGTGTCATCCGGCAACATGACATTGAAGGCCTTGATGTTCAGCTCGCCCTGCGCCGTGTAGCCGGCTTGTATCAGCAAGTCGCGGATGTCGAAATTCTTGCTGGTGTCTTCGCAAACGTGGACCGTGGTCGACAGATTAAAAGTAGTCATGCGGCCTCCTGACGGTGCGCAACGGCGGCGGCAACGATGGAGACGAATGAGGCCAGGGCGCAATCAGCCTGGCCGTGCAAAGCGGCGAATGTATACATGGGTGGGCTTCCAAGAGGAGACTTGTTAAAAAAATGAAGCCGGCAGCATCTTGTATACAGTTTCTAGGGACACAGGAGCCAAACGACGCAACCACACAGCAGGGGGTGATTGTCTTTCTGATATTTAAGTTAGCGCAATTATATCGTCGATATTTGCAAAAGCAAATTAATTTCCATCAATATCAATAAAATTTTTATAATTTTAATGCATTCTTGACAGTGGATCTAAAGCCGCCTTGCCGTCGAAATTGCATGCCGCCTAGTCCAGCACCGCCACAATCGCCTACAATCTCGGGATGAATCAACTTACCCTCGTCTTGCCCTTTGCCCTGCCCAACGCCGAACTGGCTGCCGACCTGCTCAAGGTCTTGCAAGCACCCGCCCTGGCTGCCCTGCTGTCGCGCACATCCAGTTGTAATTTGGAAACTTTTGACAATCCCAACCGCCTGCTGCCCCACGAAGCGTGGCTGGCGCACGCGCTGGGCCTGACGCCTGCCGCGCATGGCGAGGCGGCGCAGGCGGCCTTTGCCGTGCAAGCCATGCGCGGCTACGGCCTTGCGCCGGAACCGGGCGGGCGCTATTTCATGCTGCATCCCGCCCACGTGGCCATTGCCCGCAATCACGTCAGCCTGGGCGACCTGCGCCAGCTCGCGCTGAGCGAGGCCGACGGACGCGCCCTGTTCGACATCGCGCGTCCGTATTTCGACGAGATCGGCCAGCCGCTGGAGTACGGCGACGCGGGAACCTGGTTCATGCGCGCCGACGGCTGGAGTGACTTGCAGTGCGCTTCGCCGGACGGCGCCACCACGCAGGACCTCACCGTGTGGATGCCCGAAGGCGAACACGCGCGCGCCGCGCGCCGCCTGCAGAACGAAGTGCAGATGCTGTGGCATGAACACCCCGTCAATGCGGCGCGCGAAGCGCGCGGCTTGAAAGCCGTCAACGCTTTCTGGCTGTGGGGCGGGAGCCAGGCCGCATCTGTACCTGCATCTGCGCGCTGCGCCGCCAGCCTGCATGCCGGCGACGCACCGGGCTGGCTGGCCGCGCTGGCGGAACCGGCACGGCGCCATGCAGGTCCAAGCAGTGTGCTGGCGGAGCAAGCCGATGCCATCGTCGTGCTGGGCGGCCTGATCGAGGCGGCGCAGGCGCAGGAATGGGGCATGTGGCTGCAGCAAATGCAGGCGCTGGAAGCGGACTGGTTCGCGCCCCTGCTGGCGACCTTGAAAGAGGGCCGCCTGGGCCGGCTGCGCCTGGTGCTCAGCCACCGCGACGCCTGGCTGGACTGCAGCACCAGCAAGAACGCGCAGCGCAAATTCTGGCGCGCGATGACCCTGAACAAGTTGAAAGCATCATGACCCGTACCCGCATCGCCACCCGCCCCTGTCCTTACCGTGAATCCGAAATGCTGCGCCAGGGCGGCATCCATCCCGTGCTGGCCCGTTTGTACGCGTCGCGCGGCCTGTCCGACACAGCAGAACTGTCGAGCGAACTGGCGGCCCTGATGCCGCCATCCGGCTTGCTGCACATTGGCGCGGCCGGCGTCTTCCTGGCCGACGCCATCGCCGCCAAGAAACGCATGGTCATCGTGGCCGACTACGATTGCGACGGCGCCACCGCCTGCGCCGTGGCCATACGCGGCTTGCGCGCCATGGGCGCCGACGTCGATTTCATCGTGCCCAACCGTTTTGAGTACGGCTACGGCCTGACGCCGGAAATCGTCGCGCTCACGGCGCGTGAAAAATCACCGGACATCATCATCACCGTCGACAACGGCATTGCCAGCATCGATGGCGTGGCCGAGGCGAACCGGCGCGGCATCCAGGTGGTCGTCACCGACCACCATCTGCCGGCCGACACCCTGCCCGACGCGGCCGTCATCGTCAACCCGAACCAGCCCGCCTGCGGTTTCCCCTCGAAGCACCTGGCGGGCGTGGGCGTGGTGTTTTACGTGCTGCTGGCCCTGCGCGCCGAGATGCGCCGCCGTGGCATTTTCGATGCGCAAACGCAACCCAAGCTGGACAATCTGCTCGACCTGGTGGCGCTGGGCACGGTGGCCGACGTGGTGCGCCTCGATACCAACAACCGCATCCTCGTCGCGCAAGGCCTCAAGCGCATGCGCAAGGGCAATATGCACGCGGGCGTGGCCGCCCTGTTCCGCGTGGCGGGCCGCGAAGCGCGCAGCGCCACGCCGTTCGACCTGGGCTTCGCGCTGGGTCCGCGCCTGAACGCGGCCGGCCGCCTGCAAGACATGTCCCTCGGCATCGAGTGCCTGATCACGGACGACGAAGGCCGCGCCTGGGCGCTGGCCCAGCAACTGAATGACATCAACCTGAAGCGCCGCGAGATCGAGGCGGAAATGCAGGATACGGCGTTGCTGCACCTGGACGCATTCGAGCCGGCCAACAGTAGCACCATCAGCGTGTTTGACGAGTCCTGGCACCAGGGGGTGATCGGCATCGTCGCCTCGCGCCTGAAGGAAAAATTCTACCGCCCGACCATCAC
>RCUS01001339.1_pt1 | contig 13066 bp, 11 predicted proteins | sample 2166221 | NCBI WGS metagenome assembly RCUS01 (sample SAMN09932758, study PRJNA488358) | compost metagenome | isolation source: compost soil in cyclohexanecarboxylic | place: Germany: Experimental Botanical Garden | reverse complement strand
ACGTTCAATATCCTCATCTACATTTTTACTTGCTTCTATATGAAATGACATAAATTCCGGTTTTAAATATGAATACATATCTATGTATTTTGGTACATCTACCGTTGCTAAATGTATATCTAATGGTATGCTCGTAGCCTTGCTTATAGCCTCTAATACATATGGTCCCATAGCTAAGTTATTAACAAAAACACCATCCATAACATCACAATGCAGAAGTTCAATATTTGCTTCCTCTAGCCTCTTTAATTCTATAGCTAACTCTAATTGATTAGCACACATTATAGATGCAGCTAACTTCATATTACTCAACCCCTTATAAATCATTGTACAATTATAGTATATTTAGATATATTAGATAAGTCTAGTTCACTATACTTTTCCAAGAAAGGTGCTAATCTATCTAATATTTTATTTACTCCTCCTATACTATCTGATTCAACATTAAGAGGAAGTACGGGTTCATGTAGGGACAATCTAAGTAGAAACCACCCATCTCCAGAATTTTCATTGCAGTTTATCTTTATTCCTTCAAAGTTTTCATGATCTACACTCCAACCTTCAACTTTATAAGCATACTGCTTTACTCCACTTATTACCTGTTCCCCATATGATTTAAAATTCTCTCTTCTTATCTTAAGTCTTATATCTTCACTTTCTTTTGGATGTTTTAATTCCCTAATAAGGCTTGATATCTCTTTTCCTTCTTCTTTAAGCTTAGCCATTTTTATTAATATTTTAGCTATAAGATAAGCACCATCATCTAAAAAGTAGTTTTCCTTTAAAGCTGCATGGCCAGATGTTTCTATAGCTAATTGACTATCTGTGCCTTCTTCATTTAGTCTTTTAGATTCGTTTATTACATTTTTATATCCTCTTTTGAATCTATGATGAACTCCACCTAAAGTACTTATAAACTCAGCTAATCCTGTAGATGTTACTGAATCAGTAACTATTACTGATTTTGGATGTTCTTCAAGCACTATAGAAGATATTAGACCTATAAGAGAATTTTTATTTATTTCTTCTCCTGTATTAGATACTATTGCAGCTCTATCTACATCAGTATCAAAGATTATCCCAAGATCTGCATCCCATTTTAACACGGCCTTTTTTATAGATTCCATGGCCTTTTTATTTTCTGGGTTAGGAATATGATTGGGGAAAGTTCCATCAGGGTCTAAGAATTGACTTCCTTCTGTATCAGCTCCAAGCTCCATTAATACTTTATTAGCAAAGAAACCTCCAGCCCCATTTCCAGCATCTACTATTATTTTTGCTCCATCTAGTGGTTTATTGTAATTTTTCTTTGAGTTTACTGATAACCTGATTTTATCAACCAACAAGTTTGAATACTCATCTATTAAGTTTACTTCTTTAAGTTCTCCCTTAGTTGTATAGCTCATCTCGGAGTTGTAGGTTGAGAATAAGATATCTTCTATATCTTTCTTCTCACAACCCCCTTCTTTAGTGAAAAACTTAAGTCCATTATAGTAATAAGGAAGGTGACTTGCCGTTATCATTATAGCTCCATCACATTTGTAATTATCTAATAGTGTTGTCATAAACATAGCTGGCGTTGTACTCATATTACAGTCATACACATCACACCCTACATTTATAAGTAAATCTATTAAAGAAGTTCTAAGCTCTGGTCCTGACAATCTTGAATCCATACCTACTGCTATTTTTATCTTACTTTTACCGCTACATTTATTTTCTTTTAACCACTTTACAAATCCATTTCCTATAAATCTTATTACCTGAGGCGTTAGATTTACTTTATGCTCTGACGTTTCTATAGCTATTCCTCTGATATCTGTTCCATTCTGTAACTTCTTTAATTCTTCTATCACAATAAATCCCCCCTTTATCTATAAGAACTTCTATATATTACCTTGTTCTACAGCTGTAATACAATCTAATCTATCTTGATGACGTCCACCTTGAAACTCAGCATTAATCCATATATCAACTATATCTAAAGCTAGGCCTTCTCCTATAACTCTTTCACCTAAACATAATATATTTGTATTATTATGTTCCTTAGTAGCTTTAGCTGAAAAAGTATCTCCAACAACTGCTGCTCTTATACCATCAATTTTGTTTGCCACTATAGACATACCTATTCCTGTACCACAACATAATATTCCTAAATCACTTTTTTTATCTACTACAGATTTTGATACACTTATAGCATAATTAGGATAATTAACGCTTTCAGAACTAAATGTACCATAGTCGTCTACCTCTATATTCTTAGATGTAAGGTATTCCTTAATCTTTTCCTTCAATTTAAAACCACCGTGATCGCAACCTATTGATATTTTCATTTTTATCATCCTCTCTATATATTCAATATTTATTCTGTTGTAAGAAAGTAAATGACGTAGTATAATTAATTATTAATAAAAGAATAGGAGAATACTCGCAATATTCTCCTTATCTTTATTATTAAAATGTGAGGGGTTAAGGGGTATTAATAATTTCATTTATTTTATTATTAAACAAATCAATATTCTCTGACAAATCTTGTTTAAATAAAGATGAACCTATAACAATATCTCTAGCTCCACACTTAATAACATCTTCTATGTTATCTATGTTTATTCCCCCATCTACTTGAATAGTAAAGTCGTAATTACCATCCTCTTTTATCTTATTTAATTGTTTTATTTTCTCTAAAGCAAAAGGTACAAATGCTTGTCCTCCAAATCCAGGCTCAACAGACATTATTAGAACTCTATTTAGTAGTGGATAAACATATTCTAAACACTGTAGTGATGTAGCTGGATTTATTGCTACCCCTGCCTTAATTCCAAAACTTTTTAAATAATGTATACTTTTATATAGATGAGTCGCTACTTCTGCATGTATTGTTATACTGTTTGTACCTGCCTCAACCAAAGTTTCAACAAATTTATCTGGATCAGTAACCATAAGATGAACATCAAATTCTGCATCTGTCAATTTTCTTAAAGAAGCTATTTGGTCCAATCCGAATGATATGTTGGGAACATAGTGTCCGTCCATAAGGTCTATATGGATTGATTTTATATCTTTTTGATTAAATACTCCGAAATCCTCTGCGTAATTACATACATTTGCTGATAACAATGATGGTGAAATTATTATATCCATTTATATCCCCCCTCAATCTTAAGTTCTACTTCTAAAGCTACTTTATTAACTTTATCTTTTATTACGTCTTTAGTTATTAAGATTTTATAACAACCTTAATTTCGCTTCCTTGCATAGCTGCATCTATACCGTCTCTCCAGTTTTCAAGGTCTACCATTTTAGTTACTAATGTTTCAGTATCAACTTTCTTATCTCTTAGTAATTCTAAAGATGTTATCCAAGAACTTGGTTTTTGAGATCTAGATCCAATATATCTTATTTCTCTTTGAATAATAGCTTCTTGATCTAATTCATTTTTTACTTTAGCGAATAAGCCTACTTGAACAAAGTCACCTTTTTTCTTTGTAAGTCTTAATCCTTGATTTACTGCATGGATAACTCCTGAACAATCGAATACCTTATTAGCTCCATATCCATTAGTTTTTTCCATTACTATCGCATCTAAATCTTCTTGAAGTAAATCTACAACTAAATCTATACCTAACTTTTTAGCTAATTCCATTCTCTCTTTATCTTTTGTAACACCTGCTAATATTACATAAGCGCCTTGAGACTTTACTACTTGGCTAAGAAGTAATCCTATTGGACCTGGTCCAAATACTAATGCAACTTCGCCTGCATTTATAGTAGTTTTTTCTAATGCTGCATGTACACAACAAGCAAGTGGTTCTGTTAATGAAGCTGCTAGTAAGCTAACATTTTCAGGTAATACATGAACACTTTCTTCTCTTGATAATACATACTCTGCAAAACTTCCATTTGCTTGAGTTCCTATACCTTTTCTAGTAGAGCATAGATTATAATCTTTACTCTTACAGAAATCACACTCACCGCAAGTTTCAAAAGTAGTTTCACTAGTTACTCTGTCTCCAACCTTTACCTTTGTAACACTTTCACCAACTTCTACTACTATGCCTGAAAATTCATGACCTAGTACTACAGGTGTTTTTATGTTTCCATATTCACCTTTAAAAGAGTGTAAATCCGATCCGCATATCCCACTATATTCAACCTTTATTTTTACTAGATTTTTTTCTGCCTTCGGCTCTTCTATATCTAGTAATGCCATTTTGTCATATCCTTTTTCGGTTTTTGTCAATGCTTTCACTTCTAAATCCCCCCTCTAGTCTTGTACTATCATTATTTTGTTATATTCTTCTTTTCTATCACCTATCATTTTAAAAGCTTTAGCTGTATCTTCTAGAGTGAATCTATGTGATATTAACTCTTTTAATTTTATCTTCTTTTGTTTTACATACTCTATACTCTTAACCCATTCTTGTCCTGGGAAAGGTGCTGAATATGAATTCCAGAATCCTTGGATATTTAACTCTTTTCTAAATATTCCTTCAAAAGCAGCCTCTGATAATTCAATACCAGCATGACCGATTCCTTGATATCCTATTTTACCTTTCTTTTTAGTAACAAGAAGGCATTGTTCTTGAGTTATTTTTGAACCAGCACATTCAATACAAATATCTACACCCATTCCATTAGTTAATTCTAGTATTCTTTCTACTGGGTTTTCCTTCAATGCATTGATTGCAACATCTGCTCCAAGATTTAAAGCCTCAGATATTTTTTTATCAGATATGTCTACTGCTATTACTCTCTCAACTCCAGCTACCTTAAGCCATTGAATTGTTAATTGACCTATAGTACCAGCTCCTAGAACTGCTACAGTATCACCAACTTGAGGTTTAATATTTAAAACTCCATGTAGTGCTACCGCTAATGGTTCTATCATAGCTGCTTCTTCATAGTCTATCTCACCTATCTTTAGGACATTTTGAGATTTTACATTTACAAATTCTGCAAAACCTCCATAAGATTGTGCTCCTAACATTCCATAACTTTCGCAAAGTGAGAAATGACCTTTTTTACAATATTCACATTCAAAACATGGTTCAAATGGAATAGCAACAACTCTATCTCCTATTTCTACGTTTTTAACATTTTTACCTTTTTCAACTATATAACCTGCAAATTCATGTCCTAATATAGCTGGTAAAGGATACTTCCAATTTTTTAATGCTCTTGGAGGATCTGACCCGCATATACCTGCCGCCATTACCTTTATTTTAACTTCATCATCTCCATAAGGTTTGATATCTATATCTTCATACCTTATATCTCCTACTGAATGCAATACTGCTGCTTTCATAATTTCCTCCTTTTAACACATATTATTTATATAGTTAAAGCTTTAGAAAAAAGCTTTAGCAAGCTCTGCAAATTTTAATATTAACCAGTTAAATAAGTTACCACCCATATCTAAACTTGATATTTGAGTCATTCCATTTGGCATATTGAAGTCTGCATTTGCCATCATTGCTGTATGAACATCTGCAAAGTTTGTTGCCATGAATAATGATAGTGCTATAAGTATAGTTCCTGTAATTACTGAGTGAACAATATTTCCTTTTCTAAATCCAACTATGAAAGCCATGTAGAATGGAATTGTTGCTAAGTCACCGAAAGGTAAAACTTTATTTCCTGGTAATATAACAGCTAAGAATATTGTTATTGGAACTAATATTAATGCTGTTGCCATAACTGATGGATGACCAACTGATACAGCTGCATCTATACCGATATATAATTCTCTACCAGCATATTTCTTTTGAAGCATAGTTTTAACTGCTTCTGATATTGGAATTAAACCTTCCATTAATATCTTAACCATTCTTGGCATTAGAAGCATAACACCACCCATAGATATACCAGTTTTGAATATTGAACCAACATCTAAACCTGCTAAAATACCAAGTATACAACCAAGGATTAATCCCATCATCATAGGTTGACCGAATATACCAAATCTCTTTTGAATAGTTTCAGCATCTGCTTTTATGCTATTTATTCCAGGAATTTTATCTACTACTTTACCGATTAAGTATCCTAGTGGAGCAAATGCTGCTGTAGATCCAGTAGGAAGAGATATACCATCAAGTTCATAGAATTCTGATACCATTGGAGCTGTTTTATCTGCAACAATTAATACAACGATTTCGTATAAAACTGCACAAAGTATTGCAAACCACCAGCTACCTGTAACTATATATCCAGTTGCTCCAGCTGCTATAAAGTGCCAGTAATTCCATATATCTATGTCTAATGTCTTTGTTGTCTTAGTGAATATCATTATTAAGTTTACAGCTAAACATATTGGAATCATTATAGCTGCAATTGGTGATGCCCAAGCTGCTGCTGCTGCTGCTGGCCAACCAGCGTCAATTACAGTTAAGTTTAAACCAAATCTCTCAACCATTTGTTGAGCAACTGGTCCTAATGTGCTTGTAAGTAAGTTTGCAACTAAGCTTATACCTACAAAGCCTATACCTATGATTATTCCTGAGTTAAATGCCTTCTTAAAACCTGTACCAAATATTAGACCGATAATTAAAATTGCTATTGGTAAGATTGCTGTAGGTCCGATACCTAAAATGTACTGAACGATTTCCATAAGTTTGTCCATTATAAATTCCTCCTAAAATATAAATTTAAATATTATTTAACTGTCTCTCTATCTTTAGAATAAAAAGACAGTATAAATCTTTTTACTTAAGATAACTTAGTATCTTTTCATCTAACTTTTCTGTACCAATTCCAGTTATATAAGCTGTTGCTTTTAAAGCTGGTATACTATAAGTTGTTGGTAAAATAGTTGTTGATACTATTAAGTCTGCCCCTTCTTGCTTAGATGCAACCTCTGCAATTTTACATTGAATTACTTCTGCATCTATTCCATTTTCTTTAACCAATCTCTCCACTCTGTCACAAACCACTGTTGATGTTGCTATTCCAGCTCCACATGCTACCAAAATACGTTTTCCCATAATAAATTCCTCCTAATAATTCTTTTATTTTTTGATTAATGTTAACTTGCTTCTAATATACTCTTAATTTCGTTTACATCTTTTGATGAAATTATCTTTTTAACAACTTCTTCTTCTTGGATTAAACCCATTAGTTCTTTTAAAACCTCTAATTGACTATGAGGTTTATTTAAACCTAACATAAAAATTAAATTAACTTCCTCTTCTTGAGTTTCGTCATCCATTAACTTAAATGTTATTGGTTTTTCAGGCACTATTATAGCTATAAACTGTTCCTTTATATATTCTGCCTCTGTATGAGGAATGGCTACACTATAGTTTTCCAATTTTATTCCTGTAGGGAATACATCTTCTCTCGACAACAAACCTTCTAAGAAGTCGCGTTCCACATAGCCATGTTTAAATGCTTCGTCATGCATCATTTGAAATAATTCATTTCTATTTTTGCAAGGTAGATTTACTTTTATCAATTCTTTCTTAATATAATTATTTATCTCCATCCCCACTTCTCCTTCCTGAGCTAGATACTATTTATATTAGCAATGGTCATGCCAACATTATGGAATATTTTGATTTTATGAAAACATTTTCTTGATATCTTTTACAGATTGAGCTGTTTTCAGCTTTTCAGTAAGATCATCTTCCCTAATCATGGAAAATAATTTTTTAATTTCTTGTCTATTATTTTCTTTTAATGCCAACATCACTACTAAATCTACCATAACTTCCCCTTCCCACTGAACTGGATTATTTAGTTTTGCTATGGCAATTGCCGGTTTTATCACGTTTTCTGGCAATCCGTGAGGAATTGCTATTGTATTATTAAATATTCCACTACCCATGGCTTCTCTTTTATATAAACTTAATATAAATTTGCTATTAACATATCCCTTAGCTTCTAAAGTTTCTGCCATCTTGTCTATAATGCTCTCTTTAGATAATTCATCCATATCTAAAAATACCAAGTCTTCTTGTATTAAATCTATTAACCTTTCTTCATTTACAACTTCTTCTTGTGTGTATATATCCATAAATTTAGATATTCTGCTTATTCCTTTACCATTTAATATACTTTCATAGGATACAAATGGAACATTGCTTATCTTAGGATTTATTGTTCCACAAACTGCTACCACATTATATTCCTCTGAAAGTAACTCTATCTCCTCCTCTATATCTTCTTTATTTATAAAGCCCATAGGGAATATTTCTATATCTTTATTATCTCTTTTTAAGTGATTTTCAAGATATTTCTTTATACTTAGGGCATTACCTTCTCCAGTTAAGCATATTGTTACTAAAGCTTTTTTCTTTTCATCTACATTTGCTCTACTAGATATCTCTGACTTAAATGTACCCTGATATAATCTTGACTCCTTTAATTCTTCCATTATATTATCAAGACTATCTCCTTCTATTGAAGCTTTTCTAACTGCTTCCAAAGCTAGCAGTGTATCAACTCTTCCTATTGTTTTAGCTCTAATTCCAGTCCTTTCTTCAATAGCACCAGCAAATCCACCTAGGGACCCCATATCTACAAGTAAAAGACAGCCTTTCCCTTCATCTATTTGTTTAACTACCTTTATCGTTCTCTCTAGTGCACTTTCTGGGGATTCATCTAGGGCGATTTCTATTCCTATGGTATCATCTACTCCTAATAGTTGATTTACTACATCTGCCATCCCTTCTGCTACATGACCATGAGTTATTATAATTACTCTTACTTTAGGTTCTAGTATTAACTCGTCTGAACAAAACTTATTAATATATAGCGCTATATATCCAGCTTCATCGTTTGGTATTGGTAGATTAGTAGCTTTTTCTATAGTCTTTCTAATCTTTTCTGCTACTTGAAACTCTTGGGGAAGCACCTTTTTAGTAACATCTATATTTGATTTTGTTATGCTCTTCCCAGTAAGTACTCTCTCAATAGTAAAGTTAATGTGTATTGCAAGTGCTATAAAAAAGCTGTTATTTATAAACTTATATTTATCCCTTACAATATCTAGTATTTTTTCGGTTATGTTTATAACTTCAGGTCTTACTATAGTCTTTAATTCATTTATATTAAGAACCTTTGTAATATTTTTATTATCAATTATCCTTCCTAACTTACCTTCAACTTTTTGCAAAAGAATCTCATCAATTTCTTCTGACTTCATCCCTTGACTCTCAAGATTCTGGAACTCATTCTCTATATATTGGTATATCTCGTTCTCATTTACGTACTTAGTAATTTCACTTTTATGACTTTTCATATTTTTAATATCAATATATAGATCGTCAGTAACTAAGCTCATTATTGTTTTGTTTATTTTATTTCCTTTTAAGAACTCACTTTTAATAATGTTACTTAAGTCTTCCATATCAATAATTACTTCACTGATGTTTTTAGACATGTATTTAACATATCCTTTTGCACATATTACTTGTATATCACTCTTAAGCTGTCCGATGTTCCCTTGACAGTTATATAACATTAAGCACATAAGCACATCTCTAGTTACTAAAAGATTCCTATTAACTCTATTGGCTTCTCTAACTAAAAACATTGTTATAATCTCAAGTTTTTCTGATAGCGGTCTATCTGTTAGCTTAGGCAACTCTATTAACATTGGAATTCTTCGCCTAAAGGTTAATAGCAGATTAGATTCTGGATTTTCTGTGGTAGCTCCTAGTATTAAAACATTTACATTTCTTTCAGTATTTGTCTCTCCAAGTTTTCTATACTTACCTTTATCTATTAAATAAAATAGAATTTCTTGTCCTTCTGGCGGCAGTCTATGGATTTCATCTAAAAATAGTACTCCTCCATTAGCCTTTTCCACTAATCCTTCCCTATCTGAGTTGGCTCCAGTATATGCACCTTTTACCACACCAAATAATTGAGATATTAGAAGATTTGGGTTTTCAGCATAATCTGCACAGTTAAATATAATAAATGGAGCGTCTTTGGATTTAACATTGTTAGCTACAGCAAATTCATACATGCATTCTGCTAATTCACTTTTACCGACTCCCGTTCCGCCGTATATTAATGTATGTAATCCATTTGGGGGGTAAAGTATAGCTGCTTTTGCTAAATCAATCTTGTTTTTAAGACTTCCTCTATAACCTATTAATTTTTTAAATCCTGATTCATCTTCCTCTGCTTTTTCTTCTCTTTTTATATATTCTTTAAATGTATTAGAAGATTTTTTTAAATCTTTACTATCATCATTTTTTGATTCAGTACCCTCTAATAAATCTTTCATATTTCTAGCCACAATATTTCTAGAGATATTGTATCCTCTTTCAATCATCAGATCAGTTAACTTCCTCTCTGACATGTTTGGATTTTTAGTTAGAATATCTTTTAAGTCCTCTAACAATATTTTTTTTCTTCTATCTCTAGAGTCTGGAATATTTAGTTTGTTTCTTTCACTTATAATCTTTAATCTAGGTAAAGATAATATTTTAGCTAATTCTTGATCTGTATAAGGATTCTTTTTATCTTCTTGTTTAATAATTTCTACTAGTTTTTCCATATCTATATCACCCCGTTACTGAATCTAGCTTATATTTCGACTGATCTATTATCACCACCTTTCCATAATAATAATTAATTTTATGTTAATAAATTTCTAATGAAATATTATTATATACTGTTTTTTTTATTTAGCATAGTTCATTATCTTATAATCTGAACTTTTTATACCAATATAACAAGCAATATTTATGCCAATTTATCCTTTTATTCCAAATAAAAAAGGCTATCAAATTTGATAACCTTCTTTGAACAAAGTATTTCCCTTAAAATAAAGCTGGGAAAATCATACATAAAACTGTTATTAATATAGCTGAACCTGCTGCTCCTACTGCCGCACAAAACATTGACTTTTTAAAATCCAATCCTAAAAAAGCCGCTATAGCTGTTCCTGTCCACACACCTGTAGTAGGAAGCGGTATAGCTATAAAGGTTATAAGCCCAATCTCCTTATACTTTTCAAGATTATGTTTATTTTTACTTATTTTATTATCTATAAGATTTGTTATCTTTTCAAATTTAGGATATTTTTTTAACCACTTATAAATAGCATTAAATAGTAGCAAAATAAAAGGAGCTGGTATTAGACTTCCTATGTATCCAACCAAAAAAGCTTGTAATGGAGGCATTCCTGAAATTATTGCTAGCGGAATAGCGCCTCTTTGCTCTATTAAAGGTGTAGCAGAGAGTAATATAACCCAAAATAATGAACTCATTAATCAATATCTCCTATTCTAAAACTTAATAACTTATTGTTAGTTCATAATTATATTGTAAAATAGCTATTTTATCAACAAATTATTACCATTTAATAAATTTGTAAATTAATTCTACAGTATTTATTTTTATCAACAATTATTATATAATAAGATTAATGGATAATTATTATTATATAATAATAAAATGTTATAATATGCAAGGAAGGTGTAAAATATGCGCTCTTTAGAAATAAAAAAAGATATTCATTGGGTTGGAGCTTTAGATCCAGATTTAAGAATTTTTGATATTATAATGTATACTCCTTATGGAACAACTTATAATTCATATGTTGTTAAAGGAAGTGAAAAAGTTGCAGTTTTTGAAACTGTAAAAGAACAATTTTTTGATCAATATTTAGCACGCTTAAAAACTCTAGATATTGATGTTACCAAAATAGATTATATAGTTGTAGATCATACAGAACCTGATCATGCAGGTTCTGTCGCAAAATTACTAGATTTATCTCCTAAAGCAAAAGTAGTAGGTTCTGCACCTGCAATTAAGTTTATGGAGAAAATAGCTAATAGAGATATAGATGCTATTGTGGTATCTGATAACAACAGTATAAGTTTAGGAAATAAAACTCTTAAATTTATATCTGCTCCATTCTTACACTGGCCAGACACTATATATACCTATATACCAGAAGATAAAACACTTATTACTTGTGATTCTTTTGGAGCACACTATTGTTTTGAGGACGTATTTAATGATAAAATTCCTGATCAAGAGCAATATAATGAAGCGTTAAGATATTACTTTGATTGTATAATGGGACCTTTTAAATCTTATGTTTTAAGTGCAATAGATAAAATTAAAGATCTGGATATAGATCTTATCTGCCCTGGTCATGGTCCAGTTTTAAGAGAAGATCCATGGAAGATAGTTTCTTTGTATAAAGAGTGGAGTACTCCTCCAGCTCCTAAAGAAATAAAAAAAATTACAATTTCTTATGTATCAGCCTATGGATATACAGAGCAGCTAGCTAACAAAATATCTGAAGGAATTCAATCCGTAGGTAAATTTGATATTAAGTTATATAATGTTATTCATAATGATTTAAAAGATATAGTAAAAGATATTTCTGATTCTGAAGGTATTTTATTTGGTTCACCAACAATAGTTGGAGAATTGCTCGAACCAATCAGAGATGTTTTAGCTAAACTTAATCCTGTAATTCACGGTGGAAAATTTGCAGGAGCATTTGGTTCATATGGTTGGAGTGGTGAAGCAGTTCCTAGAATGGAAGCTCGTTTAAAGGAATTAAAAATGAAAATATACACTCCTGGCTTAAAGATACTATTTAAACCATCTCCTGAAGACCTGAAAAAAGCCTTCGAGTTTGGTGTTGGATTTGCTCAAACTATTATGGATAAAGAAGTTAAAAAAGGAGCTTTAGTTTAATATATAGCTTAATCAAATAATTCCTGGGGATAAACCCCCAGGAATTATTTGATTTCATCCAAAACCGCTTCTTTTTCTTGTTGTCTTCTTTGCAAAAACTTAAAATCTTCTGCGATAACTTCTGCTATGTATTTTTTGTTTCCTTCTTTATCTTCATAACTTCCTGTTCTTAAGCGGCCACTTAATGTTAGCATAGTTCCTTTTTTTCCATACTCACAAATTACTTCTGCTTTTCTTCCCCACATTACTACAGGGATTAAGTCTGATTTTCTAGTTCCATCTGATGCTTTAAAATTTCTTTCTACAGCTATAATAAATTTAGTAAATACTTTTTCCGTCTCTTCTAGTACTCTAAGTTCAGGGTCTTTAATTATTTTTCCCATTAAAACTATTTTAT
>RCUS01001336.1_pt1 | contig 13106 bp, 12 predicted proteins | sample 2166221 | NCBI WGS metagenome assembly RCUS01 (sample SAMN09932758, study PRJNA488358) | compost metagenome | isolation source: compost soil in cyclohexanecarboxylic | place: Germany: Experimental Botanical Garden | reverse complement strand
TCTGCCGCGTTGCGGGCAGAAGTGGACAGGTCGGTGGCTACCAGTACGTGGTTCAACGGGCTCATGTGGGGCTCCTTATGCAATGCTGTGCACAGGGATCGATGGCGTTGGCCGGTTTCGATCCATTCCTTGCTTGCCGCCATCGTCTCGCGAACCAGGCCTGGCGGCTTGATTTGGGTCAAAGGAGTGGGGGAGGCGAGGCAGGTGCCTGAAGAGCCCCCTATGTTGATCTCAAGTACCGATAAAGCGTCTGCCGACTGATATCAAAATCACGCGCCAATTTAGATTTACTTTCTCCAGCGCGGGCGCGGTCAATTAAACTTACAACCTGATTGTCAGACAGTTTTTTCTTGCGACCTTTGTATAACCCACGGATCTTTGCGGCAGCAATGCCTGTCGCCTGTTTTTCCCTCGCTGCAGCGCGCTCGAACTCTGCCAGCGCCTCCATTACTGCAATGATGGGCTCCACAACTTCAAGACAGTCATGGCGGAAAATCAGGTTTTCGTTCAAGAACTCCAGGGTTACCTGCTTTTCAATCAGCCGGCGAATGAGGGTGCACAGCTGCTCGGTACTGGAACTGAGCGATGCCATGCTGTCCACTACCACAGTATCCCCGCACTGTATGTAGCGAATTAGCTTTTCAAGGCCTGCGCGATTCGCGGCATCGTCTGCAGTTTCATCGAAAAACACGGCGTCAAATACATCATGGCGGGTTGATTTCTCTACGCTGTCCTCGGGTTCTTGTAGAGAGAGCCGGAAATATTTGATGCGATGCAATCTCATGGTGCCTCCTTGGCAATACTTGTACACCGTCGTTCCAGACTTGTACAAACTGTAACTAAATCAATAAATTCTTACACATGCCTGTAACACTGAGTCCACCCAAAATACACAGTTGCAAAGAATTTGGCTTGTCTTATCATTTTGAAGCTTGGAATGAGTCTAACAAATTTTTCGGCAAGCAGTCGATTTCGTGTTTATTGAATAACGCGCATGCATTCATGCAGTGAATTTGAATGCCTGCTGTTTGATAGCTCAAGCAATTGATTTAACCCGCTTGATGAGGCTGGTAATTATCCGGCGCACGCAGAGGATGCAGTGATGAAGGTCATGGAAAAAACCATCGAAACGGATCACCCAAATACCGATCAGGAAAAGATTGCTACTGTCACCCGGAGCATTACCGAGCACGGAAACTACCTACGCAAGCGCTATCCGATCTTGCAGCATCAGAATGCGCTGGGTGCGAGTGTCATGGTGTTTTCCCTGGCAGGGATGGTCGTCACCGGAGGGCTCTACCTAACGGGCTATATCCCCGCATGGATGTGCATTTTGATCAATGCGCTGCTGACATCGTTCATTCATGAAATCGAACATGACTTGATTCATCGCCTTTATTTCAGAAAACAGCCGCTGGCCCATAATGCCATGATGTTTTTTTGCTGGCTGGCTCGGCCGGGAATGCCCAGCCCCTGGCTAAGGCGCAATCTGCATTTTCATCACCATAAGGAGTCCGGAACTGATACGGATGTCGAGGCATGGATCACGACCAGTGGCAACCCCTGGGGAATACTGCGGTTGTTGAAACTGATGGATGGGTTTGTATTTGGTTTTCTAAACGCGGTTTTTGCGCCGGGATGGCGGCAAAAGGTAAGATTGTTAGGCAAGATCATTCGGCTCAATACACCGTTCGGGCTTTTGTATTGGGGGTGCTGGTATGTGTTCCTCGGCTACCATCTGTATGTGGGCTTTGGATCAATCATCGGGGCGGAGGTCCACAGTAGTGCTGCGACATTGGCGTTAATGGATGTCGTCAATAGCGCAGTGGTTATACTTATCGCTCCAAACATGATACGGCAGTTCTGCCTGTTTTTTATAAGTTCCAATATGCACTATTACGGCGATGTTGCCCCGCGTAATGCGTTGCAGCAAACCCAGGTAATGAACGCTTGGTGGTTGTGGCCGTTTCAGCTGTTTTGTTTCAACTTCGGTAGCACTCACAGTATTCACCACTTCGTTGTGAGAGACCCGTTCTATCTTCGTCAGATGACCGCACCTTATGCGCATAAAGTCATGGCGGAGGCCGGTGTCAGGTTCAATGACTTCGGTACCTACAAACGAGCGAACCGTTTTTCCATGGGGCACTCTCAAACTCGCTCGCGGGGGTGAATTCCCCGATAAACATGATCTGTTGATAGGTGGAGCCCGGTCTGCCAGGCGGCGGGATCTTTCTTGTCGCCTGGCAGGCTTGCTAACGGTCAAGTTAGGCAAGTAGCAAGGGCTGCACTGCAAATACGAGGAGTCTTAGGTATGAAAGCGCAAGGGATGTGTGCGAAGCCGTTCGAAGCGGTCAAGCAGGCCTTCGAGGACATGTTTGACGATCCGCAGGAGCGTGGCGCCGGGCTCTGCGTGCAGGTAGGCGGAGAGATGGTTGTCGACCTGTGGGCCGGTATGGCGGATCAAGAGGGCACCAGGCCTTGGACGCGGGATACGCTGGCCAACACTTTTTGCGTTGTAAAACCCTATGTCGCGGTGGCCGTTCTGATGTTGGTCGAGGAGGGCAAGCTGGAGCTGGATGCGCCGGTGGCCCGTTACTGGCCTGAGTTCGCCCAGAACGGCAAAGCCAAGGTCACCTTGCGTCAGGTGATGAACCACACCGCGGGCCTGCCGGCGCTGCGAGCACCCGACCATAACGCCATGATGTATGACTGGGAGCATATGCTGCGGGTACTGGAAGCCGAGCCGCTCTGGTGGGAGCCGGGAACAGACCTGGGGTACGGCACCACTACCTTTGGCTGGATTCTCGGTGAGTTGATTCGTCGGGTAGACGGACGAGACCCCTGTGCCTTTATCCACGAAAAGATTCTGGACCCCCATGACCTCGACGTTCACCTCGGTGTGGACGAAAAACACTTTCATCGTATCGCGCGTTTCGACAGTGCCATCGGGCGAGTCGGTGATCCTTACTCGCAAGCGCTGCGCACAGTGCTAAAAAGCGAGCCAGCGCATATCGCGACATTCGCCTTCACCAACCCCGGAATGGTGCCCAGACGAACCAGCGACCCTCGCTGGTGGGCCTATCGGCAACCGGCTGTGTGTGGACATGGCACGGCTCACGGCCTGGCCGGTTTCTATAGTGCATTGCTGGCGGGAAACTTTATCGGTCGCGAACTGCTCAGTGAGTTCACTCGAGAGCACAGTCATGGCATGGACCGGGTATGGATGCGGCCCATGCGTTATGGATTAGGCTGCATGCTGGAACAGCAAGTCGACCCGACGGCTTCCCACGCAATGGGCCCAGACACCTTTGGGCATATCGGCCTTGGCGGTCCGATAAGTTTCGCCGATCCCGAAAGGCACGTGAGCTTTGGTTTTGTCACCACGACCTCGGGCAGCCATACGATGATTGACCCCCGTCCTGGCCTGCTGTCATCGCTTGTCTATGCGGCGCTTTGAGCGAGTAATCCTTCATGCAGGGTGGGTGCATGAGCGGGCCGCATCGGCGGCCCAGGACAATCGCAGGCGATCACTCACCGGCGCGGACGAAGGCGCCCCGCGCACAATTTGCAGCAATGGTGGGAGAGTAACGTGGTGGGTGGGTAGAGCAAGGGATATGGACTTGGAGGGTTACGATGGAGTTGGCCATCAACTTGAAGCGGGGGTGTATCAAGCTTCCGTGGGGGCTGGCTTGTCCTGTGATTGCAATCGATCTTGTGCCGGTGCGTTGTGGGGCAAATCGTCGGCGTTGAGGAGGTGAGTACCAGGAGCTGATCTTGGGCGAAAGCGGATGCATTCGGATGGCTGCTTTCGACCCAAAGCTGCCGGTGTATGGCGTCCAGGTGGGAGCGGGCTTGCCCCGCGATTCTGACTCTGAAAATTGACTGTCATGCTGCCATGAGCCTATCGCGGGACAAGCCCGCTACCACCGTCTGAAGGCCGCTTCTGGCCGATTGCAGCCTATTGAGACAGGCTAAACCCAATTTTATGGTTTGCGGACGATCACGCCACTACGAAGCAGACATACCAAGCCTGCGACAGCGAGAGTGTCGCGAGATCAAGCGCAAGGGCCCGCTATTTGATCTGCACAATGACCGGACCTTCCGTTACGATCGGCGGTTCCGCGTGAATATCTAGCGCATTTTTCTGAATCCAGTCACGTGCAACTTTCAAGCTCGCATCGCTGCCGACTTTGTCCGTGCAGACAGTCACCGACGTACCGCCATCACCCGTATTCAGAAGCGTGTAGCTGACCAGCCCTGGCACTGTCCGCAGGGTAGCTTCGACGTCGGCTTTGCGCTCTTCCAAAAGCTCGAAAAGCTGCTTCGCTCCAGCACCTAGGTAGGTTCTGATAACCGCATACATGTTCGTCTCCTTTGGGGCGCCGCCTCGATGCTAATTTCCAGGTCCACTGATGGCCGCTTTCAGCCAAGTTTCAATTCGCCCCGGTTTATTAAGCTTAGCCACACGCCAACGACAAACGAAACGCAACGACCACCGGCTGCTTCTGGCCGATAGCTGCCTTTTGCGATAGCCAGATATCGGCCAACCGAGAAGCCACGCAACCCGTTAGCCCATTACTCAGTTTGAGGGACAAGTATTGCGCTGACAGACATCCGCGCCTTACCTCCATTGCCATCGGTTTTCCCCTTGCATTAAAATAAAATACCATCGAAAAAACCGATATCCCTTCATGCGCTACTCCCCAGAAGCCCTCCAAGCCTTCGTAGAAGCCGCCGCCCTAGGCTCCTTCTCCGCCGCTGCCCGCAAACTGCGCAAAAGCCAATCCACCATCAGCGCCGCAATCGCCAACCTCGAAGCCGACCTCGGCGTCACCTTGTTCGACCGCCAGGCCCGTCAACCCATACTCACCGAAGCCGGCCGCAAGGTGCTCGGCCATGTACAGGAGATCCTCGCCGCCAGCGAACGCCTGGACCAGCTGAGCATCCGCCTGGCGGACAAGGTCGAGCCGCGGCTGACCATCGTGTTTTCCGACATGCACCAGCTCAACCCGGACAACCGGGTGATGCAGTTGTTCGAGCAGCGCTATCAGGACATCGAGCTGGAATGCATGATCGCCGAGGCCGGCGATGTGCTGAACCTGCTGCAGAGCGGCCGCGCACACTTGGGCATGCTCGCCGCGCAACCCGGCTACCCGCCGGATGTGGCCGCTACGCGGCTGGCGGCGCAGGCGCAGATGGGGATTTTTGTGGCGAGCAGTCACCCGCTGGCGCAGCTTGCGCAGCCGACTCAGGCGCACTTGGTCGGGCATCGGCAGTTGTACTTGAATACCTACACCGACAGTGTGAACAAACCCCAGGGGCGGGTGTGGTCGGCGCCGGATTATCTGATGCTGCTGGAGATGACCGAGGAGGGCTTTGGCTGGGCCGAGTTGCCCCACGGTCTGGTCAGGCAGTACGGCCATGGCCAGCTCACCGAGCTGAAGCTGCGCGGCTGGCCGCGGCCAATCGCGGTGGATGTGGCCTGGTCGAAGCTGACCCCGCCGGGGCCGGCGGGGTTGTGGTTGCTCGATCGGTTGCTGGAAAGCAGCTAGGCGCGGGCGCCGGCCCGTTCCAACAGCACCTGCATTTCCTTGTAACCCCGCTGCCGCGCATGCTGCAGCGGCGTCACGCCTTCACCATCGGCCAGGTTCACATCCGCCCCGGCCTTGATCAGCTCGCGCACGATCTCGACATGCCGCTGGCCGCCGTCGCCGAGGATGATGGCCTCGAGCAGGGCGGTCCAGTGCAGTTTGTTGACGTGATCAACCGCCACACCTGCGGCGATCAGCAGGCGCACGGTGTCGACGTGGCCGCGTTCGGCTGCCGGTATCAGCGCGGTGCCGCCGTAGCGGTTGGTGCTGGTGAGGTCGGCGCCGTGGGCCAGGGTCAGTGTGAGGATGTCGTTGTGGCCACGGGCACCGGCGTACAGGTAGGGGCTGTCTTCGATGGAGTCCTTGGCGTTGACGTCGGCACCGGCGTCGATCAGTACCTTGGCGGCTTCGACCTGGTTGTTGTGGGTGGCCAGCAACAGTGGGGTGCGACCCATTTTGTCGCGGGCTTCACGGTTCGCGCCCTGGTCGAGCAGGCTGCGCACCTGTGCGGCCTGGCCTTGTTCGGCTGCGCTGCGCAGTTGGCTTTCGAGGGTGCCGCCGTCGGCGCTGGCGGTCAGCGAGGTGAGCATGGCAAATACCACGGCAAGGTGAGTGGACAGGCGTTCAAGGAGCATGGCAGTACCTCCTGGTGGGCGATTGCTCGCAAGGTCGGGCCATGTTAAAAGTCGGGCTCCTTATTTAGAAGTTAAATAAAAGCATGTCTGTCAGTGAAAAATCGAATAGGCCGCTGTTCGACCTCGACCTGTTGCGGGCGGTGGTGATGGTCAGCGACTGCGGCAGCTTTACCACGGCGGCGGCGCGCCTGCACTCGACCCAGTCGACGGTCAGCCAGAAGGTCCGCCGGCTGGAGGAGATGGTCGGGCACAAGCTGCTCGAGCGCGGCAACCGCGACGTGCTGCCCACTGACGCCGGGCAGACGCTGCTCGGCTACGCCAGGCAGATGCTGGCCTACAACGATGAAATGCTCGAGGCGATGTCGGGCGCGACGGTGGCGGTGACCGTGCGCCTGGGCGTGCCGGAAGACTTTGCCGCCGGGCGCACCACCCATCTGCTCTCGACCTTCAACCGCAAGCATCCGCAGGTCAAGCTGGAGGTCACCAGTGGCCTGTGCCGCGACCTCAGCGCCAGTTACGACAACGGCGAGCTCGACCTGATCCTGCTCAAGCAGCGACGCAACAGCCGTGAGGCGGTGGCCTGCTGGCCGGAGAAGCTGCAATGGATCGACAGCGCGAAAAACCCCGCCTTCGACCAGGACCCGGTGCCGCTGGTGACCTTCCCGCCCCGTGGCCTGTACCGCGACGACATGATCGGCGCCATCGAGCGCATGGGCCGCCGCTGGCGCATCAGTTTCACCAGCTCCAGCCTCAGCGGCCTGCAGGCGGCGGTGGCCAACGGCATGGGCATCAGCCTGCTGCCGCTGCGCGCGGTCACCGCCGAGCATTTGCAGCTGACCTCGGCCCACGGCCTGCCGTCGATCGATGCCATGGAGGTGGCGATCATTCATCGGCCGACCGCCGACGCCATGGTCAAGGAACTGGCCGCGGAGCTGGCGCGTACCCTGGCGAGCGAGTAACAGCAGCGTCGCTCTGCTGTACCTGTAGCATCGCTACAGCGTACCTGCAGGCTGCTCGCTCTGCAGCCATCTAGCAGGCTGGTACAGGTGCACGCGATTACGGCCCTGGTGCTTGGCGGCATACAGGGCGTTGTCGGCCTTGGACAGCAAGCGCGAAAGGTCGTGTTCGCCAGGGCCGCTGGCGCCGACGATGCCGATGCTGACGCTGAGGAATCCCGGTTCCAGCATCGGTAGCGCGTAGAAGCTTTCACAGATGCGTTGCGCTACCTGCTGCGCCGTCTGCGCGTCGGTATTGGCCAGCAGGCAGGCGAACTCTTCACCGCCGATACGGGCGAAGACATCCTCCTGACGCACGCTGTTGCGGGTGATCTGGGCGAAGGCGATCAGCGCCTGGTCGCCGGTCTGGTGGCCGTGGGTATCGTTGAGGCGCTTGAAGTGATCGAGGTCGCACAGCAGCAAAGCCACCGGCTCGCCACGGCGGGCGCAGTCGGCCAACAGCTTTTCGCCACGGGACATGAAGGCGCGGCGGTTGCCGACGCCGGTCAACGGGTCGGCATAGGCGGCGGCCTTGAATTTCAGCTCGGTGCGCTCGCGGACCATGGCCAGGGTCACGTAGGCGATGCCGATGGCGTAGAGCATCGACTCAAAGAGCATGAACGAGAAGAAACCGGTGCCGCGGCCGTTGCTGGTGATCGCCTGGTCCAGCGACACGCCGTGGTCGGCAACGGTACGCACGCAGTAGAAACCGGTGTGCACCAGCATCAGCAGCAGCGCTGGCAGGTAGGAGACTTCAAGCTGCTGGCGGCTGCGCCACAGTTCAAAGATCGACAGGCCGCCATACGTCGCCGCCAGCATCGAATACACCGTCACCCGCAGGCCCAGGTCGTCGTAGAAACCCGGCATCAGCCCCCACAGCGACCAGAACAGTGCGCCGGCCAGGATCCCCGGCAGGTGCGGCGGGCGGCCGGTAAACACACGCATGGCGGTCCAGTTCAGCGCCGCGCCGAGCAGCAGGACAATGTTGCCCAGCACCAGGGCGATAAAGTCGGGGGTCAGGCCGCGCAGGCTGATCAGGGTCACGCCGCAGGCGGCGAGCAGGAGCATGCTGCCCAGGTAGCCGAGGGTCCGCTCGCGTACGCCGCGGCTCCAGGCATGCAGGGTCAGCAGGCCCATCAGGGCAAAGATGAAAATGGCCACCAGCAACAGGGTCGGGATGCTCAGCAGCAAGGGTATCGCTCTCCGCTCATGGCCGGGTGGCCAACCGGCCAGCGCCGGTTTTCAGCGGCATGCTAGCCGAGCAGGTGCCACTTTGCCAGCCGTTCGCTGCCTTCAGGACAGGCTTCGGTTATGCTGCTGGCCGATCCTCAATCGGCGGACCACCCATGCCCAGACTGCCTTCGCTGACCGCCTTGCGCACCTTCGAGTGCGCCGCCCGCCACGGTCATTTCGGCCGCGCCGCCGCCGAGCTGTGCGTCACCGACAGCGCCGTAAGCCATCAGATTCGCCAGCTCGAAGAGCAACTGGGCGTTGCGCTGTTCGTCCGCGAAGGCCGCCAGGTGCGCCTGACCAGCGAGGCGGGGCGCCTGCTCCAGCATTTGCAGCAGGCCTTCGAGCTGATCGGCAAGGCCTGCGACGAGCTGCGCGACCCGGCCTCCCAGGCGGTGCTGCGCCTGGCCGTGACCGCCGAGCTTGCGCAAAAGTGGCTGGTGGCGCGCCTGGCCGATTTCAGCAGCCGCTACCCGCATATCACCCTGCACCTGCACGAGCAGCCGATCGATGCCGGGGCGCCGGCCGCCGATATCGACCTGGCGATCACCTATGGCACCAGTTCGGTGGATGCCAGCACCCACTTCGTCCGGCCCTTGCCGCTGTTGCAGTTCTTTCCGGTGTGCAGCCCCGGGCTGTTCAACCTCGGCGGCCTCAAGCGCCCGCGCGACCTGGTGCGCCACTGCCTGCTGCACGACGACCAGGACGGCAAGACCTGGACCGCCTGGCTCGCCACCCACGCCGAGGATGCCCAGCCCGGGCGCCAGCTGTACTTCCCTCATGCAGCTTTGGCCCTTGAGGCGGCGGCCTTGGGGCAGGGCGTGGCCATGGGCGACAACCTGACCTGCCAGGCCGACCTGGTCAGTGGCCGCCTGGTGCGACCGTTCAACGCCAGCGTCACCGCGCTGGGGCAATACGCGCTGGTGTGCGAACGCCTGCGCCTGGAGCGCGGCGCGGTGGCCGATTTCATAGAATGGTTCACCACTCAGATCGCCGAACCGTGAATTGAATTCATCAATCGCTTAGATTTCATCGTTGGAAGCCTCGGCCCGGGCGGCGTAGCGTGCAGCTATCCCCACCCACCGCAGAGGTTGCTCATGGCGCGTTCACTTACCACCACTCCCAAGGCCGATGGTTTCCGCCTGCCCGGCGAATTCGAGCACAAGGCCGGTTGCTGGCTGGGCTGGCCGGAGCGCCCGGACGTCTGGCGCAACGGCGCAAAGCCTGCGCAGAAAGTCTGGGTCGAGATCGTCAGCGCCATCGCCTCCAGCGAGCCGGTCACCGTCTGCGCCTCCGCCGCCCAGTACGCCAACGCCCGGCGCCTGCTGCCGCCGCAGGTGCGGGTGGTGGAAATGACCTGCAACGACACCTGGTTCCGCGACAGCGGCGCGGTGTTCGTGGTCAACGATGCCCGCGGCGAAGTGCGCGGCGTCGACTTCGAGTTCAACGCCTACGGCGGGCTGGATGGCGGTCTGTACTACCCCTGGGACAAGGACGACCAGATCGCCCAGAAGATCCTCGAAATCGAGAACCTCGACCGCTACCGTGCGCCGCTGATCGCCGAACTCGGCGGAATCCAGAGCGACGGCCAGGGCAGCCTGCTGACCACCGAACAGTGCCTGCTCAACCGCAACCGCAACGCCCACCTGGGCAAGGCTGAAGTGACCCGCCGCCTGGAGGATTACCTCGGCGCCGAGCAGGTGATCTGGCTGCCGCGCGGCTGCAAGTTCGACGAAACCGACGGCCACGTCGACGACCTGGCCTGCTTCGTACGCCCCGGCGAAGTGGTGCTGCAATGGACCGACAACCGTGACGACCCGCAGTGGGAAATCTACCAGGAGGCCTACGACATCCTGCGCAGCACCCGCGACAGCCGCGGCCGCGAGCTCAAGGTGCACAAGCTGCCGCAGCCGGATGTACTGGAATGGACCGCCGAAGAAGCCGCCGGCCTCGACCAGGTTGACGGCACCCACCTGCGCCAGGCCGGGACCAGGATCTGCGCGTCGTACATCAACTACTACGCCGGCAACTCGGCGATCGTCGTGCCGCTGTTTGGCGACCGTAACGACCAGGTGGCCCAGGCGACCCTGGCCGAGCTGTTCCCTGGCCATCGCATCATCGGCATCGACAACTCGCGGGAGATTCTGCTCGGCGGTGGCAACGTTGCCTGCATCACCATGCCGCAATACGCCGGAGCAAAAATCTCATGAGCCTGCGCGCCTGTGGCCTGGCCGTAGCGCTGGCGTGCGGTATGACGCAGGCGCTGGCTGCCAGCAATGAGCAGCCGACGGTCAACCTGTACATCTGGGGCGAGTACCTGGCCCCGGATACCCTGAGCAACTTCGAAAAAAGCACCGGTATCCGCGTGGTGGCCGACCACTTCGACTCGCTGGAAACCGTGGAGACCAAACTGCTGACCGGGCGCAGCGGCTACGACCTGGTGCTGACCGCCGGCCAGCACCTGTCGCGGGCGATCAGCAGCGGCGCCCTGCAGCCGCTGGACAAAGCCCGCCTGCCGCACCTGGCCGGCATCGGCGAGGAGTTCCGCCAGCACATGGCGGTGTACGACCCGGGCAATCGCTATGCCGGCACCTATGCCTGGGGCACCACCGGCTTCGGTTACCAGCAGCAGGCTTTGGCGGCGCGCCTGCCCGAGGCGCCGACCGACAGCTGGGCGATGCTGTTCGAGCCCGAGGTGGTGTCGAAGTTTGCCAGTTGCGGGGTAAGTCTGCTCAACGACCCCAACGAGGTGTTCGCCGCCGCCATGCGCTACCTGGGCCTGGACATCAACCAGCAGCGCGTCGAGGACCTGCGCCAGGCCGAGGCCCTGTTGCAGAAGGTGCGGCCGTACATCCGCTACTTCGACAACGACCGCAACATCAACGACCTGGCCAATGGAGAGACCTGCCTGGCGATGTCGTGGAACGGCAACGTCGCCATCGCCCAAAACCAGGCGCGCCAGGCCAACAAGGCCATCGACCTGACCTTCAGCATCCCCCGCGAGGGCACGCTGATCTGGCTCGATGCCCTGGTGATCCCCAAGGACGCGCCGCACTCGGAAGCTGCCCTGGCCTTGATGGACTACCTGATGCGCCCGGAGGTGATCGCGCCGATCACCGACAATATCCAGTACGCCAATGCCATCACTGCGGCCGATGCCCTGGTCGATCCGGCGATACGCAACGCTCCCGGCACCTATCCGCCCGCCGAGGTGCGGGCGCGCCTGTACAGCAAGAACGACAACAGCAAAGCCTTCAACCGCGAGCTGACCCGCGCCTTCAGCCGGCTCAAATCGGGGACCTGAAGCACGCCAAGATGCGCGGGTGCGCCACATTGTTGCGCCCGCGCGTCGCGGCGATTGTGGCACTTGCCGGCGTGCGGTATGAGTAGCCCACTCCCGCCGCCCAAGAGCGGGAGATCACAAGGAACGCCCCGAATGCCTCAGCTCAAGAACGCGATCTCCCTGGCCTTGCTGTTGCTGGCCACGCCCCTGGTCCATGCGCAGACCGCCAACCCCGAAGCCGCCGTGCGCTCCAACCTGCTGGTCGATGCGGTGGCATGGCGCCAGACCGCGGCGGAATTCCGCGCGCTGTACTACCAGGGTTTCAACGTCGCCAAGGCGCGTCTGGACCAGGCCCTGGCCAACCAGAAACCCGGCGACAAGAAACCTGCGATCATCAGCGATATCGACGACACCATCCTCAGCAGCAACACCTACTGGGGCTTTCTGATCGGCCAGGACAAGGAGTTTTTCGATGATGCGGTGTGGGACCGCTGGGTCGCCGCCAATGGCCCGACCCTGACCCCGGGGGCGCTGGAGTTTCTTGAGTATGCCAAGTCCCGTGGCGTGGAGATCTTCTACGTCTCGAGCCGCGACCAGGGCGACAAGACCTACGAGTACGCGCTCAACAACCTGCGCGCGCTCAAGGTGCCGTACGCCGACGAAGCCCACGTGACCATCCTGCGCGAAAGCTCGAACAAGGAGCCGGCCCAGCACAAGATCGCCGAGCAGTACAACGTGCTGCTGATGCTCGGTGACAACCTCAACGATTTCGAGCGCAGCTTCTATGTCGACAACGTCGACCAGCGTGCCCAGCTGGTCGACGCCAGCCGCAGCAAGTTCGGCGGCCAGTACATCATCTTCCCCAACCCCACCGACGGCCATTGGCTCAAGGCGATTTTTGGCGAGTCGGAGCCCGCCGATACTCCGGCCAACCGGGCGAAATTCCGCGAGGCAGCAGAGCAGGGCGCCTGGAAACCGGCCAGCTGATTCACCGAAGCCATAAACAAAAAATCCCGCAGGCCGTGTGGCCTGCGGGATTTTTCATGCAACCGTGAAACTTAGCGCTGCGGGTTGAGCACCAGGTTCATGTGACGGTTTACATCTTTGTACAGCAGGTAGCGGAACGGGCCCGGGCCGCCGGAGTAGCAGGCTTGCGGGCAGAAGGCGCGCAGCCACATGAAGTCGCCGGCTTCCACCTCGACCCAGTCCTGGTTCAGGCGGTAAACGGCTTTACCTTCGAGCACGTACAGGCCGTGTTCCATGACGTGGGTTTCAGCGAACGGAATCACGCCGCCCGGCTGGAAGGTCACGATGTTGACGTGCATGTCGTGGCGCATGTCGGCCATGTCGACGAAGCGGGTGGTGACCCAGC
>RCUS01001323.1_pt1 | contig 13190 bp, 12 predicted proteins | sample 2166221 | NCBI WGS metagenome assembly RCUS01 (sample SAMN09932758, study PRJNA488358) | compost metagenome | isolation source: compost soil in cyclohexanecarboxylic | place: Germany: Experimental Botanical Garden | reverse complement strand
ATAGTACTCCTAATATCAGGACATGCATATTACGAATTAACTAAAGAAAAGTTAAGCATTAATACAACAGTAATTATATTATTTATAACTTTAGCTTCTGTTATAACAGCTGTTAGAGTAAATAGAAAAAACACAAAATACTTTTTGATAGGTTTGTCAGTAATTTCATTAATTATTTATGCACTTTGGAACTTCTATGCAAAGACTACTCCTATTAGTGATTATCAAATACTTTTGGAAGGTGCAAATAAGATTATTGATGGAACTTTTAAACAGGAAAGTTTCGATAAAACCAATTATTTTTATTTTTATAATTTTCAAATTGGATATACTTCCTATCTTGCATTAATAACCAAAATATTTGGAGACAAACTTATATTTTTTAAAATATTAGAATGGATATATCTTATAGTAACTTCCATAATGATTTATAAGATTTGTGAAGATAGATATACAAAAGATATTGGAGCTATAGCTGCTACACTATATTCTTTATATATTCCTAATATAATGGGATCTTCGGTTATAAACAACCAGCATATAAGTGGAGCATTAATGGTAACATCTTTATATTTTATTCTAAAAAATGATAAAAAGTCAGCAGCAATTGGAGGAGTATTTTTAGGATTAATGCAGATATTTAGGCCAATAGCTATAATTGTTATCATTGGAGTGGCTATTACCTATGTATGCAAAGTATTTAGTAAAACTATGTATTTAGAAATACTAGGTATTTTGGTAATCTACATACTTTGTTTTACTATGGTGGTTAAATTAGTTGATTTTGCTTTTGTTAAGACAGAGATAGCACCAAAGGCTATAAGTCAAAGTAATGCAAAGTATTTTAAATTTGTATTAGGTCTTACAGATGAAGGGGTTTATAAGATTCCTACAGAAAGTGCTAGGAAAACACAAGTTTACTTTGATTTAGAGAGATTAAATTTTGATTATGATGCTTATAATAAGGAATGTCTTAAGGTAATAAAAAATTCTATAACAAATTATAAAGAAACTTTTCCATTCATAAAAACTAAAATGTATGACTTCTTAGGAAAGAGGGACAATCAGTATTCTTTTTCTCTCTCTGAAGAAAAAATTACTGATAATACCTTTAGGCTTTCAGAAATAGGTAATCTACAATATTTATTTCTGATAATAGGAGCGCTTGGAGCTCTTTTAGGTAAATTTAAAAGAAATAACAAAGAAATAGATGTTGTATGTCTTTTATTTATTGGATTTACATTAGTGCATATTTTTATAGAAACTCAAACTAGATATAGATACGAGATGTATATATTATTAGCTATTTTAGCAGGTGAATTTATATCTAGGTTTATGAAGAAAACTAAATCTGTGTTGTAAGGAGAGAAAATTTATGAGGATTGGAATTGTTGGATTAGGAGATATAGCTAAAAAAGCATATCTACCAGTACTTAGTGAAAAAGAGGATATAGAATTAGTTCTTTGTACTAGAAATAAAACTACTTTAGAAAATCTTTCAACTAAATATAGAATAAATGAGTATGTACAGACAGTTGATGAACTTATAAATAAAAAAGTTCAAGCTGTTTTTGTTAGCACTGCTACGGAAGCTCATTTTGAAGTAGCTAAAAAGCTTATTGAAAATGGAATAAATGTTTATATAGATAAACCTATTTCTTTAAATTTTAAAGAAACAGAGGAGATAGCTAAGTTAGCTGAGAAAAATAAAGTTATAGCTATGGTAGGCTTTAATAGAAGATTTTCTCCTATGTTTAGTAAGTTAAAGGAATATGGTAGAGCAGATATAATAATAATTCAAAAGAATAGATTTTGTCTTCCTGATGATACAAGAAGATTTATTGTGGAGGATTTTGTTCACGTTGTGGATACTTTAAGGTTTTTATTAGATAGAGAGGTTAAGGAATTAGAGGTTAGATATTTAAAGAAAGAAGGAATGCTTCACAATGTAGTAATTCAATTGATTGGGGAAGGATGTACAGCTATAGGGATAATGAACAGAAACAATGGAATTACTGAAGAAATAGTAGAATACATGACTGCTGGGAATAAATATATAGTAGATAATTTTGTAGAGACTTGGCATTTACATGATAAGAATAAAAGCCTATCTAAGTTTGGTGATTGGGAACCAACGTTATATAAAAGGGGATTTTATCAAATAGCAGATCATTTTATAGATTGTGTGAAAAATAATAAGATCCCGAGTCCATCTATAAAAGATTCACTTATAACCCATGAGATATGTGAAAAGATTGTGATGAAAATAGGAGAGGACAATAAGCATTAGAAATTTTTATCCACATCATTAATAAAACCTATTTTACTTATAAAAGGGTAAAGAGTATACTTTGTTTGTATTGTAAACAGTATTAAGAGGTGGATTATATGGATAAATTAAATAGTGAATTATTAGAAGAAATTAAGGATTTTAAAGAGGTAGGATATAAGTTTTTAAATGGAGAAATGAATAAAGCAGATTTTAAAAAGGCTTCAGGTGGTATGGGGGTTTACGCCCATAGAAGTGGAAAGGAATTTATGATTAGGCTTAGAATTATGTCAGGTATAGCTTCTAAAGAGCAGCTTAAGTTAGTTTATGATTTTGCAAATAAATATGATTTAGAAGGGATTCACCTTACAACTAGGCAGGCTATACAATTACATGGACTTGATATAGATGGTATATGTGAAGTAATGGTTGAGGCTTTAGAGAATGGAATTTATACAAGAGGAGCAGGGGGAAGTTTTCCAAGAAATGTAGCGATTTCTCCTTTATCTGGTGTAGATGTAGATGAAGCTTTTGATGTAACTCCTTATGCTATGGCTGTTAATAAACATTTTATGAAGAAAATTACTAGCTATAAATTACCTAGAAAGCTTAAGGTTGCTTTTTCCAGCAGTGATAAAGATGCTTCACATGCAACAGTTACAGATCAAGGTTTTTTGGCAGTTAAAGTAGATGGTAAGGAATATTTTAAAGTGTATATAGGTGGAGGATTAGGAAGAAATCCAAAGCTTGGAGTAGAACTTGGAGAACTAATAGAACCAAAAGATATTTTATATCATGTTGAGGCTATAACTAATTTATTTATGGCTGAAGGAGATTATAAAAATCATGGAAAAGCTCGTATCAGATACATTTTAGACAGAATGGGTAAAGATGATTTTATAAAGTGTTATAAAAAACATTTAGAAGAAGTTAAGAAAGCTGAGAACTTGCCTTTAGACTTGGAGATAAAAGATATAACAAAAGAAGGTAAGGAAATTACAATAAATAATAAGAGAATTATATCTCAAAAACAAAAAGGCTTATATAGCGTATACTTCCATCCAGTAGGAGGACAGCTAAAATTATCTGTGTTAAAAACTCTTATAGATGAAATAGAAAATATGGATGATGTTGAAATAAGACTTACCATGGAGGAAGGTTTATATATAAGAAACTTAAATGGGGAAGAAGCTGAAAAAATAGTCAGTCTTACAGAGGGGTTAGGTGGAGAAACAAGATTAGAACAATCTGTTGCTTGCATTGGTACACCTATCTGTCAAATGGGAGTTTTAAATGGACAAAAAACTCTAAACGAGATGATAGATATGTTTAGGGCTGAAGGTATAAAGGAAGATTTGCTTCCAAGAGTACATATTTCAGGATGCCCTAATTCCTGTGGAGTTCATGAAGTTGGGAATATAGGTTTTTGCGGAAAGATGAAAAGAGTTTTAGATGGACCTAAAAATGTTTTTGAACTTCACATTAAAGGTGAACTAGGTGAAGGTAAAACTAGAATAGGTGACTATTATGGGGACATACTTCAAGATAAGGTACCAGAATTTTTATTAGAATTAGCTAAGACTGTTAAGATTAATGGGACAGAATTTGAAGCCTTTATTACAGAAAGTGAAGATGAATTTAAGCAAGTGTTAAATAAGTTTTTAGTGTAGGAAAGTATTTGTATAAGTTTGCTTTTTGAGATATAATTTCATTAACAGAATAACAAGAGAAGTTATGGTATTTATTTCCTGGGAAATAAATTTAAAAGGGAAAGAGGTTAAAAGCCTCTACAGCCCCCGCTACTGTAAAGGGTGACGAATTCTAATGATCCACTGGTTTTACTGGGAAGGAAGAAGGAGGATGAACCCTAAGTCAGGAGACCTGCCTAATTTTTTATAGCTAATCCTTCGGAGGGAAGGAAAGTGATATAAGAATAGGTGGAATTATATTACCATTATATTTGTCTTGCACTTTTACCTCTATCCAAATGGATAGAGGTTTTTTTATAGGAGTTGAAGGAATGAAAAAAGCAATATTGATCACAAGTTTTGGAACATCTCACTTAGATACCTTAGATAAAACCATAGTGGTTATAGAAAAAGAAGTAGAGGAAAAATATAAAAATGAATATGATGTTTTTAGGGCGTTTACCTCACATATGATAATAAAAAGTTTAAAAGATAAGTATGATATGAATGTAATGACACCAGAGGAAGCTTTAAAAAATCTTAAGTTATGTGGATATGATGAAGTTGTTGTGCAACCTCTTCATATAATTCCAGGAGAAGAATATGACTATATAAAGAGAGTTGTAAATAGCTATAAAGAAAGCTTTAAGAATTTGATTATAGGACGACCTTTATTATATTTCCAATCAGAAGAGGTTAATTTAGATTACGATGATTTAATTGATGAGCTTAAGAAAGTTATGCCAAAGGGAGAAAATGTTCTATTAGTAGGACATGGAACCAATCATCCAGCAAGCGCTTGTTACGGTTGTCTTCAAAATAGGTTTAGAGAACTAGATTATGATAATGCATTTGTAGGAACTGTTGAAGGTTACCCATCTATAGAAGGAGTAATTAAGACCTTGAAAAAATATAATGTTAAAGAAATAAATTTAACACCATTCCTTTTGGTGGCAGGAGACCATGCTAAAAATGATATATTTTCTGAGGAAGAAGAATCTTGGTATCTAAGACTTAAAAAAGAAGGTATAGAGGTTAAAAAGATATTTAAAGGTTTAGGAGAATATAAAGAAATCAGAAATATATATTTAAGACATCTAGAAGAGGCTATAAGTGGCAAATATGAAGGAATGGGTGAAAGTAAAAAGGGAATTATGAATTAAAATAAGGAGGTCCTTATGAAATCAATAATAATTGCATCTAACTGTTCAGGTGGAGGAAAAACCACATTTACTTTAGGTCTTATGAGATTACTTAAAGATAAAGGATATGATATTGCACCTTACAAAATTGGACCAGACTATATAGACCCAGCTTTTCATGAAAAGGTAACAGGAAATCCTTCTAGAAATCTTGATTATTTTTTGCAAGGAGAAGATGGACTTAAAGCAGTTTATTCAAGAGGCAGAGGAGAAATCGGAATAATAGAAGGTGTAATGGGGGTATATGATGGTATGGGATGCACCTCAGAAGCCTCTACAGCACATGTTTCGCAGCTTTTAGATATACCTGTGATTTTAGTGCTTACCCCAAGAGCTTCAAGTGTTACCTTTGTTTCTGAAGTAAGTGGAATATTAGAGTTTTCAGGCACAGACTTTGCAGGAATAATACTCAATAATATAACTGAAAGTCATTATTCATTATTAAAAACTATATTCGATAAGAAGATAGATGTACCTCTTTTAGGATATGTACCTAAAGATGAAAGAATATCATTAAAATCGAGACATCTAGGATTAGTTCAAAGTTCTGAAGTAGATGATTTAGATGAAAAGATATCTACAATAGCAGAACTTATAGAGGATAATGTTGATGTTGATAGATTACTTAACTGTTTAGTAGAAACAGAAAGATTTAATGATAATTTTCACCTAAGGAAAAGGGGACTAAAAATAGGAATAGCTAGGGATAAGGCTTTTTCATTTTATTATAAGGAAAATATAGAGCTTTTAGAGGAAATAGGAGAGATTAAGTATTTTTCACCTTTAGAGGATGAAAAGTTGCCTGATAAACTTGACTTCATATATATAGGTGGAGGTTACCCAGAGGTTTTTAGAGAAGAGTTATCTAAAAATACAAGCTTCATACAAAGTCTTAAAGATAAGCTTGAAGACGGACTGCCTTGTTATGCAGAGTGTGGAGGCCTCATGTACCTTATGGAAGAAATAGAAGGGGAGAAAATGGTTGGCGTATTTAAGGGAGAATCAGTTATGACTGATAAACTAAATAACTTTGGATACACCTTTATAGATGTTAAAGAAAATTCCTTAATAAGAAGAGCATTAAAAGTAAGAGCACATGAGTTTCATAAATCAACTATAAATTCTGATGAAGAGAAGGTTTATACTTTAGAGAAAAGAGCTTATGATGGAAGCTTGAAAAGCTGGAAATGTGGATATATTAAGAAAAATACTTTAGGAGCATATGCTCATATTCATTTTTTCTCAAATATAGAGTTTCTTAAAGAAATAATTAACAGTTGTAAGGAGAAGAGCCGTGGAGTACATTAAGAATCCAATGGAAATAGAGCAAAGAAGTTTTGAAATAATAGGGAGTGAGATGGGAACTCATAACTTTACTGAGGAAGAACTTTCTATAGTAAAAAGAGTTATCCATACATCAGCAGATTTTGAATATAAAGATTTAGTTTATATAAGAGACGGTGCTATAGAGGAAGCTAAAAAGCTTCTTAAAAGTGGAGTAAAGATATACACAGATACAAACATGATTGCAGCTGGTATAAATAAAAAAGCTCTAAAACAGTTAGGGTGTGAAGTCATAACCTATGTATCTCTTGAAGAAGTAGCTAAAAAAGCTAAGGAAGAAAAAATAACTCGTTCAATGGCAGCTGTAGCTAAAGCATCAGAGGAAGGTGTAGAGTTTTTCGTATTTGGAAATGCACCTACAGCATTGTTTAATCTAAAGAGCTTATATGAAGAGGGAAAAGCTAATCCTAAGTTTATAATTGGAGCGCCTGTAGGATTTGTAGGGGCTAGGGAGTCTAAAGAAGAAGTAGAAAAACTTGATATTCCTATGATAACTATAAGAGGAAGAAAAGGTGGAAGTAATATAGCTGCAGCTATAGTAAATGCTCTTATGTATATGTTGGTGGAGAGAGAATAATGTTAGACATGTATGTAAATGCTGGCGGGAAAAAGCTAAGATGCGGTTATACCACTGGTTCTTGTGCAACTGGAGCTGCAAAGGCTTCTACCTTAATGCTATACAAAGACATTAATTTAGAGTTTATAGATATTGATACTCCAGCAGGAATACCACTTAAGCTTCCTATAAAAACTATAGAAAGAGGAGAAAACTTTGTTTCTTGTTGTGTAGTAAAGGATGGGGGAGATGACCCAGATGTAACCCACGGAATAGAAATATGGGCAACAGCTAAGAAATCGAAGGATAGATATTCTCTAAAAGGTGGAAAAGGTGTAGGAGTAGTTTGTGGAGAAGGTCTTTATATAAAAAAGGGAGAGGCTGCAATAAACCCAGTTCCAAGACTTATGATAGAAAAAGAAGTAACTAAAGTTCTTCCAGAAGATAAAGGAGTAGAGATAACTATTTTTGTTCCAGAAGGAGAAGAAGTAGCTAAAAGAACCTTTAATCCTAGGCTTAATATATTAGGTGGAATAAGTATACTTGGAACCTCTGGAATAGTTTATCCTATGTCAGAGGAAGCCTTAAAAGAAACTATTGAAATAGAAATGAAAGCTAAAGCTGCCTATTATGATGAGTTAATATTTATATTTGGAAATATGGGAGAAAAATTCGGAGAATTCCTGGGTTATGATAAAAATAAAATGGTTACTATATCTAACTATGTAGGTTTTGCTTTAGAAGCAGCGAGATACTATTCTGTTAAGAAGGTTACTATAATAGGACATATAGGGAAACTTGGAAAAGTAGCAGCAGGTGCCTTTAATACTCATTCTAAAGTTTGTGATATGAGACTTGAAGTTATAGCACTAGAATTAGCTTTAATAGGAGCGCCACTAGAATTAGTTACAGCTGTTTATAATGAAAAAACTACAGAAGGGGCAGTTAGGATAATTCCAGATGAATATAAGTCTATATATAAAACTATAGCTCTAAAAGCAAAAGCAAAAATGGAGCAGTATGTGATGAATGAGTTAAACACAGAGGTTGTTTTATATTGGGGAGGAAAAGAAGCTAAACTTCTATTTAATAGTGAGGAGGAAGGAACTTGATTACTTTAGTTGGACTTGGGCCAGGAAGTAAAGAATACATGTTACTTAAAGCTATGGAAACTTTAAATAATAGCTCTATAGTTATAGGGTTTTCTAGAGCCGTGGAAAGTTTGGATTTTATATCTACACCTAAGGTAGCGGTGAATAATTTAAAAGGTATAATAGAGTTTATAGAAAATAATCCTTCTGAAAATATAAGTATAGTAGCTTCTGGAGACCCCTGTTTTTATGGTGTACTTAATTATCTTAAAAGAAATATTAATGAAGAAATCACTGTAATTCCTGGAATAAGTTCTTTTCAGTATCTTATGAGTAAACTAGGAAAGTCTTGGCAAGAAGCAAAATTATCTTCTCTCCATGGACGAGAGGGAGATTTTATAAAAGAAGTTAGAGAGGTCAACTTATCTATATGGCTGACGGATAAGATAAATAACCCAACTAAGCTTGCAAAACAACTACATGATGAAAATATAGAATGTACCATTTATGTAGGAGAAAATCTTTCTTATGAGGATGAGAAGATAACTATAGGAAGTCCAAAAGAAGTAGCGTTAAAAGAGTTTAGTGAATTAAACATAATGGTGGTGGAGAGAACGTGAAATTTATAAAAGATGAAGAGTTTATAAGAGGAAAGGTTCCTATGACTAAAGAAGAAGTAAGAATTCTTTCCATAGCTAAATTAGAGTTAGAAAAAGATGATAAGATGTTAGATGTTGGAGCTGGAACAGGCTCAATATCTATTCAAATGAGTAAATTCTGTAAAGAAGTAACTGCTATTGAAAGAGATGAGGAAGCGTACGAACTAATTCTTCAAAATAAAGCTAAGTTTCGTTGTAATAACTTAGATATAATTAAAGGAGAAGCTTTAGAAGAACTGCAAAAGCTTTCTTCAGAAAGTTTTGATGGAATATTTATAGGTGGAACAGGTGGCAATTTAGAGAGAATAATTGAAGAAGGTCATAGAATATTAAAACAAGAAGGAAGAGTAGTTTTAAATTTTATTACTTTGGATAATTGTTATAAAGCTTGTGAAACATTAAAAAGACTTAATTATGAAGTTGACATAACAGAGGTTCATATAAGTAAAAATAGAAATAATGGTTACATGATGATGAGCAATAATGGAATATATATTGTGAGTGGAAGAAAGGAAAAAATACATGAGTAAACTATATGGAATAGGGGTAGGTCCTGGAGATTCAGAACTATTAACTTTAAAAGCAGTAAGAGCTATAGGAGAATCCCAAGTAATAGTTGCACCATCTTCAGAGGAAGAGGGAGACAGCATAGCCTACGAAACTACAAAGGAATTTATAAAAGAAGGAACTGAAGTTATAATAGCTCATTTTCCAATGGGTAAAAAAAATACTGATGGAAAGGTACTAGAAGCTTATGAAATTATAAAAAATAGGCTTCAAGAAGGGAAAATAGTAAGTTTTTTAACTATAGGGGACCCTTTAGTATATTCCACTTATGTTCATTTATTAAGATATATACAAGAAAGCGGATTTAAGGTTGAAACTGTACCAGGAATAACTTCTTTCTGTGCATCTGCTGCACTAACTGGAAGGCCAGTAGTTATGGGAAATGAACCTCTTTTAGTACTTCCAGCAAGAAGAATTAATGATATAAAAGATGAAAAGTATGTTGTAATAATGAAGGTTTATAAAAGAGAAAAAGAAGTATTAGATGTACTTGAAGAAAAGGGCTTTAATTATGTTATGGTTAGAAAAGCAGGGAGAGAAGGTCAAGTAGTTACATCTAGTAGAGAAGAAATATTATCAGAATGTGAGTATATGTCTTTAATAATAGCTAATAGATAGGAGGAAATAGCATGGTTTACTTTGTAGGGGCAGGACCTGGGGATGTAGATTTAATAACCGTAAAGGGAAGAGAACTTATAAAAACTTGTGATGTAATTATTTATGCAGGATCTTTAGTTAGTCCTAAGCACTTGGACTTCTGCAAAGAAGGGTGTAAGATATATGATTCTGCTAGCATGACCTTAGAAGAGGTTATAGAAGTTATGAAAGAAAATTCTCAAGGAGATTCTATAATAGTTAGACTTCATACAGGTGACCCTTCCATTTATGGGGCTATAAAAGAACAGATGGATGAACTTGAAAAGTTGAATATAGAATATACAGTTGTTCCGGGAGTGAGCTCATTTACAGCAGCGGCTTCTAGTATTAAAAGAGAGTTTACTCTTCCATCAGTAAGTCAAACTGTTATATTAACAAGAGTAGAAGGTAGAACACCAGTACCAGAAAATGAATCTTTAGAAAGTTTAGCTTCACATAAGGCATCTATGGCATTGTTTCTTTCGGTAGGAATGATTGATAAAGTTGTTGAGAAGCTTAAAAAAGGCTATGGAAGAGAAGATGTTCCTGTAGCTGTTATAGAGAGAGCTACTTGGGAAGATGAGAGAATAATTATAGGCACACTAGAGGATATAGCAGTAAAAGTAAAAGAAGCTGGAATTAAGAAGTTTGCTCAAATATTGGTTGGAGATTTTATAGACAGTGAATATGAAAAATCTCTACTATATGATAAGACATTTACTCATGAGTTTAGAAAAGGAGTAAAATAGATGATTTATATCCTTAGTGTTTCGAGCCTAGGCGATATTTTGGGAGAAAAGCTAAGTAGGAATTTCAGCAGCGTATATTTCTCTAAAGATAAGATTAAAGCAGTTGGTCTAAATGAAATAACAAAAGAAGCTATGGAAAAAGCAAAAGGAATAATATTTATCTCATCTACAGGAATAGCTGTAAGGGCTATTGCAACCTATTTAAAAGGAAAAACAATAGATCCTGGAGTTGTTGTTGTAGATGCTAAAGGAGAATATGCTATATCTCTTTTAAGTGGACATTTAGGTGGAGGAAATGAACTTGCTATAAAAGTTAGTGAAATTCTAAAGGCCATGCCAATTATAACCAAAGCTACAGATTCTTTAGGTGTAAAAGCACCAGATATGATAGCTAAGGAAAATAATTTATTAATATCGGATATTAAAAAAGCTAAGGAGATATCAGCTTTTTTAATAGAAGGGAAAAAAGTTGTATTTGAAGATGAAGATAAAATTATAGATATTCCTAAAGGATATATTGAATGTACTGAAGGTAGTGAGAACTTACCTAAAGTTAAAGTCACTAATAAAATAAGTGATTCAGAAGCTTTAGTTTTAGTAAGAAAAAATGTTATCTTAGGAATCGGTTGTAGGAAAGATGTACCTAAAGAAAAAATGTTAGATTTTATAAGAGAAAGTTTAAAAGAGTACGGATATAGAGAAGATTCTATATTAAAAATATCCACCATAGATTTAAAGTCTAAGGAAGAGGCTATCTTAAATATTTCTCAAGTTTTTAGCCTTCCTTTAGAGATTCATTCTAGGGATGAGGTTAGGAAAATAGAGCATTTATTTAAGTGTAGCGATTTTGTTAGAAAATCTATAGGCGTTGGAGCAGTTGCAGAACCCTGTGTTTATTTAAGCGGGGGAGAAATTGTTGTTGAGAGAATATCAAAAGAAGGAATGACTCTTTGCATAGGAGAAAGGAGATAATAGATGGGTAAATTATATGTAATAGGTATAGGACCTGGTGGATTAGATCAAATGTCTATAAAAGCAAAAGAGGTTTTGGAAAAGGTTGACGTAATAGTAGGATATGTTAAATACATAGATATGGTAAAACCCTTAATAAAGGATAAAGAAATATATTCAAATGGAATGAAGGGTGAAGAAGCTAGATGTATAGAGGCTTTAAAACTTTCAGAGGATAAGGATGTAGCAGTTATAAGTACTGGAGATTCAGGGATTTATGGAATGGCTGGGCTTATATTAGAGCTTAAAGAAAAAAATCATGATGTAGAGGTTATTCCGGGAATAACAGCATCTTCAGCAGCGGGATCAGTACTTGGAGCACCACTTATGCATGATAACTGTAACATTTCACTTTCTGACCTTATGACAGATTATGAACTTATTAAAAAGAGAATAAAATTAGCCGCAGAAGGTGATTTTATTATTTCTTTATATAATCCTAAATCTAAAGGAAGACCAGACTATTTAAAAGAAGCTATAGAAATAATAAAAGAATTTAGAGATGATTCTACACCTATTGGGATAGTTAAAAATGCTTTAAGGGATGGACAAGAAGCTTATCTAACAACTATAGGTGAGTTTACTGATGAAAATGTAGATATGATGAGTATAGTTATCATAGGAAATTCTCAAAGTTATATAAAAGATGGTTTCTTTATTACTCCTAGAGGATATAAACTGGAGCAAAAAAAATGATAGGAATAATTGTTGGGACTTCAGAAGGAAGAGAATTACTTAAGAGATTAAATGAGTTTACTGAGGATATATTTGTATCTACAGCTACAACTTATGGTGGAGACTTATTAAAAGAATATAAGTATAAAATTCTTAATACAAAACCTTTAAATAAGGAAGAACTTGAAGAGAAGTTTAAAGAGTTAGATATTAATTTGCTGATAGATGCCTCACATCCTTATGCTGTAGAAGTTTCTAAAAATGTAATAGAGGTATGTAGTATATTAGATATTGTTTATTTAAGATATGAAAGAAAAGGTATATTAGAAGAGTTCAAAGAATGCTCACAGGTAAATATAGTTTCTAATTTTGAGGAACTAGAAGAAAAACTAAAAGTATTTGATGGTACTATCTTAAATACTACAGGAAGTAAAAGCGTTGAAAAAATACTTAAAATGAATTTGAAAAATAGATTTATGCATAGGGTACTGCCATCTATAGAGGTCATGAAAAAGCTGATAGAACTTGGAGTTAGCCCCGATGATATAATAGCCCTTAAAGGATCTCACTCAGAGGAATTTAATAGAGCATGCCTAAAGGAATTTAATTGTAAGGGAATATTGATGAAAGACTCAGGAAAAGAAGGCGGAACTAGAGAAAAGATAATGGCTGCACTTAAAGAAGAGGTAGAGGTCTTTGTAATAGATAAAGAAAGAATTAAGTATTCTAAAGTATTTTACGAT
>RCUS01001321.1_pt1 | contig 13221 bp, 14 predicted proteins | sample 2166221 | NCBI WGS metagenome assembly RCUS01 (sample SAMN09932758, study PRJNA488358) | compost metagenome | isolation source: compost soil in cyclohexanecarboxylic | place: Germany: Experimental Botanical Garden | reverse complement strand
TCTTCTTGCTGAACTGACGTGGCGTGGGCACTCTGGACTCCGCTTCCTGGCTGGCCTGGAGAGTGTGGCGGGTGGCCGGGGGAAAGACAATCTCCGAGGTGGGCGTGTCGCCTTGGGGGTCGTAATGAGACAACCTGCCGGCCCGGCCGCTTTACGGCTATGCTGGCGCCCCTTTCATGAGGAAACCGTCAATGAAATACCTTGCTGCCCTGCTGTTCAGCCTGCTGCCGCTGATGGCCCACGCCCTGGAGCCGGGCGAGAAGCTGGCGCCCTTTACCTTGCTCGACCAGCACGATCAGCCCTACAGCCTGGACGCCGGCACGCGTATCTTGCTGGTGGCCCGCGACATGGACGGCGCCAAACTGGTCAAGGCGGCGCTGGCCGAGCAGCCCAAAGGCTACCTGGAAGCGCGCGATGCGGTGTTCGTCGCGGATATCCAGCGCATGCCGGCGATCATCAGCAAACTGTTCGCCATCCCTGCCATGCGTGACTACAGCTACCGGGTGATGCTGGACCGCGAGGGGCAAGTGGCCAGCCGATACCCAGGGCAGGAAGGTTCGGTGTCGTGGTTGCAACTGGAGCACGGCGTGCTGGTCAGTCAGCGGGCGTTTTCCCAGGCTGGCGAGCTGAAGACGGCGCTGGAGCAGGCTCCGCACCGATAACCAGAAAATCTGAACCCTGAGCGCGTGGTGCTACCCAAGCCAGTACATGCCAACGGGAGAGCGCTCATGGAAATCGGAACGACCTGGATCATCATCGCGGGATTGGTGATTCTTCTGGAAATCTTTGCCATCTGGCACATCATCGGCAGTGACCGCCGGGCCGAGCGCAAGATGCTGTGGATCGTGTTCGTGGTCTATGCGCCGTTTCCGGGGTTGCTGTTCTGGGCCTGGCGCGGGCCGCGGGCGGTGAAGGGCAGGGCGGTGCTGCAGGAAAAATGAGCAGTGGGCATCAGGCGCCAGCGCCTGATGCCAGGGCCTGACGGCTATCAATCAATATCGATACGGATAGCCTCGCCCAACCCATCGACCATCAAGCTGCCATGGAACTTGACCCGCGTCAGCACCTGCAGGCCTCTGAGCTCTTCATGAACGCGGTCACGGATCTGCTTTTCGGCCTCCTTGATCCGGCTGGCAAGCGTGCTGTTGAACAGTGTCATTTCACCGAGCAAGGTGGTCTCGATGTCGGGGACCGTCTGCCAGCCAAGGGCTCGCAAGCGTCGACGGGCATCCCTGGCGGCGTCTTCGTCGATGATCTCGCGACGTGGATTGATGGTGTAGGCGATCTGGAAATGGTGGTGGGACATGGGCGTTCCTTGTCTGACTGCCGAATGAATGACCGGCCTCCGTGCCAGAGCCTGCAATCTAACGCCTGGCGACCGGCAAGGAAACAAACGCGGTGTTTGCCCAGGGCACGCGCAATCCGGAAGCAACCTACAAACGCTGGCTGCTGACCCACCCCTGTGGCGGCCTGAGCCTGGAGTGGCACAGCAAAATTCTGTGAACCACTTCACAAAAAACGCGCAAGCGGCATAATGCCATCACTCTTTCACTAGACCCGGCCGCTCTGGCCCGGTGTTTTTCGCGCGCGTCGCAGGTTCAGGTTAATCTCATGTCGCTAGTCACAAGCCCCGACATCATGTACCGGCTGTTGATCCAGAGCGTGGTGGACTATGCCATCTACCTGCTCACCCCCGAAGGTATCGTCGCCAACTGGAACCCCGGCGCCCAGCGTGCCAAGGGCTACCATGCCGAGGAAATCGTCGGCCAGCATTACTCGGTGTTCTACAACGACGCTGAGCGCGCCGCCGGCCTGCCCGACTTCAACCTTGAGCAAGCGCGCTGTACCGGGCGCTTCGAAGAGATCGGCCCACGCCTGCGCAAGGATGGCACGGCGTTTCATGCCCATGTGGTGATCGATGCCGTGCACGATGACAGCGGTCGCCTGGTGGGTTTCGCCAAGGTCACGCGGGACATCTCCGAGCGGCGCCAGCAGGAGCTGGAACTGCTGCAGGCCAAGGAACTGGCTGAACAGTACAGCCAGGAAATGGCCAACCTGTCGCAGTTCCTCGATTCGGTGATCGCCAACATCCCCGCCAGCGTCATCGTCCAGGACCTGGACAGCCAGCGCATCCTGCTGGCCAACCAGCAGGCCGAACGCCTGTTCGGCGCCGGCGGACACAGCATGATCGGGCGCCTGCCCCGTGAAAGCCTGGCGCCAGCCGCCGCCGACTACCTGGAACAGCAACTCGCTCGGGGCGCGCGCAGCAGCAAAGGTTACGCGGCCGAGACGCGCGTCGACACCGCCTGTGGCCCGCGTACCCTGCGCAGCCGTGCCTTGCTCAGCCAGAACCGGGAGGGGCAGGCCGACTACGTGCTGTTCGTCGCCGAGGACGCCACCGAAGAGCTGGCCGCCCATGCGCAGATCCACCACATGGCCCATCACGACGCGCTCACCGGGCTGCCCAACCGCACGTTGTTCAACGAGCGGCTCAAGCAGGCCCTGGTGCGCGGCGACGACAGCGAGAAACTGACCGCTGCGTTGTGCCTGGACCTGGACAACTTCAAGAACATCAACGACTCCCTCGGCCATGGTTTCGGCGACAAGTTGCTGCGCGCCCTGGGCAAGCGCCTGCGCCGCGAGTTGCGCGAGCACGACACCCTGGCCCGTCTGGGTGGCGACGAGTTCGCCGTGGTCCTCACTGGCCTGGACAGCCGGGATGCCGCGTGCAACACCGCGCAGCGGCTGATCGACGCGATCTGCCCGCCGTTCCAGATCGAAGGGCATCAGTTTTCCGTGGGGGTGAGCATCGGCGTGGCCATCGCCCCGCACGACAACGACCAGGCCGAGCAGTTGCTCGGCTATGCCGACATGGCGCTGTACGAGGCCAAGCGCAATGGCCGCAACCGTTACGAGTGCTTCCATCTGCAACTGGACGTCGCCGCGCGCCAGCGCCGCCTGGTGGAAACCGACCTGCGCACCGCCCTGCACCTGGGCCACCTGCACCTGCATTACCAACCGGTGGTCGACCAGCAGACCCGCGACATCACCGGCTACGAAGCGCTGCTGCGCTGGCAGCATCCGACCCGGGGCATGGTCATGCCCCTGGACTTCATCCCCATCGCCGAGGAGACCGGGCTGATCCACGAGCTGGGGATTCGCGCACTGAACCTGGCGTGCCAGGAAGCCGCCAGCTGGGACAGTGAACAGACGGTCTCGGTCAACCTGTCGCCGGTGCAGTTCAAGAACGCCAACCTGGTGCATACCGTGGCGTTGGCCCTGGCCGACTCGGGCCTGCCGGCCCAGCGCCTGGAGCTGGAAATCACCGAGTCGGTGTTGTTGGGCAACAGCGACGAGAACGTGCGCACGCTGCGGGCGTTGAAGGACCTGGGCGTGTCCATTTCCCTGGATGACTTTGGCACCGGCTATTCGTCGTTGGGGTATCTGCGTTCATTCCCGTTCGACCGGATCAAGATCGACAAGTCGTTCGTGCACGACATGTGCGACAGCCGCGAGGCGATGTCGATCATCCGCGCCATTACCGAGTTGTCCAACAGCCTGATGATCAAGACCACCGCCGAGGGCGTGGAAACGGAAGAGCAGATGCGCCGGCTGGCCGCAGAAGGGTGTTCGCATTTGCAGGGGTATTTCTACGGGCGACCGGCGCCGGCGAATGAGCGGTTGACGCAACTGGCGCTGGCCGGCGAATGACAGCGACCGGGGACGGTGGCACGGCCGTACGGCATGCCCCGGTGCGCAACGGGCAGAAACCGGTCGATCATCGAACGAAAAACGCAACGCGCACAGACACCCGGCAATTGAACTTCCTTATGCTGGCGCATCTCTTCTAGAATCCCAGTGGTCGCATCCCAGGCCAGCCCTGCGCGACCCTCCCAGGGCGCGGTATCCAGCCGCGCCGCCGTCGAGAACGCCATGAGTTCCAGCACACCGCTGTCCGGAGTCAATCAACCCCTGCGCGGCATCGCCCTGGTGGTGGTGGCGACGCTCCTGTTTGCCAGCCACGACGCGCTGTCGAAATTCCTCGGCGGGCTGTACCCGATCGTCATGGTGGTGTGGGCGCGCTATGTCGTGCATACCCTGCTGATGGCCGGGATATTCCTGCCCAAATCCGGCCTCAACGTGCTGCGCACCCGCCGTCCGCTGCTGCAGACCTTGCGCGCCTTGAGCCTGCTGAGTACCAGCCTGCTGTTCACCAGCGGCCTGCAATACCTGCCGCTGGCTGAGGCGACCGCCGTCAACTTCCTCGCCCCGGTGCTGGTCACCGCCTTGTCGGCGCCGCTGCTCAAGGAGCGGGTCACGCTGGGGCAGTGGGTGGCAGTGGTGATGGGCTTCATCGGCGTGCTGGTGGTGGTGCATCCCGGTGGGTCGATGTTCACCCCGGCGATTCTCTACCCCTTCGGTTCGGCGCTGGGGTTCTGCTTCTATCAATTGCTGACGCGCATCCTGGCCGCCCACGACAGCCCCACCACCAGCAACTTCTACGCAGGCCTGTGCAACACCCTGGTGATGAGTGCCCTGGTGCCGTTCTTCTGGCAGTTGCCGCGTTGGGACCACGCGTTGCTGATGCTGGCCCTGGGTGGTTTCGGCATGACCGCGCACTTGCTGCTGACCCAGGCCTTCCGCCACGCCGCGCCGGCGCTGCTGGCGCCGTTCAGCTACTGCCAGATCGTCTTCGCCGGCTTGCTCGGGTTGCTGATCTACAGCCAGGTGCCCGACACCGCAAGCCTGGTCGGGATCGCGATCATCTGCCTGAGCGGCCTGGGCGCGGCGTGGATGCAGCGCAGCAAGTGAGCCTTCACGGCTGCGTTGCCATGAACTGCAGGATGCGCTCGCGCAGCCAGCGCTCGGCCGGGTCGTTGTCCTGCGCACCGCTCCAGACCATCGACAGCTCGGCCTCGGTAATCTCGAAGGGCGCCGGGTCGGCCCGCAGGCTGCCGTCGTCGGCCAGGGCGCAGGCGGCGTAGTCCGGCACCGTGGCGATCATCTCGGTGTTGCGCAACAGGGCGCGCAGGCTGCCGAATTGCGGTACCGCCAGCACCACCTTGCGGCAGCGGCCGATGCGGGCCAGGTCGAGGTCGATGTTGCCGCTCATGTCGCCGGAAAACGACACCATCACATGGGGCCGGGCGCAGTACTCGTCGAGGGTCAGCGGGCCCGGACGGTCGTCGGCGCGCAGCACCCGCACGCCGATGTCGCGCAGCTTGCGGCGCTTGGCCGTGGCGGGCAGGTCGGTGGTGTAGCTCACCCCCACGGAAATCTCGCCACTGGACAGCAGCCCTGGCATCAACAAAAAATTGGCCCGACGCACCACCACGCTGATCTCGGGGGCTTCCTCCTGCAGGGCCTGCAGGAGCGCGGGGAACAAGCCGAACTCGGCATCGTCCGACAACCCCAGGCGGAACACGTTGCAACTGTTGGCGGGGTCGAACGCCCGGGCCCGGCTGATCGCCGAGGAAATCACGTCCATCGCCGGCCCCAGCTCGGCGAAGATCTGCATTGCCCGTGGCGTCGGCTCCATGGCCCGGCCGTTGCGGATCAGCAACGGATCGTCGAACAGTTCGCGCAGGCGGGCGAGGGCGGCGCTGACCGTGGACTGGGTGATGAACAGCTTTTCGCCGACGCGGGTCAGGTTGCGCTCGATCATCAGGGCTTCGAACAGGACCAGCAGGTTCATGTCGACGCGGCGCAGGTCGTTGCGGTTCATGGCACGGCTCTCGGAAAACAGGACGGGGGCGGTGCATTGAAGCACGGCCCCCGTCCGTTTGGCTTGCATGGGTGTGCTGGCTTCACCCGCAGCGCTGTGCCTTAAACGATCGCGATCAGCGGATCGGCTGCGGCCAGTGCCAGGGCACGGTCAGCGGCGGGTGGATAGATCCACTGCGAGTTGATCTGGCGCTTGAGCGCTTTGCCTTCCTGGCCGTGCAGCTTGAGTTCACGCTCCCAGCCTTCGCTGAACGCCGCGCCCCAGTCGCCCAGGTCCAGGCAGGTGACGTACTTGGGCTGACGGTAGACCACCGGCTGCACGCCGAGCAGATCGGCCGCGGCGTTGTTGCCGCTGTGGCGCCCCATCGGGATGGCGTGCTGGCAGGTCATCAAAGCGTGGTTGCCCAGCTCGTCCACGGCGGCCCAGGCGGTATCGCCGGTGGCATAGATGTGGGTCTGGCCGATCACTTTGAGGTGACCGTCGACCCGCAGTCGGCCGGCGCTGTCACGTTCGCCCGCGACCTGCGCGGTCAACGGGCTGGCTTTGACTCCGGCGGTCCAGATCACCGTCTTGCTGGCGATGTACTCGCCGTTGTCCAGGGTGACGCCTTCGGCATCGACCGCCACCACCGAGGTGCCATTCAACCATTGCACGCCCGCCTGCTCGGAGGCGGCGACGATGGACGGGGTGATGCCTGCACCCAGCGCCGCCCCGACGCTGGCACCGCGGTCGACCACCAGCACCCGCACGGCGCTGTCGGCACCGAAGATGGCGCGCAGGCGCGGCGGCATCTCGGTGGCGGTTTCGATCCCGGTGAAGCCGCCGCCACAGACCACCACGGTGTCACGTGCCGGCGAGGCAGGCTGGGCGGCCAGGCCGACCAGGTGCTGTTCAAGGCGCATGGCCGACTCCATCTGGTCGACATCGAAGGTGTGCTCGGCCAGGCCCGGCACGGCAGGACGCGCTACCTGGCTGCCGGCGGCGAGGATCAGGCGGTCATAGCCGATGCGTTGCGCCTGGCCGCTGGCGTCGGTGTAGCTGACGCTGCGCCCGTCGCTGTCGATCGACTCGGCGCTGCCGTGGATGAAGTGGATGCCAACGGCGTCGAACAGGTCGCTCAGCGGCGCTTTCATGCCGTGCACATCGGCCTCGTAGAAGCGCGGGCGGATGCGCAGCTCGGGTTGCGGTGCGAGCACGCTGACGCTGACGTCTTCGCGCTGAGCCTGGTCGAGCAGGCGAGCGGCGCTCAGGGCGCTCCACACACCGGCAAAGCCGGCACCGATGATCAGGATGTTCGATTTCATGGAGGTGCTCCGCAAGGGTCGAGTGAGGTTCAAGGGGATTCGATGAGGATGGATGTGCCCCTCGAACAACTACGACTGTATTGATCGGAGTTTATCTTCGCAAGCTTTTTTTCACCGCACGACGCTTTCGCGCAGGCGCCAGAAAGCCGGCAAGGCCTTTGGAATCGGCATGCCAGGCGGTTTGGAAGAGGTTGTCAGGAATTGGGTGTTTCAGACATTCACGCTTGTAGAGGGCGCCAGCGAGGGGCACTGGTTGCCCACCGCTGCGCCCTTGCGTGCGGGCGCCTGCAGCGCCAGCCGTCCATAGAAGCACAGCGCCGTGGCCCAGCTGGTGAGCCAGACGAAGATCCCCGCCCAGAACGTGTGCGACATGTAGTGCCAGCCTTGCAGCACGCGGGTGGTGCCGAAGATGAAGCCGATCAGGAGGATGGCTGCCAGCAGCTTGCGCGCATGCTGGCAACGGTGACGCACGGCGACAAAGTACAAAGCCAGCAAGGTGAAACCGCTGGATGCATGGCCGCCCGGCCAGCAGCGGCCATCGCCGGCCTTGCTGAACAGGCTGAAGTTCTGGTACCACTCGATGCGCGCCTGGCTGCCGCCGTAGAGGGTGGTTTCCACCGGGCAGTACACGCTGGTGTGGCTCTTCAGGTAGTGAATGACCGTGGTGCACAAGGCAAACGCCACCACGACGAAGAGGAAATCGCGGCGATGGCGTGTGGTGAAGCGCAGTACCGGGCTGATCCTTGCCGCATTCAGGCCCCGGGTAAGCAGCCCGTCGGGGTGCTTGGCCAGGTGCGGCCAGAGGAAGGAAAGCAGCGAGCCGATCAGGGCGGCCTCACCGGTCCAGTTCGGCAGGATGCGTGGCCATTTGTGCGTCACCTTCTCGAACCAGGGGTCGTGCAGCAGCGGGAACTGACCGCTGACCGGGTCGAGCAGCAGGTTGCTGATCCAGCGGTCCAGTTCGCTCAGGTCGAACAGCAGGAACACCGCAGCGGCCAGCAGCAGCGGCAGCAGCAGGTTGTTGACGTAGAACGCGGTGCGTGAAGGGGCGGGCATGGCTACTTCCCTGTGCTGCTGACGAGTGTTTGCCATTGGCTGGCATTGAGTTGCCCGAGCAGTCGCGGCTCGCCGTCGGCCCCCATGGCGACGAACAGTGCACTGGCATAGCCGGCGCCGCGCGCGCCGCCAGACACGCCGAGTTGTCGCTCCAGGCGATCGATGCAGCCGCTGTGAGTGACCAGAACCAGGTTGTGCCCTTCGCGCTTGTGGGCGAGGGCCGCATCGGCAAAGGCGCTGTTGCATTGGGCCAGCCAATCTTGCGTCTCGATCGCCTTGCCGAAGACGAACGACGCGGTCTGCCGGGTGCGGACCAGCGGGCTGCCGAGGAGATCGGCGCGATCCAGGCCCAGGCGACGGATGCCGTCACCCACCGCCGCGGCAGCCTGGCTGCCGGCAACGGTGATACCGCTGGGGTCGTTCAGGCAGGCATGATTGGAACGGTCGCAGCGTTCGGCATGGCGTATCAGGACAATCGTCTCGTTGCTGTCCCAGGCGCTGTACACGCCACGGTCGCGCATCTGCTGCGCGCTGCCCAGATCAGCGACTTGCCCGCGCGAGGCCAGCCACAGGCCGAACGTCAGCACCATCAGCAACCCCGCCAACAGCCAGGCCGTGGGCAGGCGTCGGCGCTTGACGCGGGTAGGGCTCAGGGGTTTTGGTACGGCATTTGCCAGCATGCTGCTACTCCGAGACTTCAGTTCGCTGCGAGGGCCAACCGGCCCTGTACAGCAGGCAGCACCTTATTCGCCCGGTCGTGGTGGGCAAGTGAAGCGAGTGTGAAAAAAACCTGATCTCAGCCAAGCAAGCTCGCTTTGCCATGCACCCGCAGAGCGCGTAGTATTTACGACAAAGTTGGTCGGAGATTGCTATGTCGTTCTACAGTGCCGGTGTCGAGTACGGCATCCATTGCCTGCTGTTCCTGGTGGACGAGCGCGGTGACAGCCGCGACTCCAGCGTGCGCGATCTGGCCGAGCTGCAAGGCGTGCCGCAGGAATACCTGGCCAAGGTCTTCACCAAGCTCGCCCGTGCCGGACTGGTCGTCGCCACCGAGGGCGTGCGCGGCGGTTTCCGCCTGGCGCGGCCGTCGGACGAAATCACCGTGCTGGACATCGTCAACGCCATCGACGGGCCGAAGAAAATCTTCGACTGCCGAGAGATCCGCGAGCGTTGTTCGCTATTCGACGGCGCTCCACCGAGTTGGGCCACCGAGGGCACCTGTGCGATTCATGCAGTGATGCTCGGGGCGCAAAAGCGCATGGAAGAAGCGCTGGCGCAGCAGACCATACTCGACCTGGCACGGCGGTTCGGACGCAAGGCGCCCGCCGAGTTCGGGCAGCAGGTCAACCAGTGGATCGGCGACCGCCGTGACAGCAAGGGCAGCGCTGGCGAGATTCCCCTGAGCCAGATCGAGTGATGAGCGCGCGGTCTGGGCGCTGCAACCTCAACCGCCGCGTGCTTCATGCCGCTTGCGATACGCCCCCGGCTGCACCCCGACCGCCTTGGCAAACGCCCGGGTAAACGCCGCCACCGACTGATACCCCACCTGCGCGCCCACCTGCTCCACGGTGTTGCCCGCCTGCAGCAGCTGGCAGGCATGGCGCATGCGCAACGCCAGCAGCACTTGCCCCGGCGATTGGCCGGCCAGCTCGTTGAAGCGTTTGAAAAACGCCGAACGCGACAACCCTGTGCGGGCGGCCATGCTCTCCAGTGTCCAGGCTTGCCCGGGCTGTTCGATCAGTTGCTCCAGCAACCCGGCAAAGGCCGGCTGGCGGGCGAGGGCGACCAGCCCGCCGAGGGATTGCCCGGCATGCAGCTGTTGGCGCAGGACATACAGAAACAGCAGATGCGTCAGCCGCTCCAGCAGCGTCTGTGAGGGCGCCGGCGTGCGTCGGCTTTCTTGCAGAATCAACTCGAACAGCGCCCGCGCGGCATGGCCGGCCGGGTCGTCGCCACGCAGCACGAGGCAGTCGGCCAATCCTTCGACGATGAGCGACGACAACCCCGCGCGAAAGTGGAAGAACCCACACACCAGCCCCACACCGTCGCTGGCATCGACCGCCAGCGCCTGCATGGTTTGGCGTGGCTGGGCGCAGGCGCTGACCGGGTCCTGCTCGCTGGACAGCCGATAGCCCAGGTCGCGCAGCAGGAACACCGCGTCGCCGGCCTCCAGGCGCACAGCGTCGGCCTGGCCATCGAGGTGCAGCCAGCAATGCCCTTGCACCACCAGGTGGAAACTGGCCCGGCCCATGCCCTGGGTGCTGGCGTGCCAGCCACCGCAGTAGCGGCCGACATGAAACAGGCTGGCATCGAGCTCCAGGCCTTCTAATAACCAATCGACAACAGGGCTGGATGAAATCATCTAATGCAAACACTCAGGAGCAAGGAAACGCGACTGAAGAATATGGAGGGTAATTCTTATAACCAACAGACTGTAGCGACACCCCTCACAGGAGACCACTGCATGTCCTCGCGCATTACTCTACACACTCTGCAGAGCGCCCCGGAAGCCGCCCGGCCGTTCCTCGAAAATGCCCAGAAGAACTCGGGTTTCATCCCCAACCTGCTGGGCGTGCTGGCCAACGCCCCGGCGGCCCTGGAAACCTATGTGACCGTGTCGGCGCTCAATGGCAAATCCGACCTCAGCCTGGCCGACCGCGAAGTGGTCCAGTTGATTGCCGCCACTCAGCACGGCTGCGACTTCTGTGTTGCCGGCCACACTGCCGTGGCCCTGAACAAGGCCAAGCTGCCTGCTGAAGTGGTCGAGGCCTTGCGCGCCCGTGGCGAGCTGCCCGATGAGCGTTACCAAACCCTTGCTGCCTTCGCCCGCGAAGTGATCGCCACCCGCGGCAACGTCAGCGAAGCCGGTTACCAGGCCTTTCGCCAGGCGGGCTTCAGCGAAGGCAATGCGCTGGAAGTGATTCTCGGGGTCAGCCTCGCAACCCTGTGCAACTTTGCTAATGTCTTTGCCCAGACGCCGCTCAACGACGAGCTGAGCAAGTACCGCTGGCAGCCTTCTGCGTAAATTCGCCTGGTGCCGGCCAGGCCGGCGTTTCAAAAGGAGTAGGGACATGCTTGATAGTGCATTTCGACACTGGCTGGATGCCAATGCCGAGGCCATCGACCAGGGCCAGTGCGACCCGCACCTGGTACTGGCGCACCTCGCCGAATCGCAACTGCTGCGCATCGGCGTCGACCCGGCCCTGGGTGGCACGGGCGGGCAGGTGGCCGAGGCGGTCGAAGCGATTGCCGCCATTGCCAGCCGTTCGCTGGCGGCGGCTTTTGTCTGCTGGGGCCAGCGTGCGTTCATCGAATACCTGCTGCAAAGCCCCAACCAGCCCCTGCGCGAACGCTTGCTGCCGCGTCTGCTGAGCGGCGAACTGGCTGGGGCCACGGGCCTGTCGAACGCGATGAAGTTCTTGTCCGGGATCGAGGCGCTGCAAGTGCGGGGCAGCCACCAGGGCCAGGGCTGGCGCCTGGAGGGCCGTCTGCATTGGGTGACCAACCTGCGCAAGTGCGGCTTCGTGGTCGCCGCCGCGATCGAGGATGAAGCCGGCGGCGCACCGTTCGTGCTGGCCATACCGTCCGAGGTACGGGGCCTGGAACGCTCCGACGACCTGCAACTGATGGGCCTGCAATCGAGCAACACCGCCGCGCTGGCGTTCCACCAGGTCGAGCTGAATCGCGAATGGCTGCTGCACGAGAACGCCCGCGAGTACCTGCCCAGGGTCCGTCCGGCCTTCCTGGCGCTGCAGTGCGGCATGGCCATCGGTCTGGCCCGTCGCGCATTGGATGAGGTCCAGGCGCATCTGCACGGCCGCGCATCGTTCCTCGAAGAGGCCCGCCAGGTTCTCCACGAGCGCCTGGAAAACACCGTGAGCGAACTCAAGCAGGGCCTGCACGATGGCCGATTCCTCGCGCAGCCGGCAGCGCTGTTCAAACTGCGCATCACCCTCGCCGAAAGCGCTGCCGATGCAGTGCAGCTGGAGCTGCAGGCCAGCGGTGGCAAGGCCTATCTCAGCGAGTACGGCGAAGGTTTTGCCCGTCGCTGGCGGGAGTCGGCCTTCGTCCCCATCGTTACCCCGAGCCTGGTGCAGCTGCGCGCCGAACTGCAACGCCAGGCGGGCGCGGCATGAGCCACGCGCTGCTCGAAGCCCGCGACATCAGCCTGGGCTACCCCGGCGACGCTGGGTGGCACGCGGTGCTGGCGCAGTTCGACCTGCAACTGGCGCCCGGTGAAGTGGTCACCATCCTTGGCCCCAGTGGCGTTGGCAAGTCCAGCCTGCTGCGGGTACTGGCCGGGTTGCAGGCGCCGCGTGGCGGTCAGGTGACCCTGCATGGCGAGCCGCTGCAGGGCCCGCACCCACGCCTGGCGGTGGCGTTCCAGGACCCCAGCCTGCTGCCCTGGCTGAGCCTGGAAAACAACGTCGCCTTCGGCCTGGATTTCGCCCGCCAGCCCAAGCTCGACACCCGCGAGCGGCGTGCCCGCATCGACCGTGCGATTGCCGCCGTGGGCCTGGCCCATGCCCGCACGCAGTACCCGGCACAGCTCTCCGGAGGCATGGCCCAGCGCACGGCGCTGGCCCGCTGCCTGGCGCGCCAGCCCGAAGTGCTGCTGCTCGACGAACCGTTCGGCGCCCTCGATGAAGTGACCCGTGCCGACATGCAGCAACTGCTGCTGCAACTGATCGCCACCCACAACACCGCCGCCGTGCTGATTACCCACGATATCGACGAAGCCCTGCTGCTGTCCGATCGGGTCCTGCTACTGGGCAACCACCCAGCGCACATCCTCGGCCAGTGGCACATCGACCTGCCGCAGCCACGGGCGCAACGGGTCGAGGAACTGGGCGCGCTGCGCATCGACATACTCAAGACCCTTCGGCGGGCAAGCCGCACAGTTGAACCTTCCCACGCTCCCTTGCCCTCGGAGGCTGTCCATGTGCATGGATGACTGCTGTTCTGCTACCTCACGCCGCGATTTCCTCAAGCTCAGCGCCATGCTCACCGCCGCCGGCGCCATGCCGCTGCTGTCGAGCCTGCAGGCCCGCGCCGCTGCCGAGCCCGATGCCCCCGTGCGCATCGGCTACCTGCCGATCACCGACGCCACGCCGCTGCTGGTGGCGCACAACAACG
>RCUS01001319.1_pt1 | contig 13226 bp, 12 predicted proteins | sample 2166221 | NCBI WGS metagenome assembly RCUS01 (sample SAMN09932758, study PRJNA488358) | compost metagenome | isolation source: compost soil in cyclohexanecarboxylic | place: Germany: Experimental Botanical Garden | reverse complement strand
CCAGGCACGTACCGAGGGCGACGCACAAGGCCGCCCGCTTGATGTTGTAAGCCTTCATCCCCTGCTCTCTCCTGCAAGAATTGAATGGTGGTGTGGGTGGTGTATCGCGCTAGCGTTGCCCGGCTGGCAGTACCCGCCACTGGAAGTCGTAGCTCCATTGGTCGAAGTACAGGTTGCCGCCTGCCCACTCGGCCTCGCCGCGCTGCGAGTCGACCGTTTCCGAGCGGTAGTGCTGTTTGGCCGGCACGAAGGCCTGGCCGAAATCGTCGTTGAACGCGATGCGGTAGCCATCGAGGCCACCCAGGTAGAAATCACGCAGCGCGGGCGCGTCGCTGGCCAGGGCACCGGTGGTCACATCCATAGGCAGCCAGCCATACGGCGCCAGGTAGACCTGGCCCCAGTCGTGCAGGTTGTTGTAGCCGCTGCCATCGTCGGAAAACACCATGCCCGACTGCCAGCGCGCGGGAATGCCGTTCATGCGCAGCAGGGCGATCAGCAGCAGGGTCTGCTGCCCGCAATCGGCGTGACCGGCGCGCAGCGCGTAATCACTGATGTTGCTGATCGTCGAGTACTCGCGTGCACCAGCCCAGGGAATGCGATCAACCGCCGCGAACAGCTTGCGTACCACTTCATATGGGCGTGTCTCGCCCTGCAGCACCTGGTCGGAGAACAGCTTCAACGCCGGGGTGAAGCGCACGTGCGGCAGCTGCTCGGCCAGATAGGGCTTCAACGCGGGATCATCCGGCGTGGCCTGCACCTTCGTCGCGTCGATTGCCGTGTGGCGCGCGAAGATCGTCACCGCATAGCGGACTTCAAAGTGCGTCGGCTGGCCAGCCACGGCCTTGGCTTCCAGATAGGCGGTGCGCTGCTGCGTGCTGGCCGGGGCGATGCGCGCCTTGCCCGGCGAACTGGCAATCCACTGCACGCGCTCCTGCTGGCCGGGAATCTCGCGCGGGTAAGGAATCCATGCACGAATGGTTTCGCCAGCCGGTACGGTGTCGGCCTTGACCGTCAACGACTGGGTGAATTCGATGCGCTGTGGCAGCACGGATGCGTTGCCGCTCTGTTCGGTGGCGGCGACCACGCGCGCGTGATGTGCATTGAGCACTTCATTCGGGCCGGGCGGTGGCATGGGTGCATCTGCCCGACGACGCGCACGCGCCTCGTCGCTGAGCAGGAACAGGTTGGAGGGCGCGCGCTTGAAGTACCAGCGTGTGCCGTCGATATCGTAGTGCTCGATCAGCCCCTGCTGGTCCCAGTGTGCGAACTCTTCGTCGGTCAGGTCGGGAATCCAGCGGCGTATCGCTGCCTTGGCAGCGGCTTCGTCGAGGCTGAAATCCAGTTTGATGCGGCGCATGCGCTCGTACTGGAAGTCGGCGGGTGCGGGCACGCCGTCTGCGGCGAACGTCGCATCGACATCCCTGAAGCGACCGCTGTCGACCAGATCGATCAACCGCGTTTCCTGCTCACGATCGACGGCACTGCGCTGATCCGCGGCCGGTGCCGCCCACGCCCACAGCAGCAGCGCGGCACCAAGGCCGGCAGCGGCAGGCAGAGACGGTTTGCGAACGGCAGGATCCACAGCGACACTTCCCAAGCGCGGGTGGTAACGGCTGTGTAACACGGGCCGGGGGACCGGTCAATAATTTATTCTTGCTTTCGCGGCCGAAAGGAATAAATATTCCAACAGGCATTCGAGGAGGGTGTGCAGCGCATGATCCTGGCTTCCCGCGAACCGCGTCGGCACTGGCCGCGCAGGTTGACCCTGGCGCTGGCCTTGGGCCTGCTGGCCGTACCGGCCTTTACCCAGGCGGCCACGCCTGTACCCCACCCCGGCGCGCCGCTGCCCTACGTGATCGGCCTGCATGAGGCCTACCTCACCCCGGATTACTGGGCCGCACGCCTGGACAACGCCGACGCACCGATCCTGGACCGCGCGCAGATCAATGCGCAGAACGCGCGGATGCGCGCCCAGGACAGCCACATCCAGGACATCGCCACGCTGCCCGCACAGCTCAGCGCCACGCAGGTGCGCGACAGCATCGGCGCGCTTTCGAGCTGGCCCAAGCGGGCGCTGTATGACGAGAAGGGCCAGGCCATCGCCCCGGGCCTGCGCACCGCAATTGAAGCCAACCTCGGCCTCGATGCGGTTCCTGCGCAGGTCGCACCGTCGTACGGGCTGGTGGTGAAGCGCGCCGCGCTGCGTACCTTCCCCACCCGCCAGCGTGTTTTCAGCACGATCGGCGACACCGATATCGACCGCTTCCAGGAGTCCGCACTGTTCCCCGGTGACAAGGTAGCCGTCGTCCACCGCAGTGCCGATGACCGCTGGCTGTTCGTGCACAGCGAACGCTACAGCGCGTGGATCGAAGCCGATGCCGTGGCCAGCGGTGACAAAGCCACAGTGCTCGGCTACGGCGCGAAGGGGCCGTACCGCGTCGTCACCGCTGCCACTGCGCACACCGCCTACACACCCGAAGAACCGCGCGTATCGCGCCTGCAGCTGGACATGGGCGTGCGCCTGCCGGTGTTGGCCGACTGGCCCGCCGCCGAACCGGTGAACGGCCAGCAGGCACACGCCTCGTGGGTGGTGCAGCTGCCGGTGCGCGAGGCCGATGGCCGCCTGCGCCTGGTGCCGGCGCTGCTGCCGCGCTCGCAGGACACCGCCGCCGACTACCTGCCGCTGACCCCGCGCCTGCTGCTGCAGCAATCGTTCAAGTTCCTCGGCGAGCGCTACGGCTGGGGCCACGACTACGACACCCGCGACTGCAGTGGATTCGTGTCGGAGATCTATCGCAGCTTCGGCGTACTGCTGCCGCGCAATACCAGCGCACAGGCGATCAGCCCCGCGCTGGACCGCCTGCCGTTCACTGCCAAAGACGGCAAGGCTGTGCGCGACCGCGCCGTCACCGACCTGCAGGTGGGCGATCTGGTCTACATCCCCGGCCACGTGATGATGGCCATCGGCCACGTCGACGGTCGCACCTGGGTGATCCACGATACCGCGGGCGGCAGCTGGTTCGGCGCCGACGGCAAGCGTGTGCAGGCCCATCTCAATGGCGTATCGGTCACGCCGCTGGAGCCGATGATGGCCAGCGACAGCGTCCGCTACATCGACCGCATCACCAACATCCAACGCCTGCGTGCCAAGAATCCCTGAATGAAGATCACCGCCATCGAACTGGGCATGCTGCGCGTGCCGCTGAAAACACCGTTCAAGACCGCGCTGCGCACCGTGGAGACCGTGGAAGACGTGGTGGTGCTGATCCGCACCGATACCGGCCACACCGGCTACGGCGAGGCACCGGCCACCGCGGTCATCACCGGTGACACGCACGGCTCGATCATCGAAGCGATCCGCCACTTCATCGCCCCGCGCCTGATCGGCCAGGAGGTGGTCAACCTCAACCGCCTGTGCACGCTGGTGCAGACCGCGATGGAGCGCAACACCAGCGCCAAGGCAGCGGTGGAAATCGCGCTCTACGATCTGTGGGCGCAGCTGCATGGCGCGCCGCTGTACCAGATGCTGGGTGGCGGCGACCCGGTGATCACCACCGACATCACCATCAGCGTGGACTACATCGACAAGATGGTGGCCGATTCGCTGTCGGCGATCGAACGCGGCTTCGAGTCGCTGAAGATCAAGGTCGGCAAGGACATCGGCGTGGACATCGAGCGGGTCAAGGCGATCCACGCCGCCGTGGAGGGCCGCGCACTGCTGCGCCTGGACGCCAACCAGGGCTGGACCGCCAAGCAGGCCGTGCATGCGATGCGCACGCTGGAAGAGGCCGGCGTGGTGCTGGAGCTGCTGGAGCAACCGGTCAAGGCCGCCGACATCAGTGGCCTGAAGTACGTGACCGACCGGGTCAACACCCCGGTGATGGCCGACGAGAGCGTGTTCAGTCCCAGCCAGGTGATGGACCTGATCCAGCAGCGCGCCGCCGACATCATCAACATCAAGCTGATGAAGACCGGCGGCCTGTCCAACGCGATCCGCATCGCCGACATCGCCGGCATCTACGGCGTGCCGTGCATGATCGGCTGCATGATCGAGTCGAGCATCAGCGTCGCCGCGGCAGTGCACCTGGCGGTGGCCAAGAGCGATGTGATCACCAAGGTCGACCTCGATGGCCCGTCGCTGGGGCAGTTCGATCCGGTCAGCGGCGGCGTGCGCTTCAACGAATCGGAGATCAGCATCAGCGATGTGCCGGGGCTGGGCATCACCGAAGTGCGGGGGCTGGAGATGCTGGGTTGATCGAAGCTCCGCTGCCAGCGGTGTCTACGTCTGATGCTTGGTCGGGCGTCACTTTTCTTTTCGCGAAAAGAAAAGTAACCAAAAGAAGCGCTCCGCCGGCCGCGAGCCGACGTGCTGCGCACGCCGGTGCCCTGCGCTCCTCGGTCCGCCGAGGGACGGCGCGGAACTCGCTGCGCTCAGACACCCGCGCCTCTTCGCCCTCGCCGGACCTGCGGTGCTCGGCTCGCTACAAGGCGGACCTGACAGCCGCAGCGTAGACCCATGGCCGCACGCAGCCTTTGTAGAGTCGAGCCATGCTCGACTCACGCGCGCAGCGCGGGCTTCGCTTTTCATTCTTTCATCGCGCGGCTGGCACGCTCGTAGCCTGTCAGAGGCCGGGCGAGGTGGGTTTGCGGGGGTGTAAGCGCCATGGATGGCGCGCCCAAGCCCCCATGGATGGGTTTACGGCGTCCCCCGCAAACCCACCTCGCCCGGCCCAACCGCAGAATTTCGCTCTGCCAGCCGCGAGGGGGCTCAGCCCGTTGGCCGGACACCCTTCACCACTTGAACAGCACCAGGCTGATCGCCAGCGTACCCATGCCCGCCACCAGCCCGTAGACGGTCTCGTGCCCCTTGGCGTAGCGCTTCGCCGCCGGCAGCAGCTCGTCCAGCGCCAGGAACACCATCACACCGGCAATCAGGCCGAACACCCAGCCGAACGTGGCGTGGGACAGCGAGCCGGACAGCAGCACATAGCCGATCGCCGCGCCGACCGGTTCGGCCAGGCCTGACAGCAGGCTGGCGGCGAACGCGTAGAACTTGTTCTGCGTGGCGAAGTACACCGGCACCGCAATGGCGATGCCCTCGGGAATGTTGTGGATGGCAATGGCGAAGGCCAGTGGCATGCCCACCGACGGGCTCTCCAGCGTCGCGAAGAACGTCGCCAGCCCCTCCGGGAAGTTGTGCGCGGTGATCGCCACCGAAGTCAGCAGGGCGACCCGCTTCAGGTATTCGCGGCTGTTCTCGCGGAACGCCGGGTCCTGCTTGTCCAGGCTGTCATGCGGGTTGGGGATGAAGTGGTCGATCAACACGATCACCACTACGCCCAGCAGGAAGGCGAGGGTGCCGTAGGTGAAGCCGGTGCGCTCACCATAGGCGAGTGCGAACGAGGCGATGGATTTGTTGAGGATCTCCGACAGCGAGACATACACCATCGCGCCGCCGGCAAAGGCCAGGCCGAAGGCCAGCAGGCGCGGGTTCGGGCGGCGCGAGAACAGCACCAGCAGGCTGCCGATGGCGGTGGCAAGGCCCGCAGCGAGGGTGACCGCCAGGGCGATCCAGATGTTTTCGGGGGGGATCTGCAGCATGTTCCGACGCGTTCCTTGTCATCAAGCAATCGCCCCGGCACGGGCCGGGGCGGCAAAGGCGAGGCGGGCGTCGGCTGGCCTCGTCAGCGGCAGGCGATCAGCCGCCGCGGCGCAGGCTTTCTTCGATGGCGAAGCACTGGTCCGGCTTCGGCTGCGGCGGGTTGAAGCTGACCGGCACCTGGATCGTGGCCGGCACGGCCTCGCCATTGCGGGTGGCGGCCTTGAACTGCCAGCCCTGCACGGCGGTCTTGGCCAGATCGTCCAGCTGCGGGTTGCCCGCGCCGGTCAGCAGGGTGACCTCGCTGGGCTTGCCGTCGGTGCCGATCACCACCTTGAAGGTGCTGGTGCCGCCCACGCCGGTGCAGGCCAGTTCAAGCGGGTATTGCGGCGGCGGGGTCTTCACCGCCGCCACTTCGGTGGGGGCCGCAGCCGGCGCTGCCGGCGGCTCGGAGGTGCCGCAGCCGGCCAGGCTGGTCGCGGCAAGCAGGGACAGGCTCAGCAGTCGCACGTTCATTTCAGTTGCTCCGTCAGGGCTGAAGTCTTCGCTGCGCAGATGAAGTCGTTCTCGCTCAGGCCGCCCACGTCGTGGGTGGAGTAGCGGACGACGGCACGGTCGTAATGGACGCCGAGGTCCGGGTGATGGTCCTCGCCGTGGGCGATCCAGGCCAGCGCGTTCACGAAGGCCATGGTGGCGTAGTAATCCTTGAAGCGGAACGTCCGCACCAGCGCCTGGCCGGCCTCGGCCAGCTCCCAGCCGGGAACCTGCGGCAACAGTTCGGCCAGGCGGGCCTCGCCCAGCTTGTGGTCGCTGCCTTTGCGCGGCACGCAATGGGCCTGCGCCAGCGGAATCAGGTCGGCCATGGGTTCCTCCACCTCGTGTTGACTGAACAATGCGCCGGCCGGTGTATAAAACGAATGAGCGGCTGACGCTTACTTGGCTAGAATAGCCTGATGATCCAGATCTCCGACACTGCCCAGACCCATTTCCGCAAGCTGATCGAACGCGAGGGCGTGCCCGGCATGGGCGTGCGCTTGAGTGCGGTCGAACCCGGAACCCCGCGTGCCGACGCCCGGCTGGAGTTCGCCGAGCCGACCGACCTGCTTGGTGACGAGTGGGCGGTGGACTGCGATGGCTTCACGCTCTATGTCGACGCCACCAGCGTCGGCTGGCTCGACGGCGCGGAGATCGACATCGTGCCCGGTACGGCCGGCACCCAGCAGCTGACGATCAAAGCGCCGCGGATCAAGGGCGAAGCGCCCGGCGATGCCGCCTCGCTGGTCGAACGTGTGCATTGGGTGGTGGAAAACGAAGTCAATCCGCAGCTCGCCTCGCATGGCGGCAAGGTGGCCGTGCAGGAAGTCTCGGCCGAAGGCGTCGTGTTGTTGCGCTTCGGTGGTGGCTGCCAGGGCTGCGGCATGGCCGACGTCACCCTCAAGCAGGGCATCGAGAAGACCTTGATGGGCCGTGTGCCCGGTGTGACCGCCGTGCGTGACGCCACCGATCACGACAGCGGCCACGCTCCGTATATTCCGCGCGGCAACGCCGCCTGATCGCCAACGCGTGCCTCTGCCCAGAGCCGAGCAACTCATCGACCTGCTGCTGGCGCGCCAGCAGCGACCGCCCATCCTCGAGAAGAACACCGGCCTGCCGTACGGCTGGGCGATCTGGCTGCGGACGCTGACGCCGCTGCCACGTCCGTTGCACGCGCGCGAAGTGATCGCGGTGCTGCTGCCGCGACCGCTGCCAGGCCCCCCGGGGCAATTGCCGGCGCTGGGACCATGGGCGTCCCTGCGCCGCCTGTTCTGGCAGGACTGGGATCCGGCGCCGCGCGACCAGCGTTGGATGCGCTGGACCTCGGCGCTGCTCAGCGCGCTGCTGCATCTGTTGTTCTTCCTGTTGCTGCTGTGGGTAGCGGTGATCCGCACGTCTTCGCCGGACGAGCAGGGCAGCGAGGGTGAGCGCGTGCAGATTGAATTCGTCGGCCGTGCAGCGCAGGAAGGCGGCGGCGACCAGGCCGGAGCCGAGGCGGCTGCTGCAGCAGCCGGTGCCGTAGCCGCAGGCCAGGACGCGGGGTGGGCAACTGCACCGCGCCCGCAACCGGCGTCGCCTGCGCCGTCTGCCGCCACTGCTGCCGCCGCTGCCACGTCTCCGACCGCCAGCGTGCCGCCGCCGCCCGAGGTCGAGCCGGCACCGGTGGCCGCACCACCGCCCTCACCGGTGCAGGCCACCGAAGTGGCGCAGGCCACCAGCGATTTCGTGGTGCCGCCGATGGTGCCGCCGCGAACCGAAGTCAGCATCGTTCCGCGCGATACCGTCCCGACCGTGCGCGAGCGCAGCGTGCAGCCGGTGCAGGCTGCGCCGACACCAACGCCAGTGCGCACGCCCGAGGTGGCAGTGCAGGCGCCGCGCGTGCGCGATGTGCAGGTGCAGGAGCGCGAGATCAGCACGGTTGAAGCGCCAGTGGCGCCGCAGCCGATGCGCACCACCGACATCCAGGTGCGCGTGCCGCAGCGTGAGGTGCAGGTGCGCGAACGCGAAGTGCAGGCCATGACCGATCCGCAGGTGCGCATGGCCACCGTCGCAGGGCGCGAGCCCACCGTGCGTGCGCCTGCCGGGCGCGAGGTGCAGGTGCGCGAACGCGAGGTTGCAGCCGCTCCGCTACCGGCAGCGTCGACCTCGGCCGGCAGTGCGCCGACGTCTACGCCAGCGCCCGCAGGCAGCGCGGCCCAGAACAGCGCCAGTGTGGCGCGTCCTGCGGCGACCAGCACCACCGCCGCGCAGGCGGGTGCACGCCCGGCGCCGACCCCGGGCAACTGGGCGACACCTGCACGCGGTGACGAATGGGGTGCCTCCAGCCGCAATCGCGAAGGCGCCAATCAGGGCGCCGCGCAGGCCAGCGCCGGCAAGGGCGATGGTCTGTTCAATGCTGACGGCAGCGTGCGCGTGACCGGCCAGGACGGGGCCGGCAAGGCCGAGCGTGGCGCACCTGGTGGGGCCAACGACGGCTGGAGCAAGGAACGCATCGCCGAGTCCGGCAAATGGCTGAAGCGACCGCCGTACGACTACACGCCCACCTCGTTCGATAAGTACTGGGTGCCGCAGGAATCGCTGCTTGCCGAATGGGTGCGCAAGGGCGTCAAGGCGATGGAGATTCCGTTGCCGGGCACCAGCACGAAGATTTCCTGCGTGATCTCGATCCTGCAGGCCGGTGGCGGCTGTGGCCTCACCGATCCGAACATGCAGGACCAGCCCGCCGTGGCGCGTCCGCCGCCGGATATCCCGTTCAAGAAAGAGCTGCAGGAAGATAACGGCAGCCGGTAGGGTGCCGCATCCACGCATGGCGTGGATCTACTGAGCATCCAGCTGCACCGGGTAGATCCACGCCATGCGTGGATGATCCATGCGCTTGCGCGTGCATGCCGACCAAGGTCGGCCTCTACCAGGTCACGCGCTCTGCGACAGGAATACCCAGAACGGGACGTCGCGGCCCACCCAGTCACGGCTGGCTTCATCAAGGATGTCCAGCAGCGTGTCGAACTCCTTGCCTGCACCGGCGCGCAGGGCATCGACATCGGCCAGGAACAGCGCATACCCGTTGGCCGGTAGCCATTGCAGGTCGCGCAGGTTGTCAGCCAGTGCATCCCAGTTGCCGCCGAAGCCGGCAGGGAAATCAAGCTGGGCGGCCAGCCGCGCCAGCAGGGTGCGCTTGTCGCTCACGCCATCCAGGTCGATCCGGATCACCTTCAGGTCGGCATCGCGCATCGCTGCCGACAGCGCGCTGATATCCGAGGTGTCGATCGCGTAGACGCCGGCATTGTTGATGTCATGCAGGCCGAGGCCGAAATCATCGTGGCTCATGGACGTTCTCCTGAGGCCGGGACGGTGAAGCTGCGGAACGATTCGTAGTGGTCATCGGTGTAGTACCAGGCATCGGGCGGGTTGCCACCGGTGACGATGCGCCGCGCACCGCGGTTGCCCGCGCCAGGCGTGTCGACGGTGTACTCGCGGTAGTAACCGCGCGGACGCTGTGGCAGTTGTTGTTCGCGGTTGCCGAAGGTGCTGCCGTCCTGGCGATGCGGGAACGGGCCGCCGCGCTGGATCAGCGCGATGGTCTGGCGGGCTTCGGCCGGCAGGAAGGCGGGCAGGCCGCTGTCAGTGCCGTTGCTGCGCACCGCGGGTGCACTGGCGGCCGGCGTGCTCTGCAGGTCAGGCGCGAACTGCGGCGGCGGCGGCCGCTGCAGGAAATGATTGACGACCAGGCCGAGCAGCAGCAGGGCGATGGCGGTGATCAACAGCCGGGGGTTGCGCATGGGCAGGAGCGGGCGAGGGTGGTACGCCCACTGTAGCGCCTGCGCGCTGCACCCTGCATGAGGGCGCGCGCCGCGTCACCGCTGCGTAACAATTGCCGGCATGCTCACCTGCAGGACGCAATTTCCTTTACATCCCCCTTGGTAATCTTGCGGTCTGTCCCCATCATTCACCGCGCACCGCCCGACGATGCCGTCGGGTGCCCTCGCTATCAGGAGATGCATCATGGCCTACACCCTGCCCAAGCTGCCCTACGCCTACGACGCGCTGGAACCGCATATCGATGCGGCGACGATGGAAATCCATCACACCAAGCATCACCAGACCTACATCAACAACGTCAACGCTGCGCTGGAAGGCACCGAGTACGCCAACCTGCCGGTCGAAGAGCTGGTGAAGAAGCTGAAGTCGCTGCCGGAGAACCTGCAGGGCCCGGTGCGCAACAACGGTGGCGGCCACGCCAACCACTCGCTGTTCTGGACCGTGATGGCCCCGAACGCTGGCGGTAATCCGGTCGGTGATGTGGCCAAGGCGATCGACAAGGACCTGGGCGGTTTCGACAAGTTCAAGGATGCCTTCACCAAGGCCGCGCTGACCCGTTTCGGCAGCGGCTGGGCGTGGCTGAGCGTGACCCCGGACAAGAAGGTCGTGGTCGAAAGCAGCGGCAACCAGGACAGCCCGCTGATGGAAGGCAACACCCCCATCCTCGGCCTGGACGTGTGGGAACACGCGTACTACCTGAAGTACCAGAACCGTCGTCCGGAATACATCGGCGCGTTCTTCAACGTCATCGACTGGAACGAGGTCGAGCGTCGTTACCAGGAAGCGATCGCCTGATCGCAGTGCCTGCGTGAACGCAGAAAGGCCGGTGGAGACCCCGGCCTTTTTGTTTGCCCGGCCTTGGGGTGGGGGTCGGCTTTTCGGTAGGTGCCGACCTTGGTCGGCACGGGAGTATGTGCGCGCGCGGCGGGAGTGAGCCGACCAAGGTCGGCACCTACCAGGAGCGGGCTATTCGGTGGTGGCGGGCACGTCCTGCAGTCGCAGCGTCGCCATCACGCCCAGGCGCAGGCCGGGCAGGTCGCCATCGGCGGGCAGCAGGATCGCCTGTTGGCGGATGCCACCGAAGTGCTTGACCTGGAACAGGACATCCAACCCATGGCCACTGGCCCCCCCGCCGCTGGCCGCCGGTGCGCCGGGGTTGCGCCGGGCCGGCTGGAAGCCGGGCGTGCTGCGCACCAGCTCGACGGTGCTGGCGGAGAAATCCCCGGCGATCAGGCTCGGCATGCCCTCGGCCGTGGCGCCGATCCAGGTCATCAGGTCGCTGGTCTGATGTTGCCGGGCATTGGCCTCGTCGGGATCCGGGCGCAGGCGCGCGATGTAGACGTTGACGTCGTTGTCGCCCAGGCGCAGGCGCATCATGCCGGCGGCGCTGAAGGTGCCCGGCGGGTGCAGCAGGGTGACCCCGTCCTCGCTGACCGGCAGCCGGCTGAGCATCGCGTTGCCGTGCCGGACCGGCTGGCTCGGCGGGTCGGCCGTGACGAAATCGCAGCTGTAGCGCAGCCGGCTGGCCAACCAGCAGGCCGGGTTGCGCCCTTGCTGCTGCAATACCTGCTGCACCGAAATCACATCCGGCTGCAGATCGGTCAGCAGCTGCAGCACCTGTTCGCGGCGCTGTTTCCACTGGCCTTCGTCACGGCTGGGCAGTTCCAGCGCGGCGACGGTCAATTGCCGCACCTCTGTGGCAAGGCCTGTGGCCGGCGGCGCCTGTGGCCGGGCCAGCGCAGGCGCGGCCAGCATGAGGGCAAGGCAGCTGGGCAGGATGCGGGCAAAGGGCAGGGGGCGCATAACGATAAGTTTACGCTTTTACCGTGCAGGTTCCGTGACTTCCGGCAGGGCTGCATGCGCCTGCCATGCTTTGGCACGGCTGTCATGCAGCCCTGCAGCGTGCTTCGCACGCACAGGTTCCGGTACTCTTGCGCCTTTCGTTTTGCAGGAATGCCTTACAGGATGAGCCACGACGCAGTCGCCCCCATCGCCGGCCAGGGAAAGATGCCGCGCCAGATCCCGTACATCATCGGCAATGAGGCCTGCGAGCGGTTCAGTTTCTACGGGATGCGCAACATCCTGGTGCAGTTCCTGATCACCTCGCTGCTGCTGCAGGAAATCACTGCGGAAGGCCGAGCCGGTGAAGCCAAGGACATCATGCACAGCTTCATGATCGGCGTGTATTTCTTCCCGCTGCTCGGGGGCTGGCTGGCCGACAAGTTCTTCGGCAAGTACCACACCATCCTGTGGTTCAGCCTGGTCTACTGCATGGGCCATCTGTGCCTTGCGTTGTTCGAGGGCAGCCGTGAGGGCTTCTTCCTCGGCCTGGGCCTGATCGCGCTGGGCGCCGGTGGCATCAAGCCGCTGGTGGCCTCGTTCATGGGCGACCAGTTCGACCAGAGCAACAAGCACCTGGCCAAGATCGTCTTCGACGCCTTCTACTGGATCATCAACTTCGGCTCGTTGTTCGCCTCGCTGCTGATCCCGCTGGTGCTGAAGAACTGGGGCCCGCAGTGGGCCTTCGGCATTCCGGGCATCCTGATGTTCATCGCCACCTTCGTGTTCTGGCTGGGCCGCAAGCGCTATGTGCTGGTGCCGCTGCCGCCGAAGGACCCGCATTCGTTCGCCAACGTGGTGCGCACCGCGCTGACCGCGCGCGTCGCCGGCCAGGGCCGTCCGGGCCTGGTCATGGCCGTGGTCGGGCTGGTGCTGGCCGTGGCCTCGTTCGGCCTGGTCGGCTCGCTCGGCATCGTGATCTGCCTGTGCCTGGCGCTGGTGTCGATCCTGGCGGGCATCGGTGGTGGTACCTGGCTGCAGCTGGACCGCGCCCGTGGCCAGCACCCGGCCGAAGCCGTGGAGGGCGTGCGCTCGGTGCTGCGCGTGCTGGTCATCTTCGCGCTGACCACCCCGTTCTTCTCGCTGTTCGACCAGAAGGCCTCGACCTGGGTGCTGCAGGGCCAGCAGATGCAGATGCCGAGCTGGTTCACCGCCTCGCAGATGCAGGCGCTGAATCCGCTGCTGGTGATGATCCTGATTCCGTTCAACAACCTGGTGCTGTACCCGGCCCTGCGCCGTTTCGGCTTCGAGCCGACCGCGCTGCGCCGGATGACCGCCGGCATCGCCTTCAGCGGCCTGGCCTGGATCGTGGTCGGTGGCATCCAGGTGGTGATGGACGGTGGCAACGCGATGTCGATTTTCTGGCAGATACTGCCGTACGCGCTGCTGACGTTCGGTGAGGTGCTGGTCTCGGCCACCGGCCTGGAGTTCGCCT
>RCUS01001318.1_pt1 | contig 13228 bp, 5 predicted proteins | sample 2166221 | NCBI WGS metagenome assembly RCUS01 (sample SAMN09932758, study PRJNA488358) | compost metagenome | isolation source: compost soil in cyclohexanecarboxylic | place: Germany: Experimental Botanical Garden | reverse complement strand
TGGTGATCACCAGGTCGGCGCACGCCATCAGGCGCTCGACTTCGCTGGTAAAGCCCTGCGCCAGCAGGCGGCCCGGATACTGGCTGGCCAATGCCCGCAGCGCCGCCAGGGCGGCGGCATTTTTCCCCGCCAGCACGATCAGCTGGAAATCACCCGGCAGCGCCAGCAGACGCGCGGCGACGGCATCGAGGCTGCCCAGCCCTGCCCCGCCGCCCATCAGCAGGATCGTCGTACGCCGCGGATCGAGGCCAAAGGCTTGCGCGGATGCCACGCGCGCGGGCGCCTGCGCAAAAGCGGGCATGATCGGGATGCCCGTGACATGGATGCGTTCGGGGGGAATGCCTTCGTGGCGCATGCGGAACGCCACTTCGTCGGTAGCGGCGAAATAGCCTTGCATATGCTCGTGCACCCACATGCGGTGCAGGTCGAAATCCGTGACCTGCACCCACACGGGGCACGCCAGCTGGTGCTGGCGCAGTGCCCGCGACAGCAGCTCGGCGGGCAGAAAATGCGTGCAGACGATGGCGTCGGGCCGGAATGCGGCGATCTTCGCCATCAGCGCGCGCGTGTTCAGGCGCTCGACGCCCCGGCGCAAACGCTGTATCGAACTGTCCTTGGGCGCGTCATGGGTGGCGTGGTAAAGGTAGCCCCACAGCGCAGGCGCCTTGTTGACCAGCTTGATGTAGAAATCCGTGTACAGCTTGCGGAACGCGGGCGTCACGAAATCCATCACGTCCAGATGGCAGGCCGTCGCCGCAGGCGTGGCGCCGCCAGGGTGCGCCGCATACGCCTCGATGGCTTGTGCCGCGCGCATATGGCCGGCACCGGCCGAGACGCTGAGGATCAGAATTTTTTTCGCTGCTGGCTGCGACATGCGCTGTTGCTCCATCGGAAACCCTTATCGGGAAAGCAAGCACAATAGCATTTTCCTGGCCGCGCAGCTTGTGCATGCACAAGGCGGCGCGGCCTTCCTTACTTCTGTGCCGGCGCCACATCCGTGCGCAGCACCGGATACAGGTTCAGGCGCTCGTCCCACGAGCTGTGGCGGCGGGCGAAAAATTCCAGGCGCGCCTGCGGGCTTTTGGCAAACGCGGGATCATTCGCCAGGCGCGCGTGGAACTGCGCCGCCAGCGCCGGGTCGGCCGCCAGCTGGGCGCGCGCCACGTCCTCGGCCACATAGTCTTCCATGTATTCCTTGCGCTCGAAAGCCGTGTTGAAACTGCCCCAGGCCAGCAGCGAGTCGGGCGCGCGCGGTTCCAGCAGCGCCACCACCAGGCGCGCCTTGGCCTGGTTGACAGGCACGTACAAGTCGCCGGCGCCGATCACGCGCGCCTCGTTTTGCCATGCGCCCTGCACGGCCGCCGTCTGGCGTCCCTCGAACGACTGCGCGCCGAATTTCACCTGCGTGGCGCGGAACGCCTGCACTGGCTGCTGGCCCCAGGCCGTGGCCAGCACCTGGTAACTGACGCCATGCTGGCGCAGCTTGGCCGCCACCATCGGCGCCTGCGCGGCCGGCACCAGGTAGCCGGCCTTCGGCGCGGCCTGCTGCAGGTCGGGTACGATCTCGTCGCGCAGCGGCACGGTCCACAGCTGCGGCGTGTTTTCATCGTAGCGCGTCATCAGCGCGCCGGAAATGTCCGATGGCGTGCGCGTGTAGGCATAGCCGCGAAACGCGATCATATGGCTCTTGTCCGTCGTCTTGTAAGTGAGCGGCAAGGTGCTGCCGGCCAGCTGCGCCGCGCGGCTGTCGGCGTCCAGCGCCACTTGCCGCCACTGCGCGCCATGCTGCGCCACTTGCGACAACAGCGAAACGATGGTGTTGCGCGTGATGCGCACGCGGGTCGGATAGTCCTTCCACGAGTGGGTTTCCACCAGCATGCCGAAGCGGTTGCGCAGCATGAAATAGCCATGTGAAAAACGCGGATTCGGCGTCGAGTCGACAAAGCCCGATTGCGGATTGTCTTCCTCGGCAAACGAGATATAGAACGGCTTCGGGTCCGAGCCCTGTTTTGCCAGGTCGGCCAGGACATTGTCGCGCAGGGCCGTGCCGGCCACGCGCAAGGCAGCATCGCCCGCGTGCACGGGTTCGACCTGGATCGAGATGTCCGGCTCGAACTGCGCGCCATCGGTGACGTGCAGGTCGACATACGCCAGCGGGTCCCAGGCGTTCACCAGCGCCAGCATGTGCTGCATCTCGGGCGCATCGGCCTTCACGTAGTCGCGGTTCAAGTTGAAATTTTGCGCCGTGCTGCGCCAGCCCATTTCCACGGGGCCGCGCTGGTTCGGACGGTTCCAATGGCCGAAGCGCTCGTGGCCATCGATGTTAAACACGGGCACGAACAGCAGCACCTGCTTGTCCAGCGCGCCGGGCGCCGCCTTGCCTTCCAGGACTTCGCGCAGGGCCAGGAAGCCGGCATCCTTGCCGTCGATTTCACCGGCATGGATGCCGCCCTGCACCAGCAGCACGGGCAGCTTGCGGCGCGCCGCCTCGGCCGGCGTCAGCGCGCCCGTATTCGTCACGGCCAGCGCCAGCATGGGGCGGTTTTCCGGCGTGCGGCCAAATTCCACGCAGCGCACCTGCTTCGGATAGCGCGCCTGGAACTGCCGGCACAGCGCTTCCACTTCCGCGTAGCGGCCCGTGTGCAGAAAGCCCGAGCGCTCGGCCACGGTGCTCAGCGGCGAGGCAGCGGACGCAGGCAAGGCAACGGTGGACAACAAGGAGGTGGATAACACGGCGGCGGACAGCAGGGCGTGGCGTAGCATCGGAAGGCTCCGGCGAGAGTGGACAAGCGGGCAATTATAGGGGCGGTGGCAGGTGTAAAACTGACGGGGAAATAAAAAAACCGGGACAGCGTTGGCTGTCCCGGCTGTGGTGCCGGGGTCAGACCCAGCCGGTCTGACCCCAGCTTGGCTCCCGGGTGAAATCAGCTGCCAAAGTGATAGTTGAATTCAACCCAGCCCTGGCGTCCTTGCGGGCTGTAGTTCCCCACCGGGTAGTACGGCCAGCCGCCGCTGTTGTCGCGCTTGATCTTGTCGAACACGTTGTTGACGATCAGCGACAGGGTGGCGCGGTCGTTGATGCGGTACACGGTGCTGATATTGGCCAGCGCCGTTGGCGTCAGATAGGCCGTGCCGGCACCGTTCGGGATCTTGCCGTAGCGCGTCACCAGCAGGGTGTTCGACCAGTCGCCCGCGCTCCAGTTGACGCTCAGGTTCAGCTTGTCCGGCCAATCCGTGCTGCTCATGTCCTTCAGCTCGTCGATCTCTTCATCGCCCACGAACTGCTGCGATTTCTTGCTCAGCACCTTGGCGTAGTTGGCCTTGAAGGCGAAGCGGCCATAGTCCGTCGTGCGCAGCAGATATTTCAGGCTGATGTCGACGCCGCTGGTGCTTTGTTTCGCCGCGTTGATCGGGTTGACGGTGATGGTCTTGATCTCGCCGGCGCGGTTGAGCGCATTGGCCGCGAAGCGCTCAACGCGGTTCAGGGTATCGACGCAGGTCGGCGAGTTGATGTCGGTCTTGCCCAGGCGGCAATCGGCTTCGTCGCGCAGGATCTTGTCGGCGCTCAGGTTGGTCACCAGATCGTCGATCTTGATGTTCCAGTAGTCGACGGAGACGTCGAAATTGGAGCTCGGCGACCAGACGGCACCGACGCCGAACGATTTGCCCTTCTCCGACTGCAGATCCTTGCTGCCGTTCTGCACATAATCGGCACCCGGCGATTTGTTCGCGTAGTCGCAGTCCTCGATGGCCTGGCCGGCGACGCCGCAGCGGTAGTAATCGGTGGTGCTCGAATAGTAGCCCGTGCCGCGCGCCTTGTAGATGTAGTTCATGTCCGGCGCGCGGAAGCTGGTGGCGTAGTTGGCGCGCAACAGCAGTTCGCGCGTCGGGCGCAGTTCCAGGCCGCCGTTGTAGGTGAACTTGCCGTCGCTGCGGCCGGCAAAGTTGTAGCGGTCATAGCGTCCGGCCAGGGTGCCCGTCAGCTTCTCGTGCAGCGGCAGGTTGATCTCGGCGCCCAGCGCGTAGCGCGTGCGCGTGCCGGCCGTGATGTCGGACTTGGTGGCGACGTTGAAATAGCCTTCGTTGAGGCGCGCATCGGGCACATTGCTGAAGCCCTGCTTGCCCGCTTCGGCGATGGTAGCGATCTTCGCCACGCCGGCCGGCAGCTGGAACAGGTCGCCATTGGTGGCCAGGCTCAGGGTATTCGTCCAGGCCTTGTCGTCGCTGTCGGAATTGCCCGTGATGCTGTCAAATTCGGCGGCCGTCAGGCGGCGCGACAAGCGTGCAGGGTCCGGTGCATAAATGGCCACGCCGCTGGCGTCCGTGCCCAGTTTCGGGCCCAGGAAGAAGCTGTCGATATTGGCCAGCGCGCGCGGCGTGTGGCTTTCGCTCTTGTACAGCGAGGCGTTGTAGTTGGCTTCATACTGCCACGATGCGGTGCCGGGAATGCGGCCCTTGGCGCCCAGCGAGATGGCGGTGGCCAGGTCGTCCCACTTGCGGTTGTAGCGCGATACGCCGCCCATTTCCTCGGGCGCGATGTAGCGCGTCCAGGCCTCGTACTTGCCCGTGGTCTGGTTCTTGAAGTAGCTGTTGCCCGTCGACTGCGACGTCCACGACGGGCCGCGCGTATTGTTTTCCGTGGCGTTCTTGCCGATCAGGAAATCGGCAAACAAGGTCGTTTCCGGCGACAGCTCATAGTTGGCGCTGCCGAACACGTTCTGGCTGCGGTTCTTGGTCTGCGTGGTCCAGTAGGTCGGGCCCACCTTCGGGCTGGCGCAATAACTGCCGTTCTTCGCCTGGTACTTGATGACGCTGCCGCCAAACAGGTCGCCGAACTGGCTGCAGGTGTCGCCCAGGTCCTGGTAGGTGCCGGAGGTGCCCGCCTGCACCACGCGGCGCGAGGCGATATTCGTCGGCGTGCCCGAGCGCGTGGACATGAAGTCGCGGTCCAGGCTCGACAGCGGATCGCGCTGGCTCAGCTCCACGCTGAACAGGGTATGCAGCTTGTCGAAATTGCCGCCGCCCGTCAGCTGCACGCGCTGGTTGCCGCCGCCGCCGCGCGTGGTGCTGCCCGCCTTGACGTTGATATCAAAGCCTTCCGTCTGTTTTTTCAGGATCACGTTGATCACGCCGGCGATCGCGTCCGAGCCATAGATGGCCGAGGCGCCGCCATTGAGGATTTCGATGCGGTCGACAATGCTCGACGGGATATTTGCCAGGTTGGTGAAGTTCACCGTGCCTTCGTAGGCGACGGGGAAGTCGGCCAGGCGGCGCCCGTTCAGCAGGATCAGGGTGTGGTTCGGGCCCAGGCCGCGCAGGCTGATGGTATTGGCCGACGGCGTGAAGGTGTTGCCGAAATCTTCGCCTTGCGTAAAACCGCTGTTCTGCACCTGGTTGCTCAGGGCGTCATATACGTTTTTATAGCCCTGCTTGGTGATCTCGTCGCCGGTCAGGATGGTGACGGGCGACGGGCCTTCCAGGCTGGCGCGGGGAATGCGCGAACCGGTGACGACGACCGCATGCGCGCCCGCTTCCGGCTGGCCCTGCGCGGCAGGCGCGGCTGTCTGGGTCTGTGCCTGCGCGGTAACGCTGGCGACGAGGGCCAGGACAGCAACGCTGAACGCTGATAACTTGAACTGTATAGACATCTTTTCGCTTCTCAAGGTGGGAGAAAGACTGAAAGATATCAAGATGTCAGTATTTACAGAACGAATACTTTGTTCTTTCTATATACCATCATTGTTATATAGAAATATTTCAGAGAAGAAAACCGCGCCGCCATGGGCGCGGCCAGGAAAAGAAAAGCCCCGTTTATGGTTTTCTTATCGAAATTTCCTTGTACTGGGGCCGCAGCACGCGCATGGCGGTCTCGGTCGGATTCTCCACCGCGCCCAGCAGCCGGGTCGCACCCGACACCGAGGCCGCGGCGCAGGCACCGGCGGTGCGGTAGCGCAGCGCCGCCGCCAGCATCCCCTCGGCCGTATCGCCCAGCGCGTGCTGGTAATCGTCCGCCACCTCGCAGGTCGGCGCCATGCCGTCGGCATAGTCGCCGAAACCCTTGGCATTCACACCCTGGAACTGCACCGCGAAATAGGTGGTGCCGCAGTTCGGCTTGGGGTAGAAGCCATACGGCTTGCCGCACGTCGTGCCGCCGATCAGGTTGACCTGCACATCCACGCCGCGCAAGCCGTTGATGATCGACTCGCTGGCCGAGCAGGTGTTGGCGGTCGTCAGCAAGGTCACGCGCTTGAGGCCCAGGTAAGGCAGCGCGGTGCCAGAGGCGACGGGATTCGGGGCAGGAAAGCCCAGGCTGCGCGCGTGGAAAGGCATCGGTGCTTCCTGACGGGTCTTGTCGTTGGCCAGCACCTGCTCGAAGACCTTGCCCGTCGTCGCCTGCGGGCCGGCAATCATGTAGGCCAGCTCGCTGGCGACATCCAGCAGACCGCCGCCGTTGTAGCGCACATCGAGCACCAGGTCGCTGATGCCGGCCGCCTGGAAGCGGCGCATGGTGTCGATCAGCTGGCGTTCGGCCACGTTGTTGTGCGTGTTGAAGGTCAGATAGCCGACCTTGCCCGTGGGCGTATCGATGATGCGCTCGTTTTGCACGGCGCTCGTATTGACCTCGATGGCCTGCAGCGACGCGCTGAGCGGCGTGCCGCCACGGCTGAAGCCCAGCGTATGCGTGCCCTGCGCCTCGGGGAACAGGCCCGCATTGATGGTCTTCACGCTGGCCGTATCGGGGGCGTTGATGAAGTCGACGCCATCGACGGTTTGCAGCACGTCGCCGCGCTGCAGGCCGGCCCGCGCCGCCGGCGAACCCGGTTCGACAATCGTGATCACGGCCTTGCGCGGCGGCGTGGTCTGCGTCACGGCCAGCAGCATGCCGTAGCCCAGTTCGACGCCGTTCTGCGACGCCTCCCACTCCGCCGTCGCATTCGTGAAATGGAAACGGTCCTTGGGCTTGCCGGACGCCGTCGTCGCCGTGGTTTTCAGTACATCGAAATACGCGATGGGCGTGGCAAAGCTCTGCGGCTGGTAGGTGGTCGGTACTTCGCGGTACCACAGATAGGTTTCATCGATCCAGCTGCGCACCCACGTCAGTTCATCGAGCAAGCTGCCCTGCGCGTCCACGCCGTTGCCAGGACGCGGCTTTTCGCAGCGGTTCGCCACCGTGGATGAGGCTACCAGTGCTGTCGGGCCCGTCGAAGTCACGGGATTGCCGGCCGGCGCGCTGCTGCCGCCGCCACCGCCGCAGGCGCTCAGCAGCAAGACGAAGGGAACAGCCAGGGAGTTAAGGTGCACTGAACGCATGAGTAACTTTCCAGGAGAAATTATCTAAAAATTATAATGAATTTTGCGCGTAAGAAACGTCTAACAAGACAACAAATTTTCCCGATTCGGCGCCGATGGCGTCGCCAAAGCGCTATTTCCCGGCGAACTGCAGGTCTGCACAAGCTGGACATTGTCACTCTAAAGCCACGTCTCTCCCGCGTGCTATAAGACTGGTCCTAAATTACGTCAAAACCAGCGGGGCTGGCCAGATGGCTTCACCTCCCAAGTCCCTGCCTTGTTTTCTGCGACATGAAAATGGCGCCCGCAGGCGCCATTTTCATCGTGTGTTGCGCAAGCGCTTAGGCCACGGTGGCCGCCACCGCAGCTGGCGCGGCAAGGGATGCGGGCGCAGGTGCTTCCAGCGGTGCATTGAAGGCAATCAGCAAGCTCGCTTCCTTCTCTTTTGCCGCCTTGAAGTGACGCTCCTTCACGTGGCCATAGCCGCGTATGTCTTCCGGAATGCTGGCGATGGCCACGGCTTGCGCCAGCCTGGCCGTCGTCAGTTTCGGCAGCAGGCCGCCCACCGTCGCGCGGTAGTCGGCGATCAGCGCGCGCTCCATCTTGCGCTCGGCCGTGCGGCCGAAGATGTCAAACGCCGTGCCGCGCAAACCTTTCAGCTTGGCCAGCAGGCCAAACGCCTTCATCATCCACGGCCCGAATTCCTTTTTCACCAGATGGCCCTGGGCGTCGGTTTTCGCCATGATCGGCGGCGCCAGGTGGAACTTGAGCTTGATGTCGCCTTCGAACATGGCGGCGATCTTCGCCTGGAAGGCGCCGTCCGTGTACAGGCGTGCCACTTCGTACTCGTCCTTGTACGCCATCAGCTTGTAGAAATAGCGGGCCACGGCTTCCGTCAGGCGCAGGTGCGGGCCATTCAGGGCGCTTTCGGCGGCGCGTACCTGGCCGACGAAGTCCAGGTACTGCTGCGCATACGCACGGTCCTGGTAGGCCGTCAGCAGGGCCACGCGCTTTTCGATCAGGTCGTCGAGCGTTTCGATGCGCTTGAATTCCACCACTTTCGCCGGTGTGGTCATGCGTACCAGGCTGGCCGCATCATGCGCGCCGGCGCGGCCCCAGTTGAAGGCGGCCTTGTTGAACGCCACGGAGACGTTGTTCAAGTCGATGGCCTTCATGATGGCCGCTTCGCTCAGCGGCACTTTGCCTTTTTGCCAGGCGTAGCCCAGCATGAACATGTTGGTGGCGATCGAGTCGCCCATCAGCGCCGTGGCGATCTGGCCCGCGTCGATGAAGTCCACGTGATCCGCGCCGCAGGCCTTTTCAATTTCCAGGCGTGCGCCGACGCCGGGGAATTGCCAGTCCGGGTTTTTCACGAAGGCCGCCGTCGACGAACTGGTCGAATTGATCATGGCCCAGCTGCGGCCTTCCCCCATGCGCGACAGGGCGTCGCGGCTGGCCGTGACGATCAGGTCGCAGCCGATCACGAGATCGGCCGCGCCGGTGCCGACGCGCGTCGAATGGATATCTTCCTGGCGGTCCGCCAGGCGCACGTGCGACATCACGGGGCCGCCCTTCTGTGCCAGGCCGCTCATGTCCAGCACGGAACAGCCCTTGCCTTCCACGTGGGCCGCCATGGCCAGGATCTGGCCAACCGTGACGACGCCCGTGCCGCCGATGCCGGTGACCAGGATGCCGAACGGTTCCGCCGTCGACGGGATCGTCGGCGTCGGCAAGGCCGGCACTTCCGGGCCGCCCTTGTCGGCACTGGCCGCCTTCTTCGGCTTTTTCAGGCCGCCGCCTTCCACCGTCACGAAACTGGGGCAGAAACCCGTGGTGCACGAAAAGTCCTTGTTGCAGGACGACTGGTTGATCTGGCGCTTGCGCCCCAGTTCCGTTTCCAGCGGTTCCACCGACAGGCAGTTCGATTGCACGGAGCAGTCGCCGCAGCCTTCGCAGACGGCTTCGTTGATGACGGCGCGCTTGGCCGGGTCCGGGTATTCATTGCGTTTCCGGCGGCGGCGTTTTTCCGAGGCACAGGTCTGGTCGTAGATCATGGCCGACACGCCCGGCATGTCGCGCAGTTCGCGCTGCACGTCCATCAATTCCGAACGATGGCGCACGGTGACGCCTTCCGCCCAGGCGTAGTCGGACGGGTATTTTTCCGGTTCATCGGTGACGACAATAATCGGGCCGACGCCTTCGGCGGCGATCTGGCGCGAAATGATGGCCGGCGATAGCGGACCGTCGAATTCCTGGCCGCCCGTCATGGCTACCGCGTCGTTGAACAGAATCTTGTAGGTGATGTTCACCTTGGCCGAGACGGCGGCGCGGATGGCCAGGATGCCCGAGTGGAAATACGTGCCGTCACCAAGGTTGGTAAACACGTGCTTCTCGTTCGTGAACGGCGCCTGTCCCACCCAGGTCACGCCTTCGGCGCCCATGTGAGTAAACGTCGACGTTTCGCGGTCCATCCACAGCACCATGTAGTGGCAGCCGATGCCGGCCAGCGCGCGCGAGCCTTCCGGCACTTTGGTGGAACTGTTGTGCGGGCAGCCGGAACAGAAGAACGGCGTGCGGTCCTTTTGCGGATCGGGTTTCACGCTGATCGCTTTCAGCACATTCTCTTTGGCTTCCAGGTAGGCGATGCGTTCCTTCACGCGCTGCTCGACCGGGTGGCCCGCGTAGTAGCGCGAAATGCGGCTGGCAATGGCCCGCGCGATCATGGCGGGATTGAGTTCATAGGTGGCCGGCAGCAGCCAGTCGCCGTGGCCCGTGCCCTTCTGGTTGCTCCATTCGCCCGTGTCGTCGAACTTGCCGACCACGCGCGGACGTTCGCCATCCTTCAGGTTGTACAGCTCTTCCTTCAGCGCGTATTCGAGAATCTGCCGCTTTTCTTCCACCACCAGGATCTCGTCGAGGCCCTTGGCGAATTCGTGCACGCCGTCCGCTTCCAGCGGCCAGGTCATGCCGATCTTGTACAGGCGGATGCCGATGTCGGATGCCGTCTGCTCATCGATGCCCAGGTCGGCCAGCGCCTGGCGCGTGTCCAAATACGACTTGCCGGCCGTGATGATGCCGATGCGCGCTTTCGGGCTGTCCCAGATGATTTTATTGAGCTTGTTGGCACGCGCATACGCCAGCGCCGCATACCATTTGTAGCTGTTCATGCGCACTTCCTGCTCCAGCACCGTATCGGGCCAGCGGATGTTCAGGCCACCGGCCGGCATCTCGAAGTCGGTCGGCAGGGTGATCTGCACGCGGTCAGGATCGAAGTCGACGGCGGCGCCCGACTCGATGATGTCGGTCACGCATTTCATCGACACCCACAGGCCCGTATAGCGGCTCATGGCCCAGGCGTGCAAGCCGTAGTCGATGTATTCCTGCACCGACGACGGGTACAGCACGGGAATGCCGCAGGCGTTCAGGATATGGTCGGACTGGTGCGCCGTGGACGACGATTTCGCCGCATGGTCGTCGCCGGCCAGCACCAGCACGCCGCCGTGCTTGGCGGAGCCGGCGTTATTCGCGTGCTTGAACACGTCGCCGCAGCGGTCGACGCCGGGACCCTTGCCGTACCACATGCCGAACACGCCGTCGTATTTGGCGTCTTCAAACAGATTGGTCTGCTGCGTGCCCCAGACGGCCGTGGCGGCCAGGTCTTCGTTCAGGCCCGGGTGGAATTTGACGTGGTGTTCGTCGAGGTATTTCTTGGCCTTGATCGCCGTCATGTCGACGGACGTCACAGGCGAACCGCGGTAGCCGGTAATGTAGCCGGCCGTATTCAGTCCCGCTTTCAGGTCGCGTTCGCGCTGCAGCATGGGCAGGCGGATCAGCGCCTGCGTGCCGGTCATGAAGGCGCGGCCACGTTCCAGCGTGTATTTGTCGTTCAGGGAAATTTCGGACGCGTGCGCGCCCGGCTCAAGACTCGAGCCCTTGATTGGTGCATTCATTACTTGTCTCCATTATTCTCTGTGCTACGCGTGCAAAGTCGGTTGAACTCACACGTACCGGCCGCGCTTTATGAGCAATGCCGGTGCGGAAAAATGACTTGTTTGTCGTAGACTACCACAGGAAGGCGCGCAGTTCTTTTGCTGCACTGCACTCCTGCTTTGGTACTTTTTGATGCTTCTTTTTGCTGGCAATGTCGGATTACGCTGCGCTAATCCGACCTACACCATGAGCGTAGGGCGTAGGTCGGGTTAGCCCGTCAGGGCGTAACCCGACAAACACCACCAATGCTTAAACCGCCGTCAATACGCCGCGCTTGATCTGATCCAGCTCGATCGACTCGAACAGGGCGCGGAAGTTGCCTTCGCCGAAGCCCTGGTCGCCCTTGCGCTGGATGATCTCGAAGAAGATCGGGCCGATCACCGTCTGCGTGAAGATTTGCAGCAGCAGTTCGCGTTCGTTTTCCGTGCTGTGGCCATCGATCAGGATGCGCAGCCGGCGCAGTTCTTCCAGCTGCTCGCCATGGTTCGGCAGGCGGCGGTTGACCAGCTCATAGTAAGTTTCAATCGTGTCCTGGAAATCGATACCCGTATCGCGCATGCCTTGCACGGACGCGTAGATATTCTCCGTGCCCAGCGCGATATGCTGGATGCCTTCGCCGTGGTACTGATCCAGGTATTCGGCGATCTGCGACTTGTCATCCGACGATTCGTTGATCGGGATGCGGATCTTGCCGCACGGCGAAGTCATGGCTTTCGACTTCAGACCAGTATGCTTGCCTTCGATGTCGAAGTAGCGCACTTCGCGGAAGTTGAACAGGCTTTCATAGAAACCGGCCCATTCCTTCATGCGGCCACGGTGCACATTGTGCGTCAGGTGGTCGATATACGTCAGGCCATGGCCGACGGGGTTGGCGACGGCGCCGGGAATGGCGACGAAGTCGACGTCATAGATGCTGATGTCGCCGATGCCGCCTGGTGCGGCCGCATCCGGCTTGTCGGCACCTTTGCCGCGCCAGCGGTCGACGAAGTACAGCAGGGAATCGCCCACGCCCTTGATGGCGGGAATGTTCAGCTCCATCGGGCCGGTTTTATTGTCGAAACCCCAGGCGCCCAGTTCCAGCGCGCGGCGGTAGACGAAGGCCGCGTCATCGACACGGATGGCGATGGCGCACACGGACGGGCCGTGATGACGGGCAAAACGCTGCGCGAACGAATCCTGTTCGGCATTGATGATGAAATTGATGTCGCCCTGGCGGTACAGGGTCACATCCTTGTGGCGGTGGCGCGCGATGGCCGTGAATCCCATGTTCTCGAACAGCTTGCCCAATGCTTTTGGGTCTGGTGCTGCATACTCGACGAACTCGAAACCATCGGTACCCATCGGGTTATCCCAAGGCTGAAATTGCATGATGTCTCCTCCAAGAAGTAGCGCACAGTATAGGCGCGGTCTGTGGGCATTAAATGCCAAAGATCTCCCGAACAATCATGATTTGCGCAATAATATTGCGTGAAACAAGATCCTCCGGAGGAAGCATGAGCAAAATTACGCTGGATAAAACGGACCGCAAGATCCTCGCCGTCCTGCAGGCCGATGGCCGCCTGTCAAACCAGGATGTGGCCGAGCAGGTCAGCCTGTCGCCGTCGCCATGCTTGCGCCGCGTCAAACGGCTGGAGGAAGCGGGCGTGATCCGACAGTACGTGGCCCTGCTGGACCCGGAAAAGATCGGCCTGGGCTTGCTGGCCTACGTCAATGTGCGCCTGGAAAAGCACAGCGACGCCACCGCGCACAGCACGGCGCGGGTGCTGGCGCCGAATCTGGTGACGAATACCTCGCCGCGCGCCGACTTCGCCGTGGCCGTGGCGCAATGGCCGGAAGTGGTGGCCTGCTATGCGATGACGGGCGAAATGGATTATCTGCTGCGCGTGCACGTGGAAGACATGGAGCACTTTTCGCGCTTCATGATGGCGACCCTGCTGCGCCACCCGGC
>RCUS01001316.1_pt1 | contig 13240 bp, 14 predicted proteins | sample 2166221 | NCBI WGS metagenome assembly RCUS01 (sample SAMN09932758, study PRJNA488358) | compost metagenome | isolation source: compost soil in cyclohexanecarboxylic | place: Germany: Experimental Botanical Garden | reverse complement strand
TTCGTGCTCGACTACTACCGCCTCACCGCTGACGGTCGCCTGCTGTTCGGTGGCGGCGCCAACTACAGCGGCAAGGATTCGCGCGACATCGCCGCCGAACTGCGCCCGTGCATCGAGCAGACGTTCCCGGCGCTCAAAGGCGTGGCCATTGATTATCAGTGGAGCTGCGCGATGGGCATCGTGATCAACCGCATCCCGCAACTGGGCAAGCTCTCGGACAACGTCTGGTATTGCCAGGGCTACTCCGGCCACGGCATCGCAACGACCCACATCATGGGCGAAATCATGGGCCGCGCGATCACCGGTCAGCTTGAGCAGTACGACACCTTTGCTGCGTGCCAGCACATCCGCGTGCCGATGGGGGATTTGCTTGGCAACCCGATGCTGGCGGCGGGGATGTGGTATTACCAGATGCTTGAGCGGTTGCGCTGAGCCATTAGGCATTGATGTTGTTTGTGCTGGCCTCATCGCGGGCAAGCCCGCTCCCACAGGTTCAGTGGCGTACACAAAAGTTGTGTTCAACGCGGTCATTGTGGGAGCGGGCTTGCCCGCGATGAGGCCGGAACATTCAGCGATCATCCATGAGCTTGCACCACCTCAATCCCCAGTGCCCGGTAATCCTCGACACTCCCCGACGCCACATGCCGTTCGGTGAACAACGTATGCAACCGCGAACACGGCGCCACCACAAACGGCTCCACCGCACCGAGCTTGTCCGCCGTGGTCACCGCAATCACATGAGACGCCCCATCGAGCATCGCCTGCTTCACCGGCACTTCATCAAAATGCAGCGAGCTGATGCCGACTTCCGGGTGAATCGCACACACTCCGGTGAACAACAAATCAGCCTTGATGCCCTTCAGCAAACGCAGGGCTTCATGCCCGCTGGCCGACATCGTCGCCGGATTGAGCTGACCGCCCGCCAGAATCACCTTGATGCCTTTGTACTCGGACAAGGTGATCGCTGTCATCGGCGACGCAGTGACCGCCGTTATGCAGATATCCGCCGGCAACGAACGCGCGATCTGCAACGTGGTGGTGCCGGAGTCGAACACCACAATCTGCCCGTTCTCGACCCGACTGGCCGCCATCTGCGCCAATTCGGTTTTCACCTCGTCGGTTTCGCTGATTCGGGTGAAGTAATCCTTGCCGGTGTCCTTGGGTCGCGGCAGCGCTCCGCCGTGCACCCGCTGCACCAGTCCGGCGGTAGCCAGTTCGGACAGATCGCGGCGAATGGTGTCTTCGGACACGGCGAAATGCTGGCTCAACTCCGAGGCCATGACCTTGCCGTCCCGCTCGAGGATCAGCAGGATTTTTTGTCGGCGTAGATGAGGGAGTTCGGCTGCGGAATGATCGCGCATGGTTATGCCTGTTTCTGCGTGTTTGTGCGAGATTAGCCAAAACGCAGAACAAACACAAACCGCCGAGCCAGGCAAAAGCGCCAGGTATCAATTGTTTCGATCTTTCAAATCACGAAGCCGAATTTTTTATTTTCCCCCCGCCTGTTCAGAATGGCGCCGTCACTCATGTTCTGGATGGAAACTTCATGAATATCAATTTTGCTTTTGCGTGCATGATCGTCGTCTCTTTTACCATCGCGCTGGTCCATGCTTGACCTGCGCCAACAAAAACTTGCGGTACATGATCTATAACTAATGCTGGCATGTTTTGGGCCAAGGCGCTGGAAGGCGCCCCAAGGCAGTTGATCTCTTGAACAGCGGTGGACCCATGGATGTCTGCCTGGAGATTTACCCGCATGAACGCATTGAAAATAGCCGCGAGCGACACCGTACACGACAGTTTCCACACCACCCGCGAGGTCATCCCGATCACCCGGACCGATTACACCGACGTCGCCGTCGCCGTGTTCTCCGTCGAAGATGTGATGGCCGGCGCCCTGGAAGCCTTGCAACGCACCGGCTTCGATATCCCGATTTTCCTGGTCACCGCCCCCGGCACCGGCACTCGCGCCCGCGATGTGTACAAGCATCTGGAAGATGTACTGCTGCAGGTCAATGGCATTTTTGACCCGTCCAGCAACAACGCCCACTACCATGGTCATCAGCTGGAAACCGCAGCCAAGGCCTATGAAGAAAGCCTGCTGCCACCGTTCTTCGACTCGCTCAAGCACTACACCGAGGCGGCCAACGCGACCTTCGCCTGCCCCGGTCACCAGGGCGGCCAGTTTTTCCGCAAGCACCCGGCCGGCCGGCAGTTTTTCGACTTCTTCGGCGAGACGCTGTTTCGCGCCGACATGTGCAACGCCGACGTCAAGCTCGGCGACCTGCTGATCCACGAAGGCCCGGCGCTGCTGGCGCAGAAACACGCCGCGCAGGTGTTCAACGCCGACAAGACCTACTTCGTGCTCAACGGCACCTCGGCGTCGAACAAGGTGGTGACCAACGCCCTGTTGACCCCCGGCGATCTGGTGCTGTTCGACCGCAACAACCACAAATCCAACCACCAGGGCGCGCTGTTGCAGGCCGGCGCCACGCCGGTGTATCTGGAAACCGCGCGCAACCCCTACGGCTTCATCGGCGGCATCGACGCCCACTGTTTCGACGAAGACTATCTGCGCGAACTGATCGCCGAAGTCGCCCCGGACAAGGCGCAACTGCCACGGCCGTTCCGCCTGGCGATCATTCAACTGGGCACCTATGACGGCACCGTCTACAACGCCCGGCAAGTCGTCGACCGCATCGGCAAGCTGTGTGACTACATCCTGTTCGACTCGGCGTGGGTCGGCTACGAGCAGTTCATCCCGATGATGAAAGACTGCTCGCCGCTGTTGCTCGACCTCAACGAAAACGACCCGGGCATCTTCGTCACCCAGTCGGTGCACAAACAGCAGGCCGGTTTTTCCCAGGCCTCCCAGGTGCACAAGAAGGACCGCCACATCAAAGGCCAGGCGCGCTATTGCAACCATCACCGGCTCAACAACGCGTTCATGGCCCAGGCGTCCACCAGCCCGTTCTACCCGCTGTTCGCCTCGCTGGATGTCAACGCGCGCATCCACTCCGGCCGCAGCGGCCTGCGCCTGTGGGAAGACTGCGTGAAGTTCGGCATCGAAGCGCGCAAGTTGATCCTCGAAGCCTGCACCATGGTCCGCCCGTTCGTGCCGGATACCATTGAAGGGCGCGCCTGGGAAGACTATCCAACCGAAGACATTGCCAATGACATCCGCTTCTTCGAGTTCCATCCCAAGGACCGCTGGCACGCCTTTGCCGGCTACGCCGAGAAGCAGTACTTCATCGACCCGTGCAAGTTGCTGTTCACCACGCCGGGCATCGACCCGGTGGACGGCAGCTACACCGACTTCGGCATTCACGCCGGCATCCTGGCCAACTTCCTGCGCGAGAACGGCATCGTCCCGGAAAAATGCGACCTCAACTCGATCCTGTTCCTGCTCACCCCGGCCGAAGACTGGGCGAAGATGACCCACCTGGCCGCGCAGATCGCCCGCTTCGAACGCTTCATCAGCGATGACGCGCCGATGAGCCGGGTGTTGCCAGCGATCTACGCGCAGCATCAGGAACGCTATCGCAACTACACCATTCGCCAGCTGTGCCAGGAGATGCACGACCTCTACCGCAATCACAACGTCCAGCAGTTGCAGAAGGCGATGTTCCGCAAGGAACACTTCCCGAAAAAAGCCATGACCCCGCAGCAAGCGCAATTCGAGTACATCCGCGGCAACGTCGAACTGGTGGCACTGGCCGACGCCGACGGACGCATCGCCGCCGAAGGTGCGCTGCCGTATCCGCCGGGAGTGCTTTGCGTGGTGCCGGGTGAAATCTGGGGCGGCGCGGTGCTGAAGTACTTCCTCGCGCTGGAAGAAGGTATCAACGCCCTGCCCGGATTCACTCCGGAATTGCAGGGCGTATACCTGAAGGAAGACGCCGGGCGCATTCGCGCTTACGGCTATGTGATCAAGGCGTAATGTCCGTGCCTCAATGGAACGGGAAGATGTAGTTCATCCAGGCGGCCATGCGCAGCAGAATCTTGCGCATGGCTGCGATGTGATGAAAGTGATGGCTGTACAGCGCGGCCTGCCCGTAAGCGCCTCCCGGCATCTTGTCTTTGTACGGAGCGAACGCCGGATCGGTGATTTCGATGATGACCGGCACGCGACCGGCCGGCGGCGAGCCGGTAAAGCTGATCAGCGTGCCGGAAGGCTGGACCTGCCCTTCTCCAATCACGCCGTAGACACTCTTGACCTTGCCTTGGAAAACCTTGCCCGGAATACCGTCGAAAGCCACCTCGGCCTCATCGCCCTCGGACAAGCGCAACAGGCTGTTCTGGCGCATCCACGCCGCGAAGTATTTGCCCTCATCGGGAATGAACACCATGGACGGGCGCAACGGTAACTTGGTTGCCATCATGCCCGGGCGCAAGGAAACGTGGGTCACGAAGCCTTTGCTCGGCGCACGGATGGTCGTGTTATCGAGTTCGTACTGGGCGTTGGCCAACTGCGCCTGCAAATCGTCGCTTCGCGCAACAGCGATATCGAGTTCACGCTGGGTGCCGAAATTACGTTTCATCAGCTCGGTGATTCGAAAAAGATCGCCTTTGGCCGACACCAGCTGCGCCTTGAGCGACTTGATCCGGTTCTCGAACGGCGTGGGGTCGATCCGGAAGAGCACATCACCCTTCTCCAGTAGCTGGTTGGACTTGACCGGCACGTCGATCACTTGACCGCTGACGATGGGGATAATCGGAACCGAGACGAAATATGAGCGCGCAACCTCCGAGTATGGGTGGTTGTAGTTCATGGTGAAGATCAGCGAGCCGATCAACACAATCCCGCCGAGCACCGCCGTGGGCACCGTCCATTTATTCAGCGGTATCCGGAAAATCTTGAACAGCGCAATGCAGAAGGCGGCATAGGTCAGAACGAGCAGGAGATCCATGGCTCAATTACCTTTGCCGGGTTCGGTGGAGACCGGCGCATCGGGAATCCCGTTGGCCCCTTCAATGCGTGCGATACGCAGCTGAAGTTCGCGCACCTGCTCTTCAAGATGAACGATATGGCTGGTCGCCGACTTGCCATCGCCAAAGCCCCAGCCCCGATCCTCGCGATAGGACATCGCCCAGATCCACAAAAATGGCCACAGCGCATGCAGCGTGAACAGGCTCACCCAACCGGTGGCGTGAATCGCATCCTGGTGGGGGTGATTACGGTGCACGGCAATCTCATAAGGAATGTCATGCAGCACGATGATGCCGTAGAACAAAACCAATCCGACAAAGATCAACAGACCCAACGCGATGTAATCGAGCATGATTTCTTCCTTGCGCAGCCTCGTGTGCTCAGAAGAGTGAGTGTAGTTCACGGATGAATCGGCCAACCCAGGCCGTTCTGAAGGCGAAAAAAAGCCACCCGCCTGCAAGGTCGGGTGGCTTTTTCACAGGTCAGTTACTGGCGACATGACCCGCAGTGCCGGACGTCACCAGCGCCTTCAACGAGGCATCGAATTGCTTCAGCGCATTCACCTGGAGATCGGTCTGCTTATCGATCTGCGCGGCAATCTGTGGCGCGGCTTTGCCATGCACCCACACCGACGGCATCTGCTGGGCACGCGAGCCTTCGGCTTGGCCGATGTATTGCAAGTTCGCATCGTAGAACTTGGCCACGAACCGCGCTTCGACCTGGCTGTTGCGCTTGGATACCAGACGACTGTAGGTGTCGAGCATCACCACCACATCCGGATGCGCCTGCACCGCCGAATCGAGGTTGTCGTAGACCGTCACCGAAGCGAACTCTTTCTGCAACGAACCCATCAACCAATTGATGGCCCGCTGCGGATCGGAGCTGTCGACGAATGCCTTGCTGATCCGCGAGTCCAGCTCGGGATTCTTCGCGCCGTTCACCGCCACGGCGTGGTAGCGCTCAAGGTATTCCTGGGTATTGAGGGTGTTTTCGCTGTACAGCACCGCCACGGTTTTCGCCTGCTGCAAACTGGCAGCGCTGTCGGCAATCGGCAGGAAACGGCAGGACGGATCGGCGGCAACGGCCGGAACAACAACAGCGACACTGCCGCTGAACACGGCAACAAAAGCCAGCAAGGTCGAGATTCTCATCGCGCTGATTCCTTCAAAGGCGAGATCGGTATAACGCTATCCTCCTCTGATGACAGAAAAACAGAACTTGCATTCTTTAATGATGGGTATCGAGCAAATGAATGGTAGCTATTAGCGCAACACCCCAATCGCCCGCCGATACTTTTCAATCCGCTCAAGATCGTCCCAACTCGGCTGGGCGATGCGCGACAGGTCGCTGTTTTCTTCCAGATCCGCCAGCTTCACCACGCGGCCAATCGGGTTCTGCGCCGCGCGGGCGATGAAATCTTCATAGGCTTCACCCGGCACCTTGGTCACCGATTTGATGGCGGCCAATACCGTTTCACTGAAGCCTTCGGCACGTAACTCATCAAGGCTGATGTCACAGTCCTCGACCACATCGTGCAGCACCGCGACGATCCGTTCCTCCAGCGTGCTGACTTTAAGCATCACCCTCAGCGCATGCAGGATGTACGGCGCCCCGCCCTTATCCACTTGCCCCTCATGAGCGCCGGCTGCGATGGCGATGGCGCGTTCCAGTGTTTGAGTCATCTCGTTCTCCCTGAGTTGATACGTCTCGGATACATCACCCTGTTCCACTGTTTCCCGGTTGTTACCTTAGCGCCGCAGTTGTCACTTCTGCACCGCAGGGCGGGCCAATAGAGTATGGCCTTCGGTGAGTATTCGGGGTTAGCAGCCTGTCGGCCCTGCCCCGCACCGATCCCCCATCACGGAAGAGGTGAAATCATGAGTTTCGTAAAAGTCGAAAAAAACCAGAGCAGCGCCCCGTCGGAAGCCGACATGAAAAAAGCCATGACCGAGGCTGGCGGCACCCCCGGTGAGTGCTCCGGTACCAACGCTGCCCGGACCCTGACCTACACCGGCGTGGTCAACCACACGGTGTATGAGAACAAGCTGATCGAGGTGGCCAAGGGCAAACGCACCAGCTGGAACTTCGTCTGGGCCGACGCGCAGGCCGCCTGAAGATACGGTGGGGCGGCCGGACGGTCGCCCCGCTGTTTTTGATACAACCCCGTTACCCGCCTGTAACGCCAAGACACTTAGCCGCCCAGCCCCACGAACCTAGAGTGAAGCCCTCAATGGACTGACCGGGATCACTGCCCGCCGCCCATTGATTGCCCAACACACCACCAAGGAAGAGGGAAACCATGAGCAAATCAATTGCTGTCAGCCAACAAAGCCAGCAGCTTCACAATGATGTGCAAGAAGCCGTCAAATCGATCATGGGTGCAACGCAACTGAAGACTGAGGACTACGGCAGGGTATTGAGGTCGGCCCTGGCGGCTTCACAAAAAGTCGTCACCATCGAAATCGCCCCCGGCGACCTGACTCTGCTCAAGAAGTCCGGCTACAAGCTGTGCTTTGCCAAAAAAGTGGGTGACGAAGACTACAACGTGGTCTGGCAGTCCTATGACGCTTACCTGAGCAACAACGAATTCAGCTGGACGCCGCAATACCAACTGTTCGCCTCCAACGTGTTCAAGGAAAACGTGCAAGTCAAAGTCTCGACCAACATCGTCAATATTGGTTTGGGGCAAACCTCGACACTCGATGTAAACGGTCTGCTGAGCCCTGCGGTAACAGGTGGTCCGGCTGTTTCCATGACCTTTGTGAACAGTTATGCACCCATCCATCCGGGTATCAACCAGTTGTCCACCGGCATCGACGGCAACCAGGTCAGCACGCCGATCTACGTGGCCGTTAACCAGGTGGTCACCGGCAACACTGTATTGACCCCCGTCGAAACCATCCTCGTGTGGTTCGAACAAAACGTGCAGACGAGTACCATGTTCAGTACTTCACGCTCCAAGGCGATCGAAATCGACCTGACGTTCGATAACACCGCCGGTCGCCTTTACGAAGGCGGTGAATGGAAAACCGTTTAACCGTCGTACCGGGGCAACCTCGCGGTTGCCCCTTTTATTCGTCCATGGCGCCGTTGGCAAAATACCCCGTCAGCGACAGACAGATCGACTCCGCCAGATCCTCCTGGGTGGCGATGCCATAAGGTTGGTTGCGATCAAACTGCGCCGACCAGCGAATCCGCCCCTGCGCCACATCCACCAGCCGCAACGACGCCCGCACCCGCGCCGGCTCGACCCGCACGCTGCCCTCCAGGCAATAACAATAGCGCCCGCCGCGCCCGATTTCCGGGGCTTTGACACTGCTGCGCGGCACCTTCATCAACACATGATTGGCCCCGGTCTGCGCCTGTTCAAATGACTCGAACAAGCGACAGCTCAACTCTTCGCACAACCCCCGGGCAAAGTCATCGCCGTCACGGGTGATGCAGGTGAACGGCTGGATCTGCAACACCGGATGGCGCGCGCCGATGCTTTTATGTCGCTGGCGCTGATAAACCAGTCGATAACTACCCGGCGGAATGCACAGCCGCACCGGATCCTGTTGGCCATTGCTGGCGTAATGCGCGGCAAGCTTGCGGCGCAACCGGCCCACCTGCACCCGCACCACCGGATCATCGCCCGTGCAATACACCGCCGGGTCGCGACGAAACACCGCGATGCCAATGGCGTGCTCGGTAAGGGGTGTGTTCGAGGATTGCAGGTCGTGCTCGACCAGAAAGCGCAACAAACTGCCCATGCGCCGCGACTTGGCAAACAACGGACTGGCCAGCAACGACACCAGCACCCGCTCCATTTCTTCTCGATCAAGCGGCTCGGGAACCCCGTCCGCACTTGATTCCATGCGTTTGATCACCATCGCCTGCCTCCGTGCAGGTTGTCGACAGGAATAGAAGTCGTACTCCGTGGGTACACGCGCAACGTGAGCCAAAACGGCCTCGGGCGTTGCAACGACGAAGCTTAGCAGCCGTACTGAAATGGGCTGGCGAATGCGGTGATAGCAACGTGACATCCGACGAACGTTAGATTTTAGGTCTGTAAAAGCTGTAGGAAACTTCCTTTTGTGGCGAGGGAGCTTGCTCCCGCTGGGATGCGAAGCGGCCCTAGTCCCTACTAGCTCATTTCCTAAGACTTGTCGGAGTGCCCGGTTTTACGACGGCTACGCCGCCGAGCGGGAGCAAGCTCCCTCGCCACAATACCCTGGTGCGGTCCTACAGCCCGGTGGTGACCCGGTTGAAGGCATCAAAATCGCCGCTTATTGTGAGCCTCGTCGCTGACCGCAGTTAGCGATTGGGTTTCGCAGCCCAAGAGCAAACAACCTGACACCGTCAAATAACAATTCTGGCAGAATTCGCCAGCGTTACGTTTTATGGCGGTTGTGCGTGGGAGACCTTCGGGTCTGCCGGGTTTGGGTGTGGCTCCGGTCTGCGAACCCACGTGCAGCTGCCACCCAATTGATTCGCAGCGAAAAGGTGGCTCTTCCATATCTTTTAGAGAGAACTATCTAAATGACAATGAACACTCCACCCCGCCGCTTCATCCCCTTGAAACAATTCGCCACCGACTACCCCGTCCTCCTGATCGACAACCAGGCCCCCATCCGCGAACTCCACAACTGCGTCAGCGAACGCCTCAACGCCGTCCTCCAATACCTCAACCTCATGGCCTGCACCAGCCTCCCCGACTACGCCGAAAACGACATCAACACCGTCACCAACATTTCGCGGATTCTGCTTCAGGATGTGCGCGATGTGTTTGCGGTGATTGAGCAACGGGGGTTTGAGGTGCCGAAGGGCCAGTGACCAAACTCAAGACGAAAAAAACCCGCATCACTGCGGGTTTTCGCGCAAACGTTAATCAAACACCCCATTTAGCACCTCATAGATAAGCCCGGTGGCCAACGCAACCAGGATCAAATCCGTGCCGACTTGCTGCCACTCATACCCGTCGTAATGCGGCAGTCTACCAATCAACCGGCCATCGAGTTTCTTCGCAATGCCGGGCGGAAGCGGCTTGCCGCGAGCAAGGTTTTTTTGGATACCCGGTGGCAATGAAGGTCCGGGGCTCCAGTAATCGCGGTAGCCATCAACAATACCGATGACGCTTGAGCGATTGATGCTCGGGCCATTGTCCCAATCGCTGCCGCCGGATTTTTTACCTTTGTTGCCTTGCCCGCCCTGGTTGCCATGGTCCTGGGCATTTTGCGAATTGCCCTTGCCGTTGCCCTGCCCCTTACCGTTACCGGGGTCGGCCAGAGCAGTCACCGAACCGTAAACCAACGCCACGCTTGTAACCGCCGCAATCAACGATCGAGACCTGATCATGAGTCGTTCCTTCGCGCCGGGAGTATTCCCTGAAATTTAGACGCTGTTGAGGAAGTTGGTTCCATTCGATCATCCGCTGCGAAAGCGGCTACGCTCAGCATTTCCACGACCCTGTCTGGAGACAGTGCCATGATTCGCACCCTGCTCACCGCTTTCACGCTGCTCGCCCTGAACCTGCCGGCACATGCCGCCGTCATGCCGTTCCCCGAAGCCTTCCGCATTCAGGACATTCCCGTCGACGGCGTGACGATGCACGTGCGGGTCGGTGGCAAAGGCCCGGCCGTGGTGCTGTTGCATGGTTTTGGTGATACCGGCGATATGTGGGCGCCGCTGGCTGCCGATTTGGCGAAGGATCACACCGTCGTGGTGCCAGACCTGCGCGGCATGGGTTTGTCATCGATTCCCGAGGGCGGTTATGACAAGAAAACCCAGGCTGGCGATATTCGTGGGGTATTGGCCGCGCTGGGCATCGAGCATTCAGTGGTGATCGGCCACGACATCGGCACCATGGTCGCTTTCGCTTATGCCTCGCGCTATCCGCAACTGACCGACCGCCTGGTGGTGATGGACGCGCCGGTGCCGGGCATTCCACCGTGGAACGACATCGTTCGTTCGCCAATGCTGTGGCACTTCGACTTCGGCGGGCCGGACATGGAGCGCCTGGTGGCCGGGCGTGAGCGCATCTACCTGGATCGCTTCTGGAACGAATTCGCCGGCAACCCCGCCAAGGTCGATGAAGAGATCCGCCAGCACTACGCCAAACTCTACGCCCGCCCCGGCAACATGCGCGCCGCCTTCGCGCAGTTCCGCAGCATTCGTCAGGATGCCGTGGATAACGAAGCGTCGATGGCAAAGAAACTGAACATGCCGGTGCTGGCCATCGGCGGGGAAAAATCCTTCGGCGCCAATGAAGCGATCGTGATGCGCAATGCTGCAGACAAGGTCACGGAAGTAGTGATTCCCGGGGCCGGGCATTGGTTGATGGAGGAAGCGCCGACGCAGACCATTGCTGCGATTCGCGGATTTATTGAGAAGTGATGTCGTGAGTACCGCAAACTCACTTTTTTACACCCAAAAAAAGGGACACCGATTGGCGTCCCCATTTGTCGTCAGCGCTAAACAGTTCAATCAATGCTTCATGGCTTCACACTGATTTCGCAGGTCCTGGTTATCGATTCCCCCGCAACTGCCACTGCCGGTCTTGGCTTCGCAGAACCTGCGCTGGTCCTGATTATCGATGCCACCGCAACTTCCGCTGCCTGTTTCCGCCTCGCACATTCTGCGCAGATCCTGATTGTCGATACCGCCACAGCTGCCACTACCGGTCTTGGCTTCGCAGTACCTGCGCTGATCCTGATTATCGATCCCCCCGCAACTTCCGCTTCCCGTCTCTGCCTCGCACATTCTGCGCAGATCCTGATTGTCGATGCCGCCGCAACTGCCACTGCCGGACTTGGCTTCGCAATACCTGCGCTGATCTTGATCGTCTATGGCGCCGCAACCATTGGCAAAGGCATGTCCGCCAATACCAAACATCAACAACATCGCAAGCACTAGTCTCATCACACACTTCCTTGGGCTTACCAGGAAACAGCCTGGCACTGCTTGATCCGGTTTTAATGAGCGTCGCGACACGCTATCAAATTGACATCAACCTTTGAAAAAGTTCCGGGACCGGTTCGAGCCACAACGACACAGGTCGTTGTGTTGCACTCTTCAGAACGAGACGCATAAAAAATCCGATGCCTGAAAGGGCATCGGATTTCTTATCAACCATGGTAATTACAGTGTCCGTCAGCAAGCGAAATCAGAAATTCGCCGGCGTATTCGCACTGATGATTTCCGCCTCATCCGCGCCGATATTGCGAAACCGGTGCGGCAAGGTCGTCGGGAAGTAATAGCCATCCCCGGCATTCAGCACACTCACCTGGCCATCCACGGTCAACTCAACCGTGCCACGGGTCACCAGCCCGCACTCCTCGCCTTCGGAATGCACGATCGGCTCTTCGCCGGAGCTTGCGCCCGGTGCGTATTGCTCGCGCAGCAAGCGCATCTGCCGGCTTGGCACGGACGCGCCGATCAGCAGCAGGCGCAGGCCGTGGCGGCCGAGGTCGGGCTGTTCGTTGGCGCGGAAGACGTACTGGTGTTCGCGCGGCGGCTGATCGAAGGTGAAGAAGTCGGCCAGGGACATGGGGATGCCCTCCAGCAATTTCTTCAGGGAGCTGACGGAAGGACTGACCCGATTCTGTTCGATCAGGGAGATGGTGGCATTGGTGACGCCGCTACGCCGGGCCAGCTCGCGCTGGGACAGTTTGTAGCTTTCGCGTACTAATTTGAGTCGTGAGCCCGTGTCCATGACAGCCTTATGTGCGTACCGCGTAAGGGTAATGGGGGTGGAGAGCAGGCGCGGATCACGCCTTTTTCCGGTCCCGGAAACGTGAAAGGCGGCTATTAAATCACGTTTGTGGGTGTTGCTGTAGGAGCAAAGCTTGCTCGCGAAAGGGGTGTATCAGGCGACTTGATGCTACCTGATCTGACGCTATCGCGGGCAAGCCTTGCTCCTACAATTGGGCTGCGGCGAGCCGAAAAATAAAAGACCGGCGGTACCTTTTAAAGGCCACCGCCGGTGAGGTAACGCTTAGATGCCGAAACGGTCGCGCAGCGAGTAGTACACAGCGCCCATGGCGGTCAGCGGCGCGGAGAAAGTGCGGCCGCCGATCATTGGCATGTGCGGCAAGGATGCAAACGCGTCGAAACGCTCGGCGTCGCCGCGGATCATTTCCGAGATCAATTTGCCGGCCAGGTGCGAACAGGTCACACCGTGGCCGCTGTAGCCCTGCATGTAGTAGGCGTTTTTCTCGATACGACCGAATTGCGGCATGCGTGACATGGTCAGCAGGAAGTTGCCGGTCCAGCGATAGTCGATCTTCACGTCCTTCAATTGCGGGAAGGTCTTGAGGATTTTCGGGCGGA
>RCUS01001315.1_pt1 | contig 13243 bp, 13 predicted proteins | sample 2166221 | NCBI WGS metagenome assembly RCUS01 (sample SAMN09932758, study PRJNA488358) | compost metagenome | isolation source: compost soil in cyclohexanecarboxylic | place: Germany: Experimental Botanical Garden | reverse complement strand
ATCGGCACCCTGGCCGCTGCTCACGCCTTTGTCACCCTGAACAAACTGACCTGGCACACCGAACTGTTCGGCCCGCTGCTGCTGACCGAAGAGATCGTCAACGAAGCGCCGGTGTATCGCGACTTCGCCCTGCACGTACCACGCACCCCGGGCCTGGGCCTGACCCTGGACGAAGAGCGCCTGGCGTTCTTCAGCCGCAAGTAAGGAGAGATGCCATGTTGTTCCACGTGAAAATGACCGTGAACTTGCCGCTGGACATGGACCCGGCCCTCGCTACCCGGCTCAAGGCTGACGAAAAAGAACTGGCTCAACGCCTGCAGCGCGAAGGCAGCTGGCGCCACCTGTGGCGAATTGCGGGCCACTACGCCAACTACAGCGTGTTCGACCTGCCCAGTATCGAGGCGCTGCACGACACCCTGATGCAGTTGCCGCTGTTCCCCTACATGGCCATCGAAATCAACGGCCTGTGCCGTCATCCGTCATCAATCCACAGCGACGACCGCTGAACACCAAGTGCCGATAACAACAATTCGAGGTAAACCATCATGACCGTGAAAATTGCTCACACTGCCGATATCCAGAAATTCTTCGAAGAAGTCAGTGGCCTTAACAACGACCTGGGCAGCCTGCGCATGAAGCGGGTGACCAACCGCATCGTCAACGATGTGGCGCGCATCATCGAGGACCTGCAAATCACCCCGGATGAGTTCTGGAAGGCAGTGGATTACCTGAACCGTCTGGGCAGTCGCCAGGAAGCAGGCCTGCTGGTGGCAGGGCTTGGTGTTGAACACTACCTGGACCTGCAACTGGATGCTCAGGATGCCGAAGCCGGTATCAGCGGTGGCACCCCGCGGACCATCGAAGGGCCGCTGTATGTGGCGGGTGCACCGATGGCCGAAGGCGAAGTGCGGATGGACGATGGGGTTGATCCGGGCACGGTGATGTTTCTTCAGGGGCGCGTGCTGGATGAGCAGGGCCAGCCGGTGGCCGGTGCGGTGGTGGACCTGTGGCATGCCAACACCCAGGGTACTTACTCGTATTTCGACAGCACCCAGTCGGACTACAACCTGCGTCGACGCATTGTTACCGATGCCGAGGGCCGCTACCGAGCGCGCAGCATCGTCCCCTCGGGTTACGGTTGCCCAGCAGACGGGCCGACCCAGGAACTGCTCAATCAACTTGGCCGCCATGGCAATCGCCCGGCGCATATCCACTTCTTCATCTCGGCTCCGGGTTACCGGCACCTGACCACCCAGATCAACCTGGCGGGTGATGAGTATCTGTGGGACGACTTCGCCTACGCCACCCGTGATGGCCTGATTGGCGAGCTGCGTTTTGTCGAGGATGCGGCAGCCGCCGATGCGCGCGGTATAGAAGGGCGATTTGCCGAGATGGATTTTGACTTCCAGCTGCTCAGTGCGCCCAAGCCTGCCAGTGAAGCGCGCAGCCAGCGGCCGCGAGCGTTGCAGGACGCTTGACGTCGGGTTGAGCCCATCGCCGGCAAGGCCGGCTCCCACAAGTACCGGGAGTGTTCTTGTGGGGGCTGGCGTTGCCAGCGATGATGCCTATCCCGAACCCATACTTTCGGGGGCGCCATCATGACAATAAGAAACAACATGAAGAATGTATTCCAGGACTTCTCCCTCTCTGCCTTGGTCGCCGGCTTCATCGCCACCCTGATTTCCTACGCCGGCCCCTTGGTGATCATTTTCCAGGCTGCCCACAGCGCACAGTTGTCGGCAGCTGAACTGTCGTCATGGGTCTGGGCGATTTCCATCGGCAGTGGGGTACTGGGTGTGGTGCTCAGCCTGCGCTTCAAAGTACCAGTGGTGATTGCCTGGTCGGCGCCGGGCTCGGCCTTGCTGGTGGCGTTGCTGCCGGATATTGCTTTTGCTGAAGCGATCGGTGCCTACATCGTCGCCAACCTGGTGATCCTTGTGGTGGGGGTTTCTGGTGCCTTCGACCGGGTCGTCAGCAAGCTGCCCCCGGCGATCTCCGCCGCGATGCTGGCGGGCATCCTGTTCAGCTTCGGTACGGGCTTGTTCACGTCGTTGAAGTCGCAGCCGTTGCTGGTGTTAGCGATGTTTGTCACTTACCTGCTGTTCAAGCGCATGGCGCCGCGCTATGCGGTATTGGCGGTACTGGTGTGTGGGGTGAGCATCGCTGTCTTCAGTGGCGAATTGAATAGTTCTGCACTGGTGGTCGGCTTGGCGACGCCGGTCTGGACCCTGCCAGCGTTCAGCTGGCATGCGCTGTTGAGCATCAGCCTGCCGCTGGTGATGGTGGCGCTGACCGGGCAGTTTGTCCCGGGTATCGCCGTGTTGCGCAATGACGGCTATCAAACGCCAGCCAGTCCGATCATTGCCAGCAATGCCTTGGCCAGTGTGCTGCTGGCGCCTTTTGGTTGTCATGGCCTGAACCTGGCGGCGATCACGGCAGCCATCTGCACAGGCCGCGAAGCCCATGACGATCCGCGCAAGCGCTATTGGGCAGGCGTAAGCGGCGGTGTGTTGTACCTGTTGCTGGGCGTGTTCGGGGCAACGCTGGTCTCACTGTTCACTGCCTTTCCAGCAGCCCTGATCGCCGCGTTGGCCGGGCTGGCCTTGTTCGGTGCGATTGGCGGCGCGTTGGCAGGGGCGATGAGTGTACCGAGCGATCGAGAAGCGGCGCTGATCACCTTTTTGGTGACGGCTTCGGGGATGTCATTTCTGGGCCTGTCGGCGGCGTTCTGGGGGCTGATCTTTGGCTTGTTCGCCCACCTGCTGCTGAACCTGCGGCGACCAGCGCCGCAGGTGAGCAGGGCAGAGCTGCGAGCTGACTGAGGTCAGATCTGCATGGCCATGCCTTCGACGTTCATCGCCGCCTGGCGCAAGGCTTCGGAACGGGTCGGGTGCGGATGGCAGGTGAGGGCGATGTCTTCCGCCGACGCCGAGAACTCCATGGCCACGCAGAACTCACCGATCATTTCGCTGACGCTCGGGCCGACCAGGTGTACGCCGAGTACCTCGTCGGTCTTGGCGTCGGCCAGGACTTTGGCGAAGCCTTCGGTCTCATGGTTGATCTTGGCCCGGCTGTTGGCGGTGAAAGGGAACTTGCCGACTTTGTACTCGCGGCCTTCGGCCTTGAGCTGCTCTTCGGTCTTGCCAACGCTGGCCAGTTCCGGGCGGGTGTAGATCACCCCGGGAATCAGGTTGTAGTTGACCTCATGGGGTTTGCCGGCAATCCGCTCGATGCAGGCCACTGCTTCATCTTCGGCCTTGTGCGCGAGCATCGGGCCAGAGGTCACGTCACCGATCACCCACACGCCTGGCACTGAAGTGCAGTGATGTTCATTGCTGAGCATGCCACGCTTGTCGGTTTCCAGGCCGACGCTCTCCAGACCCAGGCCCTGGGTGTAAGGGCGACGGCCAATGGCGACCAGTACGTAGTCTGCTTCGAGGCTTTCGCTGGCCCCACCTGCGGCAGGTTCCAGGCTCAGGCTGACGGTCTCTGCTGAGGCGGTGGCTTGAGTGACCTTGCTGCCCAGCTTGAAGCTGATGCCTTGCTTGGCCAGTGCGCGCTGCAGGGTCTTGGCAGTTTCTTCATCGGTGCCTGGGCAGATGCGGTCCAGGTATTCGATCACCGTGACCTGGCTACCCAGGCGCCGCCACACCGAACCCAACTCCAGGCCAATCACTCCCGCACCAATCACCACCAGGTGCTTGGGCACGTTGGGCAACGACAAGGCGCCGGTGGAGTCGATAATGCGTTTGTTGTCGATGGTCACACCTGGCAACGGGGTTGGCTCGGAGCCCGTCGCGATGACGATGTCCTTGGCCTGCAGTTTAGTGACACTGCCATCCTCGGCACTGACATTGACTCGCCCCGGCCCTGCCAACTGACCCCAACCCTTGATCCAGTCGACCTTGTTCTTGCGGAACAGGAACTCGATGCCCTTGGTCAGGCCGGTCACGCTTTCATCTTTTTGCTTCATCATCTGCGCGAGATTCAAGGTCGGCTTGACCTCGATACCGAGGTTGGCGAACTCGCTGCCGACGGCTGCTTCATAAAGTTCCGAGGCATGCAGGAGCGCCTTGGATGGCATGCAACCGACGTTCAGACAGGTCCCGCCCAAGGTTGCACGGCCTTCCACACAAGCTACGCTCAGGCCCAACTGGCCGGCACGAATAGCAGCGTTATAGCCGCCGGGGCCACCGCCGATGATCACCACATCATAGGTTTTCATTGTTTTACTCCAGGATGAAGAATCGACAATGGCGCCAAGATTAGTCTGCCAGGCGACTGATTGTATACAATTTATCGTGTGGGTAGAGTGCTCTGGGAGGGTCTGGAACAGAGGGAATAGGCTCAGACTATGGTCATGATGAGCTGAAGTTTTCCGCAGATGAACTACCCTTTTGCGGTGACGACCGACGAAGAAAGGGAGGCTCCCTTCATGCTTTCGCAACTTCCACCTGTTCTGCAAAGCCTGCGACTGCCACTGCGCCTGAAGCTGTGGGATGGTCATGAGTTCGATCTGGGGCCCAAGCCGCAGGTCACCATCCTGGTCAAGGATCCACAACTGATCTCACAGCTCACCCATCCAAGCCTGGACGAGCTGGGCGCTGCCTTCGTTGAAGGCAAGCTGGAGCTGGAGGGCACCATCAGTGAGGTGATTCGGGTTTGCGATGAATTGAGTGAAGCGCTGCTTAAGGATGAAGTCGACAACCAACCCGTGCGCCGTGAGCACGACAAGGCCACCGATGAGGCGGCGATCTCCTACCACTACGACCTGTCCAACGACTTTTATCAGCTGTGGTTGGACCAGGACATGGCCTATTCCTGCGCTTACTTCAAAAGCGATCAGGACACCCTGGAGCAAGCCCAGCAAAACAAGTTCGAGCATCTGTGCCGCAAGTTGCGCTTGCAGAAGGGCGACTACCTGCTCGACGTCGGTTGCGGTTGGGGCGGGTTGTCGCGCTTTGCTGCGCGCGAATTTGGCGCCAAGGTCTTTGGTATCACCTTGAGCAAGGAGCAGCTCAAGCTGGGTCGCCAACGGGTCAAGGCTGAAGGGTTACAGAAGCAGGTCGATCTACAGATCCTCGACTATCGTGATCTGCCTCAGGATGGCCGCTTCGACAAGGTGGTCAGCGTCGGTATGTTCGAGCACGTCGGCCATGCCAATCTGGCGTTGTACTGCCAGCGCCTGTTCGGTGCGGTGCGTGAGGGTGGCCTGGTGATGAACCATGGCATCACCGCCAAGCATGTGGATGGCCGTCCCGTAGGGCGGGGTGCGGGGAGTTTCATTGAGCGTTATGTGTTTCCCCACGGCGAGCTGCCACACTTGTCGATGATCTCTGCCCGTATCAGCGAAGCGGGCCTGGAGATTGTCGATGTCGAAAGCTTACGCCTGCACTATGCGCGTACGCTCCAGCACTGGAGTGACCGACTGGAGAACCAGTTGCAGAAGGCTTCGACGCTGGTGCCGGAAAAAGCACTGCGCATCTGGCGCCTGTACCTGGCGGGTTGTTCCTACGCCTTCGCCAAGGGCCGGATCAACCTGCACCAAATCCTCGCGGTCAAACCTTTCGCTGATGGACACCACGATCTGCCGCTGACCCGCGAGGATCTTTACCGCTAGACAAGCCTAGAGAATCGGCGAGATCAGTCGGGCAATGCGCATCCCCAGTTGCTGCAGGCGATGGGTGTCCTGGCTGTCTTCGGAAGTGATTTCCCGGGCGAGTTCGAAGTCATGGATGAGCATGGCTTCGACCTGATCGGAGAAGGTTCGGTCGACCGTCAGCAACATCACTTCAAAGTTGAGTCGGAACGAGCGGTTGTCCAAGTTGGCACTGCCAATGGCACTGATCTCGTTGTCGATGAGCACCACCTTCTGGTGCAGGAACCCCGGACCGTAACGGAACATCCGAACGCCAGCGCGCACCGCTTCGAACGCGAACAAGCTGGAGGCGGCATAGACGATGCGATGGTCTGCGCGCGATGGCAGCAGGATGCGTACATCCACACCGCGTAGCACGGCCAGACGCAAGGCGGCGGTCACCGCTTCATCGGGGATGAAGTAGGGGCTGGTGATCCACAGCCGTTCACGCGCCGAGTGGATGGCTTCGACAAAGAACAGCGAACAGGTTTCCTGAGGGTCGGCTGGGCCGCTGGCCAGTACCTGACAGAGCACGCCATCTTCGGGGTAGGTGTCGGGCAGGATCAGCGGCGGTAGCTGCCGTGCGGCCCAGAACCAATCCTCCGCGAAGGACTCTTGCAGGCAAGCCAGCACCGGGCCGCTGACTTGTACGTGAGTGTCGCGCCAAGGAGAGAGTTTAGGTTTGGCACCCATGTACTCGTCCCCCACGTTGTGACCGCCGACAAAGCCTTGTACACCATCCACCACGACGATCTTTCGATGATTGCGGAAGTTGACCTGGAAGCGGTTGAACCAGCCTCGGCGTGTGGCAAACGCACGAATGTTGACGCCGCCGTCGCGCAGGGTCTGGCTGTAAGCGGAGGGCAGGGCATGGCTGCCAACCCGATCGTAGAGTACATAGACCTTCACCCCCTCGGCGGCTTTCTTGAGCAACAACGCTTGCAAGGCGCGGCCAAGGTTGTCGTCGTGGATGATGAAGAACTGCACCAGCACCGTATCCCGTGCTTGTTCAATAGCGGCGAAGATTGCATCGAAGGTTGCTTTGCCGTCGATGAGCAGCCGTACCTGATTATTCGCCAAGCAAGGCATCCGGCCCAACCTGGGCATGGCCCGCAGCGCGCCATAGGATTCGGAGTTGCGTGCCGCCAAGGCTTCGTCGACCCAGGGTCGCCAGTTGAGGTCAGCCATGGCCACATGCATTTCGCGGTTGGCCTGGCGCCGGGCCTGAATGTAGGCGTCGAATGTGCGACTGCCGAATATCAGGTACGGGATCAAGGTGAAGTAAGGGATAAAGAGCAGCGACAAGGCCCAGGCGATTGCCCCCTGGGCAGTGCGCACGGTGAGCACCGCATGCGTAGCGGCGATAGCCCCGAGTAGGTGCAAGGCACCGATGAGGTAACCGAAGAAGTAGGGGCTGTGGTAATCCATATGCATCCTGCTGTCCAATGGCACTGCCCCTAACAGAGCATGTTCCACACCCTACTTGCAACCGAAAGGCGAAATTGGCGTCTAAGCTTTGTTCCAGCGTGGGGCTGGAGTTTCGAGGAGCCATTACATGAAAAGTCGTCTGCCGATGCTGGCATTGGTCCTGGCGGTGTCGAGCCCATTGGTGCACGCACAAATGCTGCAGCCAGGGTTGTGGGAGCTGACTACCAGCAACATGCAGGTGGATGGCAAGGCACTCCCGGACATGGGCTTTATGCTCGGACAGCTGAAGAACCTGCCGCCCGAGCAGCGGGCGATGATCGAAGGTGGCTTGGCCAAGCAGGGTATCAGCGTGGCCGGTAAGGGCGTGCAGTCTTGCCTGACGCCTGAGCAGGTCAAAACTGACGACATTCCCCTGCAAGACCCGAAGTCTGGCTGTACCCAGAAGATTACCGAGCGCAATGGTAACGTCTGGAAGTTCACCTTCAGCTGCCCCAAAGCACAGGGAGCAGGTCAGGCTACTTTTGTCAGCGACCGTGAGTTCACTACAACGGTCAACGGCACTTTCAATGCCTCCGGGGTTCAGCAACAGGGCAGCATGAATACCCGAGCCGTTTGGGTGGGAAGCGAGTGTGGTAGCGTCAAACCGCGTACCTAGAGCTCGACTACCAATGCCACTGGCTAGCGGCGACAGCATCGTGGGCATGCAAACTTTCCGCGTGTTCCACGCGCAGGTCAAACCCGCTTAGCCAGTTCATCCGTTGCAGGGCCAGATGCAAACGCCGTGCAGCATCTTCACAGAACATCAGGTTCTGACCGTTGGCCAAGGCAAAGGCCTGTTCATCTGCTCGTTTCACCGCCGTCTGCACGGCGGTGCCTAGCGCGGTTTCAGCCTCATCAATCAATGCCACGATCGGCAATTCATTGACCCCATGCCCCAAACGTACCTGCAATAGCGCCACGCTGCGCTGGCTGTGAGGTGTCGCCACCACGCCTTGGGCGCTGCCCAACCAGCTGAGTACCGCCTCATGGCTGAGGCTACGATTGCCAAAATCGGTCAGGAATTGCTGTTGGATCAATTGCCTGGCTAACGCCGCTGAGCAGGGGCAAGTGGAGGAATAATCGACTTCCACTTTTAGTTCCACGTGGAACATTTCATCTTTTAGCTGCGCAGCAACGGTGACCGGATAGGCCTTCCATCCTGCTAGCGGGCTGATCAAAGCGGGCCGTTTTAGCATCAAATCAAAGCGCAAATTCAAATAAGCGCCCGCCGATAACCCAGCATGACTCTGCAGAAACTCATCCAGCACTTGTTGGAAGAGCATGGGCGTTAAGGGCTGATGCTCAAAAACTTCAAGCGCCAGATACAAGCGTGACATATGGATGCCACGTGAATTGCCATCGTCGAGGCTGACGCCAGCGTCGGCACTGGCACGCAGCGTGCGGTCAGCAAACAGAACAGGCAAGGCGATGTTGCACATACCTACCCAGTCCAGTGGCAGCGAGGTTTGGGTAACTTGCGTGGCAATATCCGGAAGATTAAGAACGCTCATGGACAGCTCGTTATTCAGGGTGGCAATAGCGATTACTGGCAGCCGCTCAGGCGATTGCAGCGCAGATTAAAGCGTTGCCCGCTGGAGCTGGAGACCCGGTTGAACGTGGTCCAGCCGATTTTACGGCTGTAGCCCACCCAGGTTTCACCGTCGCTGGCCAGGCCGGTATAGAAAGTTAGCTGCCCGTAACGGCTGTTGGTTTGTGTCCACAGTCGCTTTCCTTGCACTTCATAACCACGCAGGTACGTTGTTTGGCCATCGGTTCGCACGCTGTAGTAGTTACCTTGAGCGTCGCCGCAGGCGAGCAATGTGGCGCTGCGGGTGCATAACGCCAATCCCTTGCTCAAAGGACCGGCAACGGCGCCAACAGGCAGGCACAGTAGTAATGCGACAGCGGCACGCAACAACTTCATTTTTTAGCGTCCTTCGTCGAGGCTTCTGGTCGTGTTCAGGTAAAGCAGCTTGGCGAAATTGTATTGTTATAATATAACATTGCGCAATGCATCATTTGAATACGCTCGCCCTGATGAGGACCTGATCATGCCCAATCGCCTTCCTGTTACCGTGCTGTCCGGCTTTCTGGGTGCCGGTAAAAGTACGCTGCTCAACCATGTCTTGCGCAACCGCGAGAACCTGCGGGTAGCGGTGATCGTCAACGATATGAGTGAAATCAACATCGACGCGAGCGAGGTGCAACGCAATGTCAGCCTCAATCGTGCCGAAGAAAAACTGGTGGAGATGAGCAACGGCTGCATCTGCTGCACCTTGCGTGAGGACTTGCTGGAGGAAGTCAGCCGACTCGCGCAGGAAGGTCGTTTTGATTACCTGTTGATTGAGTCCACGGGTATTTCCGAACCCTTGCCGGTTGCCGAGACGTTTACCTTTCGTGATGACCAGGGCCGTAGCCTGGCCGACCAGGCACGCCTCGATACCATGGTCACGGTTGTCGACGGCCTGAACTTCCTGCGCGATTACCAGGCAGCTGAAAGCCTGGCCAGTCATGGCGAAACCCTGGGAGAAGATGATCAGCGTTCGATCAGTGACCTGCTGATCGAACAAGTGGAGTTCGCCGATGTCATCCTGCTCAGTAAGGTCGACCTAATCAGTAGTCACGAGCGTGAAGAGTTGAGTGCCATTCTGCGTCGACTCAACGCCCACGCGCGGATTGTCCCAATGCTGATGGGTCAGGTGCCTTTGGCGGCAATTCTCAACACGGGCCTGTTTGACTTTGAGCGTGCCGCCCAAGCGCCAGGATGGCTGCAGGAACTGCGCGGTGAACATGTGCCGGAAACCGAAGAGTATGGCATCGCAGCCACTACCTGGCAGGCCCGTCGTCCGCTGCATCCACAGCGCTTCTTCGACTTTATTAACGGTCCATGGAGCAACGGCCGATTGCTGCGCTCCAAGGGTTTCTTCTGGTTGGCCAACAAGCACCAGGATGCGGGAAGCTGGTCTCAGGCCGGGGGCATGATGCGTTATGGTTTTGCCGGACGCTGGTGGCGCTATGTACCGCGTCAGCACTGGCCGCAGGATGAACAGAGCAGCGCAGCGATCCTCAAGAACTGGACGGCTGAACAGGGGGATTGCCGTCAGGAACTGGTGTTCATCGGTCAGAATATCGACTTCTCCCGACTCAAATCCGAACTCGATGCCTGCCTGCTGAGTGACGCGGAAATGGCCGAAGGTGTCGATAGCTGGCGTCAACTGCCGGATCCTTTTGGGCCTTGGTACGAAGAGGAGGCGGCATGAGATGGGCGTTAGCGGCTATTGACTGAATGCACTGAGATCAAGGCATAGTGACGAAAATCCCAGGTGCCTACTTTCACATGCTGCAGAACATCCCTACTCACGTCATTGCCGGTCCTTTGGGGGCCGGCAAGACGAGCCTGATCCGCCAGTTGCTGGCTCAACGGCCTGCTAACGAGCGCTGGGCGATCTTGGTCAATGAGTTCGGCCAGATCGGTCTGGATGCGGCGCTGCTCAGTACTGATGATCAGGGTATCGCTATGGGGGAGGTGGCCGGCGGCTGTCTATGTTGTGTGAATGGAACGCCATTTCAGGTCGGTTTGGGCCGTTTACTGCGCAAAGCCCAGCCACATCGGTTGTTTATCGAACCGTCGGGTTTAGGGCATCCGTTGCAACTGTTGGAGCAGCTCAAACAGTCGCCATGGCGCGGGGTGTTGACTGTACAGCCAGCGATCATGGTGTTGGATGCCCAGCAACTTGCTGCGCACAGGGCGTTGCCTCCGGCGCAGGAAGAGGCGCTGAGCAGCGCGGGCTTGTTGGTGCTGAACAAGTCGCAAGGGCTGGATGACCAACAACGCTTGTGGATAAGTTCACAGCTACCCCATCAGCCTATGTTTTGGACCGAGCAGGGGCGACTGCCGTTATCAGCTTTACCCATCCAGGTAGAGGTACCGGCTGCATTTGAGGTTGTGGATAAGCCTGCTTTGCCCACTGTTGATGGGCCTCTAGCGACCCTGTGGACAACTCCTGACGAGCCCATCTGCAGCATTCAGGAGGCTACCGAGGGGTGGAGTATCGGCTGGCGCTGGCATCCCCAGCAGGTCTTCGAACGATCAAAAATTGAACAGTTCTTGGGTGATTTTGACTGGCGCCGGGCCAAGCTAGTTATCCACAGCCCTCAAGGTTGGCAGTCTATCAATGCCTTGCAGGGGCAGAGTGCTCTGCAGTGGCAGCCTAGTGAATGGCGCCGTGACTCGCGCATTGAGCTGATTTTCGCCACCGTTCAGGACCGCAATCTGTTGCAGCAGGCCATGCAGGCCTGCCGGATCTAGTTGCGCCAGCGGTTATGATCCTGGCGCCACTGCTTCATCTCGATGACGTTGTCGACATGCTCAACCGGTTTGATCTCGAACGGGTAGGGCGCCAGTTCGATCTGCATGCTATGGGCGCCAAACTGGGTGACAGTACCGGGGTGACGCTGCTCACCGGTGACGGTGAATTCGAAGTTATACACACGCGCCAGGCGCTTGCGACCCTGAGCATCGCGAACAAAGCCGATGCGCTTGAGCGCGACATTGCCATCGAGCAGTTCCAGATCGAGCTTTGCACAGTGCTGCTTGACCCGTTCCAGGGCCTTTTCACGCAATCCGTGGTTGTGCCACAGCCAGGCGCCGGCGGTAGCCAGCAACATCAGCACGGCGAGATTACCCAGGGTCAACATTTACCAATGCTCCAACAAAGTATACCCAGCTTAACCGCCTCCCTGGTCTGTCGTACAGGTGGCTTTTAGCGCCATACTGCGCGCCTTGTCTTTCATTCTTGCTTCGGAAGTTTTGCATGAAACGTACGCCGCATCTGCTCGCCATCCAGTCCCATGTAGTGTTCGGCCATGCCGGTAATGGCGCAGCGGTATTCCCGATGCAGCGGGTCGGTGTGAATGTCTGGGCGCTCAATACCGTGCAGTTCTCCAACCACACTCAGTATGGCCAGTGGACGGGAGAAGTGCTTGCGCCAGTTCAAATTCCGGCACTGGTAGAAGGCATTGCGGCGATTGGCGAACTGGGCAACTGCGATGCGGTGTTGTCCGGTTACCTGGGTAGTGCCGAACAGGGGCGAGCCATTCTCAGTGGCGTCGCACGTATCAAGGCGGCTAATCCCAAGGCCTTGTACCTGTGTGACCCGGTCATGGGGCATCCGGAAAAGGGCTGCATCGTACCTGCTGAAGTGAGTACCTTCTTGCTCGAAGAAGCGTTAACGGTCGCTGACGTGTTGTGTCCGAACCAGCTGGAGCTGGACAGCTTCTGCGATCGTCGACCAGCGTCCTTGGACGATTGTGTAGCCATGGCGCGTAGCCTGCTGGAGCGGGGGCCGAAAGCGGTGCTGGTCAAGCACTTGGCTTATCCGGGGCGCGCGGCGGAAGATTTCGAGATGCTGCTGGTTACTGCCCAAGGCAGCTGGCACCTGCGCCGACCGCTGCTGGCCTTTCCACGGCAGCCAGTGGGTGTCGGCGACCTGACCTCAGGACTGTTCCTTGCCCGCGTGCTGCTGGGTGATGATTGGCTGGCCGCGTTCGAGTTTGCCGCCGCTGCGGTGCATGAGGTGTTGCTGGAAACCCAGGCCTGCGCCAGCTACGAACTCGAACTGGTGCGGGCCCAGGACCGCATCGTGCATCCACGGGTGCGTTTTGAAGCGCGTCGCCTGAGTTGTTAAAGGGCGTCGCCCTTGAGTTCCTGGTAGCGCTTTTCCAGCTCCTGGCGAATCAATCGACGCTGCTTACCCTGCAGGAAGCGGCGTTTTTCTTCGCTGCTTTCCGGTTGGCGTGGAGGCACGGCAACGGGTTTACGGTCGTCATCGACGGCGACCATGGTGAAAAAGCAGCTGTTGCTGTGGCGCACTGAACGCTCGCGAATGTTTTCGGTGACGACCTTGATGCCAACCTCCATCGAGGTATTGCCGGTGTAGTTGACCGAGGCCAGAAAGGTCACCAGTTCGCCGACATGCACCGGCTCGCGAAAGACCACCTGGTCGACCGACAAGGTCACCACATAGCGCCCTGCGTAGCGGCTGGCGCAGGCGTAGGCGACTTCATCGAGGTATTTGAGCAGCGTGCCGCCATGAACGTTGCCAGAAAAGTTGGCCATGTCCGGGGTCATCAGGACGG
>RCUS01001313.1_pt1 | contig 13256 bp, 9 predicted proteins | sample 2166221 | NCBI WGS metagenome assembly RCUS01 (sample SAMN09932758, study PRJNA488358) | compost metagenome | isolation source: compost soil in cyclohexanecarboxylic | place: Germany: Experimental Botanical Garden | reverse complement strand
CGCGGCGGTTCGATCATGGCCAAGTGGTGCCTGGCCCACCACAAGGAAAACTTCCTCTACACGCATTTCGAAGACATCTGCGAAATCATGAAGGCCTATGACGTGACCTTCTCGCTGGGTGATGGCCTGCGTCCGGGCTGCATTGCCGATGCCAACGATGCGGCACAGTTCGGCGAGCTGGAAACGCTGGGCGAGTTGACGAAGATTGCCTGGAAGCACGACGTGCAGACCATGATCGAAGGCCCCGGCCACGTGCCGATGCAGTTGATCAAGGAGAACATGGACAAGCAGCTGCGCGAGTGCGGCGAGGCACCGTTCTACACGCTCGGCCCGCTGACCACCGACATCGCACCGGGCTATGACCACATCACCAGTGCGATCGGCGCGGCAATGATCGGCTGGTTCGGTACCGCCATGCTCTGCTACGTCACGCCGAAGGAGCATCTGGGCCTGCCCAACCGCCAGGACGTGCGCGACGGCATCATGGCCTATCGTATTGCCGCCCATGCTGCGGATCTGGCCAAGGGTCATCCGGGTGCGCAGGTGCGTGACAACGCGCTGAGCAAGGCACGCTTCGAGTTCCGCTGGGACGACCAGTTCCACCTCGGCCTGGACCCGGAGAAGGCCAAGGAATTCCACGACGAGACCCTGCCCAAGGACGCGCACAAGCTGGCCCATTTCTGTTCGATGTGCGGCCCGCATTTCTGCTCGATGAAGATCACCCAGGACGTGCGCGAGTACGCCGAGAAGGGCATGCAGGAGAAGTCCGAGCAGTTCCGTGCAGCCGGCGCCGAGGTCTACCAGCAGGGCTGATCGCAGAGGGGCAGCGCCGGGTCATGCCCGGCGTCATCCCATCACCCATCTCACGGACATGCCGCTATCCTCGGCCCATCGTTCCCCGGGGACAAGGAACCATGCCCATTGCCGTGACCACCCGCTGGCTGGCCATCGCCCGCCGTCATCCCTCTGCTTGGCTGCTCGGGGCTCAGCTGCTGTCGGTACTGCTGTACCCGGCGTTGGACGAAACCGCTGCCGGGCGCGCGGCCGTAGGGGTGTTCGGCATGGCCGTGCTCGGCCTGGCCCTGTGGGTGGTGCAGCGCAGCCCGCTGGGGACCTGGCTGGCGTTGGTGCTGGCCATCCCGGCGGTGGTGTTTTCGCTTTCTGCGGCCCTGCTCGACCGGCCGGCACTGGGCATCACCGCACAACTGCTGGAAAGCCTGCTGTATTTCTATACGGCTGGTGCGCTGATCGCTTACATGCTGCAGGACCATAAGGTCACCCGTGACGAGTTGTTTGCCGCCGGTGCCACGTTCACGTTGTTGGCATGGGCTTTCGCCTTTACCTTTGCCGTATGTCAGCAGTGGTATCCGGGCAGTTTCCAGGGCGCCAGTGGTGGAGCGCAGCGCACGTGGATGGAGCTGCTTTATCTGAGCTTCAGCTTATTGTCGGGGGTTGGTCTCAGCGATGTCGTACCACTGCATCCGCAGGCCCGCGCGCTGGTCATGCTGGAGCAGTTTTCCGGCGTCATGTATGTCGCGCTGGTGGTTTCGCGGCTGGTCGGCCTGACCATGCTGAAACGCTTCTGAAAATGAACGCCAGATAAAAATATCGCGCCCGGAAGGGCGCGAATGATGATGCTTATTATGTGAATGCGTCGGCGAGAGAGAGCCTGATGTCGACCACGCGATAGGCGAGGTAACCCGCATAGGCTAATATCCGGAGGCTTCGTTTTTTTTGCGGTATGCGCCGATGCTTTGTGCGGAATCTGGCTTCTTGCTGTGCCAAGGATGGGAAGGGATCGATGGTGAACAGTGTTCGCGGCCTGTTTCAACCCCATAGCAACGAATGATCAACAGCGAAATCCAGTCGCCTGAATCCGACCGCGTACGCGTCGGCGAGTGCATCGTTACTTTGTCCTCGCGTGAGGTTGAAGTTGCGGGTGCGCGCCGTACGCGGCGTTTGACGCCCAAGTCGCTGGGCGTGCTGCGCATGTTGATGCGGCAGCCTGGACGAGTGGTGACCCGTGACGAGCTGTTCGCCGAAGTGTGGCCGGACACGCTGCCGACCAACGATGTGCTGACCCAGGCGGTTACCCAGCTGCGCAAGGCGTTCAGCGTCGACGACGACAACGGCCAGGCGTACATCGAGACCATCGCCAAGACCGGCTACCGCCTGCTGGCACCGGTGCAGCCGCTGGCCGACCACGAGACCGATGTGATCGTTGCTGCAGAGGAATCGTCTGCACCGCAGCCGCTTGCGCCGAATGCTGTGGCCCTCGTCGGTGCGCCGGCGGTTGAACGCGGCAGTCGTCGCTGGCGCCGTCTCCGCCGTCGCCTGCTGCTGGCGCTGGGCGTGGTGATGCTGCTTGCACTGGTGGTGTTGAGCGTACTGCTGCTGCGCCGTCCGGCACCGGTGAATTCTCCGGTGGACGCGGCAGTGGAGAACGGCACGCGGGTGATCGGAAGCCCTGAGCGGCCGTATCGTTTGATTACCGCCACGGCCGGTTTTGAGACCTATCCCACACTTTCGCCTGACGGATCGCAGGTCGCCTACGAAGGCGCCAACGACGACGGGAACGGCGGCAACGCCATCAAGGTGCAGACCTCCGGCAATGCACCCGCACGCCAGCTGCTTTCGCCGCCGGCAGGTGCCAGCGACCGTTTCCCGAACTGGTCGCCGGATGGCCGCGAAATCGCCTTCGCCCGCTTTGGTGCCGATGACAGCTGCCAGGTGTTGATCGCCAGCGCCACCGGCGGTGCCGTGCGCCAGGCCACGCGCTGCGACGGCACCGAGCTGCTTAGTTTCGACTGGACGCCCGATGGCCGTGGCCTGGTCTTCGGCAGCATGGTCGGTCGCTATGCCCATCGCGGCATCCGCGTGCTCGATCTGGCCACCGGCCAATGGCGGGCACTGGACTACGCGGTCGACGAGGATGATTTCGACTACGCCCCGCGCTATTCCCCGGATGGCAAATGGCTGGTGTTTGTCCGCAACCCTCAGCTGGGCGACCTGTGGCGGATGCCTGCCAGCGGCGGTACGCCCGAACAGTTGACGACCGAATCGGCCGAGCTGCGCGGTTGGGCATGGCTGGGCGACGGTCGCCATATCGTGTTCGGTCGCCGTGTGGACAGCGAAGCACGCCTGTACTACCTCGACGTCGAGCGCCGCACGCTGCGCGACGCGGGGCTCGACGATGCGCAGTGGCCGACGGTTTCACGCCGCGGCGACATGCTGGCGTTCGTGCATCGGCGCGCGCAGTTCGGCGTGTTCAGGATGCCCGCGCTGGGCGGTGAAGGTGAGCGTCTGTTCGCCTCCAGCGGCCGTGATGGGCAACCGATGGTGGCGCCGGATGGACGGCAACTGGTGTTCAGTTCTGATCGTTCCGGCAGCTTTGCGCTGTGGTGGGCCGACATGCAACGGCCAGAGTCGTTGCGGCCGATCGAAGGGCTGAAGCCGGAAGCACGGCAGGCGCCCGACTGGTCGGACGACAGCCGGCATCTGCTGGTGGTGGGCCGTGATGAGCATGGCGAAGCGGTTGTCTACGAGATCGCCCCGCGCGACGAACAGCTGCATCGCCTTCCGGTGCCCGCCGAGCAGCCGTTGCAGGCGTTGTACGGCGCCGACGCGGAGCAGCTGCTGGTGGTTGAACGCGATGCCGACCAGCACACCCGGTTGAGCCTGTTCGACCGCAGTGCGCAGCCGTGGCGGCGGTTGGCCAGTTTGGAAGGCGTGTCGCAGGCGCGTTTCGACCGCAGTACCGGGCGGGTGCTGTTCACCCGGCTGGCAGCCGGCGGGCTGTGGTCGGTGGACGCGGCGTTGACCCCTGCCAGCGTGCAGCAGATCAGTGAGGACCGGCCCAGCCGTTGGCGCTACCGGACCTGGACCGTGGCCGGCAACGGCAGCATCGACTACCTCGGCAGCAGTGCCAGCTGCGGCACGACCCTGGTCCGTATCCAGTCCGGGCGCGAAGAAGCGGAGCGCTGCCTGGACGCCCAGCGCCTGAGCGCGGGCAATGGACTCAGCGCCAGCGCCGACGGAAACAGCCTGTACCTGGCCCTGGCCATCAGCGATGGTGCCGACATCGGCGTGATGCGACTGCCCGAACAACCGCCCGCGCTGTTCCCTGCATTCTCCAAGCTGCTGATATTGAACGAGAAAGGGCCTTCGTAACTTCTTCGTGACGATCTCGCCGCGAATTCGTGGCGATCTCGGCAGTCTTTCCTGACGCGCTGTCGCCTGATTTGGCAAAACGGAGGCCTGTACTTGGCAAATCCGTGGTGCCCTCATGCGTCAACTCTCGCTGGCCGATCGTGGCCAAACCGTATCCCTGGACAAGGCGATCGACGATGTCGCGCCGACCTGCATGGGCGTTGCCCGCCTCGGCAGCCTGCAGACCGCCGGCACCAGCTTCAGCGTCTGGATGCAGGTGCGCGGTACCTCGTGGGTGGAAGCGAAGGAAGGGCGGTTCCGGCTTCGCCAGGGCGAGTGGATCGCGTTCGAGAAGGAGTCCAGGCCGCTGGTCCAGGCCGGACGCAACGGCCTGTGCGTGGGCATGAACCTGAACGTCGAAGCGCTGCGCGTGCTGGCCGAGATGGCCGATTGCGGGCTGTATGCCGGCCGCGGCCTGATGAACCGTGCCGATGCCCGCGTGGCACTGCGCCTGTGGCGTGACGCCCTCGCCAGTGGGCAGCCGGCGCAGGCACTGCGTCCGTTGCTGCTGCATCTGGCCGGTCTGCAGCGCAGCCTGGCCGACAACGTACAACGTTGCCCCGGCCGCTCGCGCAGTCGCAAGCGCCAGGTGTTCGGTCGCATGCAGCGCGCGCGTCTGTATCTGGAAGGCAACAGCCACCGTGTGGTGCGCATCGGCGAACTGGCCGAGCTGACCAACTTCTCCAGCTGGTATCTCTCCAAGACGTTCCAGAGCCTGTACGAGGAGAGCCCGCAGTCGCTTTCGGCACGGTTGCGCCTTGAGCGCGCGGCCGATCTGCTGCGCGATACCGACATGATGGTCGGCGAAGTCGCTGCCGCCAGCGGTTTCGACAACTGCTGCAGCTTCGCGCGTGCCTTCCGTGCCCGCTACGGCCAGTCCGCTTCGCGCTTCCGCGAGAACGACGGACAGCTTCCGCCACACTCCGCAAAGTCTCCGGTTGTGTCGCGCAAATACAGCGCTGCAACGCAATCGTAACGTGCTACGGCGTTTTAACACGCTACTAACACGTACCTTGGAGAGATTGATGAACGTTCGTATTCCTGCAGTGCGGCTCGGCTTGTTGCCGGCCGGCATTGCGCTTGCCTTGGCACCGTCCTTCGCTTCGGCGCAGGACGCAGCTGCCGGCGGCACGACCGACCTGGACCGCATTTCGGTCACCGGTTCGCGCATCCGCCAGGCGAGCATGGAAACCGCACAGCCGGTGATCGCGCTGCAGCGCGCCGACATTGAAAAGCAGGGCTTCACCAGCGTTGCCGACATCGTGCAGAACCTGTCGGCCACCGGTTCGCCGGCGATCAGCCGCGCCGATGCCCTGTCTTCGGGCGAAGAAGTCGGCGGCCAGTACGTTGACCTGCGCAACCTCGGCCCGCAGCGCACCCTGGTGCTGCTGGACGGCAAGCGCATGGGCGTCAGCTCCGGTGGCTACACCGATCTGGCGTCGATCCCGACCTCGATCGTCGAGCGCGTGGAAGTGCTGACCGACGGCGCATCGGCCATCTACGGCTCCGATGCCATTGCCGGCGTGGTCAACATCATCACCCGCAAGAACTTTGATGGCCTGGAAGCCAGCGTCTACCGCGGCCAGTACGGCCAGGGCGACGGTGACAAGGAAACGTACAACTTCGTCTACGGCATGACCAATGACCGCGGCTCGTTGACCCTGGGTGCGGAGTACAGCGACGAAAAGCCGGTGCTGGCCAAGGACCGCAGCTTCAGCGCCTACGCCAACGGCCCGCGTCATGCGTTCCCGACCGAAGACGATGCCAATGGCTGGTCGGCGATCACCGAGAAGGGCGTGCTGGTCACCGGCGGCAACAACTACGTCGTGAACCCGGGTGCCGATCCGACCGATTTCGCCAACTACCACGAGCTGACCAACGCTGACCTGTCCAACCCGTCGCAGCAGATGTATCTGTCGACCGGGATCAAGCGTCGCTCGGTGTTTGCCAACGGCCAGTACGACTTCACCGACAACATCCGCGGTACCGCCAACGTTCTGTACACCGAACGCGAAGCACTGCAGCAGATCGCCGGTTACCCGTACCGTTCCAGCGCCTACGGCACCAAGCTGTCCAAGGACAGTGCGTTCAACCCGCTGGACCAGGATGTCGACTTCATGCGTCGTACCTGGGAAATGCCGCGCCAGACCAAGTCCGAGCTGAACACCTTCCGCTTCTCGGCAGGCCTGGAAGGTTCGTTCGAGTTCGGCGACAAGTACTTCGACTGGGATGTGGGTTACGTCTACAACCGTAACAAGGGCACCAAGACCGGCACCGGCAACCTGTTCATCCCGAACGTGAAGAATGCTGTCGGCCCGTCGTTCGTCGAAAACGGAGTTGCCTACTGCGGTGCTCCGGGCGCGGTCATCGCCGGTTGCACCCCGTGGAACCCGCTGCTGGGCTACGGCGTCGAAGGCGCTGGCTCGCTGTCCAACCCGGATCTGCAGAAGTACCTCTTCCTGCCGACCCACGACACCTCGCTGACCACCTCCAAGGTCTACAGCGCCAACCTGTCCGGCGCGCTGTTCACCCTGCCGGCCGGTGACCTGTCGTTCGCCGCAGGCTATGAGCACCGCGAAGAGGAGGCCGAGTACAACCCGGATGCGCTGCTGCAGTCGGGCCTGAGCACCGACCTGGCCGGTGCGTCCACCGCCGGTGGCTACAAGCTCAACGAGTTCTTCCTCGAGCTGAACGTGCCGATCCTGGCCGACCTGCCGTTCGCCAAGGAGCTGTCGGTCGACATGGCTGGCCGTTACTCGGACTACAACACCTTCGGCAACACCTTCAACAGCAAGTTCGGCCTGAAGTGGAAGCCGATCGACGACCTGCTGGTGCGCGGCACCTACGCCACGGGCTTCCGTGCGCCGACGGTGGCCGACCTGTACGGCGGCACCTCGCAGACCTTCGACAAGTACACCGATCCGTGTGACACCCTGTTCGGTGCTGCCGTACGCAACCCGCAGGTTGCCGCACGCTGCGCCGGCGCCGTGCCGGCCAACTTCCGCCAGGAAGCGTCGGGCGGCATCGATGCCACCGGTCCGGGGTCGCAGTCCAACTACGCCTACCTGTCCGGCTCCAATGCCGAGCTGCTGCCGGAAACCTCCAAGACCTGGACGGTCGGCCTGGTCTACAGCCCGAACTTCGTGCAGGGCCTGGACATCAGTCTGGACTGGTGGAAGATCCGCATCGACAACGTGATCGCGGCCGAATCGGTGACCTCGATCCTCAACCAGTGCTACATCCTGGGCAACGCCAATGCGTGTGACCGTGTCACCCGCGATCCGGAGAATGGCTCGCAGGTGACCGACGTCACCCGCACGCTGATCAACGGCGGCTACCAGGAAACCGCCGGTTACGACCTGGGCATCAAGTACCGCCTGCCGGAGTTCTCCTTCGGCAACATCGTCATCGACTGGAAGACCACCTATGTCGATTACCTCGAGTACAAGCGCGACAACGAAGAGCAGACTGCCGTCGAGCAGCACACCGGCTGGGGCACGGGCGACTGGGGTGGCAACTTCCGCGTGCGTTCGAACCTGAACATCGATTGGAGCCTGGGCAACTTCGGTGTCAACTGGGGCATGCGCTACTACTCGGGCCTGAAGGAAGAGTGCTCCTACGACCGCACCGGCGGCGCCGAGTGCAACAACCCGGACTTCTCCTCGGCCTACACCCTGGCCATTCCGGTCCGCAACACCGGTTCGAACACCTTCCACGACCTGCAGGTGCGTTACAACACTCCGTGGAACGCCACCATCTCGGCGGGTGCCAACAACGTGTTCAACCACGAGGGCCCGATCATGTACAGCCAGCCGAACTCGAGCTTCTCGTACTACGGTGGCTTCGACATCGGTCGCTTCTACTACATGAAGTACACCCAGCGCTTCTGATCCATCGAAGCGTGACAGCAGCAAGAGGAGGGCGGGCCGCAAGGTCCGCCCTTCTTGTTTGCGCGATCAGGCAACGCGGGTATCCACACCACGCGCGGACGGACCTCCGGTCACCAGAGGGTGATCCACGCCCCGCGCCGCTGAATCTCCGGTCGCTTCCAGTAGATCCACGCCATGCGTGGATGAATCTTCCGGCACAACGAAAAAGGGCAGGCCACCCGGCCTGCCCTCCATCCGCTTTACACTCGTCCGCCGCTACGCCTCAGGCGTCGCTCGGCACCAGCCCCATCAGGCTGTTGGCGTGCTCGCGCCACTGCGGCAGCTTGTTCAGTACACCGGCGCGCTGCAGATACTCTTCATCCACCGGATCGCCGTTGACCAGTGCCAGCGCCACGTGCACCGCACCCGTCACCCAGAAGCTGCGGGTGTTCGCGCGCTGCGGCTGCAGATGGAACGCCACCGCCTCGATGATCGGCATCGGCAGGCCCCACAGGCCCAGCAGATAGGCGCCGGCTTCGGCATGGCCGGGGCGGTCGTCGCCCGCCAGCTCGGGTTCGCTGCGTTCGTTGCGCACGCCCGGCAACAGCAGGCCGATGTCGGCCAGCAGTGCGGCGGTGGCACCCAGTTCGGCGCTGGAGTCGGGCAGCAGACGTGCGGCCAATCGCGAGGCCATCAAGGCACGCTGCTGCAGCGAGTTGCGTTCGGCGCCAGACAAGGTCGGTGCGGAGAACACCTCGCTGGCCAGCACCAGGTCGCGCAGCGTCGCCAGGCCCAGCCGGGTCACGGCCGTGCGCAGGTCGGCGATGGTGCGACCCTGGCTGAAGAACGCCGAATTGGAAAGCTGAAGCACCTTGGCCGCGATCGCCGGGTCGGCGGCGACCAGCTTGGCAACATCGGCGCTGTCGGCGTCGTCGTCATGTTCCAGCGCCTGGGTCAGGCTCAGGTACAGGTGCGGCGGCGAGGGCAGCTTCTCGATGCGGCCGATGGCATCGCGCAGGCGCGGGCTGTCCAGCACTTCGCGCAGCTCTTCCAGGCTGGTCAGTGCTTCCAGCAGTACTTCCGGTGCCAAGGGCAATGGCAGGAAGCGATGGGCGACACCGATCAGGCGCGCCGGCGGCGGCCGGTTGCCATGCTGTGCATCGACCAGTGCGATGCGGATGGTCTCCGGGCGCAAGGTGCGGATCTGCCCCAGCAACGTGGTCGCGTTGAGATCGGGCAACTGCGGGCAGACGATCACCGCGTCCACGCCCTGGGTGGCGACCGCGGTCATCGCGGTATGGCCATCGGTGGCGGTCAACGGCTGCCAGTCTTCCCCAAGATCGGCAATGAATTCGGTCAGCTCAGCCGGCAGGCTGGCTGTATCCCCAACAAGCAGAATACGCACGACACATTCCCCTGGCTGTCTCGACGGTCGATGTCGACGACGTGTGAAGTGACGCAATTTACCTAATACGGCGGCAAAGGTGATGTGCCGCCGTCATGAAACGTGACCCGCATCGCTCCGACGCCGTGCGCCGGAGCAATGCTGTTCAGTCTCAGGCCTTGCTGTCGAGGTGGCGCTGGTGCGCCTCGATCAGGATCTGCTTGGCCTCAGCCGCGCCGCCCCAACCGTCCAGCTTGACCCACTTGCCCTTCTCCAGGTCCTTGTAGTGCTCGAAGAAGTGACCGATGCGCTCCAGCCAGTGGCTGGACACCTGCTCGATGTCTTCCACGTGGGCGTAGCCGCCGAACACCTTGGTGACCGGCACGGCCAGGATCTTCTCGTCGCTGCCTGCCTCATCGCTCATCTTCAGCACGCCGACCGGACGGCAACGCACCACCGAACCCGGAACCAGCGGCAGCGGCAGCACCACCAGCACGTCGGCCGGATCGCCGTCGCCGCACAGGGTGCTCGGCACGTAGCCGTAGTTGCAGGGGTAGCGCATCGGGGTGGAAAGGATGCGGTCGACGAAGATCGCGCCGGTTTCCTTGTCCACTTCGTACTTCACCGGCTCGGAATCCTTCGGGATCTCGATGATGACGTTGATTTCTTCCGGCGGGTTCTTGCCGGGCGAGACGAGTTCCAGACCCATGGTGTGCTCCAGGTGGGGGATGTAGACGGATAGCTCTCCATTTTATGCCTTTGCCGGCCACTGTGCAGGGTAGGGGGGCGCCGACCTGCGCACTCGCCCCCGGAGGAGGGGCCAGAGCGGGGTTCCCCGATGGGTTCGCCCCGGCCAGGCCGGCAGGCTGGACGCACCTTCCCGAGGAGTTGCCGCATGAACCTGTTCGCCCTGCCATTTGGCCTTTTCTGTGCGTTGCTGGCCGCGCCTTCGGCCCAGGCCTTCCCCTACGTCGATCTGATCGACTACCCGCATCAGGAAGCCAACTGGGACCGCTTCTTTGCCCTGGAGGGGCGCCTGCAGCATGGCTTCGACGCGATCTGTGGCGACACCTTCTGCGAGGGCGAGTACAGCGATATCCATGCCCTGCGCCTGCGCTGTTCGGTGGATGCGGTACGCGGCACCGTCCACGAGTGCCTGTGGGCGTTTGCCGCCAGCGATCTGGAAGTCTCCCGAAACGACGGCACAGTGGTGGCCCGGCAGCCGACCTGGCTGTGCCGCCTGCCACTGCAGCCGAGCACTCCGGTGGAGGCCTTCCACACCGCACTCGCCGCCCGCGACCCGCTGCATGACCCGCTGCCCGGCACCTCGCAGAGCATCTACGACGCCCTGACCGACTGCATCCATTGATGAGAACGTGACTGATTCGCATTAACGGAGTAGCATCCGCGGCGCCTTCCGTCTGTCGTCCCGGTTCCGCGCATGTCCTCCAATGCCGCCTGCCTCACCGAACTGCTGATCCGCGAGCGGCCTGCGCTGCTGCGCCGGGTGCAGCGCATCCTCGGCGGCGACAATGGTGCCGAGGATGTGATCCAGGCGGTGTGGTTCAAGGCCCGCGGGGTTGACGACAGCCAGGCCATCGACAACCCGCGTGCCTACCTGTTCCGGCTGGCCACCAATCTGGCCACGGACCACGGGCGCGAATCGACCCGGCGCAACCGCCTGCTGGCCGACCACTACCTGTGGGGGCCGGACGAGGTGATTTCGACCGAGGAGCAGGTGATGGCGCAGGATGAGTTGCAGCGCGTGCTCGATGCTGCCGGCCACCTGCCCGAGCCGACGCGCACCATCTTCCGGCTCAATCGCCTGCAGGGCCTGACCCAGGCCGAGATCGCCCGGCGTCTTGGTGTGTCGGTGACCACGGTGGAGAACCATGTGCGTACCGCGCTGCAACGCCTGGCCTGGGCGCGCAACGGTCGATGATCGACCGGACTTGGGGATGAGCTTCGCTGAAACGTCTTGATTACTGGACCGTGGATGCGGTCTAGTTCCCCCGCCCGCGCTTGAATGCGCCTGTCTGCCAGCCGATGAGCCCGCCGAACATGCTGCCCGCCGCCAATGACGATGCCCTGGCCGAACAGGCCCAGGGCTGGATCGCGTGGCTGGCATCCGGTGATATCTGCGATGCGCGCATGCACGAGTTCGAGCGCTGGCTGCAACAGCCAGGACACCGCCAGGCCTTCGAGCACGAGCGCGCGCTGTGGCGCAGTGTGGGCCCACGCCCGCAGGCTGCGCCCGTCGAGCGGCGCAGGGTGAATCGCCTGCGCTGGGCAATGGCGGCCACGGCCGCGCTGGTGATGCTGGTGGCATGGCCGGAAGCCTGGTTGCGCCTGCAGGCCGATCACCGCAGCACACATGTCGTGCAGAGCGTGCAGCTGCCTGATGGCAGCCGTGCCGTGCTGGATGCGGACAGTGCAATCGCCGTGCGCTTCGATGCGGACGCACGCCAGATCGAGCTGCTGCGCGGGCGTGCCTGGTTCCAGGTCAGTCCGGATGCGCAGCGGCGCTTCAGCGTGCAAGCGGGCAATGGCGTGATCGAGGACATCTCGACCGCGTTCACCGTCGCGCGCGGGGATGACCGGGTGGAGACACAGGTCGGGCAGGGCAGGGTGCGCGTGGCCAGCCCGGCCGACGGCGGCTGGACATACCTGCAGGTGGGCCAGCGTGCGGCCTATGGCGAACACAGCGGGGTGATGCGTCTGCAGGATGTGCCGGCCGACAGCGTGGGCGCATGGCGGCAGGGCGAACTGCTGCTGGACCAGGCCAGCGTCGCCGATGCTGTGCGATGGGTGGGGCGCTATCGCGCTGGCCCGACCTTCGTGCGTGGCGATCTGTCGCGGCTGCCGGCGGTGAGCGCGGCGCTGCGCATCGATCGCCCGGAGCAGGCGCTGGACGCGCTGGCCGCAACTGCAGGGCTGCAGGTCACCCGTCTTCCATTCGGCGTCGCCATCGTTCAGTAGATCCACGCCATGCGTGGATGATCATCGCGAATCATCCCAGTGTGCCGACCAACGGTCGGCACCCACTGCGACCGCAAATCCCTCTTGGGGTTGCCGCGCGCCCATCCGTCTTACCCCGCGAACGTACCCGCCGCCGCCACGTACGTCGCCGTGTCCACGTCCGCCGTGGATGACGCCGCGTTCGCGGCACCGATTACCTGACAGGTTCCCCATGTTCGACTCCCACCGCCCGCGCCGCATGCTGCGCCCGTCCCGACTGTGCATCGCATTGCTGGCTGCCGGTCTTGCCAGTGCCGCACCCTCCGTACTGGCGCAGAGCGCCAGCGGCGACCACGCTGCCGTGCAGCGCTTCGACATCCCGGCGCAACCCCTGGACGAAGCATTGCGCAGCTACATGCGCCAGTCCGGCGTGCAGGTGGTGTATCCCGCATCGCTGGCGCAGGGCGCAACCTCGCGCGCGGTCAGTGGCAGCCTGTCGGCCAGCGAGGCGCTGCAGCACCTGCTGCAGGGCACGGGCGTGGCAATGCGCAGGGTCAGCGCCGATGCGGTCACCCTGGAAGCGGCACCGCCGGTGCAGGCCGGCAGCGGTGTCATCGTCACCGACACGCTGAGCGTGGCCGGCGACATTGTTGGTAGTGGTGCCACCAGTGATGAAGCGCGCCTGCTCGACAGCTATCGCAGCGTGGGCTCGACCACCACCATTGGCCGCGTCGCACTGGAGCGGTTCCGCGGCACCTCCAACGGCGACATCGTCAAGGGCGTGGCCGGTGTTACCGCTGGCGATCCACGTGTGGGCAATGGCTTCGACGTCAACA
>RCUS01001312.1_pt1 | contig 13257 bp, 10 predicted proteins | sample 2166221 | NCBI WGS metagenome assembly RCUS01 (sample SAMN09932758, study PRJNA488358) | compost metagenome | isolation source: compost soil in cyclohexanecarboxylic | place: Germany: Experimental Botanical Garden | reverse complement strand
CCATCCCTGGGGGCTTGGCCGCGGCATCCATGCCGCGGACACCCCCGCGAACCCAACCCGCCCGACCCCCGACAGTTTCCGTGCGCGGCCAGCCCACGGAGAAGAAAAAGAAGATCAAGAGCAACAGCGGGTCGCTGCGCTCGTGGGTTCTGCGCGCATGAAAAAAGCGGCCACCGGGCCGCTTTTGTTTTTGCTTTTGCTTTTGCTCTTCTTTTTTCTCTTGCGTGGGTGGACGCCGCAGAGAACTGTCAGAGGCCGGAGGGCTGGGGCCGGGCGGGGTATCCGCGCCATGGATGGCGCGGCTAAGCCTACAGGGACGTACTTGCGGCGTCCCCGCCTGGCCCCAGCCCTCCGGCCCAACCCATGACCCGCTTCCAGCGACCAACCCACGAGGGGCTGCGCCGTTCGCGGGAACATCACTTCGCCGGCGACACCCACATGTCGATCACCGCACTGAATACCTCCGTGCCCGCGTGGTCGCGCACGCTCACCGTCACCGGCAACGCGTAACCTTCGGCCGCCACCACGATCGGCTGCGCCGGCAACGCCACCGCGTGCAGCGTGCCGCGCGCCTTGGCCAGGTACTGCACCTGCATGCCCTTCGGAATCCAGCGCATGCCCTTCGGCAGCGACGCATCGACCATCAGCCCCGCGGTCAGCTCGGCCAGATTGCACATCGCGATCGCGTGCACCGTACCGATGTGGTTGCGCACCTTGCGGCGGTCGGCGAGCGTGCCCTCGCAGCGGCCGTTCTCGAGGAGAGTGATGCGCGGGGCGATGCTGGCGAAGTAGGGCGCCTTGAAGCACACCGCGCGCGAGAACAACCAGTTGCCGGCAGGCCAGCGCTGCAGGCGGTGGTAAAGCGTAAGCAGTGGAGCAGACATCGGGTGTCTCCCTAAAGAAACGGCGGACCGAAGTCCGCCGTTGTCGTTTACATGGTGGCTGCGATCACGCGGCCTGCGACTGCGCGCCCTTCTGTTCGCGCTTGTAGTAGCCCGCCGAGCGCAGCTCTTCCGGATCGAAGTCGTCCACGGTGATGGTTTCCAGGGTGAGTGTGCGCAGCTCCTCGAGCAGGGTGCGTTCGTCCTGGGTGATCACGCCTTCGGCCACGGCCTCGTCCAACTGGGTGACGAAATCCAGCGCTTCGATGCCCTTGGTCTTGAGCGCCTTGATGAACTTGCGCTCCACCGGCTCGGCCATGATCGCCTTGCTCAGGTAGCTGTTGATGCGGCCACCCGGGTTGTTCTCGCACGGGGTCAGGAACACGCCGCTGGCGAGGCGGTCGCGGGCTTCGTTCGGTGCCATCAGCAGCGCAGCCACGCGACGGCTCAGGCGGTCGCCCGGGGCCTCGGCACGACGGCCCAGCGGGAAGATCAGTGCCCACATCAGCCAGCCGATCGGACGGATCGGGAAGTTGCGCAGGGCCGCCGACAGCGACTCCTCGATCTTGTGCACGCTGTCATGGAAGGCCCAGGCCAGCAGCGGCTGGTCGGCCTGCGGCGCGCCTTCGTCGTGGTAGCGCTTGAGCATGGCGCTGGTCATGTAGACGTGGCTCAGCACGTCGCCCAGGCGACCGGACAGCGATTCCTTGAACTTCAGCTTGCCGCCGAGCGTCATCATCGAGATGTCGGCCATCAGCGCCAGGTTGGCCGAGTAGCGGTCCAGCTTGCGGAAGTAGCGGCGGGTGTAGGCGTCGCCCGGGGCAGCGCCGAAGCGCGCGCCGGTCAGGCCGAACCAGAACGAACGCACGGCATTCGAAATGCCGTAGCGGATGTGACCGAACAGGCTGCGGTCGAAGTCCTGCAGGCCGGCACGGGTGTCCGGATCCTGCGCCGCCTTCATTTCCTTCAGCACCCACGGGTGGCAGAGGATCGCACCCTGGCCGAAGATCAGCAGGCTGCGGGTCATGATGTTGGCGCCTTCCACCGTGATGGCGATCGGCGCGGCCTGCCAGCTGCGGCCGGCGAAGTTGCGCGGCCCCAGGATGATGCCCTTGCCGCCGATCACGTCCATCACGTCCGAGATCACTTCACGGCTCATGTTGGTGCAGTGGTACTTGGCGATCGCCGACGGCACCGACGGCACGTCACCGCGGTCCACAGCAGCGGCGGTGGCCTGCGACAGCGCGCTGATCTTGTACGCCTTGCCACCGATGCGGGCCAGCGCTTCTTCCACGCCTTCGAAGCGGCCGACCGACAGGCCGAACTGCTTGCGGATGCGCGCGTAGGCACCGGTCACCACCGCGCCGGCCTTGGCACCGCCACTGGCGGTGGAGGGCAGGGTGATCGAGCGGCCGACGGCCAGGCACTCGTTGAGCATGTTCCAGCCCTTGCCGGCCTTCTCGGCGCCGCCGATCAGCTGGGTCAGCGGGATGAAAACATCCTTGCCACGGATCGGGCCGTTCTGGAAGGTCGAGTTGAGCGGGAAATGGCGACGGCCGATTTCCACACCGGCGGTGTCACGCGGCAACAGGGCCAAGGTGATGCCGATATCGCGGGTGGTGCCGATCAGGCCATCCGGGTCGTACATGCGGAAGGCCAGGCCGATCAGCGTGGCTACCGGGGCCAGCGTGATGTAGCGCTTGTCGAAGGTGAGCTTGACGCCGAGGACCTGCTCGCCGTTCCACTCGCCCTTGCAGACGATGCCGTAATCGGGGATCGAGGTGGCGTCCGAGCCGGCGAACGGACCGGTCAGGCCGAAGCAGGGCACTTCGCGGCCATCGGCCAGGCGCGGCAGGTACTGGTCTTTCTGTTCCTGGGTGCCGTAATGGTTGAGCAGCTCACCCGGGCCCAACGAGTTCGGTACGCCAACGGTGGAGCTGACCACCGAAGACACCGAGGCCAGCTTCTGGATCACCTTGTGGTGGGCCAGCGCGCTGAAGCCCAGGCCGCCGTATTCCTTCGGAATGATCATGCCGAAGAACTTGTTCTTCTTGATGAAGCTCCACAGTTCCGGCGGCAGGTCGGCATGGACGTGGGTGATCTCCCAGTCGTTGACCATCTTGCACAGCTCTTCGACCGGGCCATCGAGGAAGGCCTGTTCTTCAGCACTCAGCTGCGGCTTGGGGTAGTTCAGCAGGATGTTCCAGTCCGGGTCACCGGTGAACAGTTCGCCTTCGAAGCCGACCGAGCCGGTTTCCAGGGCGATGCGCTCGGTCTGCGACAGCGGCGGCAGCACCTTGCGGAACACCTTCATCATCGGGCCGGTCAGCAGCGGCTTGCGGATGAACGGCAGCAGCAGCGGCACGACGATCACGGCCAGTACGGCGGCAGCGACGATCGTGGCGGTCTGGTTGACGTAGGGAATGAACCAGCAGGCGACCAGCAGGGCCACGCTGATCAGCGTCCAGGTCAGCAGGCGCATGCGGTGGTAGGCAACGAACGCGCCTGCCAGCAGCAGGGCGAGGAAGGGAATGACGAGGCTCATGAGCGTGCTCCGGTGACGTGCTCGTTTATGGCGGACGAAGCTGCAGCATCCGCTGCGGGCAACACGTCCAGATAGTCCAACACAGTAGCGGTAAAGGCGTCGTTGTCATCACCGGCGACCATGTGCGTGGCCTGCGGCAACTGTACGTGGCGTGCGTGTGGCGCCAATGCCAGGAATTCGGCCACCGTCTGCGGGGTGACCAGGTCGCTGCGGCCACCGCTGACCAGCAGCAGGGGGCACTTCACCTGGCGCGCGGCCTCGGCCAGTGCATCCTGGTGCTGCTCGCTGTCGCGGGCCAGTTCGGCCACCAGGCGCGGGTCCCAGTGCCAGCGCCAGCGGCCGTGGCCATCTTCGCGCAGCAGGGCGCGCAGTGAATCCTCGGATTTGCGCGGGCGGTGCGGCACATAGGCCGAAATCACGTCGGCAGCCTGCGACAGCGAGGCGAATCCTTCCGGATGCGCGGTCATGAAGGCGAGGATGCGTTCGACGCCAGCGGTGTCCCAGCGCGGGGTGATGTCCACCAGCACCATGGCCGAGAACAGCCCGGGCCAGCGTGATTCGGCCAGCAGGCCGAACAGGCCCCCCATGGACGCGGCCACCAGCACCGGCGGTCGCGGCTGCTCGCCGGCCAGCACGATCAGGTCATCGGCGAACTGCTCGCCGTGATAGGGCAGGTCGGCTGCGTTCCAGTCGGAATCGCCATGACCGCGGGCGTCGTAGGCCAGGGTCTGCAGGCCGGCGGCCGACAGTGCTTTGGCCGTGGTCGTCCAAGCGTGGCGGGTCTGGCCAAAGCCGTGTGCGAACAGCACGCGTCCGCGACGGCCGGAGGTGCTGGCAGTTGCAGCCAGCAAGGCGCCGTGAGCAGCCTCCAGGCGCAGGTCATGGAATGCAGCGGGAGTAGGGGACATAACCATACTCGCTAGTATGGATTGCTTCTGCAGGAAGTCAATACTGCACGGTATGGTGCGCTGCAGGAATCCCTTCTGGCCAGGTTGCCGACGGTTTCGGCCGCAACCGCGTACTGCAACGAACCCCGGCGTATGGTTAAATCAGCAAATGAATCAACCTGACGCTTCCGCCGGCGAACCGCGTGCCGGCCGCAACAGCCGCCTGAGTGCCGAAGACTGGGCCCAGGCGGCCCTCGATCTGATTGCCGAGCAAGGTGTCAGCGCCGTCGCGGTGGAGCCGCTGGCGCGCCGTCTTGGCGTGACCAAAGGCAGTTTCTACTGGCACTTCCCCTCGCGTGATGCGCTGCTGCAGGCCGCGCTGGAACGCTGGGAACTGTTCGAGCAGGAACAGGTGTTCGGCAGCCTGGAAGACGTGCCGGACCCGCGCGTGCGCCTGCGCCAGCTGTTCCAGATGGTGGCGCACGAAGTGCAGCCGCACATCATCTACAGCGAGCTGCTGAAGGCGCTGGACCATCCGATGGTGCGGCCGGTGATTGACCGCGTGTCGCAGCGGCGGCTCGATTACCTGATCGCCTCGTTCCGCCAGGCGGGCCTGAGCTCGACCGATGCACGCCATCGCGCACGCCTGGCCTACGCGGCATATGTGGGCTTCCTGCAGTTGTCGCTGCAGCTGCAGCAGCCCAAGCAGGCGCGCGAGGACTTCGAAGCGTATGTCGAGCACCTGATCGACACGCTGATTCCGAACGGCTGAGCGTTCTTCATCGCTGGATGCAGAAAGGCCGCGGCAGTGCCGCGGCCTTTTTCGTTGGCCGTACCATGGTGTGGAACGCACAAAAAGCAACGGCCCCTATCGGGGCCGTTGCTGCATCAGCTGATCAATGAATCGATCAGAACTTCTGCTTGTACTGCATGTACATGTAACGGCCCGGCAGGTCGTACTGCGGGTCGAACATGTTGGAGGAGACCGCGTACGAGGTCGGCGGCTCCTTGTTCCAGGCGTTGTTCAGACCCAGCATGATCGTACCCTTCCACGGGGTGTTGTAACGCACCTGGATGTCGTGGTAGGTGGTCGCGCCGATGTGGTTCTTGCGTCCTTCCGGATCCGAGCAGTACGCGCGGGTGGCAGGGCCCAGCAGGCAGTCTTCTGTCATGCCCGACTTGTAACGCAGGCCGTAGTTGACACCGAAGTCGCCGAAGGACCAATCGACATACAGATTGGAACGGATGCGCCAGTACGGGTCCTGGTTGAGATAGCGGCCCTGACGGCCGTCAACCGGTGCGTCTTCGGTCGACTTGGTTTCCCACTTGCTCAGGTAGGTGCCGTCCAGGCTGACAGTGAACTGGCCGATCGAGGTTTCCGGCAGCTTGTACAGGACGCCCAGATCCCAACCTTCCACCTTGTACGACGCCAGGTTCATCAGCGGCATGTCGACGTTGGTGATGGTGTAGCGCTCGTTGGCGGTACCGTAATTCGGGTCACGCGTGATCAGACCGCAGTACGCAGCCTGCTGCTGGGCAGTACCACCGTAGCAACGATCCATGATGTCGCCGATCGCCGGACGGGTGATGGCGTCTTCGACCTTGATCTGCCACCAGTCCACGGTGACGTTCAGGCCGGTAACGAAGCTGGGGCTCCACACCAGGCCCAGCGTCTTGCTGGTCGAGGTTTCCGGCTTCAGATCCGGGTTGGACTTCCAGGTGAACGGCTCGACCGTCTGCAGCGGGCCCGACTCGCCATCGGTGTTCGGCTGGACCAGATTCGACGGAACGCCCTGGGCGATACACTGCGCCAGCACTGCACCGGTCGGGTTGTTGGCCCTGGCGCACGGATCGGCGTAGGTTTCGAAGGAGTCGGTGTCGCCGCGGTACAGGTTGTTGATGCTCGGGGCGCGGAAGCCTTCCGAATAGTTACCACGCACCATCAGGTCGTCGATCGGCTTCCAGCGGAAACCGAACTTGTTGTTGGTGGTGTTGCCGAAGTTGCTGTACTTCGAGTAGCGCGAAGCCACGCTGAAGTCCAGCAGCTTGGCGCCCGGCAGGTCAGCCAGCACCGGGATCGACAGTTCGACGAAGAATTCGTCCAGGTCGTAGGAACCCTTGGTCGGGGCAGCGCCGTTGCCGGTGCTCAGGCCGGATGCGATGAAGGCGTCCGGATCGAACTGGCCACTCTCCTTACGGCCTTCATAACCGGCTGCGAAGCCCAGCGCACCGGCCGGCAGCTGGACGATTTCGCCGGAGATGTTGGCGTAGTAGCTCTTCGACACCAGGCTGGCCGAGTCGTGCGCAGTGAACGAGGTGTAGTCCAGCGCCTCCTGCGAGATCGAGCCCAGGCCGCCCAGCGGATTGATCGGCGCACAGCCCGGAATGACGGCGCCACCGGCGGTGAGGCAGACAGCCTTGCCGTCACGCATGGCCGACGGGCCATAGGCCTCTTCCAGACGCTGGATGTTGAACAGACCGTAGGTCAGGTCGTTCTGGTCGGTCTTGTCGTAACGGTAGCCGACGTCCCAGTCGAAGTTGCGGTCAGCAAACTCGAAGAAGCCTTCGAAACCGCCGTAGAAGTGCCAGTTCTTGACGTTCTGGTTGAACGAGCGACCACCGGTTTCATTGAAACGGCGATTGACGCCGGTCAGCTCTTCACCGTACGGGTTGTACATGCTGTCGGCGCTGAGGTCCATGCCGGTTACCGGCATGGCAGCCAGCAGCTGCTCGGACTTGCGTTCGTTGTACATCGCCTCGGTGCGGAAGGTGATGTTGTCGGTGATGTTGTAGGAACCGACTGCGAACAGCGAGGTGCGCTCGTTCGGGGTCAGCAGGTAGTTGTCCGGCGCGGTGTTGTAACCGTGCACATTGCTGACGAACGGGGTTTCCACGCCATTGATGATGACGTAGCGCTGGTCATTGCGGACGTAGGAACCCGGGATGCCGGTGCCGCTCTGGCCGCTGAAGAACGGCGGGCCACCGGCGGAGATCTTGCGATCACCGGCCATCACGGCCTTCTCGTCCACGTAGGACACGCCCAACACCAGCGACGCGCGATCGGTGGTGGTGCCAATGGTGAAGTCATAGGCTTCACGCTCACCATCGCCCTGGCTGTACTGGCCCTTGTAGAAGTTCGCTTCGGCGCCGTCGAAGTTCTGCTTGGTGATGATGTTCACCACGCCGGCGATGGCGTCCGAGCCGTAGATGGTCGAAGCGCCGTCCTTCAGGACGTCGATGCGCTCGATCATCGCGGTCGGAATGGTGTTCAGGTCGACGCTGCCGTCCAGACCGGTGGTCCAGCGACGGCCGTTGACCAGCACCAAGGTGCGCTCGGCGCCCAGGTTGCGCAGGCTGACGCCAGCCGAACCGTCACCGCCGTTGTTGAAGGTGCGGTTCAGTGCGGCACCGTTGGCGGCAACGCGCTGCAGGATGTCGGCGACCGAGGTCACGCCCTGCTTCTCGATGTCGGCGCGGGTCAGGCTCAGGACCGGCTGCGAGGTTTCGATATCGGTGCTCTTGATGCGCGAACCGGTTACCGAAATGCGATCCAGGTTGGTCGCTTCCTGCGCCTGGGCTGTTACGGACGTCGCCGCACCGGCGATCAGCGCGACGACGACAGCGTCACGCAGCTTGTTGGACTGGAAATTCATTGGCTCTCTCTCTCCAAGAAATCTTGGCTGGGGTAGTGCCTGCGCGGCGGAGTCCAAAAGAGGGCTCCAAAATCGCGAGGCTGAATCGATAGTAACGGCCCTCTGCCAAAAATTAAAGCTGTGTTAATTCACGCTGTGGTTACACATGAATGCGCTTCGATTTCTTTTATTTCAACGAGTTACGCTGGTGCGCGGGCGGGCGCCACTGCGTCTGCCCGCCTCCGAAGCACAAAAAAGTTTCAGTTGATGCATGTCGTGATGTATCTGTTTGTAACAGATGAGTGCTTTTCGCACTTGACAGAGGTGTCCGGAAACAATTCGGGCGCCCCAGGGCGCCCGATGTTGAACACTGCTTGTCACCAGTCGATGAGCGACTACAGATCCTGCTCGTAGCGGACGTACGGCACGGTGCCGTCATCGTTGCTTTCGTTGCGCGGGGAGAACGGGTTCTTGCCGCGGCTGATGACGTTTTCCGCGCCGACGGTAAGCTGGCCGGACCACGGGGTGCGCCAGGTCAGGCCGATGCCCAGGCCTTCCCATTTGCCGGGCTTGCCGGGAACGTCAACCACGCGACCGATGATGCTGCCACTGAAATTGCCGTAGCCGGCGCCCAGGCTCAGGCTCTTGCTGTCCCAGCGGTCGACGATGGCCGGCGAGGCGTCAGCCAGCGGTACCAGGCGTGCTTTGGCATACGTGCCGGCGATGGAGACAAAGCCCTCGCGACCGATGTTCTTCTGTGCGAACACGGTCAGGTCATTCTGTTCGGCGCGCAGCGAGGGGGTCTTGCTGGGCGTCGCCAGCCAGGCGGGCAGGGTCTCGCGACCGGTGCCGGCAGTGATTCCCAGGCGGCCGGTACCGCGGTTGAGCGCGGCGGTGCCGGTCAGGCGCCGGTTGGAGCCGATGGCGTCATCGTCGTCACCCAGGCTGGCCAGCATGCAATGGCTCGCCAGTCCGCTGATGCTCGAACCGCTGCTGCTGTTGCACAGCAGGCCCAGCGAGTCGCCCGAGGACAGGCCGAACGCAGCATCGAGCGAATTGCGGCCGAAATGCCAGCGTGCGCCGACGGCCTGTTCACCGGTCGGCTCCAGGTACAGCAGGGCCTCGACCTTGCCACTGCCCTTGTTCCAGACCGGAATCACGGTGCGGGTGTCCTTGCTCTGCGCATGCACGCCCGTGATCGCGCCAAGGGCGATCAGCAGGGCCAGCGGTAGACGCAGGAAGGTACGCATCGGACCAGTTCAGACAGTGACGGACAGTGAAAGTTCCCGCTGGGGCGGGAACTCGATCCTAGGGTGTTTATGAATTCTTAACAAGCCTTGTTCCTCCCCAGATACAAGACTCATTCGTTTTCACTGAAGACGTTCAGGTGCCGGTACAGCCCCCTGGGCACCGTGGAACAGTATGCCGAACTCCGTCAACGGAAAGTGATACTCCTGTCCGCAGAATTCGCAACGTACGTCCACCGCGCCGGTGTCTTCGGCAGCCGCACGGGCCTCTTCCTCGCCCAGCGAGAACAGCATCGAGGCAACCCGTTCACGCGAGCAGGAGCAGGCGAAGGACAGGGCCTTGTCACCCACCAGCTCCGCCTTCTCCTCGTGGAACAAGCGGTGCAGCAGTTCCTCGGCCGGGGTCGCCAGCAGTTCGGCCTTGCCCAGGGTGTCGAACAGCGCGCTGGCGCGGGCCCAGCCGTCGTCGTCGCCCTCGTCGCCCGGCAGCTTCTGCAGCAGCAGGCCGGCAGCACCGCCGCGGCCGGCGGCCAGCAGCAGGCGCGTCGGCAACTGCTCGGACTGGCGGAAGTAGTCCTCGAACGCTTCATCCAGTTCTGGCGCGGTCAGTGCGACCAGGCTCTGGTAGCGCTGCGGTTCGCGCGGATCCAGGCCCGGATTTTCGATGGTGATGGCCAGCAGCGAGTCCTGACCCAGGTCGGTCAGGTCGCGGGGGGCGTCACCGCCTTCGGCCAGCTGGACGATGCCGCGCAGGGTGCCGGCGGCAGTGCATTCGGCGAACAGCGTGCGCAGGGCCGTGTTGCTGCGCAGCTGGATCGACAGGCGGCCGTCCACCTTGGTGTGGCCGGTGAACAGCGCCGAGGCCACGCAGGCCTCGCCGAGCAGTTCGGTGGCACTGTCCGGATACTCGCCGTGGGACTGGATGTCCTGCCAGGTGGCCTGCAGGCGCACGTGGACGCCACGGACACCGGCGTCGGGGAGCAGGAAACGGATAAGGGAATCGGATTGGGCGGTCATCGGCTCACATCGCGCGGAAACGGGGATGGTTGCCGGATAATGCGCCGACAACCAGGCATAAGAAGGATGCACCAGTAATGGGGGCAGGGGGAGAGCAGGACAAGGTAGTGGCCGCCGCCGAAACGGCGCCGCGTCGGCGCTGGCGCTGGAAGCGGCTGCTGTGGCTGCCGGTGCTGTTCGTGGCCTTCAGCTGCCTGCAGGTGCTGGTGCTGCGTTTCATCGATCCGCCGCTGTCCACGGTGATGGTCTGGCGTTTCGGCGAGGCACTGGGTGAAGGCGACTGGTCCTACCGGCTGCACTACCAGTGGCGGGACCTGGACCAGATGGCGCCGAGCCTTCCCATTTCGCTGGTAGCCGCGGAGGACCAGCGCTTCCCTGACCACAGCGGATTCGATCTGCAGGCTATTGAAAAGGCGCGCGACCACAACGCGCGCGGCGGGCGCCTGCGCGGGGCCAGCACGATCAGCCAGCAGGTGGCCAAGAACCTGTTCCTGTGGCAGGGCCGCAGCTGGATCCGCAAGGGCCTGGAGGTCTGGTACACGGTGCTGATCGAAGCGTTCTGGCCGAAGCAGCGGATCCTGGAGATGTACGCCAACATCGCCGAGTTCGGCGACGGCGTGTACGGCGCCCAAGCGGCGGCGCAGACATTCTGGGGCAAGGACGCCGCGCGGCTGAGCCCTGCGGAGAGTGCACGTCTGGCAGCAGTGCTGCCGGCGCCGCGTCGCTACAACGCGGCCAAGCCAGGCCCGTACGTGCAGCGGCGTGCGGCGTGGATCCAGCGGCAGGCACGGCAGCTGGGTGGAGCGGGGTATCTGGCCGAGGACTGAGGGCGCCGACAGCAGCGGCGTCCGTGGTGTCTTCGCTTCTGGTGCCGGAAGCGGGTGGCGTGGACGGTGGACTGGCGGGCTGCACGCCCGTCAACCACGTACAATCCGGCGATGACTCGTGAGCGTCTTACCTTCGTCATCGCCGCGCACAATGAAGAGCTGGTTCTACCCCAGCTGCATCCGCGATTGTGCGCGGTACTGGACGGCCTGGCCGGAATCGATGGACACATCCTGTACGTGGATGACGGCAGCAGTGACACGACCTGGTCGTTGATCGCATCGCTGGCCCAGGCCGACCCGCGGGTATCGGCGCTGAAGCTGTCGCGCAACTTCGGCAAGGAGGCGGCGCTGACCGCCGGCCTGGACCATGTGCGCGAAGGCGCGGCGATGATCCTCGACGCCGATGGCCAGGACCCGCCGGAACTGGTGCCGCACTTTGTCGAGCGCTGGCGCGAAGGCTACGACAACGTCTATGGCACCCGTCTGGTGCGTGACGGTGAGAGCTGGAGCAAGCGTGCTGCCGCATCGGTGTTCTACCGGGTGATCGGCCGCCTCTCGCGCACGCCCATCCCTGCCGATACCGGCGATTTCCGTTTGCTGTCGCCGCGCGCGCTGAGCGCACTGCGCGAGATGCGCGAACGTCACCGGTTCATGAAGGGGCTCTTCAGCTGGGTCGGCTTCCGCCGCGTGGCGGTGCCGTATCACCGGCATGCCCGTTTGGCCGGCAGCAGCAAGTTCAGCCTGTGGCGGCTGTGGAACTTCGCGCTGGAAGGCATCACCGGCTTCTCGACGGTCCCGCTGCGGGCGGCGACCTACATGGGGCTGGCCACCGCTAGCGTGGCCTTCGTGTTTGCCATCTGGGTGATCGCCAAGGCGGCGATGTACGGCGACCGTGTGGCCGGCTGGCCGACGATGATGGCGGTGATCCTGTTCCTGGGGGGCGTGCAGTTGATCGCGCTGGGGCTTATCGGCGAGTACCTGGGACGCCTGTACGAGGAGTCCAAGCAACGGCCGTTGTACCTGGTTGACGCATGGTTGGCCCCTTCCGTGGCAGACTCGGAGCTGCAACCCACCCTGGGAGGGCAGGCAGATGACGTCGGTACGGCAACTGTTGGACGGCAAGTCCCCTGAAGTACATGCGGTCGCGCCTGGCGCGGCGGTGATCGATGCGATCCGGCTGATGGCACAGAAGGGCATCGGCGCGGTACTGGTGATGGATGGACCGCGACTGGTCGGGATCCTGTCCGAGCGCGATTACGCGCGCAAGATCGTGCTCCACGATCGTTCGTCGCGTGACACGGCGGTGTCGGAGATCATGACTGCGAAAGTAGTGACGGTGACCCCGGGTGAGCAGGTGGAACACTGCCTGCAGCTGGTGACCGATTACCGCATCCGCCATCTGCCGGTGGTCGAGGGCGGGCAGGTACTGGGGGTGATTTCCATCGGTGACCTGGTGAAGTCGGTGATCGATGCGCAGCGGCGCGAGCTGGATCAGCTGCAGCAGTACATCGTGGCGGGGTGAGTTCTGTCGCTGGCGGGCCTGCGGCCCGCCGGCCCGCTTTTCGAAGCCGGAGCAACGGCAAGTGCAAAAGCAAAGCGGCGCCTGCCTGATGTGCGGGGAGGCGGAGGGTATCGCCGTGCAGGACACGCCGTAAACCCATCCCTGGGGGCTCGATGGCGCCTTGCTCGTGTGCGCTGTCCTGCGCACACGGCAAGACCGGGGTTGGGCGTCCTGCCCAACCCGCCCGGCGCATGCGCCGGGCCCATGGCGCCAACGGTCCTGCACGGCCATACCCTCCGCCTCAGGACACGTTCCTGCGAGCGCGGTGGCTTTCATCCCGACAATCCGCCGTTGGTAGATGCCAACCTCGGTTGGCACAGCTTTGGATTCTGCTTTTTTCTTTTCTTTTGACTTTGAATTCCTGCTCTCGTTTCGCGCGCGCGGGAAACTGTCCGAAGCCGGAGCAAGGCGGCAGGCAGGACCGTGAGGCGCATGGATGCGCCGACCGAGCCCCCATGGGTGAGGGCGCTTTGCTTGCGAAGCACTGCTTCGCAAGCGCCCGAACGCACAGCCGCCAGCGGCTGGGCCGGGCCGCGGAGCGGGGTTTACGGCGTGTCCTGCCTGTCGCCTTGCTTCGGCTCTCCGCACGGAAAACAAAGGCGCCGCGAACGCCCGCTCTATTTCGCGTAGTGCCCACCGCAGTCGGCATCCTTGCCCGGG
>RCUS01001311.1_pt1 | contig 13261 bp, 13 predicted proteins | sample 2166221 | NCBI WGS metagenome assembly RCUS01 (sample SAMN09932758, study PRJNA488358) | compost metagenome | isolation source: compost soil in cyclohexanecarboxylic | place: Germany: Experimental Botanical Garden | reverse complement strand
CCTTGCGCGATGAAGGGGCATGCAATTCAGCTGGCTCGCTGTGATGCTTGAATGGGAAGCGACCTGTGTTTCAGGCCTGCTCCGTATCCACCATCACGATCAACTCCGCGCCTTCATTGCGTACATTTCCCACTTCCTTGCCCACCGCAAACCATTCGAATGCCTCCACCGGCAGACACTGCTCTCGCGCCAGCCGCTCGGCCTCCGCAGCGGGGACCTGCGGATCGATCCACGCGCGGGCTTGCTCCGGGGCCAGCACCAACGGCCGCCGATCATGGATATCGAGCATGCCCGCGTCGCTCGCGGCGGTGATGATCACGAAGCCATCTCCCTCGTTCGGCGCCAGCCCCGTGTGCACCTCGGCCAGCGCAGCCATGAACATCGGCGCCTGGCTTTTCAGACGGATGAAGTAGGGCTGCTTGCGCTTGGGATCCTGCGGGTCGGTCACCCACTCGTACCAGCCGTCGGCCATTACCAGCGCGCGGCCCTGGGGCCAAAGGGCCTTGAAGAACTTGCCGGTGGTGACCGTCTCGACCCGTGCATTGATCGGCGCCGGACGCTTGCCGGTGGCCCAGAACGGCGCCCAGCCCCAATGGCAGGGATCGATGCGCAGGCCGTCCGCCGCGTTATGCAGGATCAACACCCGGCTGCCGGGCGCGACGTTGTAGCGGCCTATCGGCACATTGTCGTAGCCGCTGATCACATCCTGCTCGGCGTCCAGCTCACGCAGGTAATCGGCCAGGCCCTGATACTGAGCGAAGCGTCCGCACATGGCATGTACCCCCATTTGTCGAAATGCCCTACAGCGAAATTGACCAACTACTCGCTGCACTGTTTACTGTATATACGTACAGTTTAATTTCAAGGCCTTGTCATGACTTCCATTCTGGGTCCGATCACCTGCGGCAACGGTGTTCTGTCGCGCTATCTGTTTCGCATCCCTGCGGGTTTTCCTTCACCGGCGGCGGACCACATGGAACAGCCCATCTCGCTGGACGAACTGTTCAACCTGCGTGCACCGCACATGTATCTGGTCAGGATAGACGGCGACAGCATGCAGGGCGCCGGGATCTTCGACGGTGACCTGGTGCTGGTCGACCGCTCCATTGAAGCGCGGCATGGCCAAATCGTCATCGCTGCGGTCAATGGCGAGCCGCTGTGCAAGCGCTTGCACCGTGTCGGCAGTCAGGTCGCACTGCGCTCGGAGAATCCGCGTTTCCCACCGCGTTACATCCTCGAGGGCGACGAGCTGACGATCTGGGGGGTGGTGACCTTCAGTGTGCGCAGCCATGACCCGAAGTGAGGCACGCTCAACGCAGCAGCACACCAAGCAGGGTCGCGGCGGCAAACCCAGCCCCCACCAGAAACGTCGCCTGGAACCCGACCCCATCCCACAACAGACCCGCCACCACGCTGGCGATCAGCAGCGCTACGCCGGTCAGCAGATGGAACAGGCCAAAGGCGGTGCCGCGCAGGTTGGCCGGGGCACTGTCGGCGATCAGTGCACTGAAGATGCCCTGGGTGAAGCCCAGGTGCAGCCCCCAGGCCACCACGCCCAGCGCCAGCCCGGTCCAGCCGGGCAGCAGGGCCAGCAGCAGATCGGCCGCCACCAGCAGGCCCAGCCCGAGCATCAGCACGCCACGGCGGCCCACGCGGTCCGACAGCACCCCGGCCGGGTAAGCCGACAAGGAGTAGGCCAGCGCCATCAGGACCAGCACCGCCGGTGCCCACAAGGCGGCCAGGCCCATGTCCTGGGCCCGCAGCAGCAGGAAGGCTTCGCTGAAACGCGCCAGGGTGAACACCACCGCCAGGCTGATCAGCCGCCAGTAGCCCGCGCCCAACCGCGCCAGTTCACCCAGCGCCAGCGGTGAGCGCAGCGGCCGCGCCGTGGCCGGCGTCTCGGGCTCGCGGACGAAGGCCACGAGAATGGCAACCGCCACCAACGCGGGAATCACCGCGACCCAGAACACCGTCTGGAAATGGCTCGCTGTCAGCCACATCAGCAGGATGGCCAGCAATGGCCCGAGAAAAGCGCCGACGGTATCGAGTGCCTGACGCAGGCCAAAAGCCGCACCGCGCAACTCGGCCGGGGTCACGTCCGCCACCAGCGCGTCCCGCGGGGCGCCGCGAATGCCCTTGCCGATGCGGTCGACGAAGCGTGCGCCGATCAGCCAGTCCAGCCCCGAAGCCAGCGGAAACACGGGCTTGGTCAGTGCCCCCAGGCCATATCCCAGCACTGTGAGCATTTTACGCTTGCCCAACCGGTCACTGAGCGCGCCGGAGAACACCTTGGTGATCGACGCGGTCGCTTCGGCGATGCCTTCGATGAAGCCGACGGCGATCACCGAGGTGCCGAGCACCGTCACCATGTACAGCGGCAGCAGGGCGTGGATCATTTCCGAGGAGATGTCCATGAACATCGACACGAAGCCCAGCGCCCAGACGCTGCGAGGGATCTTCGGGAGCATCTTGGCGGTGCCCGGCTGCGCGGATTTTTCTGCGGTGTTCATCGCGTCCTCGAATGCGTGCCTCGGTCGAAACTGTAGACCGGCGGCGAAGGATGTCGCCGGGTGTTTTCGGATGAGCGGGTGACGGTAAGCCGCTCGACATGCTTTACTGTATAAAAACACAGTATGCGTGATGACTTCATGAAACCTGCTCCCGTCTTCGCCCTGATCGACTGCAACAGCTTCTACGCCAGCTGCGAGCGGGTGTTCCGCCCCGATCTGCTGCGCACGCCCATCGTCGTGCTGAGCAACAACGACGGCTGCATCATTGCCCGCAGTGCCGAGGCCAAGTCGCTGGTGAAAATGGGCCAGCCCTACTACCAGGTGAAGGACCTGCTGCGTCGTCACGGTGTGCTGGCGTTTTCCTCCAATTACGCGTTGTACGGTGACATGAGCCAACGGGTGATGAGCGTGATCGAGGGCATGGTACCGGCCGTGGAGGTGTATTCCATCGACGAAGCCTTCGCCGACCTGAGCGGCATGCCCGGCGACCTCGACCGCCTTGGCCGTGGCATTCGCGAGCGGGTGCTGCAGCACACCGGTATTCCGGTCGGGGTCGGTATCGCAGCCACCAAGACCCTCGCCAAGCTGGCCAATCATGCGGCCAAGCGCTGGGCCGTGCAGAGTGGTGGAGTGGTCGACCTGCGCGATCCGCTGCGCTGCGAACGGGTGCTCAAACGGTGCGATGTGTCCGAGGTCTGGGGCATCGGCAAGCGCATGACCGCTCATCTGCAGGGCATGAGCATCCGTACGGCCTGGGACCTGGCCCACGCCGACCCAGGCGTGCTGCGCAAGACCTTCAGCGTGGTGGTCGAGAAAACCGCCCGCGAACTGGCCGGCACCGCCTGCCTGCAACTGCAGGACATCGACCCGCCCCGCCAGGAAATCTGCTGCAGCCGCATGTTCGGCACGCGCCTCACCGAACGGGCACCGATCAAGGAAGCAGTGGCCAGCTACGTCATGCGCGCCAGCGAGAAGCTGCGCGGCCAGCGTTCCCTGGCGCGCAAGATGCGGGTGAGCATCCGCACCGGCATGTTCAACCCGGATGAGCCCAGGTATGCCAATGGCGTGATCGTGCAGTTGCCACATCCCACCGATGATGTGCGCCTGCTCACCCGCATGGCGCTGGAGGCGGTGGACCGGGTGTATCAGCCGGGGTTTCGCTACAGCAAGGCAGAGGTGCTGTTGCTGGACCTGTGTCGGCGTGGGGAATTCACCGAAGACCTGTTCAGTGCGCCCCAGGCGCAACAGGTGGACCGCGTCATGCAGGTGATCGACGGCATCAATGGGCGCTGGGGCCGGGGGACGTTACGCAGCGCGGCGGTGCCAGCACAAGCAGACTGGGCCATGCGGCGAGCGTTGATGAGCAGCAGCTACACGACCCAGGTATCCGGATTGTGGCGGATTCGCTGAGGGCGGTTAGCGCGCACCTGGCGCATCGACTCATTCCATCGCCACCTACGCTTCTTCGCGCAAAAGCCTCGCCAACAACGTCAAGCCCTCCGTCAACTCATCCAGAGAAGGGCCCCCAAGGCAAAGGCGAATGCCCGCCATCGGCGCCTGTGGGTCGACCATCACCGAGGCGGGCGGCGTGACCTTGATGCCAAGCGCGGCGGCAGACACCGCGAAGCGCTCGGCCGTTTCGCGCGGCATCGGTAGCCACAGGTGAAACGCATCCGGGTGCGTGCAAAGCGCGACCCCGTCCAGCAGCGATCTGGCCAGGCGGGTTCGGCGGCGAGCCTCAACGCGCAGGTCTTGCGGTATCGACTCGATGACACCACTGGCCAGCCAGTCCGCCACCACGGCGCAGGACAACGGCGAGGGCGCCATGGGAATTTCGTGCAAGGCTTGCTGCGCCGCCGCGATCAGCGCCGCCGGCAACGTGAGCATGCCGATCCGCAAACCGGGGCCGAGCGACTTGGACAGCCCATTGACGTGCAGCACCCGCTCGGGCGCCAACGTCGCCAGGGGGGGAGCAATGGGCTCGCCGAAGGCGTAGACGCCATCTTCGATGATCCACGCATCGAACCTGCGGCAGACTTCGACGATGGCATCCCTGCGAACCAGGCCCATCGTGGCCGTGGTCGGGTTGTGCAGGGTCGGTGTCACGTAGACCACTTTGCCCGTGTCCGGCGGGAGGCTGTCGAGCGCCTCGGCGAGCGCTTGCGGGAGCATGCCCTGGGCGTCGATTTCGATGCCGTGCAGGCGGTAGCCCTGGCGCCTGGCCAACGCAATCGCCCCGGGGTAGGTGATGTGTTCGCTGAGGATTACCCCGTGCGGGCCGCAGGCCAGATCGAAGGCCAGGGCAATGGCCTGGCGGGCATTGCTGGTCAGCGCCAGGTGCGACGGCTCGACCCTGACCCCGACCGTTTCCAGCCAGCGGGCCAGCAGGCGTCGATGCTCCAGATGGCCGGTGGGCGGCGAGTAGAGGTTCAGGTGATCGGCATCGATCTTGCGGGCGATCCCGGTCAAGGTGCGCGCCAGCAGACGGGCGCTGAGCATGGGCGGTGGGGGGTTGGACGAGAAGTCGATCATCCGTTCTTCGTGGGCTTTGACGATCGCCACGAAGGTACCCCGACCCTTGACACTGCGTACCAGCCCGCGCCGCTCCAGCGCCGCATAGGCTTTGCTCACGGTGCCCAGGCCAACCTCCAGTTGCCAGGCCAGCGTGCGATGGGCAGGGAGGCGGTCGCCGCCTTTGAGTTGGCCGCCGAGAATGTCGTCGGCCAAGGCCAGCACCAGTCGCTCGACGACGCCGGTTTCGGCAGCCGCCAGGCGCGGCACCCAAGGTGATTGCAAGAGCATGCTTCGGTCCGGATCGGTGAATAGTGTCACGTGACACTATTTAAATAGATCGAAAGTGTAACGTGCCTTATGGTGTTTCGCGAACTCCCACCGATTCGATAACCGCCTCGCCGTGAGGATGCAGGCAACGGAGTGCCAGATGTTCAGTCATGTCACCGTGGGCGCGCAGGATCTTCAGCGGGCCGGGCAATTCTATGATGCCGTTCTCACCCCGCTGGGCCTGAAACGCCGTGTCGTCCAGGCCGATGGCGGGCCGCCGGCGCTGTGCTGGGTGCCTGCCACCTCGGCGTTGCCCCGGTTCTATGTGTACATCCCGCTCGACGGCCAGCCTGCGACGATCGGCAACGGCAGCATGGTCGCGTTTCTCGCCGCCTCGCCACAGGCCGTGCAAGCCGCGCATGCGGCGGGCCTGGCGCAGGGCGGTGCGGACGAGGGCGCGCCGGGGCCGCGCCCACACTATGGTGCTGGCTACTTTGGCGCCTACCTGCGTGATCCCGATGGGAACAAGGTGCACATCGTCCATCGCGCAGATCTGCCGGGGTAAAGCGCCATGATGAGTCATACGCTGGCACTGGCCTTGGGGGCGTATGCCCTGGCCGCCGCCAGCCCGGGCCCCAGCAACATGGCGATCATGGCCGCGGCGATGCGTGATGGGCGCAGCCCGGCGCTGGTCCTGGCGGCTGGCGTCATGAGTGGTTCGCTGTTCTGGGCCGTGCTGACGGCGACCGGGTTGTCCACCTTGCTGACGGCCTGCGCCGAAGCACTGTTCGCCATCAAAGTGGTTGGCGGACTCTATCTGCTGTACCTGGCGTTGCGTGCTGGCAAATCGGCCCTGCAAGCGTCCTCGGATGCCGGCAGTGTCGGTTCCAGGCGGACAACACCGCGCTACCTGCCGCTGTATCGGCAAGGGCTGCTCATGCACATCGGCAATCCCAAGGCGATCATGGCGTGGCTGGCGATCATGTCGCTGGGGCTGCGCGAGGGGGCGCCGGCCGGCACCTTACCGGCGATTGTCAGCGGCTGCGCTGTGCTTGGCGTGCTGATCTTCGGTGGCTACGCCGTGCTCTTTTCGACCGCGCGGATGACTGCCGGGTACACCCGGCTAAGGCGCTGGATTCAAGGTTTTTTCTCGGCAGTGTTCGCCATCGCGGGCGCAAGACTGCTGGTATCGCCGGACTGAGGCCACGATGGCCCGCGGTAATCAACGAGGAGTCAGCCTTTGAACGGGCAATCTGCATCCCCTGAAGCTTCACGGCCAGCCTGCGCCGTGGACACATTGAAAATGCTGGTCCGCTACAAGGCCTGGGCCAATGGGCTGACGTTCGGCAGCGTCATGAACCTGCCAGAGGGCGAAGCGCTGCGCCCCCGACAGACCCGTTTTGGCAACATCGTTCACACGCTGAACCATAGCTATGTGGTGGACGATATCTTCCGCCACCATCTGCAAGGCCGGCGTCATGGCTATGCGGCGCGCAACACTGACCAGGTGCCCGAGCTGCAAACGCTTTGGGACGCCGTCCAGGCCATGGACCGCTGGTACATCGAGCTGGTCGATAGGTGGACGGCCGAGGACCTGCCGCGCGTGGTCGATTTCGAGTTCGTCGGTGGGGGGCAGGGCGCCATGACCCAGGAAGAAATTATCCTGCACCTGGTCAATCACGCCACCTACCATCGCGGCTTTGTCGGCGACATGATGTACCAGATTCCCTATGCATCGCCCTCGAACGACCTGCCGGTGTTCATCCGCGATTACTACCGCAAGGGGCCGTGAGCCGACGACAGGTGTCAGATCGGAGGGGCAGTGAAACTTACAGCTCATCGAGTGCCGGAGGGTGCCAAATCCAGCGCTTCCGCGCACCCTGAGGTGCGGCAAAGTTCCGTTACAAACATGTAAACTTCGTAAATAAGATTTAAACTCATTTGCGAATCACTATATTTGCCATCCCTGTTGGCCCCCAAACAGTGTTTGCGAGGCCGGTGGGCGAGGGCTCTCCGGCGTACGCGCCGGGGCGCCTTTTCGCTCATGAATCGCAGGAGATGTGCCGATGCAATCCAGAACCTCACCCAACAGCCTGGCCCTGGCGTTCGTCGCGCTGGCGTCGCCGGCCATGGTAGTGGCGACTGCGGCCCAGGCCCAGGAGCAGCGCGCCGGTGAAGTGCTGGAAGTGCCAGTGGCCGACAATGCGCTGGTGATCCAGGACACCCTGGTCACCGCCGAGCGCGAGGCACGTCAGGCGCTGGGTTCGTCGATCATCACCGAAGAAGACATCAAGCGTCATCCGCCGGCCAATGACCTGTCGGAAATCATCCGCCGCGAGCCCGGGGTCAACCTGACCGGCAACAGCGCCAGCGGCGCCCGCGGCAACAACCGCCAGATCGACCTGCGCGGCATGGGCCCGGAAAACACCCTGATCCTCATCGACGGCAAGCCTTCCAGTGCCCGTAACGCGGTGCGCTATGGCTGGAACGGCGACCGTGATACCCGCGGGGAAACCAACTGGGTGCCGGCCGAAGCGGTCGAGCGCATCGAGATCCTGCGTGGCCCGGCGGCCGCACGTTACGGCTCCGGCGCCATGGGCGGGGTGGTCAACATCATCACCAAGCGGCCCACCGACGAACTCAAGGGCAGCGTCAGCCTGTACACCCAGCTGCCGGAAGACAGCGCCGAGGGCGCCAGCCGCCGGGCCAACTTCAACCTGGGCGGCGGCCTGACCGACAACCTCGGCTTCCGCCTGTACGGCGGCCTGGCCAAGACCGATGCCGACGACCTGGATATCAACGCCGGGCATGCCACCAGTGCGCTGGTGGCGGGCCGCGAAGGCGTACGCAACAAGGACATCAATGGCCTGCTGAGCTGGAAGCTGAACGACGAGCACCGCCTCGAGGCCAGTGCCGGCTACAGCCGCCAGGGCAATATCTTTGCCGGCGACACCATGAACAGCAACGGTGGTGGTGACGTCGAGTTCGTGTCCAGCCTGTATGGTCACGAAACCAATGTGATGCAGCGCAGTACCTACGACCTGACCCACCTGGGCGATTTCACCTGGGGTACCAGCAAGACCGTGCTGGCCTACGAGTACGTGCGCAACTGGCGCCTCAACGAGGGCCTGGCAGGCCGCACCGAAGGTGCCCCCAATGCCGAAGGCGCCGCCATGTCGCGCCTGCGCAACACGCGCCTGAGCAGCGAAGTGAACCTGCCATTCGCCATGGGCAGCACCGAACATGTGCTGACCCTGGGCGGTGAATACCTGTACGAGTCGCTCAATGACCAGGGCTCGTTCCGCCCGCAGAGCTTCGACCCGAGCGGCGGTGGCAATGACGCGATCAATGGCTTTGACCGCAGCAACTCGAAGATGACCGCCAAGAGCTACGCGCTGTTCGTCGAGGACAACATCATCGTCGGCGACACCACGGTCACCCCGGGGCTGCGTTTCGATCACCACGAGACCTTTGGCGACAACTTCAGCCCGAGCCTGAACCTGTCGCACAAGCTGACCGAGGCGCTGTCGGTCAAGGGCGGTATTGCCCGTGCCTACAAGGTGCCGAACCTGTACCAGTCCAACCCCAACTACCTGCTGTACAGCCGCGGCAACGGCTGCAGCGTGCAGCAGACCAACTCCGGTGGCTGCTACCTGCAGGGCAACGCCGACCTCAAGCCCGAGATCAGCGTCAACAAGGAGATCGGCCTGCTGTACGACCGTGGCACCTGGCGCACCAGCGCGACCTACTTCCGCAACGACTACAAGAACAAGATCATTGGCGACACCGATGTGCTCTACAGCATCAACAGCGGCCGCCGCGTGACCCAGTGGGAGAACGCCGGCGAGGCGCGGGTGGAAGGCATCGAGGGCAACTTCTTCGTGGAACTGACGCCGACCCTGGACTGGAACACCAACCTGACCTGGATGCTCGACAACGACAACCGCGAAACCGGTGAGCCGCTGTCGGTCATTCCTGAGTACACGGTCAATACCACGCTCGATTGGCGCGCCACCGACAAGCTGTCGTTCCAGGTCGCGGGGACCTACTTCGGCAAGCAGAAATCGCCGACCTACAACTACCGTACCCAGGAAAGCTACGACGAACAGGCCCAGCAGGATGTCGAGGCCTATGGCCTGGTGGACGTGAGTGCCGGGTACAAGTTCAACGCCACCTATGACGTGCGCCTGGGGATGAACAACGTGTTCGACAAACAGATCCTGCGCGGTGGCAACGCCAGCAGTTCGGGGGCCAACACCTATAACCAGCCGGGTCGGGCGGTGTTCGCTGCGCTGAACATCACCTTCTGATTGCAGCGCTCGCTGTGCGCCCCATCGCGGTTCAAGCACGCGCTGGGGCGCAGTCATTCTCAAGGAGTCCACATGCCTACTTGCCCCGCCTGGCTGCAGATCCTTTCGCGCAGCAGCGCCGCACTGCTCGGCGGTTACGCCTTCAGCTACGCCGCCAGCGCCTGCCTGGCCCGACTGCTGCCGCTGTCTCCCGGTGATGCGGTGATCGTCGCCACGTTGCCGGCCTTCATCTTCTACACCGCGGCGATCTTGTGGGCCTTCGCCAGCCGCGATGCTGTACGCGCGTGGGCACCGCTGGTGCTGGCCGTGCCGCTGGCAGTGAGCGGTTTCTGGCCCCAGCTATCGGAGTGGTTGCCATGAAAAACACCTTCACCCAGTCGATGTCGTGGCTGCACACTTGGGGCGGGTTGATCTTCGGTTGGCTGTTGTTCGCGATCTTCGTCACCGGCACCCTCGCGGTGTTCGACAAGGAACTCAACCACTGGATGCAGCCGGAAATTCCGCCCAGCGACGTTTCCCAGGCCGATGCCGCGCGGCGTGCCATCGCCTATCTGCAGGCGCACGAGCCGCAGGCGAGCAACTGGGGCATCAGCCTACCCACCGAGCGGGCTCCCGGCTTGCGCGTGTCGACTGGCGAGCGCCGCCATGGCGGCGGCGTGCAGCTCGATCCGCACAGCGGCGAAGCCATCGAGGTGCGCGACAGTGTCGGCGGCAACTTCTTTTTCCGCTTCCACTTCACGCTGGACCTGCCGCGCAACTGGGGCATCTTCGTGGTCGGTGCGCTGGCGTTGGTGATGCTCGCGGCGCTGGTCACCGGCATCGTCATTCACAAGAAGATCTTCAAGGAGTTCTTCACCTTCCGGCCGAACAAAGGCCAGCGCTCATGGCTGGATTTTCACAACGCCAGTGCGGTGTTGTTGCTGCCGTTCCACTTGATGATCACTTACACCGGCTTGGTGATTTTCATGCTCATCTATATTCCAGCGGGCATCGACGCGTTGTTCGAGGGCGACCACCGCGCCTACTTCCAGGCCCAGGGCAATGCCCGTCTGGAGCAGCCGCGCGGTCTGGCCAAACAACCGGGGGCGCTGGTCGATGTGGTGCCGTTGCTGGCCCAGGCCGAGGCGCGGCTGGGGTCGATCGGCGGGTTGAACATTCGCAACCCCAACACGGCTGCTGCGCGGATCGAGATCCGCCCCGAGCTGGGCAATCGCATTGCCCTGTCCAAAGGCCAGGCGATGGTGTTCGATGGCGTCAGTGGCCAGTTGCTCAGTGAAGTACCTGAGTGGCGCGCGGTGCCCTTGACCCAGCGGGTGATGGTTGGCCTGCATTTCGCCCAGTTTGGCGGCTACCCGATGCGCTGGCTGTACTTCATCTGTGGGCTGGTCAGTTGCGTGATGATTGCCAGTGGCCTGGTGCTGTTCTGCGTCAAGCGTGGACGCAAGTACGCCAACCCCACGGCCAAGGCTGCGGCACGGCGTTGGTACCGGGTGGCGCAGGTGTGCAATATCGGTTTCATCGCCGGGCTGTTGCTGGCGTGTGTCGGGTTGTTGTGGGCCAGCCGCTTGCTGCCGGTCGAGCTGGTACAGCGGGAGAGTTGGGAGGTGCGCGCGTTCTTCGGCGTGTGGCTGCTGGCCCTGTTGCATGCCAGCGTGAGGCCGGCGCGTGCGGCCTGGGTCGAGCAGTTGGCGTTGGCGGCGCTGCTGTGCGCGGGGCTGGGGGCGCTTGGTGGGATGGCCGATGCCATGCGCCTGGGGGTCGTGAGCACGGGGCTGGTACTGGGTCTCATGCTCGGCGTGGTGGCCTGGCGAGTCCACCAGGCGGTGCCTGCGCCGCAGAAGAGCAGGGCAGGGCGCAGCGTGGAGGCCGAGGCATGATGATGGTCATTGGTGGCGTGCTGTTCGCCTACGCCGGGATGCTCGGGTTGTGCCAGGGGCTGGAACGGCATTACAAGCAGGTGTGGAATCGGTCAGGTCCGCGCACGTTGCGCCTGGGGTTGCGCGGGGCGGGATGGCTGGCGCTGCTGGTCAGTCTGCTGCTCTGCGTGCAGGCCTGGGGCTGGGCCATGGGGCCGGTCGCGTGGTTTGGGGTGATTTCGCTGGCGGGGATGGTCGTGGTGATGGTCCTGCCGTACTGGCCACGGGTTGCGGTGGGGCTGGTGGCGGGAGTGCCGATCTGGGGGGTGGTGCAGGGCAACTGTCTTTGGGGTTTTTTCCCAACGATCTGTTGAGACATGGCTTCGCCAGCTTCTCCGGTACACGCCAAACCTGAGTGCCGCGCCAGATCGGCGTGGCGAAGCCTGCGATCGAGTGCGAAGCGCTCGCCTGCGTTATTCAGGAAAAAATACTGCTGGCGTGCTAAATCATTCGGCTCCACCCACGCAACGAGAACCGCTGGTGAAGCCCGTACGCCTGACCCTGATCTGCCACGCCCTGACCCAAGCCCAGAAGACCGGGCGCTTCCACCGCCCTGACGATGGCATTCTGATGCCGGACGATCAGCCCGTGGCCAACCCAGCCAAGGTGCAGGTGCTGACCGCGCCGGAACGGCGGGCGCAGGAGACGGCGGCGTGGCTGTCGACGCAGGCCCGCCGCGAACCGGCGCTGGCTGACTGCGATCTCGGCGGTTGGCAGGGCTTGTCGCTGAAGCAACTGCAGGCGGAGCAGCCGCAGGCGTTGGCGCAGTGGCTCGAAGACCCACACAGCGCACCCCATGGCGGGGAATCCTTCGCCGACCTGTGCCAGCGCACGGCGGGCTGGCTGAACGCATTCGACACGCCGGGCGAATGGCTGGCGGTCACCCACCCGCTGGTGATCCGCGCGGTGTTGATTACAGTCCTGGGGTGCCCCCTGAGCGCGTATCAGCGAGTCGACGTGCTACCCCTCTCACGCCTGGAACTGAGCTTCGCCGGGCAATGGCGCTTGCGCTTGGCCTGAGGCGAAGATCAGAACGCCAGCTTGTAGCCGATCAGCAACAGCATCGCGGCCAGGCAAGGGCGCAGCACGCGGTCGGAAATCTTCCCGGTGAGGTGGCTGCCCATGTAGATCCCGGGCAGCGAGCCCAGCAGCAGGTAACCCAGCAGCGACCAGTCCATGTTGCCCATGCCGGCATGGCCCAGGCCCGCCACCAGGGTCAGGGGCACGGCGTGGGCGATCTCGGTGCCGACCAGGCGGCGGGTGACCAGGAACGGGTAGAGCAGGAACAAAGCCACGGTGCCCAGTGCGCCGGCGCCGATCGAGGTCAGGGTGACCATGACCCCCAGCACCACACCGGTGAGCACGGTGAGGATGTTCAGGCTGCGGTCGCTGAGATGGTAGTGATCACCGGCATGGCGATTGGCAAAGGCTTGCAGGCGCGATTTGAACAGGATCGCCAGCGCGGTCAGGATCAGCACCACCGCCAGGCCCTGCTTGATGATCGCATTGAGCGCCGAGGTGTCGGTGTGCAGGGTGCTGAGGAACCACAAAGTCAGCGCGGCGGCGGGCACACTGCCCAGGCTCAGCAGGCCGGTGATCTTCCAGTCGATGTTCTTGTGGCGGGCATGTACCCAGACGCCACTGGCCTTGGTGATGGCCGCATAGAGCAGGTCGGTGCCGACGGCCGTAGCCGGGCTGATGCCAAACCACAACAGGATCGGGGTCATCAGCGAGCCGCCACCGA
>RCUS01001308.1_pt1 | contig 13289 bp, 12 predicted proteins | sample 2166221 | NCBI WGS metagenome assembly RCUS01 (sample SAMN09932758, study PRJNA488358) | compost metagenome | isolation source: compost soil in cyclohexanecarboxylic | place: Germany: Experimental Botanical Garden | reverse complement strand
CTGCACTTCCACGCGTTGGGCTACACGCCGCTGCAGATCGCCGCGTTATTTCTGTTCTACGAAGTCTTCGGCGTCATTACCAACCTGGTGGGTGGTTACCTGGGTGCGCACCTGGGGCTGAACCGCACCATGAACGTCGGCCTCGGCCTGCAGGTCATCGCCTTGCTGATGCTGGCTGTGCCGGCGGCTTGGCTGACCATCCCCTGGGTGATGGGAGCACAGGCGCTGTCGGGCATCGCCAAGGATCTCAACAAGATGAGCGCCAAGAGTTCGATCAAGCTCCTGGTGCCGGACAGCCAGCAGGGCACCTTGTACCAATGGGTGGCCATCCTCACCGGTTCGAAGAATGCCTTGAAGGGCGTCGGCTTCTTCCTCGGTGGTGCTCTGCTGGGGCTTCTGGGCTTCAAGGGAGCGGTGGTCGCCATGGCGGCAGTACTCGCGCTGATCTGGGGCGGCAGTCTGGTGATGCTGAAAAGAGACCTGGGCAAGGCCAAGGCCAAGCCGAAGTTCCGCGATATCCTGTCCAAGAGCCGGGCGATCAATATTCTCTCGGCGGCGCGGTTGTTCCTCTTCGGCGCGAGGGATGTCTGGTTCGTGGTGGCGCTGCCGGTGTACCTGAGTACGGCGTTCGGTTGGGACTTCTGGCAGGTGGGTGGCTTCCTCGCCACCTGGATCATCGGCTACGGCATAGTCCAGTCGCTCGCACCGGCCCTCACCGGCAAGCAGCGTGGTCATGTCCCGGATGGGCGCGCGGCATTCGTCTGGGCCTGCCTATTGGCGATGTTGCCTGCCGCCATTGCCATCGGCATTGCGGCAGGCTGGTCAGCTCAGATCATGCTGCTCGGCGGACTGATGCTATTCGGCGTGCTGTTCGCTGTGAACTCTTCGCTGCACAGCTACCTGATCGTCAGCTATGCCAAGGAAGACGGCGTGTCGCTGGATGTGGGCTTTTACTATATGTCCAACGCCCTGGGCCGGTTGATTGGGACGCTGCTGTCCGGCTGGGTATTCCAGGTATATGGGCTGGAAGTCTGCCTGTGGATTTCTACCGTCTTCGTCCTCTTGGCGGCAGCGATTTCCGTAGCGCTGCCCAGGCATTCGCAGGTCATGTGAATTGCACCAGGCATACGCGGTGCTTTACCAGCACTGGCCAATGTCCATTCTGGCCGGTAGTTGCCCTCCGCGAAGGGCAGCTTTGGGTCGGTAGCTGCCGGTCGCGACAGACCGCTATAGACCCATAGCCGCCCTTGGCGGAAGGCAGCTAACGCCCAAAAGCAGCAGCTCGACGCCCAGAAAGCAGGAGCGACTCACCTACACCTTCATAGGCGTGAAACCAGCAACCATATTATGCCGATCTACATCTGAATCACCTCAGCCCCGATAGACTGCGCTACCTAAAATTTTCCATTTCAATTCCCTATTTTGAGGTCTGGATGTTTCCGATACTGGCCCCGCACGCAAATTCCTGCGGGCACTTTTGAAGGAGACGGCCATGAGCCAGAAAAGCGATCAAGACAACCATGGCAACCAGCTGAACCCGAACAACGACTCCTACTGGGAGTCGCGTGGGTACGATGAACGTCCTGAAGACTGGGAGGATCGAATCTGATCACCTGAATTGAAGGCGCCTGTGTGGCGCCTTCAATTTTCGAGGGGTTTGCCCAACAATCGGCGTGCCATACGGTACTCTGTTTCATACACATCCATTATCGAGATCACGAGCTCTGTCGGCCAACCAGCACGCTTTAGATCTCGAATGACTAAGGACATTGTCTCGGCGAAGCGATACACGCATGCCACCAGCCAGTAATCTGCTTTAGCATCGAGTGGCAGATCACCTCTCTGCTGGTGGTTGAGGACATAACTGACCTTGATCAGATCAAGAAGCATCTGGAACGAGGGACGCCCACCTTTGAGTTGCATCCAGTTCCGCAACAAGCGAATTCGTGATTCCGGCTCCATGCCATCGTGCGCTGCCCAGAGCTTTCCGAGATAAGTGACAGGCCCAGGCCTTTTCTTGGTTAGCCCTGCAAGGGAAGCCAGCTTTTCGAGCGCGACCTGCATGGGGTTTGACCATGACTGGCTTGATGCGCACCACGCTGGTATGACCCAGGCTGCACGGATAACATTTTGTGTTCCGTCCTCTAGTTCACACTCCCAGTTTCCTACCTGCGAATCTGCCATAAACCATGCGGCCAACCTGAGCAGTGTCGCCAGGCTATCGGCAGACATCAGCTGCGCAAGTGCTCTACTCTGCATAAGCTCGTCTTCGCTCAGGTCATGCAGCAGATCAAGTATCGACTGACGACTTGCCGGACATCCGAGCTGTACGACCACCTCTGATGAGTTGTAAGCAGCGAACCGGTCACGCTTATTAGGCAATAAGCAAATCACTTGCCCGCTGAGATCCGATAACGCGTAGAGCTTGGCCTTCCAGTAGTCCAGTACTACAGGGTTAGGGCGCGACAGTTCTAGAAAGCCAAGCCAGGTTGTGACTGTGGGAACGGTAAAGCCTTTTTCCATTTGAGCTATGGATAGTTCTGTTGACTGCCTGGGCATAGGTACAGTTCGGATGAACCTGTGTTGCCGCTTGGTGGAAAAATCTGAAGCAGATTTCGAAAAGTACTTCAGTGCAGTCTTGCTCGTTGGGAGCCCTCTGCGTACTTCCTTGATTGCCTCCCACAGCGAGCGGACATTGATATCCAGCAAGGCATACAGCTTCTCCATTGGAATCAACAGCACGGCCTCACGGAGGTAAACCTCCTTCTCGCCAAATGCTGCCAGGTACGCTGAAATTTCTTCCTGACTGAGTATCACGCTGTCATCATATGTTGAAGATTTCGCATTCATTGAATCGCCTCTGGCTGCGTAGACACCTAAGTCTTGGAGATTAGGACCCATGAGTGTCCGCTTCTGGCCGGTTTCTGCCTAAGCTGACTGGCTGCAATGGGTCGATAGCGGCCTGACGCCGGTTGCTGCTATCGACTTCAAACCCCCAGGCAGGAACCACTCCGATGATGGATTGGGCAGATGCTTCCTTGAGACCAGTGTTTTCGCACCCTTCAGACCGCATCCTCTAGGCGTGTACCATTACCATTTTAGTACCATCCAACTCACTCTACGGCCTTCGCTTCACACAAAGCCTTCCTTGCCAATGAGCGGCAGAACGTCACTTTCAAAAATCGAATGGGCTAACCGTCCATTGGGCTTGTAACCCATGATCCCTTCCAGCGGCTCAATGAAACCGCCGACCGCGACGATAACGTATTTCAGATGAGTACCTTCGAATTCTGAAATGCGCGGAGGAAGATGCTGAATCACCGAGGCCATCCCAGGGCTCTGCTGTTTGAGAAACTTTTCAAAAGGTATTTGCCGGCGACGCAATTCGCGGAGTAGCCCATGATTTGCCAAGTCCTCTGGCAACCAGTTGTCTTTTGTAAAACTATCCTCCAGAACTATCGACGGAAGCATGGAACTTTGCCTGGCATTATATGGCTGCTGCTTAACTGTCAAGTCGACAATGTAATATGGGGGTGCGACAACGATGGCATGTGGTGCAGCGAATTCACCCTCATCAAAACTCCAAAAATAACGAGCAGCCTCTCCAGAACCACTAGAATAAGTAATAGTAAGGCATGAATTTGCCACATAATTCCATACACCCAAGCGATCTAACATCCGCCCAAGCATCCCAGATGTATCGACACATGCCCCCATTCGTCCATCACGCTCGACCTCAGCCCTCAGCACCTCTGCTGCTATGTCAATTCTTCTACGCGCTTCTTCTAAGTACTCAGGGGTATAGCTTTTCGCTTCAACATACTGAGCGTATAATTCCAGATAGCGCGAATCTTTTCGTTCCTGCTTGATAAAGTTAGGGTCATCGCAAAAACCAACATTCTCACATGAAATGCCATGGGAATTGAATTTCACCTCAAGCTCACGTTGCTTTGCTGGATTGGAAAGCTGCCAACTCATGTCATCCCTCGCTCATTGAATAGACTATCAAGCCAACCACAAAATCAACCTACACAAATAATGCTAGTTTAGCCAAGCCAAAAACACATCCAAATCGTGCTGTAGTAGGAACGAAAAAAAAAGCGCCAAAGCCCCGCAATCTCGGGCCTTTGGCGCCTTTGTGCATCCTTACATCAGCGTGTGCATGGGCATAGATTGGCGTATGCTTTGCCCCATTTTTGCCCCAAGGACAGACCCGCTCTCGCCCACGGAGGCCGAGTCCGGGCCTGCATTGATCCCTGCCTAAACTAAGGATAGGGATTTGAACCCGCCCGAGGATCTCAATAGACCTCCGTAGACAGTTTCGAAACTGATCTTCACCAGCTATCGTAGCTTTCACCGTTAGAAACCCCCACCTCTGGCGTCCTACCGAATAGCCTACCTTGAGTTTCAAATTAAATTAATCTTGGTTTTTTAGTGGACTGACAGCGCGCGTGGTAGATAAACGTTCTACTACAGGGCTTATGCGCCCCCACGTGCGAGTTGGCATTCCCGCGCTGCCATCCTTAAAAGCTTGTACAAATTTCTTTAAGAGGTCCGGCTTTTTGTCAACGTCAGAGGTGTGTGCTTGGTAGTATTTCTCAGCAGAAATTAAGACCTGTGCCAGGGCAGTGCTGACTATTAACGTTTCTTCTCTTTCTGCGCTGCAGTCAGGTGGCTCAAAGCTGTCAATAGAAAGGCTTGACAGTTTTATTATGGCGTTAGCTATACGCAATTCTATTCCAGCATGCGAGTTACTCTGGGAGGGCAATGATCGAATTGACCAGAATATACAGTGGATTACTAGCCCCCTGATTTCTATATCATTTGCTAAAGCACTAAATTTAGCTTGAAGTAATCTGTAGATGACTGCTACAGCGCAGAAATCAGCATCTTGCTCTAAAGCCCGACTGATATCTGGGTCGCGCCCTAACTCTGAACAAACATCTTCATGACATCTCACTATATGCGTCCATTCATGGGCTAGGATCCATGATAGACAGGTAGATGCTAAAACCGGGGGAGTGACCCAACAGGGAAGGTCAAGGTTAAGGTCGTTGTCGCGTGCGATTTTTAAGCAGTGCTCTATTAAGCCCGAGTTAATTCTAATCACATAGCTTATTGCCTCTGCATTCGGGGTCGCATCCATTATCACTCTTATTTCGGCTACATCTCCGTCTTTCTCTAGCATCTGATTGATTGCTGAAAGTACTTTGCAGGCCTCTTGAAGTGCCTGCTCTGCAAAGTTACGAGCATCCACGTCATCAATTTGATTAAGATAGTCATGAACCTCTAATGATTGACGGCATTCTGAATACATATTAACTTACCAGATTTGGTTAATGGTGATTAAGAGTACCATGGGTGACTCGAAGGATTGCAATCCTCCCATTGCAGTCGGTCAGCACTGTCAGAAATCGATCAACAGTAGGCATTGGCGACAGCCTAGCACCGTCAGTCCGGGGCCGTACAATGCCAGGGGTTAGGATCCGAGGGCGATCCACTATGCTTCATGAACTCGCACCTATCCCAACGTGCCTGTGCATTTTCGCCATAGTTGCAGCATCGCCGAAGCGGATAACTCTTACAGTCCTTCAGCTTTTTATAGAACCCCTCAGGAATGGGATCAACAGCGGGATTCAAAAGTGGCCTAGTTTCCGATTCACGCTCCTGCCGGAGCAAGAGGTCACATGTCTGACGGCATTGTTTGGCCTCATCAACCATCTGGATGATGGGGCCCTCGTACTCCGCAACTGCCGCAGCCAAATCGTTTGGCAGTTTGCCTTCGCGCCCCGCCCTTGCCAGATTTCCGAAGTTTTTTTGCTTGATCGAAGAAAAGGAGGCCTTTAGCTTAGAAAACGCCTCTCGTTTTCTGACGGAAATTTGCTTTTCAAGGTCTATAGCCCTTTCCCATAGCCGATATCTTTCTTCTGTCATCATGCGATGCCCCTTCTTGCGCCAAGATAGTCATAACCTCCATCGCTGGAGACTCCAATTTTCTTGCCAGCACGGATAGACTCAGCGTAGTCGTCAATCAGCGCATCTCCACCCACCGCCCCTTATTGGCCGATTCTGCTGAGAAAAGTCGGCTTCATTTTTCAGGGCAGATACTACGAGATACGATCCACCCGCCCCCCTTCACCTGAGCCTCCGCTCTGCGCTTCACTAACACCAGCCTAACCGAGCTGGATGTGCGCCTGAGCAGACGTGGTCCAGTCGGATAAATCCCGGGTAAACCGCCGGCCAGCCTGGGACCGACACCTCAGCGGAATCGTAGCCAAGGTGTTCGGATACTGACCACTTTCCTATCGGCACTGGTGCGATACTTCCATACGTATAATCGAGCGGTCTTTGTTTGTTGGCGTTACGCCGGCACCACAGATCGCGATGTACGCCTACGAGGCGCTGCTCTCCAACCTTCGGCCAGCCAAGGACTACTTAACCCTCTTAACGAACGGGACGATATTTGGGCAGCTCACTACTCTAGGGCTAACTTCCTCTCCATCGACTACAGTCCAAAGGAATCGGTACTCCCTTTGACTGGCATATAAATCTGGTGGTTTTACGAAGCCGAGTACACCAGGGGCATCTTCAAGCTCCCTATACTCTCGAGCACGGTATGCAACCGGACCTCTTAAAGACTGAAAGAGGCGCACATCTTTCGCTAAAGCTTTAGTAAGCTCATAAGAAAAAGCATCTGGATTCGTAATTTTTACACAGTAGGCCCCAAACGTTCCTGAAAGGTTCTTTGCGAACCCTAATGTTGTACACAAAACATATGCGTCCGATAAATAATTAGTTACCACCTGATCTTTAATAGTTATATTTTCTGCACTTGGATCTACAAATACGCCAGCACGCGCAGCGCGAGCAACAAATTCCTTATCGGATCCATGACCCGTTATCGACGATCCAGAATTATAGTGTTCAAAAGCTTCCTCGGGATCCCCTTGCAACGGGTCTTCGTACTCCCGACACCGCTTCAATGTGCTAACAAATATTTCTCCACTCGCAAACGCATCTGCATAATCCGGGTCATCAAAATAACGATATACAACGGCCACTGGCTTGATGAGTTTTTTCTTAGCTTTCTTTTTTACTTTTAAGCCGGACAGATCACCATCAAAAAGCCTAGCCCTACGATCCCACCAGTTGGCTTTACCCATTTATCAATCCCTAATATCAGTTAGCAGGAAACCATTAGCATGTGCGCAAAGAAGAACGCTAACCAATAATCATCAGCCAGTCAAAATAGCAAAAGTCGTCACGCTGGGAGCTTTCTTCTCTTGTTGTTAATGGCCACCGGCGCCACCGAGAACGTCATCGGCTTGCAGCACGACATCCAGCGCGGCGTCACCTGCTACCTGCTGAAACGGCCATCAAATCAAGTGAAAATGGACGGAGCAATACCAACGTGCTTGGCACTCTGCATACGGCTCCGTCGCATCAAAAGGTCAGAACAAGCCACCCAGCGAGGCTGGCTGCCAGTTCATGATAACCAGTTCGCCGGTCACCTCTGCCTTGCCCTGCCGCTGGTTCGTATTGCTGTAGCGGATATCCAGGCACTCAAAGTGGAATTCTTCGAAGACACGCCGGATGTCTGGGTGATCGTTGATGCTGACCATCACCTTGCCCTTGCACCGGCGCATGAAGTCGGCCATGCGCTCGTACTCCTCGAAGGGGAAGTCCACGCCGTAGCCGGCGGTCTGCCAATACGGCGGGTCCATGTAGAAAAACGTGTGCGCTCGATCGTAGCGCTCGGCGCAATCAAGCCAAGACAGGTTCTCGACGTAGGTACCGGCGAGGCGCTGCCAGGCCGCGGACAGGTTCTCCTCGATACGCAACAAGTTGATTGCCGGTCCCGTTGTCGCGGTACCGAACGTCTGCCCGGTGACTTTGCCGCCGAAGGCATGCTGTTGCAGGTAGAAGAACCGCGCCGCACGCTGGATATCGGTCAGGGTTTCAGGGCGAGTCATCTTCTGCCACTCGAAGATCTGGCGAGAGCTGAGCGCCCACTTGAACTGGCGCACAAACTCCTCCAGGTGGTTCTGCACCACGCGGTAGAGGGTTACCAGGTCACCGTTGAGATCGTTCAGCACCTCCACCGGGGCAGGCTGGGGACGCATGAAGAACAACGCGGCACCGCCGGCGAAGACTTCGACGTAGCATTCATGAGGGGGAAAGAGAGGGATCAAGCGGTCGGCCAGGCGGCGTTTGCCACCCATCCAGGGGATAATTGGAGAGGTCATAGATTTGCAAGTCTTTACTGTATGAATAAACAGGTGTTAGGCTCGCCGCGCTTTGTGCACAAGGCAGAGGCTGCGGCTGGACTTGCAGGAAGGGTCTGCGAGTTCGGCGGGCCGGGCTGGATGTTGGCGCATCTACCCGGCTCGCCTCTTTTACTTGGTGACTTCGCGCACGTAGGCCTGGCAGGCCTGCAGTGCGATCAGCCCCCGGTCGCCTTCGTCGGTGATGGCGACAATTCGTTGAGCATGCGCTCGGTCAAGTTGGGCGCGTACGGGTCCATGTACCACGCCTCCGGTGCTGGGGGTTTCTCGCATCCCACTGCCACAACTCGGGGCGGCAACGGTTCCGGCGTCGACAAGGACTGACAACCGCAAATCAGCGGTAGCAAGCCGGTCACGCAGACGAGCCTGAGCTTGTTGAGCATCGTTCATTTCCTTCCAGTGCGTTTTGGTCTGGTCCTGCAGGCGAGCCTCCAGGGCACGACGGGTATCCCTCTGCTCTGCCAGTTGATTGAGGGCCGCAGCAGCGGCCTCCTCACGCTCACGCCCGTGATCACGGTCCTTTGTAGCCAACTGACGGCCGTAGTCCGCTGCCTGCTCTGCGAGCTGCTTCCCATAGGCATTGGCCTGCCACATCCAGGCGGCCCAGGCACCGATCGCACACGCGATCAACAGCGCCGCTAGGGCGATCAGGCGAACGCCCCACGCGCTCACTGCAGCACCTCTAAGGCTCGGTTGTAGAGCGCCTTGCGGTCCACCAGGCCATTGGTACCGCCGTTGATCCGCTTAGTGATGGCAAGGATGTCGCCCTTGTCGGCCAAGCTGTTCAAGCCTTCCTTCTGCCAGAACCAGCCGGCCGACAGCGAGGCGTAGACCGGCTGCTCGAGCAACTCTGGCGTGTTGAGCAGTCGGCTGTCACCAAACAGCGCCTCGCTGCAGGCTTCATAGTTGGCTCGACCTGTCACCTGAATGAGCCCGCGCCCGCGGTATAGCTGGCCATCGCTGTCTGCTACAGGCGTATTGCCCAGTCGTCGCGCAAGGCGGCCGGTATCGTACTTCGACAAGTAGGCATTGCTGCCGAGTTCGCGCACGTACAGGAACTGGCCAGACTCGTGCCCCACCTGGGCGAGAAACGCGGCCATACGCAGCCGCGTAATGATCGCGTACTTGCCCATGGTGGCATTGAGGCCAGGAACAAAAACGCCGGCTTTTCGGCCGGCGTTCGGGAGGATCTGCTGCAGCTGTTTTTCAGTAATCGGCATCGTTTATCTCCGTAGTGATCACGCGGGGGACACATCCACCGTGCGCAGTGGTTTGGTTTGTTTGGTTTTCTTGCCCTTGGCTTTCGCCTTGCCCTTCTTGCCGCCGTTGCATTCGACGGTGGTAGTCCAGCCCGAGGCGGTGAACACCTGCTCCACGCTGTCCACCAGGTACTCGCCATCGAGCCCGTTCTTGAAGCCCTGGGCGCTGATGGTCCGTTCGGCAAACAGGTCAGTACGCCCGACCATTTCCAGGCGCACGGCGGCGGTGCTGCGGTTGAACGCGGCCAGCCGCGCCTTGGCGGCCTGCTCGGCGGCGCTCTTGTTGGGATAGATATGGCGGTCGGTGTGCACGCCCGGCAGGCCAGTCGGGGCGTCCTCGTTGCCCAGCTCCACCACGCTCAACTTGCCGGTGGCCTTGTCCTGGTGCTGGGTCTTCACCGCCTTCTGCGTGCTGCGGTCGCCCAGCCGGAACGAATAGCGGCTCACGCCGGGGCGGCTGATGGTGACGGTGCCGATGGCCTTGCCGCTCGCGCTCTGCCCGCCCTGGCGCGGCAGCACCACCAGCTTGCCGCTGGCCACCTTGGCGGTGCAGTCGTACTGCTTGGCCAGGCGGGTGATGAAATTGAAATCGGACTCGTTGCGCTGGTCGACGCGCGGCACCTTGGTTTGCACCGTACAGCCCGGCTCCCAGCCATTGCGGGCGGCCACGTCGCTGACGATCTTGGCCAGCGCCACGCCCTCCCAGCTGCCGCTGCGGGTGGTCTTGCCACTGCCGCGCATGTCGCTGGCCTTGCCGCGCAAGGTGATGGTGTCCGGCGGGCCGGTCACCTCGACTTCGTCCACGGTGTAACTGCCAAGTCGCGCCATGGCCTGCGCGCTGTAGCCTAGAAAGACCTCGATCTTGGCCCCACGCGAGGGCAGCGTGACGGCCTGGTCGCGGTCGTCAATGCGCAGCTCGAATTCGTCCGACTCCATGCCGGGCTTGTCCGAGGTGCGCAGCAACAGCAAGCGGTCGTTGATCAGCGCGGTAATGTCCTTGCCGTCCGCGACGATTTGAAACGTGGGTTTCATGGGGTTGCTCCAGAAAAGAAAAACCCCGCACGGGGCGGGGTTCGTTACGCGTAACGCGGGATCAATCCCACAGGGTGACTTGCTCGGTTTCGGCAGCCGCCAGGTCGGGCAGGTAGATCAGCACACCGGCGCGGTAAGGCTGCGCCTCCTCGGCCAGCCCCTGGTTGGCCTGCAGCACCGCCTCGACGGTGCCCACCAGGGTGCCGTAGTAGGCATGGCACAGGCTGTCGAGCAGGTCGCCCTCAGACGTTCTGCATGTCATTGCCATAGGCGACAAACTCCAGGCTAAAGGACTGCTTGCGCGGGATGCCGCCGGCGAGCAGCGCCCCCTGCTCCTCGTCCACGTTCAACAAGCACCAGGTGCCCAGCACCTCGCCGTAACCCGTGGTCAGGGTCAGCGGCTGCAGGCGTCGGCCGATGGTGCGCAACTCGTTCAACTGGCCGATGCCGCCCCGGAACAGCGGGAAGATCGCGCCCTTGATCGTCAGCTTGTCCTCACCCTGCCCCACCGCCTGCTGCGCGATTTCGCGCGTCAGGCGCTCCTGCCCGGCCCAGCGGAACGCGGTTTTGCGCGTCAGCTCGTCAAACGCGGCCGTGTCCAGGTTGAAGAAGTAGGGCTTAAGTTTCGGGTCTTGCGGCTGGATGATCAGCAGGTGTGGGAACGGCTTCACCGCCTCGGCCGCCGGCGTCAGGTCGGCGCCCAGCGCACTGGTCGGAAAGATGTTGCCCAGGCTTGGACTGAGTTTCCCGGCCATGCGATTGACCGCCGCCCCCGCCTTGGCCGCCTGTTCCTTGAGCGTGCCCAGCCGCTGCTGCACCTGCGAGGCCGCCGAAACAGCCTGGTTGTACTTCGACGCCACCTGCCCCACGGCAGACTGCGCCGCGTTGATCTGGCGCATGGTGCGCTGCAGCTTTTCACCCACCAGCGGCCCAACGATCGGCAGACTCTCCAGCTCCGAGGCCGCCCCCGTCATATCACTGACAGCCCCATTCAGCGGGCCCAGCATGCCGTCGAGGCTGGTACGGCCAGCCTGGCCGGCCGCCACCAGCGACGACAACGTCGAACCCATCAGTTCCATGTAGGCCATGGCACCTCCTTAAGCGACATCCGCCGCATCAAACAAGCTACTTGAGGCCTGACGTGCCGCCACCTCGCGCTGGAACCCTTCAAACATCACGCGCAGTGCCTGCTCGGCCTCGCGCACGATCTGGTTGGGGTCTTTCACGTCACCGTGCACGGTAATAGGCATGACCGGCGCGAAGGTGAACGACTGATCAACCTTCGCCGGCTCGGGCTTGGCCTTCTCGACGGCCTTGGTCGCCGCCGGGAGGGCCACCGCCGGCGGCTGCACCGAGGCCACCAGGGAGCGCACCACGTCGCCCATGGCGCCAGGCTCACCGCCACCCTTGACCGCCTGCGAAACCACCGGGGCAATCGCGGGCGGCAGCTGCGGCACCTTCTGCAGTTCGCGCAGGGCCATGCCGCGCGCCTGCGCCTGGTCCACCGGCGGCGGCTCAGGACGCGGCTTGGCAGGCCTGGCATCAAGCGACAAGGTCGGGGCGAAGTCCTCACCCAGACCCGCGCCAGTACCACCGAAACCGCCCACACCGTCGAACAGGTCGCGCTGGGCGAACGCCGGCAGCTTGGCATAGGCCTGCTCGACCTCGGCGTCAGTCATCTGGTCGACCGGCTTGACCGGCGCCGGCGCAGGCATTGCCGCCACCGGGGCCAGGTCCTTGACCACCGGTGCCGGCATGGCCGCCGCAGCCGGGGGAGCCGGCACAGGGGCCGCTTCCTTGGCCACCGCCGCCGGGATTGCTGCACCCGGTGGCACCGGCGCCGAGGCCAGGTCCTTGACCACCGGTGCCGGCATCTCCACCGTCTCCGTCGGCGAGGCCTGCCCCTCCCCCTTCTGCGCCGCTGGCTCAGCGCTGGTGACCTGTTCCGCCTCGGGCTTGTCCTCACCGAACCATTTCTTACCCAGCCAGCCACCGGCGGACTCGCCGCCGAGGCCACCCAAGGCCGCGCCAATGGCGCCACCCACAGCAGTACCAAGGACCGGCACAATCGAGCCAATCGCCGCACCAGCGGCCGCACCGGCCATGGCGCCGGCCATGCCGCCCGCCACGCCGCCGTAACCCTCGGCCTTTTCGTCCTGGGTTTCGGCGTTCAACGCTACATCGAGCGCGCCCGGTACCGCGTCGATCAGCTTGCCACCCGGTAGCTTGCCGGCGGCCCGGGTGATGCCACGCACGCTGCGCACCATCCGACCCAGCTTATTCGCCTCACCGGCCGCCTCCGCTGCGCCAGTGAGCGCCGAAGCACCTGCCGCCGGCACTGGCGCACCAGGCGCGCGGCGCACATCGGCCATGGTTCCGGCGCGGCGCCGGCGACGACGACGCGCACGACGGCTGCCGGCCTCTGCAGGGCCCGAATTGGCCACGCTACCGCCGACCCGGCCGAATGCGTCGGCATTGACCACAAACACGCGTTGCGGCTCGCTGCTGATGCCTGGGGCCGGGTCATTGCTGGCAGGCGCGCCCAACACCTTGCCCAGCACGCCCATACCAGCATCGAGCACGCGATTGCCGGTCCTGGGTAGCGCCGCCCCAGCCGGGGCCTCCTCGAGCTTGCCGCCGCGTCGAGCGCTCCAGGCGCGGCCGCGCGCGACGTTGAACGCGCCCCGCGCGATCCTGGCGCCGCTGCGGGCAG
>RCUS01001307.1_pt1 | contig 13292 bp, 11 predicted proteins | sample 2166221 | NCBI WGS metagenome assembly RCUS01 (sample SAMN09932758, study PRJNA488358) | compost metagenome | isolation source: compost soil in cyclohexanecarboxylic | place: Germany: Experimental Botanical Garden | reverse complement strand
GGGTAAAACGAACCAAGCAGCTGCAGAGGACAAAGATCTCGGTGTTTCAGAACAGTTGCCCCAACTCCGCAGGCGTCCAGTTCATGATAATCAACTCACCGGTAATCTCTGCTTTGCCCTGACGCTGGTTGGTCGTCGTGTATTGAATATCAACGCTCTCAAAGTGGAAGCCATCCAAAGCACGGCGAATATCTGGGTGATCGTTGATGCTCACCATCACCTTACCTTTGCAAGTGCGCATGAATTCCGCCATGCGCTCATATTGGTGGAACGGAAAGTCGACTCCGTAGCCAGCGGTTTGCCAGTAAGGCGGATCCATGTAGAAAAAAGTGTGATCTCGATCGTAACGCTGGGCGCAATCGAGCCACGACAGGTTCTCGACGTACGTACCGGCCAACCGTTGCCAGGCTGAGGAAAGATTCTCCTCAATGCGCAGTAGGTTGATGGCAGGCCCGGTGGTGGCAGTTCCGAACGTTTGCCCCGTAACCTTCCCCCCAAAAGCGTGCTGCTGCAGGTAAAAGAATCGGGCGGCTCGCTGGATATCGGTCAACGTCTCCGGTCTCGCCATCTTTTGCCACTCGAAGATCTGCCGTGACGACAGCGCCCATTTGAACTGCCGGACGAATTCCTCCAGGTGGTTCTGCACCACCCGGTACAAGTTGACCAGATCGCCGTTGAGGTCATTCAACACCTCCACCTGTGCGGGTTGAGGCCGCATGAAGTAGAGGGCAGCGCCACCGGCGAAGACCTCAACATAGCACTCATGAGCGGGGAAAAGCGGGATCAAGCGGTCGGCCAGGCGGCGCTTGCCGCCCATCCACGGAATGATTGGGTTAGTCACTTTGCAAACCTTTACTGTATGGATGAACAGGTGCTAGGCTCGCCGTGCTTTGTGCACAGAGCGGGAGCCTTGGCTGGGCTTGCAGGTATGGTCTGCGGGTTCGGCGGTCAGCAGGGATGTTGACGCATCCCCGGTGGCCGCTCTCTTTGCATAAGGCCTTTGAATTACTAGCGAGCGCTTACTGACGCTCGCTTGCGACTAGTGCGTCATGCTCGCGGACGCATTGTTCACCGGCGATCCTGGCTCGGTCATAAGCCTGCGCCAGCTCTCGATTCGTTTCGACAGACCGGCTGAGCAGGTCGGAGAGCACCATGGCGGCGCGGGTGGCTGCCTCGCCTCTGGCGACAGCGGCGGTATCCGTGCCGGGGCAACTGACGGTGGCAGCGAACTGGGCTGCGTCACTGCGCAACCGCTGGCCAGCAGTATCGGCGTCAGCAGCACCAGCATCAGCAATCGTTCTTTCTTCATGCCCTTTTACCCTTGCCTCTTGCTGCGCATCTGCGCTCCGATGTTCTTCCAAACGCACCGAGCGCTCACCAATCACTTCGGCGAGTCGGTCGCCGCTGTCACGCTTCGCTGATTGCTGGCCGGCCTGGGCAAGCTCCACTGAGCGACCGTGCTCATAGACCGCCCAGTGGGAAGCCAACAGCACCAGGCCCGCAGCAACTCCGGCCCAAGGGCTCATGAAGCCAGGGCCCGCCGCACGCCCTCGTCGATCACTTCAGCCTTGTATGGGTTGCCGCCGTTCTCGTGGACGATGACGCCCACCACAGCTTCACGCAGCACCTGCGGCTTGGAGATGTCGATCGAATCGCGAACGCCCACGCCGAGACGCTTCGCGATGGCCTGGGCATAGGCCAAGGTGTTGTTCTCACTGGCCGGCGCCCATCGGCTGATGAACTCCAGGGGGGTATCGATACCAGGGCGGCCCACGCCGAGCATGCCGTCCTTACCGCGGTAGTTGAGCAGTAGCTTGGCCAAGGCCCGGATGCCGTTCTCGGCTTGATCAAAGCGGGCGAAGCGCGGGCTGGCCACGCCCATCTCCAAGCCGAGCTGGCCCTGCCACGCGTTACGGGGGTTGAAATCGATGTTGCCCGGGTTTTTATTGCGAACGCCGCGCGGTGTGGACATGGTTTCTCCAGAGGAAAGAAAGCCCGCACATGGCGGGCTGCATGAATTTCAGGCACAAAAAAACCGCTCGAGGCGGCTTGTGATCCTGCAAATCGGGTTACACAGAAATTCCCAGGCGGGTCGTTCGCTTGCGCATTGCTTCAGCAACCAGCGCCATCTCCGCATCAGTCAGCACGACCGAGTAGATAGCAACTGCGGAAATATCCACTTCGCCGCCGAAGGTCGAGGAAGCACCGCCGATGCGTACCACCGAGTCGGACAGCACACGCCGGGTAACTGTCGAGCTAGAAGCCTTCGCGTTACGGGTTAGGTTGAAAGATTCGGTGATGATGTTTGACGCCCGAACTGCTCTGAGCCCCCAAGTTGTCGGGACTTCACCGCTAAGGTTTGACGCACCAGAGGTAGTGCCTGTCCCTGCGCCGTTTACACGCCCAGCGTTACCGGTCAACGAGTCCCCAGCACCGTGGAACAACGACACGCCATAGCCGGCGCCCGGTACAGTCGGGTCAACCGAGTTGCCTGTGAAGCCGCCAGCATAGAACGGCGAATCCGGCCCGCCGCCCGGGGCCGTAGGTGGCGTGCTCACCGCCTTGCCAATCACCAGGATGGTCATTTCGACGCTATCTGGGATCTGCGTCTTCAGGAAGTTAACCAGCCCCTTGAAGCGGCCATGAGTGGCGAATGCCACCGGTGCACCAATGACTTCGGCGTCAGGCTTATTGATGGCGCGGTTCCTGGAGAAGCGACTGGCATCGGTGTCGAAGGTAAACCAGCCCTCCAGGCCACGGGTAACTGGGGGAATCACTTTCGAGTTCCACGGTGCAACGGTGTCTTTGGCGATCAGCTTGATACCCATGAATGTTCCTCGATTCAGATCAGATTGAGTGCAGCGGCAGCGATGTAGGGCGCCAGCGCTTGGAAAGTCGCGATACGGGAGGCCTGCCACGGGTGGACAGGGTCCGACCAGTCGACGGCATAGAAGCCGTCCTCGTCGGCGGCGCCGGCAGTCGAGAACGAGTAACCCACGTCAGGGTTTGTCAGCGCCCAGAGCGGCGCCAGAAGGGTTTTCGCATCAGCCCGATCAGCGATCGACTTCTGCATGGCTCGGATCAGCGGCAGGTAATGGCTGGTCCAAAGCGCGTTCCTGTCCGCACTGACGGCGGTGCCAGGTACAAACCGGATGATCTTCGCGTTTGGCCAGGCCGCCCGGATCTGGCCATGCATGATCGTGTCGTTGCTGAGGACATGGCTGTAAATCGTTGCGGCGGTACGGTCCCGAACATCATTGGTGCCCAAGCCCTGCAGCACGATGTCCGGCGTTTCCAGACCGAACCGTGACTGGTAGAAGGCCGGGTCGAACACATAGCCATTCCGGACGATCGATGATGGGTCACTGCCAGTTGCAGCACGCGCAAACGGGTTGCGGTCGCGCTGGTCTGTTTTGGACATTTCCTTGTATGCATCCTCTTGCCCAGGCGGCAGGATGATCGCGCGATCGGTAATGGCGTTCGTGTAGTCGCCGGTCTCCCAGCCCTCACGGGCCTCGCCAAGTTCGCCAGAGATGTCCCCGGCGTTGCTGGCCACCGCCGACCCCTTCATGGTGCCGATGAACTGCGGCGCCAGGCCGAGGGCCTGCAGGAACTGCTTGAGGTAGTAGCCGCCCTGCCGGTTGCAGATCGAGTCGCCGATGATCAGTATCTTCGGGCTCAGAGGTACCGTCTGCACTGGGACGTTCTTCAGCGTAAGGGGCATGAAGCGCCGGGTGCTGGGGGACTCGAGGTCGCGCAAATTCAGAACTGCGCCAGAACCATACTGCTGGCCGTTGATCGTCAGCACTTCCCCCTTTTCACTCGCCGCCGTGGTGGTGCTGGCCACGCTCGCCTCTACCGCAGGAGCGTCCTGCCGGCGCGGCAGCATGTTCTGGGCGTAAAGCTTCTGGTCGTAGAGGTCCGAGGTCACGATCAGCGGCGAAAACATCAGACCCAAGCTGAAAGGCGGGATACGCGCAACCTGTTCTTGTGCACCTGGTTGCGGAAGAACACCGCCCTCGGCATCAGTGGAGAACGTACCCGGCATGTCGGTGCGCTCGCCTTCAAATTCCCCGCCAACAATGACCCGGTTGTCGTCGACGTACAGGATCACGCTTCCATCATCCGTCACGATGCTGGTCGGAGCGCCTTCGTTGTTGATCTCGAAAGCCGTGGTCGAGAGCCGTTTGCTGGTCAGCGAGAGGTGGCTACCCCCGCCCTCGTCATCGACCACGTCCAGAATCCGCGTCTCCGGGGCAACGACAGACTGAGACTGAACCAACTGGGTCATGCTCTTAAGCGCGTCTGAGCTCGGATAGCTGTCGACAAATACTGCCGATCCATCAACATTTCGATAGACGTTGACGTACTCATCCTGGACGGTGGACAGCACGCTGAAGTTAGTGCCGTCAGTGGTTCCTTCCAGACCAAGCGCGACAGACGTGTACGGCATCGCCCCGCCAAGCAAGGTCGACAGGTTGGCCATCACCATGGCATTTGTCGGGCGAAATACCCCGGGGGAAACCTCGACCATCTTGATTTCCGGCGACAGTAGCAGCTCGTCGGTCTTGTCGATCGTTTGCGTCAAGCGTGCGAGATCTTCTGCTCCGCTCATGTTTACTCCAAGCGAAAAAAAGCCCACCGAAGTGGGCAGGGAATTAGGTGGCCAGTGCGCCGGGCCATGATCGGGTGTACCAGCGTTCCAGCAGGTCTCGCAGCTGGGCCGTCATTACCGCGATTGGCATGCCGGCAAGCAGCGAGGTGAACTCGGCTTCGTCAATGATTGGCAGTTCGAAGAGCTCAAGCGTGGCCGTGCAGCGCCACACGTCATCGCTCACAAACTCGGGGCCCGCGTAGATGTCGGTGAACCTGGCGCGATGCGGTTTCAGCCCCAGCGGCGTTCGAAGCGGGCAGAGGAACCAGTCGGCCCACCCGATCCCCCACTTGCACCATCCCTCAAACAGCTTGGCCTCAGCCGTCGAGAGCAACCAACTGACGGACAGCAGCGTGGGAACGCTGCCGAACCGCCGCCGCTGCATGGCCCGACCACTTGACATCGTCGTCCTGACGATAGGGCTTATGGGCTTGAAGCCGTACCCATCCCCCACTGGCAGCGGGAGATCATCCGGAAAGGTCAGCATCCTCAAGCATCCTCAGGTGCAAAGTTGTCGTCATCCGCGTAGACACGCGCGTCGTAGTTGACCGCCTCTATATCCGCCGAGTAGTCACCCGGCTCGATGGATGTGATGAGGACCGGGTAGCACCACCTGTTCGAGACGCCGAACAGCAAGTGCGGCGGCTCAATCTCCAAGGAAAGATCCGGTTCGAAATCAATCGTCGGGATGATTACGCGGTAATCGTCCAGGCGCGCTGCAGCCCATGGCCCACTGACAGAACCATCAGGCCTGCGAACTGCAAGCACATGGGGCTTCCCGGCCTCCCAAGTGAACGGCTCGCTGCTTTCTACGATCACCGGGCCCTCTCCATGGGAACAATCAACCATTACCGCGGACTGGGCGTACCCCGGAATGTCATCTGCCACAGCGTCATAGCTGAGGTAACCGCTATTGAGCGCCGAGAGCTCGGTGCTCCAGCTGTAGCTTTTGGTCTGGTAGACCTGCGCCCGGCGCTGCCGCATGCCATACCGCCAGGCACGATCGCGGTCCGTGACGCCATCGAGCGTGATTTCCTCGACCCTGATGAATGCGTCACCGTCCAGCTTGCACTTCACCGTTTCTTCCGCCCAGGTGTTCCCGTCCCGGTACTTGATAAGCACCCCGTCGTAGTCATCCGGTGCCGGCAGTGTGAACGCACGCTTCAGGGAACTGGTCATGTTCTGCGGCGTGTACATCTTGCCGATCTGGGTGCGCAGCTCATCGCGCACGGGCGTGATCCGTCCGCGCTCAAGCGTGAACTTAGCAAACCCGGCCTTCAACGCATCGTTCAGGGCGTCCTTGACCGTGCCCGCCTCCTCTACTGCGAAGTCGAAGTAGTCTCCCCGACTTTGCCAAGTAGCACCGTGGCGCACGAACTCTTCGATATCCAGATCGTCGTCAGTGGCGCCGGCATCCTCCGCTACGTAGTGAACCCAGGGTGCGATGTCCCTGGTAGCTGTCGGCGCCGACCAGGCGCCATCGACCAGCACCGGCAGCTTCCGCGTGCCAATCACTGATACCTGACTCTCGGACTGTGCTGACAGCTTGGTACCGCCCCGGGCATAGACCGCGATCACCGTCACGCCGGGATAGCGCAGCGGCGCCTTGTCTATTCTGGCGCGCATGCCATACCACTGCACACGGTCCTGCTTGGTGTTGGCAGTAGACTCTTCACCGATTCTGCGGACCCGCATTTCCCCACGCATGTAGGTCGGGAAGGTTACCGCTCGGGTGAAAGCGATCTGATCTCGGCGGGTTGCAGTGAAGGTCCAGAAAACCGAGGTCCAGTCACCTGCCGTGTTGGTATCGCGGTATTGCGCCTCGACCTTCACGCTGACCTGACGCTGGTTGCCGTTCTTCTCGGTGTAGCGGATCAGGCCGCTCGGGAAGAAGAAGTCCAGCTCCACCCGGCGTACAGTCTCGCCCTCCGGGCAGACCAAGAACGACCCCGCCCAGTCGCCTTCAGTGGTTGACCCGTCCAGAACGGCGCTCACGCCATTGCTCTGGATAGCGTCGAACCCATCCCACTCATCGTCAACCGAACCGGTGTCGGTCAGGCGGACGACTGTGATCGCTGAAGGCCCATGGCTCTCGTCTTCCGGGGTCTCGCTGTCATCTTCCACGGAATCATCAGAAACTTCCGTGATCCGGTAACGCATGTCGCGATAACCGATCGATGAAAGCAGCTCACCGGTCTGCAGGCCTACAGCTGGAGCTCCGCCGTCATACACCATGGTCATCGAGGCATCTTGACCATCCGTTGCCGCCTCAGACTTCACGCCCGTCGCAAGCACGGGGCTCGCACCCAGGATGTCGACGACTACACCGGTGATGGTCAGGCCGGTACCGGTGAACGGCGCGGCCTGCTCAGCGATCCGCAAGCGCCCGCTCGATGCACTGGCCACTAACGGCGTGCCTGCCAAAGCGGCGTTCACTGCAGACACCAGGCCGGCGAGGTCGATGGTGTCAGTGGTCAGAGCAACGGGGAAGTCGCTGGCTCCCCGGGAAACCGTAAAGCTCAGCGGCGTCACATTGAAGTCGAAGCGCGTAGGCGCCGCGCTGCCGGTTACCATCGAGGCGCTACCTGGCACTGCCGGCGTGCCTGGCACCTCTGGCGTATAGCTGGCCACCACGTACTCGCCAGCATTGGCGCCCGATATCTCGATACGCATTCCAACAAACGGCTTTAGCATGGGCAGATGCGGGCCGCTGACCACGGTTGCGCTCCCATCAACCGGACCGGTATATGTGTACGGGTACGGCACCTCGATGCGAGCGATCATTCCGCTGTCCCAACCGAGGGGGAACCAGCCAGCGCCCTCTGGAACGGTCAGCACATGGTCTGCAACCAGCACCGATTCGCCGGTAAACTGCTGTGACACGGTGGTGGTGGTCGTGAGCGTGAGCCCTGCCCCGCCGGTGCTGGTTGACCCAACCTCGGTGGAGTTGTGCCACCACAGCCGAGCCGGCTCATCAGCCAACGACTCGCCCGGGCCGTAGATCCGGTATCGCGCGGTGCTGCCGAGCGATGCGATCGGGGTGTCGCCGATCTTCACGTCAGTCGGGTTGATCTCAAACTCACCCACGCCAACGCACAGCAGCATCTCCACCCACTGCTCCGTTTCGTTAACGAAGTAGTGCCGAGGGGGCACCAGGTAGTCAGGAAAGATTCGCGTGCGGCCGGCGACCTCCCGGATTATGTCCCCCACCTTCACCTGGTTGCCGGTGGTCTTCGCCAGGTTGAGGCTTTGCCCCTTTTGCGACTTGTTCGTCGGGGTAGCCAGCGGCTTCTGGGTGAGCATTATGACGCCGACTGCCACCACGGCCGCCACCACCGCCCACACAGCCACCTCAAGGCCTGTGCCCTTGGGCTCTGGGTAGATGCGGACCGTGTCCATCGGAGAAAACTCGACCTTGCCCCAATGGTCAGGTGAAATGAAAACCCCGTTCACCTCGATGCTGATGGGCGGTGCCGAGCGCGGCGCGTACCCTGACACGTTGCGCTGCAGCCATCCCTCGATCGTCATCACCTTGTCGGTTCTGTGGCGCTCCAGGGGGGAGCCCTCAAGCTTGCTCGGGTAGAATTCGATCACGGTGATAACTCACTTTCAGGTACTGGTCTTGAAATCGCCGAAGCGGCTTGATGGTCGCCCCGCTGGGCTTCATTTCCAGGCCATGCAGCCGCCCTTCAGCCTCAACGATCAGTGCAACGTGGATGCAGATATCGCCCCGCCAGACGCACGCGATCGCGCCCACCTCCGGCTCGCAGCGCTCCATGCCAGCGGCTTCGTGGTTGACTGCTCGGGTGAACTCCATCGGCATGGTGTTTCGGACATAGCCCCAGCTGGGCAGCAGCGGCAGACCGTACACCTCATGACGCACTGCCCTGGCCATCCCCCAGCAATCGAAGCGCGCGGGGCCGCGCCCGCCATCCTCGTAGGTTGAGCTCAAGTACTTGTCGAACATTTCTGCGCCCAATAAAAAGCCCAGCTAAAAAGCTGGGCTTGTTTGCAGTTAACCTCTTTAGGCTCTAGCCGAGCATCCAGGCTGGCTCTGGTCGATGATCAGGTCACCTTCAACTCGGTAGCCAATCATGCCGAAAATGAACGAATGATTAACCGAGGTCATAACCACATCGCTCAAGCCGACAGCACAGCGGTCTTTTTGAATCGCATCGTCCATAGCTGTCTTGATGTTTGGGAAGCCAAGCGGGAAAAGAATCACGGGATAGTTATCCTCGCCAACCACACGCTTACCTTTCACAAACTTCGAAGAGTTCAGGTTGTAGTTTTTAGTACTTGCGACGGTCATGTCTGCAACTCGTACAGTACAGCCAGACGCCAGAACGGCCCCCATCAATGCAGCAATCACCGCTTTTTTCATGTTTGACTCCGATTGAAAGGCTGCGAATATAGCAAAGTGCCTCCACCGAAGGCATCGACAGATCACACGTACCTAAGGCAGGGGGCGAAACTCAAGGTGTACTTGCGCCTTGGCCAAGCCAAATTGATGTAGTCGGAGTAGCCAGCCTGTAACTGCACACTGGCCCCTTCCATGAACCCGCTGAGTACCGTCATCCGGTACGGCTTCTCTGCAGGTGCGGATAGGTCGGACGAGAGGAAGATCCGGAACACCAGAGTGATCTTCTGTCGGGCCTCCAGTGCCTGGTCGATCAGTTGCTGCGCTACGCCGGTGACGTTGTCGATGGCAAAGGTCAGCGTCTGGCTACCACTGTCGTCGCGCTTGGGCAGCGCTGCATCGAAGGCCGCGGCGGTGAACTTCACCTTGGACCCTGTCTCGAGCGTGGCCAACACATCGTCGAAGCCAGCACAGAGGTAGATCGGCGCCGGCCAGGCTGGGCAGCGAAGCTCAAGGGTCGGAATGATCCACGCCTTGCCACCAGAGGCGTACAACGTTGCAATCGCGGTCATCGCCCTACCCTTTTTGCCCCATAGGTTTGTTCATAAGCCTTGGCCAGCACGCCGCCTTGCCGGATGTTTGCCACGCAGATATCAAGGATCTGACGACCATCCGGGCCCGTTGACATCTGAACTTGCCCTGCGCGACTGGCATCCTCATACAGGTTGACCTGAGCCGGCGCCGGACCGCCCGAGACCACTGAATCAGCAGTGGGCGCCGAAGAACTGCCTGGGCCACCAACGAAGGCGGCGCGACCGTCGCTGATGGCTTCCAGCGTGCCCACTCCAATGCGCGCTGTAGCCTCAGCATCGAACACGTACTCGCCGCGGTGCACCGGGCCGGCGACCTCATCCTTGCGGCCGTGTCCCGTGTAGCCACCATCCATGAAGCCCACACCCGACATCGCGGTCATGCCCACGGCCGAAGCCAGCGGGTTGGCGATAGTGAGCGCTGTGGCCATTGCACCTGGTGCCAGAGCCGGGCCAACGATTGGAATTGCCGCAGTCGAGGCAAATGCAGCCAGGCCGGCCTGCAGCGCTGTCGCCTGGGCATTCGCCGCCATCATTCCCGCAGCGCTCGCCTGGGTGGTCTTGCCGACGAGCAGCTGAACCCCCTGGTAAATGAGCCACTGCGCGGCCATGTCCGCCAGCGCATTGAGCACCGATTCAGCAAAGCCGCTGAGCATGTTGCCCAGAGCATCACCAGCACTTTCAGTCTCGGTAGCAACATCGGTCATGAAGGTGCTCAGTTCGCTTCGGGCACTTCCCAATATGCTGGTAGTGGCATCGGCTGCCTGGGCGGTGTAGTTCTGTGCATAATCTGCAAAATTGGCCCAAGCCTCGCGAACTCCGTTTATCCAATTTGATTGCTGAGCATCTGAATCCTGGTAGTACAACTCCTGAGCAATTATCCGCTCAGCAAGCGCCTCGTTGAGGGCTGTCGTCTCACTCTGATAAAGGCTCTCGCTAATCTGTCCAGTGTTGTGCTGCTCTTCGAGGCTCGCTAAATCTGCGGCATGCTTTTGCTGAAGAGCCAAGTCGGCACGCATCCGGTCCCGTGCTTTATCCCCCAGCCCGATACCCACGAGCTCCTGCTCAAATCCGTCGCGCATCGTCTGAGTGCCAACAGCCTGGGCGCTGCGGAATGCGGAGAGCTTGAGTGCATCCTCATTGGCTTTCTTGATTTTGTTGAGCCCATCGAGCTCCGCAGCCAATTCAAGAAGGCGCTTTTGTTGGGCCTTCGACAGATTGCCGAGCTTGCCCTCCTGAAATTCGAAGGACAGCTTGGCGACCTCGGAGGCGTCCTTCTGCTTGTCGCCCGTGGTGTTGATCAGCTCGATCTGGCGCTTGTAGCCTTCCTCGGCTGTGTCGAAGTCTTTAAGCTGCTTTTTCGCCGCCTGTTCTGACTTGGACTCTCCCTCACGCTTAGCCTTATTGGCCTTGTCGTTGGCCTTCTTCTGCGCCTCGATGGCATTGGCTGCCGACAGGATCGCCTGCCGATCTGTCTCCGTGAGGTCCGCATTCTCTGCGATGTAGCGGTTTGCGATCTTGATCGCGTCGTTGTTGTCTTGCAGGCCACCGAGCTGTTTCTGCAAGGTTTCCAGGTAGGTCTGACCAGCGCTGCTCATGCCGGTCTTCGCGGCATTGTTCGCTTCGGTCGCGACTGTGTTTTCCTTGGTGACCCCGGTCAGGACGTGCAAAGTTTCGGCAATCAGGCCTGAACGCTGGTCAGCATCACTGACGGCCCCCGCCTGGGTGATCCACGCCTGCAACGTAGCCGCTGGCAGCTGCAAGCGTGCCCCCACCTCCTTGAGGATTGGGGCAAGGTCTGCACCCGATGACCGAGCCTCATTCAGCCGATCGATGATTCCTTGGTAATCGGCCAACTGCTTGTTGTACTGACCACCCGAGTCCCGAACAGGTGCAGTTACTGTCGCAGTGCGTATGGACTGGGCAAGGTCGCCATAGGAATCCTTGACCTTGTCCGTGGCGTTAATCTGCTCCTGCTGCCATTTCACCAGAGCAGCTTCGCGCTGGTCTCGGTTGAGCTTCTGGAACTCCTCCCGCAGTTGGGACACGGGTTTTTGCATGTCCTCCAGGCTGACCCCGGCCTTATCCGCATTGTCGCGAAGTAGGAGGAGACTTGCCGCCGCGGTGCCGGCGAGAATCGCCAACCCCATGGGTCCGCCCAAGCCGGCAAGGAGGCCGGCCGAAGCGGCCTTCAATCCAGACTGAGCTGTTGCTACTGCGGCAGTTGCAGCGGCCTCCTTTGTCCGCGCCGTTGCGAGCTGAAGGGACATTTGGGTCTGAACTGCGGTACCGCGCGCCGCAATCGCCTCTCGCTCAGCAAGAATGGTGGCAGTCTGAGCCTTCCGTTGATCAGCTATCGCCGCCTGCAGTGTTGCCTCAGCTTGGGCAATGCGCGCAGCACGGTCAGCCCGCGCCGCCTGCACGGCCAGTCCAGTTTTCGCAACGTAGTTGGTCAGCGCAGCAGCACCGACGCCGCCCATGGCCACAGCCACCAGGTCCACGTTGTCAGCCAGCGCAATCAGCACGCTCGCAAAGCCAGCGACTAAGCCGGTTTGCTCTTCCATGCCACCCAGGAATGCCTGAATGGCGTTGCTGATGTTCACCATCGCATCCTGCACGCTGGTGGACATGTTGGCCGCCGCCTTGCGGTTGACCTCCACGGTGCTCAGCAGGCCGGTGTTGATGTAATCGAGCGATAGCTTGCCCTGGACACCGAGTTTCCTGATCTCCTCGGCGCTCTTGCCAGTGGCGGTGGCAATCGCAGTGACGATGGTCGGCATGGCGTCCTGAATGGACACCCAACCATCCGCCTCTACCTTGCCGGTCTGCAGCGCTTTCGAGTACGCATCCAACGCTGATCCGGCTTTGTCAGCAGCTGCAGCGTTGGTAACCAGCAGAAAGCTGAAGCTGTCGGTGATATCCAAAGTCTGCTGGGTGTTGAAGCCCAGGCTACGCATAACGTCCGCAGTGCGGATATACAGCTCTTGGGCTTCCGCCAGAGGCCGGTAGGTTTCCTGGGCAGTTTGCAGCAAGTGATCTTGAACCAGCTGATACTCGCTTGCGCTTCCGGCTGCGGCCTTCATCCTGTCAGCCATCTGCCCATAGGCGTCGACTTGCTGAATGATCCCGCCGATCAGACCGGCTCCAGCCACCGCCGCAAAAGCGCCACGAACGAGAGTACCGGCTTGCTGTGCTGCGGCGCCTGCTCGATCAAAAGCTGAGTCCACCTTGGACAGACTCTGGTCAATCGCCTGGGATGACCGAGCGACCAACTGATCCGCATTGGCCAACTCCCGACGCAGCTGGGCAGTGGTCGCCTCAATCTGGACCAGCATCCCTTGGACCTGTTGGTCGGCCATGTAACTCTCCAGAACGAAAAAACCCGCCGAAGCAGGCGTTGAGCTATGCGTTTCGGCCGGTTAGCGCCTGTCGCAGCTTGTCGGCCACGGCCGAGGCGCTGGGTTTCGGCTTGGCCCCTTGACCTTTTCCTTTGCCGAAGGGGTTGGTCATCTGCGACCACTCGAGCCTGGCATCCAGCGCCATGAACAGCTCGGGTAGCGGCGTTCGCCAGGCCACATCGGGCTGCCAGCCAAGCCAGCCAGTTGCAATCGAATACAGCCGGTCAACGTAACTTCCGTCCTCGATGACGCTTACGCCGTCCCGGCTTGATCGTTTCCCGGGTCTTTGC